>Ga0056108_1000031_pt1 | contig 63459 bp, 56 predicted proteins | sample WorMetG1BERMUDA1_FD_83875 | JGI IMG/M metagenome (GOLD analysis project Ga0056108, IMG submission 83875) | Marine gutless worms symbiont microbial communities from Max Planck institute for Marine Microbiology, Germany - Inanidrilus... ... | reverse complement strand
GCCTCCGAGGTGAAGCCGTTACCGGCGCCAGACGCCGTCAATCCCGCCTGCACACTCGGCGCCGTATCGGTCAGGAACTGCGTCAGCCCGACGACAAGCATCGGCCGGATCAGCGTGCCGTTCACAAGCCTGACGTCGCCGCTAAACTCCACCTGCGGCTGCACCGAACTGGAGATCGAGATCCTCGGCGAGCGTTATCCCGCGACGGTCACCGCTCACCCGGTCTATGATGCCAACGGGTCACGGATGCGCAGTTAGAGCTGCGCTTCTGCACGGTGCTCGTCGTCTGCGAAGTGCGATCCGGAGTAGGGTACTGGACCGCTCCGGTTATGACCGATTGACCGCGAGGCAAGGGATCGGACACCGTGTGCGTGCCAAGACCACAAACCAAGGGTCCAGCCAGCCGCCGACGTGCCGCTGTCGATCCATCAGACGGAAAGCGATATGACGAGGAGCCTTCCGGGCAGATGCAGAAGCGCGCCTATCATGCCTCCGTTTTCAGGTTGTCTTTTCAGCCATGATAGCGTTGACACAATCCCGGTTCGGCTCACCGCGGAATGAATTCACCAGCGGTTTGATGGCATAGGCAGGGCATTCTTAACCTCCATTATTTGAATGCCGTTGCCAAATCCTGCCGTCCCAGGACACGCATGATGGCGATTCCTTGCCCGTCAACACGGTAGTAGATCGCGTGTGATTGAAATACACTTCGCCGATAGCCCTTACGGATTTGGTCGACGGCAGGGTATCGAAGAGGGTGGTCTGCGATTTCTTGAAAGCGCGCTTTGAGGCCATCACGGTATAGTTCGGATTGCTCAAACCCGAAGTTTTCGATTCCATGTAGGGCGATATTAAGCAGGTCCCGTTCAGCCTCCGGTGCAAGCTCGTATTCACCCATGCTGCGCTCTATGTCTTGCCCTCGCTTCTTCCCAGATCTCGTCTACTGACCGCTTGCTATATCCGTCTCTTGTCACGCTTTCTTCGGCTTCGATCAAGGCCGCTCGAATCGCCGCGATTTCTTCAGGTGTCTCCAGTTCGCGGATTTGGCGTTCGCGAATCAAGTCGCGGACAACTTCACTTTCATTTCCATAGCGGCCCGTTCTGATCTGGGCTTTGATCCAGTTGTCTTGCTGGTCCGTTACGGAGATGCTTTTCTTGACCATCGGCATAATATCGCACCCAGTTCTGATCATATTTCCTACTTGGTAGTATGTATTACTCCCCATGCGGTTCAATGTGAACCGTTGCCTGCTTGCCGTTTCGCCGCAGCTACAAAGCAGCCATTAGCCTCGACAAAAGAGGACGATACGATGCCGAAATCTCAGTATATTAATAAAATCAATCGCTAACAGAACAATTCCATCTTATGGAACTTTAGCCGACAGGCCGATTCTCCGCCTTCAAATGCGGCAACCTCATCACAAACTGCTTGATCAAGATAAAGACTCAAACGATCAGCCAAGCGCGGCAAGCGCCTGCGGCAGTTCTTGTTCGAGGATGTCGAGTTCCGCGTCGGGTGCGCAGCTGATGCGGATGCAGCGGTTGAGCGGCGCGACGCCGGGCATGCGCACGAACACGCCGCGTTCGCCCAGCGCGGCGAGCAGGGCGCCGGCATAGGCGGCATCGCGGCCGCAATCCAGCGCGACGAAATTGGCGGCCGACGGTAGTGGCGCAAGCCCGTTGCGCCGGCCGATTGCGGCAATGCGTTCGCGCGCGCCGTGGATCCGGGCGCAGACCCCGGTCAGGTAATCCTGGTCGCCGAGTGCTGCCAGCGCAGCGGTCTGCGCCATACGATTGACGCCGAAATGATTGCGCACCTTGTCGAAGGACGCGATGGTGTCCGGATGGCCGAGCGCATAGCCGCAGCGCAGCCCTGCCAGCCCGTAGGCTTTGGAGAAGGTGCGCATGCGCAGCACGTTGGGCCGATCGATCAACGCTTCGATCCGCAGTGCCGTATCCGGCGGCGCGGTCTCCACATAGGCTTCGTCGAGCACCAGCATGGTGGTCTCCGGCAGGGCGCGTGCGAAGGCTTCGATCGCGTCGCCGTCATGCCAGCTTCCCATCGGATTGTCCGGATTGGCGAGAAACACCAGCGGTGTTTTTTCACTCAATACCGCGTTCAGCAGCGCGTCCGGGTCTTCCCGGTCGTCGCGATAGGGCACAGTGACCAGTCGGCCGCCATAACCGGCGACATGGAAGTTGAAGGTCGGATAGGCGCCAAGCGAGGTCACGACCGGGTCGCCCGGCTGCACAATCTGCCGCACGACCAGTCCCAGCAGGCCGTCGATGCCCTCGCCAATCACGATATTTCGAGCGGTGACTCCATAATGCCCGGCCAGCGCCTGTCGCAGATCGTGGTTCTCCGGATCGCCATATCGCCAGACCAACTCGGCGCCGGAGCGCATCGCCGCCTTGACCGAGGGTGCCGGTCCGAAGCCGCTTTCGTTGGCGCCGATGCGGGCGCGGAACGGCTGGCCTGCCGCCCGTTCCTGGGTTTCCGGACCGACAAACGGCACAGTTGCCGGTAGAGACTGCACAAGCGGCGTGAAGCGTTGGAAGGGTGGCATGGATCGTCCTATTTCAGGCGGGGTCAATAATGCGGGGGCTTGGTGACGGGCGCTGCGCCGCCCGCCGAATGTTCCAGTTCGAGCAAACGGGCGATGAGCCGCTGCTGCCTGGCCTGCAGCGTGTCGATCACCGACCATTGCGCCCGGATCTGCTCCGACAATTCCTCGATGATCCGTGCCTGGTGCGCGGCATGTTCCTCCAGCGCATCCAGCCGCCGTGCGAGCGATGCCGCGGTTGCGCTCATAGCTGCGCCTGTTCCAGCACGCCACGCCAGTCCTGCGTCAGCGGTTTCGGCCGCCGGGTCCGCCGGTCGACATAGACATGCACGAAGCGCCCCTGGGCGCTCGCCTGTGTCTCGTCATTGCGGAACAGCGCGATCCGATAGGTCACAGAAGAGGTGCCGAGCCGCTCGACCCCGATCCCGGCATCCACCCTGTCCGGAAAGGCCATTTCCGCAAAGTAGTGGCAGCCGGTTTCGACCACCAGTCCGATCGTCTCGCCCTTGTCGAAGTCGAGCAGGCCCTGATCGAATAGCCAGCCATTGATCGCCGTATCGAACAGGGCATAGTGGACCACATTGTTCATATGGCCATAGACGTCGTTGTCGGCCCAGCGTGTCTGCAGCGGCCTGAACAGTGAAAACGCATCTCTTTGAAGGGCGTTTGGCCGCGTCATGCTGTCCACGCTTTCGGTGCGTCGGATCGCGACGGTTTGCGAAACGGCAGTCTGGGCATGTTCTCTCCGGCGTTGGTTTCGGACCATCCTCATAACAGGCGGCCGGCCCGGGAACCAAGCAATTGTCGAAAAAAGCCGGGATTTGGGCTGGTATCGCCGACTGCACATGCATAAAGTCACTCGTTAGACCAATTGATAAAAAAACGGATTGGCGCATGAGCGATCTTGCCATCGAATTGAGGGGTATCGATAAAAGCTTCGGTGCCGTTCATGCGAACAAAAACATCAATCTGGAGGTTCGCAAGGGGACGATTCACGGCATTGTCGGTGAAAACGGGGCCGGCAAATCGACCTTGATGTCGATCCTCTACGGTTTCTACCAGGCCGATAGCGGCGAGGTTTTCGTCGACGGAAAGCAGACGGTGATCCGCGACCCGGACGATGCAATCCATGTCGGAATCGGCATGGTGCACCAGCATTTCATGCTGGTCGACAATTTCTCCGTGCTTGAAAATGTCATGCTCGGGGCGGAGGAGAACGCGATTCTCAATCGCGGCATCGCCAAGGCGCGGAGCGCGTTGAAGCGCCTCGAGGACGAATACGCGCTGGAAGTCAACCCGGATGCCGTCATCGAGGAGCTTCCGGTCGGTCTGCAACAGCGTGTCGAAATCCTCAAGGCGCTTTATCGCGGTGCCGAGACGCTGATCCTGGACGAGCCGACAGGCGTGCTGACACCGGCCGAGGCCGACCATCTGTTTCGGATCCTGGGACAATTGCGCGACCAGGGCAAGACGATCATCCTCATCACCCACAAGCTGCGCGAGATCATGGCGATCACCGACGCCGTGTCGGTGATGCGCCGCGGCGAGATGGTCGCCACTCGCCTGACGGCCGAGACGTCGGTGGAGGAACTGGCTGAGCTGATGGTCGGCCGTCGCGTGCTGTTGCGGGTCGAGAAGGGACCGGCCGATCCGAAGGGAGTCAAGCTGGCCGTCAACGGCCTCACGGTCAAAGACGGCCGGGGTGTGGTCATGGTCGATGACGTGTCCCTGGACGTGCGCGCCGGCGAGATTGTCGGCATTGCCGGCGTCGCCGGCAACGGCCAGTCGGAACTGCTGCAGGCGATCGCCGGTATCCGCCGCGCCGAAGGCGGTACCGTCATGCTCGACGGCGAGCCCATCGCCGTGACCGGAAGCGCGGACCCCTCGGCCTTGCGCAGGCGCGGCCTCGCCCATGTGCCTGAAGACCGGCACCATATGGGCCTGGTGCTCAGTTTCGAGGAGAACGAGAACGCCATTTTGGGCTATCACTACGATGAGCGCTATCTCAATGGGCCGATGCTCAACCTCGCCAATATCCGCGCAAACGCTGCGGAAGCCGTTGAGAGATACGACATCAGACCGCCCGACGTGCGGCTTAGGACGGCCAATTTCTCTGGCGGCAACCAACAGAAGATCGTTCTGTCGCGCGAGATGGAGCGCGATCCGGTGGTCCTGGTGATCGGCCAGCCGACCCGCGGCGTCGATGTCGGTGCCATCGAATTCATTCACCGGCGCATCATCGAAATGCGCGATGCCGGCAAGGCGGTGCTGCTGGTTTCGGTGGAGCTCGATGAAATCCGCGCCCTGTCCGACCGCATTCTGGTGATGTTCGCCGGTCGCATTGTCGGCGAGCGCACGCCGGAGGCGACCGAGGGCGAATTGGGGCTGCTGATGGCCGGGGTCGAACAGACCCGGGAGGCGGCGCAATGAGTGTTCCCTACGCCAAACTGCCGGCCTGGGTCGATTATGGTCTGATCCCGCTGATCAATCTGGTGGTCGCCTTCCTGGTGGCGGGGCTGGTGGTGCTGATCGTCGGCGAAAGTCCTTTGCGCGCGGCGAGCCTGCTGGTACAGGGCGCTTTCGGCTATGGCGAGGGTCTCGGTTTCACGCTCTATTACGCCACCAATTTTATCTTCACGGGCCTTGCCGTCGCGGTCGCCTTCCACTGCGGCCTGTTCAATATCGGTGGCGAGGGCCAAGCCTATATTGGCGGTCTCGGCGTGGCGATCGCCTGTCTCTGGTTCGACAACATCTTCCCCTGGTACCTCACCTTCCCGATTGCGATCCTGGGCGCCGCCCTGTTCGGTGCCGCCTGGGCCTTCATTCCCGGCTGGCTGCAGGCCAAACGCGGCAGCCATGTGGTGATCACCACCATCATGTTCAATTTCATCGCCTCCAGCCTGATGGTCTATATGCTGGTCGAGGTGCTGAAGCCGATGGGGTCGATGGCGCCGCAAACGGAGACGTTTTCGGCCGGCGGCCAGTTGCCACGGCTTGACTGGCTGCTGGCGATCTTCGGGCTCAATATCGGCGGCGCGCCGTTCAACGTGTCGTTCCTGCTGGCGCTCGTCGCCGCGTTTCTGGTGTGGGTGCTGATCTGGCGCACCCGGCTCGGCTACGAGATACGGACCATGGGCGCGAACCCCACGGCGGCGCGCTATGCCGGCATCAAGGAGGCGCGCATCATCGTCATCACCATGCTGATTTCAGGGGCACTCGCCGGCATGATGGCGCTCAATCCGGTGATGGGTGATCAGCATCGCCTGCAGCTCGATTTCGTCACCGGCGCTGGCTTCGTCGGTATCGCGGTCGCTCTGATGGGGCGATCGCATCCAGCCGGCATTATTCCGGCGGCGGTGCTGTTCGGCGTACTGTACCAGGGAGGTGCCGAAATCTCCTTCGAAATGCCGCAGATATCGCGCGACATGATCACCATCATTCAGGGCCTTGTGATCCTGTTTGCCGGGGCGCTCGAACATATGTTCCGACCCGCGATCACCGCTTTCTTCGTCACCCTGCAGGGCATGCGCGAGCCGGCGCCAACAAGCGCAGCGGGGGAATAGGGCCATGGAGTTTTTCCAGATCCTGCTGGTGACGCTCGAAGCCACGATCCGCCTGTCGGTGCCGCTGATCCTGGCGGCGCTTGCCGGGCTTTATTCGGAACGGTCCGGGGTTTTCGATATCGGTCTTGAGGGCAAGATGCTGGCCGCGGCGTTTGCCGGGGGGGCGGCGGGGGCGGTCTACGGATCGGCCTTCGTCGGCCTCCTGGCCGCGATCGCCGTCTCGGTGGCGCTTGCGCTGGTCCATGCCTTCGCGTCGATCACCCAGCGCGGCAACCAGATCGTGTCCGGCGTCGCCATCAATTTCATCGCGCTCGGCACGACCGTGATTCTCGGTCAGGCCTGGTTTCGCCAGGGCGGGCGCACACCGCAGCTCGACGAGGCCAGTCGCTTCGATCCGATCACCCTGCCCTTCGCCGAAACCCTGGCGCCGGTGCCCGTTCTCGGCCCGATCTACGAAAACCTGATCTCCGGCCATTTCCTGCTGACCTATTTCGCCTTCGCCATGGTGCCGATCACCTGGTGGGTGCTGTTCCGCACCCGTTTCGGCCTGCGCCTGCGCGCCGTCGGCGAAAATCCCGGCGCGGTCGACACCGCCGGCATATCCGTGCCGCGCATGCGCTATATGGCGGTGATCTGCTGCGGCATCCTGTGCGGCTTCGCCGGAGCCTATCTGTCGATGGCCGTCGCGGCCGGGTTCGTCAAGGGCATGACGGCCGGCAAGGGCTTCATCGCGCTGGCCGCGCTGATCTTCGCCAAATGGAAACCGGTCAATGTGATGTTCGCCTGCCTGCTGTTCGGCTTCCTCGATGCCATGGCCATTTTGATGCAGGGCCAGGACCTGCCCGTGGTCGGCGAGGTTCCGGTGCAGTTCATGCAGGCGCTGCCCTACATTCTGACGGTGATTCTGCTGGCCGGGTTCATCGGCAAGGCGATTCCGCCCAAGGCCGGCGGCCAGCCCTATGTCAAGGAGCGATAGAACCGGAGATGTCGCAGGATCTGTACCAGGCCGCGCGCCAGGCGATGAGCAAGTGCCATGCGCCCTATTCGCAATTTCCGGTCGGCGCCGCGCTGCGCGCCGATGATGGCCGCATCTATAGCGGGGCGAATATCGAGGTGATCTCCTATCCGGAGGGCTGGTGCGCCGAAACCACCGCGATCAGCCATATGGTCATGGCCGGTGCGCGGCGCATCACCGAAGTGTTGGTGGTCGCCGAGAAGATGGATGCGTGCACACCCTGCGGCGGCTGTCGGCAGCGTCTCGCCGAGTTCGCCGATGCCAACGTTCCGGTGCATCTGTGCGATCAAAACGGCATTGTCAGGACCGTCACCATGGGTGAATTGCTGCCGCTGGCATTCGATACGGAGGCGCTGAAATGAACCAGGCGATATCCGTGCTGGTCGAACGCCTGGGCGGACTTGCGCCTGAAACGGCAATCGTGCTGGGCTCCGGTCTGGGCTCGCTGGTCGGCGATCTCGGCGGCGCGGTGCACGTGCCCTACGCGGACCTGGAGGGCTTTCCCCATAGCGGGGTGTCAGGCCACGCGGCGGAGGTGGTCGCCGGGCATTGGGGCGATACGCCGGTTCTGCTGTTGTCGGGCCGGGCCCATTATTACGAACACGGAGACGCGGCGGTTATGCGCGCGCCCCTGGAGACGCTGCATGGCCTCGGCATCAAACGGCTGATCCTGACCAATGCCGCCGGTTCGCTGCGCACCGACATGCCGCCGGGCTCGGTCATGATGATCACCGATCATATCAACTTCTCCGGCGCCAACCCGCTCTTCGGCGAGCCCAGCGACCGGCGTTTCGTCGGCATGGCCAATGCCTATGACGCCGGTCTCAGCGCGGCGATGCGCGCGGCCGCCGAAAAAGCCGGCATGGAACTGCATGAGGGCGTCTATATGTGGTTTGCCGGCCCTAGTTTCGAAACGCCGGCGGAAATCCGCATGGCCAGAACGCTGGGCGCCGACGCCGTCGGCATGTCGACGGTTCCGGAAGTCATCCTGGCCCGCTTCCTGGGGCTCGATGTCGCTGCCGCGTCGGTGATCACCAACCTTGGCGCCGGGATGGGTGACGGCGAAATCTCCCATGAGGAGACGAAGGAAATGGCGCCGCTGGGCGGCCTTCGGCTCGCCTCCATACTGCGCGTCATGCTGGCCGGCTGATCGGTTCACGAGCGGAGGACGGGTGATGCAGCGCTTGCCGCAGGAAATCGTGCGCAAGAAGCGCGACGGATTGGCGCTTGAGAGCGCCGAGATCGCCGACTTCATTCTCGGCGTCACGGACGATTCCGTCACCGAGGGACAGATCGCCGCCTTTGCCATGGCGGTGTTTTTCAACGGCATGACGCGGCGCGAGGCGGTCGACCTGACGGTCGCCATGCGCGATTCCGGCGATGTATTGTCATGGCCCGATATCGGCCAGCCGATCGCCGACAAACACTCCACCGGCGGCGTCGGCGACAATGTCTCCCTGATGCTGGCGCCGATCGTTGCGGCCTGCGGGGCCGCCGTGCCGATGATCTCCGGGCGTGGCCTCGGCCATACCGGCGGCACGCTCGACAAGATGGAAGCGATACCCGGCTATCAGGTTCACCCGTTGAACGTGCTGTTCCGCCAGACCGTGACGGAAGCCGGCTGCGCGATCATCGGCCAGACCGGCGCACTGGCGCCGGCGGACCGGCGCATTTATGGCGTGCGCGACGTGACCGCCACGGTCGAGTCGGTGCCGCTGATCACCGCGTCGATTCTGTCGAAGAAGCTGGCGGCGGGCCTCGAGACGCTGGTGCTGGACGTCAAGACCGGAAACGGCGCCTTCATGGTGGACCGCGCCGATGCGACCGAACTGGCCAGAAGCCTGGCGGCGGTTGCCAACGGCGCCGGGCTGCCGACAACGGCCCTTGTCACCGATATGAACGAACCGCTGGCAAGTGCCGCCGGCAACGCGGTAGAGGTCGTCAATGCGGTGGAATTCCTGACCGGGGACCATCGCGACCCGCGACTGGAGGAGGTGACTCTGTCGCTTGCCGACGAGATGGTGCTGTCGGCCGGCCTGGCGGCCGACCGTCAGACTGCCCGTGCGATGACCCGCGGGGCGCTCGATGACGGGCGCGCCGCCGAGTGTTTCGCGCGCATGGTGACGGGTCTCGGCGGCCCGGCGGATTTTGTCGAAAACCATCGCAGCCACCTGCCGCAGGCGCCGGTCATCCGGGACATCCGTGTCGCAGATAGCGGCTTTGTCGAGCGTATCGACACGCGCGACATCGGCTTGGCGGTGGTGGCGCTCGGCGGCGGCCGCACCCGTCCGCAGGACAGTATCGATCTCGCCGTCGGCCTGACCGACCTTGCCGCCCGCGGTGCATCCGTCGACGCAGGCGATGCGATCGCCCGGGTGCACGCCCGCGATCACGCCGCTGCCGACAGGGCGGAAAAGGCGGTTCTGGCGGCCTATCGCCTGTCCGCGGCGGCAGTAGTTCTGGAGCCGCCGGTTATCGAGCGCATCAAGGAATAGGACACCTGTTTGGTGCCGTCCATGCGGCCTTGTGGACGACAGCTCGGTTCGCCAGGCGAAAATACCGCCGATGGTTCCCGAACACGGTTGCTTCGGCTATCCTCCCCACCAGCTCCAGACCGACAAGAGAGGGTGCTGTCATGAAGTGGCTGACTGCAGCCATATGCCTTGTGCTCGCAGCGGATCTGGCCACCGCGCGGGCAGACGATCGCATGGCCATTGCCGTCGAGGGCGCCTACCTGCTGATCCAGGACAGCGGTTCCCAGCGGGTCCTTTCATTCACGCGAGGTGGAATCGTCTCAGAGTTGGCGAGCGGGCAACAGCTGCGCGGCTACACCAGCGGATTGGGTGCATGGGAGCAGACCGGTCCCAACCAGATCGTCGCCCGGGTCATCGACTTCAACTTTGATCGCGATAGCGGCGCCCGGACTGGAACGTCACTGAACGTCTACACCCTCACATTCGAGGGTCTTGATCAGGGACGGTTCGAAAGGTTCTCAGGAAGCTTTTCCGGGCAGCAGTTCGCGCTCGGACAGAACCCGCTCAAACCCACCGAGCCCTCGGTCAGATCGTTCGGCACGACGTTCACAGGCCAGCGCATTTCAGGCAAGTGAACCACGCCGTCAGCCCGGATTTTGCCCTTAACAAGGCGAATCGCGCGCAAAACAGCTATTTGGTGCCGTACATGCGGTCGCCGGCGTCGCCCAGGCCGGGCACGATATAGCCCTTCTCATTGAGATGACTGTCGATCGCTGCGGTGAAGATCGGCACGTCCGGATGCGCTTTGCGGAACGCTTCGACGCCCTCGGGCGCCGCCAGCAGGCAAAGGAAGCGGATATTGTGCGTGCCGCGCTGCTTCAGCTTTTCCACCGCGGCGATGGAAGAATTGGCGGTCGCCAGCATCGGATCGACGACGATGACCAGCCGGTTGCTGATGTCGTCCGGCGCCTTGAAATAGTATTCCACCGCCTGCAGCGTCTTGGGATCGCGGTACAGGCCGATATGGGCAACCCGCGCGGCCGGAACCAGGTCGAGCATGCCTTCGAGCAGCCCGTTGCCGGCGCGCAGGATAGAGGCGAAAACCAGTTTCTTACCCGCAAGAACCGGTGCGTCCATCGCTGCTAGCGGGGTCTCGATCGGTTCCGTCGTCAGGTCAAGTTCGCGGGTGACCTCGTAACACAGCAGAGTCGATATCTCGCGCAGCAGGCGGCGGAACCCGGCCGTCGAGGTTTCCTTCTTGCGCATGATGGTGAGCTTGTGCTGGACAAGCGGATGGTCGATGACGTTGACGCCGTCCATGGATGCCGGTCCCTTGTTGGATATCGCGTCTCATTTTGCATGTCGGCCGATGCCCGGCAAGGCGCCGGCCTGTCTATTTGTCGAAGCGGCTGCGTTTGTCACAGCTTTGCGAGCAAAACCGCGCGTGTTTCCTCATCGACGAAAGCGGCTTCCACAGCGGTGCGGGTGGACTCCAGTAGTTCGGCGTCGCTGAGGTCGAAGGCCGCCTGCGCGGTTGCGTATTCCCGACCGATCGAGGTATCAAAAAAGGGCGGGTCGTCTGAATTGAGCGTGACCTTGACGCCGCGCTCGCGCAGCTCGCGAAACGGATGCGCCGCGTGGCCGTCATAGAGCGAGAGTGCCACATTGGAGCCAGGACAGATTTCGAGAACCACGCCCTCGGCGGCAAGCCGGTCGACCAGCGCCGGATCCTCCATCGCGCGCACGCCATGGCCGATGCGGCTCGGCCGAACGTTGTCGAGGGCATCGGTCACGCTTTCGGGGCCGACCAGTTCGCCGGCATGGGTGGTGATGCCGAGGCCGGCAGCGCGGGCGATATCGAAGGCCGGCGCGAAATCCGCGTGTGAGCCCATGCGTTCGTCGCCGCCCATGCCGAAACCGGTGACCAGAGGATGCGGCCGGCCGGCGGCGTAGCGCGCCACTTCGACCGCCTGTTCCGGGCCGAAATGGCGGACGCAGGTGATGATGATCCGTCCCTCGATGCCGTGCGCGTCGCGGGCCCGGCGTATGCCCTCGCCGAGGCCGTTGAGATAGGCGTCCGCCGTCAGCCCGGCAAGGCGCGCGTGGTCGGGCGATGTGAAGATCTCGCTGTAGATCGCTCCCTCGCGCGCCATCGAGCTCAGATAGGTTTCCGCCAGCAGCGCGTAGTCCTCTTCGCTGCGGAACAGTCCGGCGGCGGCATCGTAGGCGTGCAGAAAACTGGTGAAATCGTGCCAGACATACCGGTCGCCGTCGATCAGATGGTCGATATCGACGCCGTATCTGGCCGCCTGGGCGGCCACCAGCGCGGTCGAGGCCGCGCCCTCGATATGGCAGTGCAGTTCGGCTTTCGGGATGTGGGCGGTCAAAGGAAACTCCTTCCGTGACGTCCGGGCGCGAGGTCGAGATGTTTGGCGATGCTTTCGCCGATATCGGCGAATGTGTCCCGGACACCGGCCGAGCCAGCGTGGATCGTCGCGCCGAAACACAAAACCGGCACCCGTTCGCGTGTGTGGTCGGTGCCGCGCCAGGTCGGGTCGCAGCCGTGGTCGGCGGTGATCACCACCAGGTCCTGCCCCTTGAGCTTGCGGGCCAGTTCCGGCAGCCGCGCGTCGAAGACTTCAAGCGCCGCCGCATAACCGGCGACGTCGCGGCGGTGGCCGTAGAGCGTGTCGAAATCGACGAGATTGGTGAAGACAAGGTCGCCGTCGCCGGCATCGTCGAGCGCCTTCAAAGTCGCGTCGAAGAGGGCCATATTGCCGTTGGCCTTACGGACCTCGCTGATGCCCTGCCCGGCGAAAATATCGCCGATCTTGCCGACCGCAATAACACGGTGGCCGCTGTCGCATACACGGTCCAGCAAGGTCGGTTCGGGTGGCGGCACGGAATAGTCACGGCGGTTGCCGGTGCGCTGGAAATCTTCCGGGCTTTCGCCGATGAAGGGACGGGCGATGACACGGCCGATGTTCAGCGGATCGACCAGCTCACGCACGATCTCGCACAGCCGGTAGAGCCGATCGAGCCCGAAATGCCGCTCATGGGCGGCGATCTGAAAGACGCTGTCGGCCGAGGTGTAGAAAATCGGCTTGCCGGTCTTGATGTGTTCGACGCCATGGCGTGCGATCACCGGAAGGCCCGACGCATGGCAGTTGGCCAGGCTACCGGGCAGATCCGCCCGTTCGATGATCTGTTCCAGAAGTGCTGGCGGAAAGGTCTCCTCGGCCTCCGGGAAATAACCCCATTCGAACGGCACCGGTACACCGGCGATCTCCCAATGGCCGGACGGCGTGTCCTTGCCCGGCGACGTTTCGCTGGCGCACGCATAGAGCCCGACCGGAACCGCTTTGGCATCCATGCCCGCCGGCGTTTCGCCGCTCGCCAGTTGCGCGGCCTTCACAAGGCCCAACGCGGTCATGTTGGGAAGCGCAAGCGGACCGCTGCGCAGGCCTTCGCGGTCACCGAGGCCGACGCCGCATTGTTCGGCGATATGGCCGAGCGTGTTGGCGCCGGCGTCGCCGAAGCCGCTAGCGTCCGGGGCGCCGCCGATGCCGAAGGAGTCCAGCAGCAGAATGATTGCCCGAGCCATGTCGTTCCTGTTTCAGAGGCCGGCCAAAACCAGCCGATTCCGGCTAAACTATGGTGCACACCGGCAACTCACAAGCGGAAAGTCGGACGGTCGGTCGGCGCGCGCGATATCAGCCGTTTTGATCGGTCTGCGCCGCCGAAGCGCGCTGCTGACCGAGGATCGCGTGTAGATAGGCGACATTGGCTTCCGCCTGTTCGACGGACAGCTCCGCCCGCGCGACCCGTTCGGCTTCGGCGACGCGACCTTGCAGGCCGATCACCAACGCCAGATTCTGGCGCATGCGGCTGTCGGCGCCGGGTGCGGCCGCGGCCCTGGACAGATAGGATTCGGCAACGATCAGGTCGCCGCTCAACAGATAGGACATGCCGATATTGGAGAGGATCGAGGGTTCGTCCGGGGCGATGTCGAGCGCCTCGCGATAGCGGCGGCGGGCCTCCTCGGACCGGTCCAATTGATCGAGAATGGCGCCCTCGGCCGACAGCAGCAGCCAGTCCGGCTGATCGGACGGGCCGCCGGCCGTCTGCGCCCGCCGGATCGTGTCCAGCGCGTCGTCAAGTGCGCCGACGGCGGCCTGCGCCTTGCCGTAGCTCGCAAGCACGATCGGATCGTCGGGATGATGGGTCGCGACCGCTCGCATGACATCGACCGCCTCGCCGTCGCGTCCGCCCATGCGCAGCACCGTGGCATAGCCGATGCCGATCGACCGGTCGGCCGGATCGGCGGCATGGGCGGTGGCCAGGGCGGTTTCGGCGCGCGCCAGTTCCGTTTCGCTCATGTCCGTGAGCGGCTGGCCGCCATGCCCGATGGAACCGGTCTTGAACTGCGAGACATTGGCGCAGGCGGCGACGGAAGCGACAAGCGTCAGGGCACAGAAGCGTGCGACCAGGCCCCGGGACATCGAAACGATGCGGTTCATGAGCGATCCCTGTTGGTTCCCGATGGTATGAAACCGGCACGCCGCCTTCGGAAATAGGCAGTTGCGTCGTGCGTAGCGTGCTGTCATCAGTAGTCCGTTAACCCTAACGGACCGTTAATCCGCCCGACAGAGGTGCCCGATGACCGTCTCCTGTTTTGCCGATCCGACCGAACTGTCGCGCCCGGTTCATCTCTACTGCACACCGGATCTTGAGCATCCGGTTGGAGATGCGCGGATCCGCAAATGGATCGAGGCCACCGGCTTTCGCGCGACACCGGGCGAATTCCAGCTTCTGCCCGGTGCGGATGGGGACGTGGCCGGTGCACTGTTCGGCCTCGGCGCCGCAGCGGACGAACAGCCGCTGATCGCCGGCGGCCTGGCCGCGCGGCTGCCGGAGGGAGCCTGGCATCTTTCCGGAGCCGACAATGCCGTCGATGGGCTGGCGCTCGGTTTCGGGCTCGGCAGCTACCGCTTCGACCGCTACCGCAAAGCGGAACCGCCGAAAGCCAGGCTGGCGCTGCCGGACGACGTCGATCGCGAGACGCTGGAACGTGTGTTGACCGGCTGTTTTCTGGCGCGGGATCTCGTCAACATCCCGGTCAACGACATGGGACCGGCGGAGCTGGAGGCGGCGGTGCGCCGACTGGCCGCGCCGCATGGCGCCGTCGTGTCGACGGTCGAGGGCGAGGCGCTGATCGCGCGCAATTTTCCGATGATCCATGCCGTTGGCCGGGCCAGCGCGTCGGCCCCGCGGCTGATCGACATGCGCTGGGGCGCCGAGGACGCCCCAAGGGTGACGCTGGTCGGCAAGGGCGTGTGTTTCGATACGGGCGGCCTCGACATCAAGCCGGCCGCAGGCATGCTGTTGATGAAAAAAGATATGGGCGGCGCGGCCAATGTGCTGGGCCTGGCGTCGATAATCATGGACGCCGCGCTGCCGGTGCGGCTGCGCGTGCTCATCCCGGCGGTGGAAAATGCTATATCCGGCAACGCGTTCCGACCCGGAGACGTGCTGACCAGCCGCAAGGGCCTGACCGTCGAAATCGGCAACACGGATGCGGAAGGCCGGTTGGTGCTGGCCGATGCGCTCGCCTATGGCGATGAGGAGGAACCGGCAATGATGGTCGACATGGCGACGCTGACCGGTGCTGCGCGCGTCGCCCTCGGGCCCGACCTGCCGCCGTTCTTCTGCCATGGCGACACGCTGGCCGAGGAACTGGTGGCGGCCGGGCGTCTGACCCATGACCCGTTGTGGCGCATGCCGTTGCACAAAGCTTATGACCGCATGCTGTCGTCGACTGTGGCCGATCTCAACAACGCGCCGCCCGGCGGCATGGCCGGATCGGTGACGGCCGCCCTGTTTCTCAACCGTTTTGTCGAACGCGCGAGCAATTGGTTGCACCTCGACATCTACGCCTGGAACCAGAAGCAAAAACCCTGGTCGCCCGTCGGCGGTGAGGCGCAGGGCATCCGCGCCCTGTTCCAGCTCATCGCCGAGCGCTTCCATGCGGCCTGAGCGGCTTGCATCCGGGAAGTATGGTACGCTGGTATCGTCGTGCAGGCTGCGGAGTGGACGCCATGAAACAGAAACCCGATCCCCGTGTTCATGCCTATCGACCCGACCGGGCCGACGTCGCCTTGAAGACCATCGTGCGGGCGAAGGATTATGTCAGCGGCTCGCCGGCGCGGGTGTCGGAACCGGTGATGGACCTCCGGGCGAAGCCCTCGGCCGCAGCCGAAGCGGTCAGCCAGGCCCTGCTCGGCGAAACCGTCACCGTCTTCGAGAAAGCCGATGGCTGGGCCTGGGTCCAGGCGGAGCGCGACCGCTATGTCGGCTACATGCCGGCCGCGGCGCTCGGTCCCGTCGACCACGCGTCGACCCACGTGGTCGCCGTTCCGCGCACGCCGACCTATGCCGAAGCCGATCTGCGCAGTCCGGTTCGGTCCCATTGCTCGATGGGCAGCCGCCTGACCGTCGTCGGCATGGCGCAAACCAGGGGAACGGCCTATGCCCTCCTGCCTGATGGATCGGCAGTGGTGGCGTCGCATCTGCAGCCGGTGACCTTCCGTTTCGACGACTATGTCGCGGTCGCCGCGCGGTTCCTTGAAACACCCTATCTATGGGCCGGCAAGTCAGGCTTCGGTTTCGATTGCTCGGGCCTTGTCCAGCTCTCCATGTTGATGTGCGGCCGCTCGGTGCCGCGCGATTCCGATATGCAGGCGGAAGCGATCGGACGGTCCGTCGATCCGGGCCCCGACCATGGATGTCTCGAAAGGGGCGACCTTGTCTTTTGGAAAGGCCATGTCGGCATCATGGAGGACGGCCGTTCGATGATCCACGCCAGCGGCCATGCCATGCGGGTGGTGCGCGAACGGCTCGCCGACGCGGTGTCGCGTATCGCACCGCTCTACGGTCCACCGACCGGTTTTCGCCGGCCATAGGGCAAATGGAGGTCGCTTCGCCTACTGGCTGACGACGCCTTCCGAGGCCGCCTGGAGTTCGAAGGCGGCGGCCATCAGCGCCTTGGTGTAATCGGTCCTTGGCGCATCGAAAATCTGTTCGGCGGGCCCCTGTTCGACGACTTTTCCAAAGCGGAGCACAATGACGTTGTTGGCGAGCGCCCGCACCACCTTCAGGTCGTGACTGATGAACAGATAGGCCAGATTGTGCACGCTCTGCAGCTTTCGCAGCAGATCGACCACCTGGGCCTGAACGCTCATATCGAGCGCCGATGTCGGCTCGTCGAGCATGACGAAACGCGGATTGAGCACCATCGCCCGGGCAATGGCGATGCGTTGCCGCTGGCCGCCGGAGAACTCATGCGGATAGCGCCAGCGCGTCGATGCGTCGAGGCCGACCTCCTCCAGCACCGCCGCCACCTTGCGGTCGCGCTCGTCGGCACTCAGTCCCGGTTCATGCACGCGCAGGCCCTCGGCGACAATGTCGGCGACGGACATGCGCGGCGACAACGAGCCGTAGGGGTCCTGGAACACCACCTGCATCTGGTTGCGCAACGGTTTCATGGCGGAAAAGGAGAACTGGTCGATTTCCCGCCCGACAAAGGCGATCTTGCCCTGCGAGCGGATCAGCCGCGTCAGCGCCAGGCCGAGCGTCGTCTTGCCGGAGCCCGATTCGCCGACAATGCCGAGCGTTTGACCGGCCCGCAGGGTCAGATCGATGCCGTCGACCGCCTTGACATATCCGACAGTCCGCCGCAACAGGCCCTTCTTGATTGGAAACCAGACACGGACGTCGTCGCCCTGGACGACGATCGGCGCTTTGTCGTCGGCGCGCGGCGGCTGGCCCCTGGGCTCGGCCGCCAACAGGTGTTTGGTGTAGGGATGTTGCGGGTTTTCGAAGATTTGCCGGGTCGGTCCGGCCTCGACAATCGCGCCCTGGGTCATCACGCAGACATGGTCGGCGACCTTGCGCACGATGCCGAGATCATGGGTGATGAACAGCATCGACATCCGGTGTTCGGATTTCAATTGCGCGAGCAGTTCGAGAATCTGCGCCTGGACCGTCACATCGAGCGCGGTGGTCGGCTCGTCGGCGATCAGCAGATCGGGCCGGTTGGCAAGCGCCATGGCGATCATCACGCGTTGGCGCTGGCCGCCGGAGAGCTGATGCGGATACGCGCCAAGCCGCTGCTTGGCCTCCTGAATCCCGACCTGTTCGAGCAGTTCCAGCGTTCGGTCGCGCGCCGCTTTGTCACGCAGACCCTGGTGCAGGCTGAGGATTTCGCCGATCTGCCGCTCGATCGTCTGCAGCGGATTGAGCGACGTCATCGGCTCCTGGAAGATCATGGTGACGTCGTTGCCGCGCACGGCGCGCAGGTCATGGTCGCTGGCGTTCATCAGGTCCTTGCCCTTGAACAGGACCTTGCCGCCCGGATGGCTGGCGGCGGGATAGGGCAGCAGCTTGAGCACCGACAGGGCGGTGACGGATTTTCCCGATCCCGATTCACCGACCAGCGCCAGGCTTTCGCCGCGTCCGATGTCGAAGGAGACCCGGTCGACGGCGAGTGTCTCTTCGCCGTCCTGATGGAAGGCGACGGAGAGATCGCGGACGGACAGGAGCGGCGCGCTCATTGGAACGTCTTCCTGGGATCAAAGGCGTCGCGCGTCGCCTCGCCGACGAAGATCAGCAGCGACAGCATGATCGAGATGACGAAAAAGGCGGTCAGGCCGAGCCATGGCGCCTGCAGGTTGCGCTTGCCCTGGGCAATCAGTTCGCCCAGCGACGGCGAGCCGGGCGGCAGGCCGAAGCCGAGAAAGTCGAGCGAGGTCAGCGTGGTGATCGATCCCGACAGGATGAAGGGCAGGAAGGTCAGCGTCGCAACCATCGCATTGGGCAGGAGGTGGCGGAAAATGATCGTCGTGTTGCCGACGCCGAGCGCGCGCGCGGCGTTGACATATTCGAAATTACGGGCGCGCAGAAATTCCGCCCGCACCACGCCGACAAAGGCCACCCAGGAAAACAACAGCATGATTCCGAGCAGGATCCAGAAGCCCGGCGGCAGGATCGCGGCGATGATCAGCAGAATGTAGAGCACCGGCATGGAGGACCAGACCTCGATCAGCCGCTGCAGCGTCAGGTCCGTCCAGCCGCCGAAATAGCCCTGAACGGCGCCCATGGACACGCCGATGATGGCGGAGAATCCGGTGAGGATCAGGCCGAACAGCACCGATATGCGAAAACCGTAGATCATCCGGGCCATCACGTCGCGCGCCTGGTCGTCGGTTCCCAGCCAGTTCATGTTGCCGAGAATGCAGTCGGGGTCGTCGACGCCAAGGGGATAGGCCTGGCAGCGTTGTGCTCGATCCATCAGCCAGAAGGGCGGTGTCGGCGCGGAATATGGGATATAGGAATTGGCGGTGCGGTAGGAATAACGGATCGGCGGCCACAGCATCCAGCCATGGGCCTGGATCTCGTCGCGGATGAAGGGATCGCGATAGTCCGTGCGGGCCAGGAAGCCGCCGAACTTCTCTTCCGGATAGTCGATCAAAACGGGCGCCAACAACTCGCCCTTGTACCAAGCGAGGATCGGCCGGTCATTGGCGATGAACTCGGAAAACAGGCTAAGGCCGAAAATCACCAGAAAGATCCATAGCGACCAGTAGCCGCGGCGGTTGGCCTTGAAATTGCGCCAGCGGCGCTTGGCCGTCGGCGAAAAGAACCCTTTCGGCCGGCCGGCATCCAGTGTCGGGCTGTCGACGGTCTGTTCCATCTCAGACATCCCGCCTTTCGAAATCGATGCGCGGATCGACCCAAGTATAGACCAGGTCGGAGATCAACCCGACCACCAGCCCCATCAGCGAGAAAATGAAGAGCGTGCCGAACACGACGGGATAGTCGCGCCGCACCACCGATTCGAAACCCAGCCGGCCGAGCCCGTCGAGCGAGAAGATCGTTTCGATCAGCAGCGAGCCGGAGAAGAAGGCGGTGATGAAGGCGCCCGGAAAGCCGGCGATGATTATCAGCATCGCGTTGCGGAACACATGGCCGTAGAGCACCTGGTTTTCCGTCAGGCCCTTGGCGCGCGCCGTGGTGACATATTGTTTGCGGATCTCGTCGATGAAGGAATTCTTGGTCAAAAGCGTCGTCGTGGCGAAGGCGGCGAGCGACAGTGAAATCAGCGGCAGCGTCAGGTGCCAGAAATAGTCGATGATCTTTTGCCACCAGGTGAGCTCGTCGAAATTGTCCGACACCAGCCCGCGCAGCGGAAACCAGTCCAGGAAAGAGCCGCCGGCAAACACCACGATCAACATGATGCCGAACAGGAATCCCGGCACCGCATAGGCGACGATGATGACCCCGGATGTCCAGATGTCGAAGCGCGACCCGTCGGTCACCGCCTTGCGGATACCGAGCGGCACCGAAATGATGTAGGAAATCAACAGAATCCAGACACCGAGCGAGATCGACACCGGCATTTTTTCGATGATCAGATCGATCACGGAGATATCGCGGAAATAGCTGTCGCCGAAATCGAAGCGGATGAAATTCCACATCATCAGCACGAACCGTTCGAGCGGCGGCTTGTCGAAGCCGAACTGTGCTTCCAGCTTGGCGATGAATTCGGGATCGAGCCCCTGCGCGCCGCGATAGCGCGAGGTGGCATCGGAGCCGGTGGCAGGCTGAATCTGTTCGTCGCCGCCGCCGGAAATGCGCTCGGTGGTCGTATTGCCCTGGCCCGTGAGTTCGGCGATGACCTGCTCGACCGGCCCGCCCGGTGCGAACTGCACGACCAGGAACGAAATGCCCATGATGCCGACGATGGTCGGGATCATCAACAGCAGGCGGCGGATGATATAGGCGCCCATTATGCCGTTCCCGCTATCGTGGCGTGCCGGTCATGCCCTGCCAATTGCCCTTGCCTTGTCTTCGTCGAACCACCATAGCGTTTCAACCGGCCAGTTGTAATCGGGTTTCGGTTTGACAAAGCCGAACATGTCCCAATAGGCGACCCGGTGTTCGGCGGAATACCAGTTCGGGATCCAGTCGAGGCGGGCGCGCAGAACGCGGTCGAGTGCCCGCATCGCAATCGTCAGTTCGGCCCGTGTCGATGCGGCGCCGATGGCGGTCAGCAGTCGGTCGACGGCCTCGGACCTGGTGCCGGGATAGTTGTTGGAGCCGTTGATGTCGGCATAGCGCGAAGCAAACAGGCTTTGCAGACTGTCCGCGGTCGGCGTTGCGGTCCAGCCGATGGCGATGCCCATCATGTCGAAGTCGAAATCGTCGAGCCGGGCCTGGAACTGGACCGGATCGACCAGCCGGATCGACGCGTCGATGCCGACGCGGCTCATGTTTTCGACGAAACCCGCAAGCATGCGCTCGAACACCGGCGAACGGATCAGGATTTCCACTGACAGGGCCTCGCCGTCCTTGCGCATCACCGTGCCGTCGCGCGTCCAGCCGGCATCCTGGAGCAGCTCGACGGCCTTGCGCAGCAGCCGCCGATCGCGGCCGGAGCCGTCCGTGACCGGCTGCGTCACAGCCTCGCCGAAGGCGGCGTCCGGCACGAGGGCGCGCAGCGGTTCCAGCAGCGCCAGCTCGTCCTCGTCCGGCAGTCCGGTGGCGACGAAGTCGGAGCCCTGGAAACAGGATTGCGATCGCGCATAGGCGCCATAGAAGATGCGGTCGTTGGTCCACTCGAAATCGAAACACAGATTGATCGCCTCGCGGACCCGCCGGTCTTCGAATTTGCGGCGGCGCTGATTGAGGGCCCAGGCTTGCAGCCTCGGCGTTTTTTCCTCGGGAAACGTGCGCTTGATCACACGGCCATCGACAATCGCCGGAAAATTGTATTCGGTGGCCCAGGTCAGCGAGGTGAACTCCTCGCGAAACATGATCACGCCTTTCTTGAAGGCCTCGAAGCCCGCCAGGCGCTCGACGAAGAACTCGAGACGGATCCGATCGAAATTGTAGAGGCCGCGCGCCGTCGGCAGGTCCTTGGCCCAATAGTCGTCGACGCGATCGAGGTCGATGTAACGGCCCGGTTCGAAATTGCCCGGCCTGTAAGGCCCCGACGACAGCGGAACGTCGAGGCTGCCGCGGGTGAAATCATGGGCCTCGTAATAGGTTTTCGACAGGATCGGCATATTCGAGGCGGCGAGGATCGCCTGGGCGGACTGCGCGCCGGAGAAACGCAATTCGACAATGTCGTCGCTCACGGCCTCGGCGCCGGTCATTTCGCGCAACGCGGTGACCAGATTCGGGTGCCCGTCCTGTTTCAGCACCCGATAGCTGAAGGCGGCGTCGTGGGCGGTAACCGGCGATCCGTCGTGAAACCGCGCCTCCGGCCTGATCTTGAATTGCCACAGATTGCGGTCCTCGGAGACCATGACCCATTCGGCAAGATGGCCGTACAGCGCATCCGGCTCGTCGATGGCCCGCACCATCAGCCGGTCGAAACACAGCTCCATGCGCGGCGGCGCGTCGCCGCGCAGGATGAAGGTGTTCAGCGTGTTGAAGGTCTGCGTGTTCTGGTTATAGAACCAGCTCGGCGGCAGGAAGGCGAAGGTGCCACCCTTCGGCGCCTGCGGATTCACGTAATCGAAATGGCTGAAGTCCGGTCCGTATTTGAGGTCGCCGAAGGCCGATATGCCATGCAGTTTTTCGCCAAAAGGCGTGTTGGCGAAGGCCTGCCCGGCCGGCAATGCGAGTGAGGCGGCGGCCGCGCCGGCCGCTTTGAGGACGTCACGGCGCGTCGGCCGGACCATGCGGCTGATGGTTTTGCCCGTTGTCATTCGGCATCCTTCGACCACCAGATCGGCGGAAAACCGATCGAATAGGTCGGCAGCGGATCGGGATGGGCGAGCCGGCTCGAATAGGCGACACGGGCAACCCGGCTGGTGTAGCTCGGGATGACGAATTGATGGGCCATCAGCACCCGGTCTAGTGCCTCGGTCGCGGCGACGAGTTCATCGCGGTCGGCCGCGAAGACGATCCGCTCGATCAGCGCGTCGACACCGGGGTCCGCGATGCCGGCGTAATTGGCCGACCCCTCACGGTCCGCTGCCGCGGAGCCCCAATATTCGAATTGTTCGTTGCCCGGCGACAGCGATTGCGCCCAACCATTGTAGATCATATCGAAATCGCGGCTGCGCATCCGGTTTTCGAACTGCGCGGCGTCGATGCTGCGCACGCGGGCGTCGATGCCGATGCGTTTCAGGTTTTGCGCATAGGGCAGAGCGACCCGTTCGATGATCGGCCCGTTGAGCAGGATCTCGAAAGCAAAGGGCTCGCCCGTCTCGGCATTGACCATGACGCCGTTGCGGATCTCGTAGCCGGCTTCGCGGAACAGGTTCACCGCCTCGCGCAGATTGTTGCGCAGGTTCTGTGGATTGCCGTTGACCGGATTGGTGTAGGGCGTCGTGAACACCTCCTGCGGAACCGTGTCGCGCACCGATTCCAGGATGTCGAGCACCTGGCCTTCCGGCAGGCCTTCGGCGGCCAGGTCGCTGCCATAAAAGAAACTGTCGATGCGCTTGTACTGGTCGAAGAAAATCGTGCGGTTCAGCTCCTCGAAATCGAAGGCCCGGTTGATCGCCTTGCGGACGCGCGGATCCTTGAACTTGTCCCGGCGCAGATTGGGAATGAAGCCGACCATCACGCCGGAGGAACGATAGGGGTTCTCCAGTTCCTCGCGCACGATCCGGCCGTCGCGTGCCGCCGGGAAATCATATTCATTGGCCCAGCGCTTGGCGGCGTTCTCGACCCAGAAATCGATCCGTCCCGCCTTGAAGGCCTCGAACTCGACATTGCGGTCGGTGAAATAGGTGTAGTGGATCTCGTCGAAATTGTTGCTGCCGATATTCACCGGTTGGTCGACGCCCCAATAGTCCTGCACGCGCTCGAAGCGCAGCGTCGAACCGGGCGAAACGGCGGCCACCCGGTACGGGCCCGATCCCATCGGCGGCTCCAGAGTGGTCCGCTCGATCGAACGGGGCCGGCCCTGCGGGTCGGTTCCCTCCCACCAGTGCTTGGGCAGGATCAGCAACTGGCCCAATATTTTCGGCAGCTCGCGGTTGTTGGTCTCGTCGAAGGTGAAAATGACCTCGTTGTCGCCGGTCTTTTCGGTGCCCACGACATGCTGGAAATAGAACTGGCGTTGCGGGTCCAGTTCGACCGCCTGCTCGAAACTCCAGATCACGTCCTCGACCGTAACGGGCCGGCCGTCATGCCAGCGGGCTTCCGGCCGCAGCCGGAAGGTGACCCAGGCATAGTCGTCCGGATAGCGCATGGCCTCGGCGAGAAGGCCGTATTCGGTCGAGATCTCGTCGAGCGACGGCGTCATCAGCGTCTCGAAAACCACACCCAGGCCCGTCGCCAGCTCGCCGCGGGCGAGGATCGGGTTGAGCGTGTCGAAGGACCCCATCGCCGACAGATTGATGCGCCCGCCCTTGGGCGCATCGGGATTGACATAGTCGAACCGCTTGAAATCGGGGCCGTATTTGGGGGTTCCGATCAGCGCGGCGGCGTTGTGCCACGCCAGGTCGTCGGCTTCGGCCGCGGCGGGCGCAAAGGCGGTGGACAATCCGGCTAGCAATGTGGTGGCGATGGCCGCGGCGGCCGCGTGATGTGTGAGAACTGTGCGAACAGTCAAAGAGGATCTCCTGCGCGTGCCCTCTCCAGGCAGATCCGAACCGCCGTCGGCAGCGGCCGAACCGAGGTCGACAATAGACCCAATTGTGACAAAGAACAGGCGGGTTTTGAAGATAAATGTCCGGTCAACGAAAAAACCGGGCTTTCGCCCGGTTTGAAGGGTCACATTTGCGTGTGGTTCATTCGGACGGGGTGGTTCCGCTCTCGCCGCCGTCCCCCCCCGACGCGGCGTCGGGGCTCGGCAGTGCGACCGGGCTGTCCGACTGGGCGCGCAGATAGGCGATAATGTCGGCGCGCTCCTTCTCGCTGCGGATGCCGGCAAAACTCATCGACGTGCCGCGCACATAGCTGCGCGGCGCGGCCAGGAAAGCGTTGAGATGTTCGTAGTCCCACTGGATCTGGCCGCCGTCGGCGAATTCGTTCATCGCGTTCGAATAGCCGAAGCCGGTGGCCGCGGCGACCGGCCGGTCGATGATGTCCCACAGATTCGGACCGACCCGGTTGGCGCCGCCATTCTCGACCGTGTGGCAGGCGGCGCATTTTCTGAATGCCCGCATGCCGCCATCGGCGCTGGCATTGACGAGCAGCGGCGCGATCGGCGGAAGTCCCTCCTCCTCGGCGGTCGCTTCCGTCGGCGCGCTGGTCTCCAGCGCAGCGATCTCAAAGCCCTCGCTTTCGGGAGCCGGTGCATAAAAAATGGCGTTGCCCGCCATCGAAACCGTCATCATGACGAACAGAACGGTCAAAAAGGCGCCGGCGATGGCATAGGAGGAGTTCATTTTCACGGGCTCCCTGTCGAACCGGTCCATCCCCTGAACCGGCAAGTCGCTTGATTTCGCGCGGAACCTATGTCTTTTGCTTTGCCGTTGCAACACCGATTTGACAGGTCTGGACAGCCTCCGCTGTCCAGACCTGCTTTTGGATTTCCGATGGCCGCTTATCGCAATCTGATCTTGATCCCGGCGCGCCTGGGATCCAGCCGGCTGCCGGGCAAGGTGCTTGCCGATATTGGCGGCCTGCCGATGATCGTCCATGTGGCCCGTCGCGCGGTCGAAGCCGATATCGGCCGCGCGGCCGTCGCCACGGACAGCTCGGAGGTTGCGCGTGCCGTTCGGGACGCCGGCTTCGAAGCGGTGATGACGCGGTCGGACCACGCCTCGGGTTCTGACCGAATTCATGAGGCACTTCAATGGCTTGACCCGGAGGGCGAGGTCGAGGCCGTGGTCAATCTGCAGGGCGATCTGCCGACGATCCGGCCAGGCGCGATCCGCGCCGCGCTGGCGCTTCTGGAAACCGGTGGCACGGATATCGGCACGCTGGCGGCGTTGATTCGCGACGCGGCGGAAAAGACCGATCCGAACGTGACCAAGGTGATCGGCTCGCCCTTGTCATCCGACCGGCTGCGGGCGCTCTATTTTACGCGGGCTACCGCGCCGCATGGCGACGGGCCGCTCTATCACCATATCGGCCTCTATGCCTATCGCCGCGACGCTTTGTCCCGCTTCGTGTCGTTGCCGCCCTCGGTTCTGGAAACCCGCGAGTCGCTCGAACAACTGCGCGCCCTTGAAGCCGGTATGCGCATCGATGTGGCGCTCGTTGACACTGTTCCGATCGGTGTCGATACTCCCGCCGATTTGGAGCGGGCGAGGCAGGTCTTGGCCGGCTGATACCGTCCGTTCCGCCGCCAGCATCGCAATCATGGATCCCGACATGCCGCAAAACACCAACAAAATAGCCTTCCAGGGCGAATTCGGCGCCAATTCCGATATGGCGTGCCGTGACATGTTTCCGCAGATGGAACCGATGCCGTGCCGGACCTTCGAGGATGCGTTCAACGCCGTCAGTGGCGGCGAGGCGGATTTGGCGATGATCCCGATCGAAAACACCATTGCCGGCCGTGTCGCCGATATCCACCACCTTCTGCCGGAATCGCATCTCTATATCATCGGCGAGTATTTCATGCCGATCCATTTTCAGCTGATGGCCGTTCCGGGCACACGCGCCAGCGATATCGAAAGCGTGCACAGCCATATCCATGCGCTCGGACAGTGTCGCAACATCGTGCGAGACCGCGGCTGGCAGCCGGTGGTCGCGGGCGACACCGCCGGTGCGGCAAAGCTGGTCGCCGAGGCCGGGGACCGCTCCATGGCGGCCTTCGCGCCGCGACTGGCAGCGGAGCTCTACGGTCTGGACATCATCGCCGAAGACGTTGAGGATACCGACACCAATGTGACCCGCTTCGTCGTGCTGTCGCGCGAAAGCCGCCCTGTAGTGTCTGACGGTTCAGACGCGCTGATCATCACCACTTTCATCTTCAACGTGCGCAACCTTCCTGCGGCGCTCTATAAGGCGATGGGCGGATTCGCCACCAACGGGGTCAATATGACCAAGCTGGAAAGCTACCAGCTCGGCGGCAAATTCACCGCGACACAGTTCTACGCCGATATCGAAGGCCATCCCGAGGATCCGGGCGTGGCCCGGGCACTGGAGGAATTGCACTTCTTCTCCACCCAGGTGCGCATCCTTGGCGCCTATCGCGCCCATCCGTTTCGCACGCAGGAACGGCGCGATGCGCCCTGATTCTCAAGCCGGCTCCAGGGTCGGTCCGTTTCAAAGCCTGGTGCGTGACCGCAGCGCGGCCGCGAGCGTGCCTTCGTCGAGATAGTCGAGCTCGCCGCCGACCGGCACGCCATGCGCCAGGCGGGTGATGGTCAGATCGAAACCATCGAGCTGATCGGTGATGTAGTGGGCCGTCGTCTGGCCCTCGACGGTCGCGTTGACGGCGATGACGAGTTCCGTCACGCCGCCCTTGGCGACCCGGTCGACCAGCGCCTTGATGTTGAGATCGTCGGGCCCGATCCCGTCAAGCGGCGACAGTGTGCCGCCGAGCACGTGATAGACGCTGCGCATGGCGCCGGCCCGTTCCAGCGCCCACAGGTCGGCGACGTCTTCGACGACGATGATGACGCTTCTGTCGCGCCGCGGATCGGTGCAGATGGTGCAGGGATCGGCGGTGTCGACATTGCCGCAGATCGAGCACAGCGTGACCTTGTCATGGGCGTCGGCCATCGCCTCGGCGAGCGGCCCGAGGATCTGCTCTTTCTTCTTGATCATGTGCAGCGCCGCACGCCGCGCCGAGCGCGGGCCCAAGCCCGGCACTCGCGCCAGAAGCTGAATGAGTTTTTCGATCTCCGGTCCGGCGACGCTCTTTGCCATGGATCCTATCTATCGTGATTCGCACCAATTGGGAGTCTGCCGCAAATCCGACGGGCGCGCGAAGGCGCCGGCCGACCGACAGCCCATATTGCCGAGGGTCATGGCATCGGCGCCGACGCTTAGCGGTGACAATTCCATTTGACCGGCGTCACCCTATGTGGGATTCACGCGGGGCGCGCAGCGTGCCGGACGGGAAGGCAAAATGGCGGGAAAGCTCAAAGTCGCGATCCAGATGGATCATGTCTCGACCATCCAGATCGAAGGCGACTCGACCTTCGCCATGGGGCTCGAGGCGCAGCATCGCGGCCACAGCCTGTTTCACTATACGCCGTCGCAATTGTCGTTGCGCGACGGCGTGGTGTCGGCGCGCGTCGAGCCGATGACACTGCGCGATACGCCCGGCGACCACTACGGTCTCGGGCCGCAGGAGCGGGTCGCGCTGACGGAGATGGATGTCGTGCTGTTGCGTCAGGATCCGCCTTTCGACATGTCCTACATCACCTCGACCCATCTTCTCGAGCGCGTGCATCCGCAGACGCTGGTGGTCAATGATCCGGGCTGGGTGCGCAATTCGCCGGAGAAGATATTCGTCACCGAGTTTCCCGACCTGATGCCGGATACGCTGATTACCAGCGATCCGGACGAGATCGCAGCTTTCCGACAGGAAATCGGCGACATCATTATCAAACCGCTTTACGGCAATGGCGGTGCAGGCGTCTTTCACCTGCGGCACGACGATCGCAACCTGACCTCGCTGCTCGAGATGTTCGGACAGATGTTTCGCGAACCGCTGATCGCCCAGCGCTACCTGCCGGCCGTGCGCGGCGGCGACAAGCGCATCATTCTGGTCGACGGCGAACCGGTCGGCGCTATCAACCGGGTGCCTTCAGAGACGGATGCCCGTTCGAACATGCATGTCGGCGGCCGCGCCGAACCCACCGACCTGACGGAGCGCGAGCGTGAGATCTGCGCCCGCATCGCCCCGGCGCTGCGGCAGCGCGGTTTTCTGTTTGTCGGCATCGACGTCATCGGCGATGTGATGACGGAAATCAACGTCACATCGCCAACCGGGATCCGCGAAGTCGAGAAATTCGGCGGCGCCGATATCGCGGCCCTGCTGTGGGATGCAATCGAGGCGAATCGCGGCTGATGGATGGGCGGCGCCGCTAAGAGCGGCGCGTAAGCCAGCCATGGATCAGGTGATGGGCAATGGCGCCGGGAGGCGGCGCGTTGAAGGCGTCGGTGCCGGTCTGCCGGGCCAGCAGCGCGGCCGCTTCGTCGCGCTCGAACCAGCGGCAGTCCTCCAACTCCCGCTCATCGACGACGATATCGGTGTTGAGCGCTTCGCCGAAACAGCCGATCATCAGCGTATGCGGCATCGGCCAGGGTTGTGTCGCATAATAGCGCACGCGGCCGATCCGGATGCCGGATTCCTCCTCGGTTTCGCGTCGCACCGCGTCTTCCATGGTCTCCCCGGGCTCCAGGAAACCGGCCAGGCAGGAATACATGCCTGGTGGGAAATGCGGGCTGCGTCCGAGCAGGCAGCGGTCGTTTTGGGTGTCGACGGCGAGCATGATGACCACCGGATCGGTGCGCGGAAACATCACATGGCCGCAAGCGGGACATTCGCGGCGATAGCCGCCGGCGCGCGGTTGGGTTTCGGTGCCGCAGCGCCCGCAATGGCGGTGCGACCCGGCCCAGGCGACCAGGCTTGCCGCCTGGGCGAGCTCACCGAGCTGGCTGCCCGTCACCAGCCCCTGGATATAGATCGACCGGTGATCGATCGCCTTGATCGTGTCCGGCAGACCGTCCGGGTCGGCGCGAACCGGCACGGCCAGACGCGGCGCGTCGCCCTCGGCGAAACCGAGCAGGATCGCGTTGTCGAAATCGGGATCGAAGGGCTCGAGCTGGCGTGTCGTGTGCAGGGCCTCGAAGCCCGCGCCGTTCAACCGCAAAAAGGTGCGTCCGCCGCGTATCGCGAAGCCGCGCGCGCCCTCTACAGCCAGCGCCTCGCGCAGGCAATCGTCCGCGCGGTGTTCCGATCGCCGGTCAAGCCGGTTTCCGGCGAAGGCGACCAGGCTGCTCGGTTCCTGCACGAACCCGTCTGCGTCAAATATCGACAAAAGCGAACTGTCCCCCGGTCACTGAAGCTCAGAATGCATCGTTCATGGCGGCGATCATCCTGGCGGCGCTATTGCTATCATATGGCTCGGCATTGCCAACCCCCCAGACCGGATCCGGCCAGGCCGGGTCGTCGGGGTCGCGGGCGATCACATGGATATGCAACTGCCGCACGCGGTTGCCGAGCGTGCCGATATTGATCTTCTCGCAGGCGGTGATGCGCTTGAGTGCGCGCGCCGTCCCGGACGTTTCGAAGGTCAGGAGCGTCTGGTCGAGCGGCGTCAGATGGTAGATTTCCTCGACATCCGAACGCTGCGGCACCAGCAGGAACCACGGCCAGCGACTATCGTTCATCAGCCGCAGTTGGCACAGGCCGAGCACGGAGACCAGGCGACTGTCGGCCTGGATCCTCGCATTGAGTCTGAAACCGCCCATACAATTCAACCCGTGTGGTTTCGACGCACACCGGCGCACGAGCTCCCGCCACGGCGGGCCGTATGGGGACCCGTGTCCGGTCCGGCACTGAAGCGTATCAGTTTTTTCATGGATTTGCTTGCTTTTCCGCCCGCGATTGACGATATGGAGGCTGGGAGGTTGGTGGTGGACGAGCCACTCGCCAACCGGGTCAGGTCCGGAAGGAAGCAGCCCTAACGAGCCACGGCACGGGTCACCGTGCCAGCCTCCCACCCTTCATGTTATTGACGGGCGCCATATCAGCGCGGTTCCGTTGCGGCATGCTGGCTTTTTGGCCCGGCGCCCGGTAAACCGGTGGGATCGAACCGCAAAGCACCGTGTTCAGGGAGCGCCAATGAGCAACGGCATGTCGGGGCAGGACAAGAGCTACCGCGTTCTGGCCCGTAAATACCGGCCCATGGATTTCGGCGACCTCATCGGCCAGGAGCCGATGGTGCGCACGCTCACCAATGCTTTCGAAACCGGCCGCATCGCCCAGGCCTATATGCTGACTGGCGTGCGTGGCGTCGGCAAGACGACGACGGCGCGCATTCTGGCCCGCGCGCTCAATTACGAGGCCGACGGCATCGACAGGCCGAGCATCGATCTGAAACAGCCCGGCGCCCATTGCGAGGCGATCATGAGTGGCAGCCACGTCGATGTCATCGAGATGGACGCCGCGTCCCACACCGGCATCGACGATATTCGCGAGATCATCGAGCAGGTGCGCTACCGGCCGGTGTCGGCCCGCTACAAGGTCTATATCATCGACGAGGTCCATATGCTGTCGACGCAGGCCTTCAATGGCCTGTTGAAGACGCTCGAGGAACCGCCGCCGCATGTGAAGTTCGTTTTCGCAACCACCGAAATCCGCAAGGTGCCGGTCACCGTGCTGTCGCGCTGCCAGCGTTTTGATCTGCGCCGCATCAAGGCCGGCGCGCTGGTCGATCACTTCCGCGCCATCGCCGCGAAGGAGGATGTGACCGTCGACGACGAGTCGCTGGCGATGATCGCGCGCGCGGCCGAGGGATCAGCGCGGGACGGGCTGTCGCTTCTCGATCAGGCCATCGCCCATGGCGGCGGAAAGGTGGAGGCCGAGGCGGTACGGGCGATGCTCGGCCTGGCCGACCGCGCCCGTATCGTCGATCTGTTCGAATCGGTTGCCAAGGGCGACGCCGCCGCAGCGCTCGCGGCGTTTCGCGAGCAATATGATGCCGGCGCGAATCCCGCCGTGGTGCTGACCGACCTCGCCGACTTCACCCATCTCGTCACCCGTTTGAAATTCGTGCCCGACGCGGCCAAGGACCCGGCGCTCAGCGAGGCCGAGCGCACACGCGGCGCGGCCTTTGCCGGAAACCTGTCCGTGCCGGTCCTTTCGCGCCTATGGCAGATGCTGCTCAAGGGCGTGCCTGAGACCGAACAGTCGAACCGGCCGGTCAGCGCCTGCGAGATGGTTCTGATCCGTCTCACCCACGCCGCCAATCTGCCGGGGCCGGGCGATGCGGTTCGCAAATTCGCGCAACCGACCGCCGGCAGCGAGGCGGCGGCACCGGCGCCTGCGGCCACGCCGCCCGGCGGCATTGGCGGGCCGGCGGCGATGTTGCGGCCGGTCGAAACCCGTCACAGCGCGCCGCAGCCCGCTCCGTCTAGGGAGCCGCAGCCCGATGTGGCGATCGAAGGACTGTCGGATCTCGCCGCCCTGGCGGCGCAGCATCGCGACATCAAGATGAAGGCGCTGATCCGCAAATATCTGCGGCCGGTGAAGATCGAACCGGGGCGGCTGGAAATCGGCCTGCATGAGAACGCGCCGAAATCGCTGATCGGCGAGCTCGACGGTCGGCTGAAAGCGTGGACCGGGCGACGCTGGGTGATTGCGATCAGTCGCGAGGAGGGCGGCCGCACGCTCGAAGAGATCGACGAGGCCAACCGCGCCGAACTGGTCAGCGATGCCAGCCAGGACCCCGATGTTGCCGCTATTCTGGCGCAATATCCCGGAGCGCGCATTCGTGACGTGCGCATCCGCAGCGACGATCCGGATGCGTTTGCGCCGGCGGGCCAGAGCGACGACGGCGATATCCTGCCGGACGATCCGGATAACGATGAGATTTAGGCGCGGCCGTTTTGGCCGAATGAGAAAAACAGGGAGACGCAGATGCGCGATCTGATGGGCATGATGGGCAAGGTCAAGGAGATGCAGGAGAAGATGGCCGGCCTGCAGCAGGAGGTCGAGGCCCTGGAACTGGAAGGCACGGCCGGCGGCGGGCTGGTGACCGTGCGCCTCAACGGCAAGGGCATGATGCTGGGCCTGACCGTCGACCCCAGCCTGATCAATGTCGACGAGGCCGAAATCCTGGAAGACCTGATCGTGGCGGCCCATAATGACGCCAAGGGAAAGGTCGAGACGGCGGTTCAGGCAAAGACCAAGGAACTCACCGCCGGCCTGCCGATGCCGCCCGGCATGAAACTGCCATTCTAGCACTGTCGAGCGGACCGGCCGGCCCGGCCGGTTCGATGGCGATTCCTGATGCCTTTTGCGCCCTCCGGACCGATCCGCAGCCTGGACGATGTCAGGCGGCTTGAGCGCGTGCCGCTGGAACAGGCCGTGCCAGTGGCGAGCACCTATGATCTCTTTGCCGAGTCGGCCCGTGCCTTCGGCGACAAGACGGCGCTGACTTTTCTGACCTCGGGCGATCCGGCTCAACCGCCGATCCGTTGGAGCTACCGGCAGCTTTTCGAGCGCATCACCCGGGCCGCCAACCTATTTCACGCGCTGGGCGTTGCGCCGGATGACGTGGTTGCCGCGCTGCTGCCGGGATGCCTGGAATATCATCCGGTGCATTGGGGCGGTGCCGCAAGCGGGATCGTGCAGCCGCTCAATCCGCTGCTCTCGTTGGACAAGCTCGAAGAACTGCTGCGCGCCGCGGGCGCCAAAGTGCTGGTCGCCTATGGCGCCTCCGAGGACGCCGACTATTGGTCGAAGGCGATGGCCCTGCGTGCCCGCATCGGCGGGATTCGCGTGCTGCGTGTTGCGCCGCATGATGAAGACGCGCTGCCGGATCATGCCGGCGATGGCGATTTCCAGGCGCTGCTGGCCGCACAGCCCGCGGACCGTCTCGTCAGCGGCCGTCGGATCAGGGCGGACGACATCGCCGCCTATTTCCACACCGGCGGGACGACGGGCGCCCCGAAGCTCGCCATGCACAGCCATGGCAACCAAGTGTTCACAGCCTGGGCAAGCGTGCAATTGCAGGGCGTGTCCAGCAGCGACGTGACGATCAACGGCTATCCGCTGTTTCACGTCGCCGGCGTGCTGCCCGCGTCGCTGGCGTCGCTGTCGGCCGGGTTGGAGGTCATCATTCCGACCACCAAATTGTTGCGCAATCCGGAGGTACGAAAGAACTACTGGCGGCTGGTGGAAAAGTACCGCGCCACGTCGCTATCCTCCGTGCCGACGGTTCTTGCCGCCCTGGCCGATGTGCCGCTCGACGGTGCGGATATCTCGTCGATCAGCTATTGCCGCACCGGCGCGGCGCCCCTACCGCCCGAACTCGGGCGCCGTTTCGAGACGCTTTTTGGCCTACATGTGCATGAGAGCCTCGGCATGACGGAAATGGCCGGCATCAGCACCATCCGGCCGCCCGGCGTGCGCGGTCCGGCCGGCTGCGTCGGCTTCCCGATTCCGTACGCGCGCGTGCGCATCGTTGCGCTCGATGCCGATGGCAGTCCGACCGACAGGGAAGTGGCGACGGGCGAAAGCGGCATGGTGCTGTTCAAGGCGCCCAACGTTTTTCCGGGCTATCTCGATGCGGAAGCGACGCGCAAGAGCTTCACTGCCGACGGCTGGCTGATCACGGGCGACGTCGGATGGCTCGACACCGAGGGCCGGCTGAATCTGAGCGGCCGCGCGAAGGATCTGATCATCCGCGGCGGCCACAACATCGATCCGAAAGTGATCGAGGATGCGCTCGGCGCGCATCCGCAGGTGCATTTGTGCGCCGCCGTCGGCGCGCCCGACGCCTATGCCGGCGAATTGCCGGTGGCCTTTGCCGTTCTGGTGCCGGGCGCCTCTGAGGTGACGCCGGAGCAGTTGCGCGACTGGTGCGCCGAACGGGTCGATGAGCCGCCAGCGCGCCCGAAAACGGTGACCATCATCGACACCATGCCGATGACGAATGTCGGCAAGATCTTCAAGCCGGAGCTGCGCCGACTTGCCGTCGAACGGACGGCGCGATCGCTCGTCGCCGGCCTGTCGGCCGGCCATCCGGAGCTCGAGGCGGTCGCCGTCGCCGCGACTCTGGCGGCCGATGGCAGCCTTGCCATCGATGTCACCGCCTCGGGCGGACTCGGTTCGCCGGCGCGGCAGGCCCTTGCCGACGCGCTCGATCCTTTGCCGGTGCCGACCCGATTCGCGCCGCCTGCCTGAGGGTCATTCATCAGGCCAGCCAATGTCGCGTTTGATATGGGCGGACAGGTGGCGAAAATCATACCATGTTGCGCGCTCGGCCCTGTGCCGCCGGTAGGCGGCCGCACATGCGGCGGCGATTTCCGCGAACCTTCTGAAAAACAGCCGCAAAAAGCGGCCTTCTGTGCGAAAAAGAAGCATTGTGGTGCCATCTCCTGCTTTTGTCGTGGCGCCACCATGCCGCATGCATATCTTGCCTTCCAATCGAATATCGCCTATCCGGTATAAGGAGATTTTATCGATCATGCCCGCGATCCTGCCGCCGCTTGCCGCCATCCGCGCCTTCGAGGCCGCCGCTCGTCACGGCAGCTTCACCCGGGCCGGCGACGAATTGGGTATGACCCAGGCGGCGGTCAGCTATCAGATCAGGATCCTGGAGGATCGTGTCGGCACGGCGCTGTTCCTGCGCCATCCGCGCGGCGTCGAGCTGACGGAGACCGGCCGGCGGTTGTCCCGGCGGGCGGGCGATGCGCTCGACCTGTTACGCGAGGCCTTCGCGGAGGCGCGCGGCCGCAGCCGGGAGATCCTGGTTATCAGTGTCGTGCCGACTTTCGCCACCAATCTGCTCGCGCAACGGCTGAGCATGTTTCAGGACGCGCATCCGTCGATCGCGGTGCGCGTCGATCTGAACCAGGCTTTAATCGATTTCACCCGGGAGGAGGTCGACCTCGCTATTCGCGCCGGCACCGGCGGATGGCCGGGGTTGGAAAACCATCTGCTGCTGCCCGGCACCTTCACACCGATGCTCAACCCCAAACTGGCCGAGACGATCGGTGGCGTCCACCGCCCATCGGATCTGTTGGGGCTGCCGCTGCTGCAACCCTCCGATCCCTGGTGGCGCATGTGGTTCGAGGCCGCCGGCCTTCCGACCGAGCATCTGACAACTGATTCGGAACTGCGCTTCGGTTCGCAGGTGCTGGACGTCAACGCAGCGATCGCCGGCCAGGGCGTCGGCATCCTCACCCCGGCCTTCTGCCGCGACGCGGTCGATCAGGGGCTGCTCTTCCAGCCTTTCGACCTGACCTGCGAGGACACCCACGGTTATTGGCTGGTCTATCCGCACAATCGGCGCAATGCGCCGAAGATCAGGGCGTTCCGCGACTGGATCGTCGGCGAGATGGCGGCGCTGGTGTGACACGCTCCAGCACCGCTTCGGCAAACCAGCTTTTCCGGGCGCCGCGTCACTGAAGCGGGTGCACGACCCATGTCTGATAGGCAGCCTTGTCGGTCGCGCAGGGCTGCAGGTCCAGCGGCCGCATCACGTGAATGGGCGATCCGCCACGTCCTTCCGTCTTTTCGGTGCTGCTGACGGTCACGCACAGATCCGGCTGGCTTTTCATGGCGAGATGGCCATCGGAATCCAGTTCAAAGCGCTGCTGATCCGTGTCGGCGCAGGGCTCCAGGACAAGCTTGGCCTGCGTTTTCACCTCATCGACCGCGGCACAGACATCGAAATAGGGAAGCTTGAACTCCCCCGACTCGATCAGGCTTGCATCGAAGCCCTGATCTTCAAGGATGCGACCTGTGTAATTGTAGCAGGTATGCGCCTGTAGGCCCTGATCGAGCGGCGCGTTTGCTCCGCGACCGCCCGCAATGTCGAGGCAATATCCCCGCGGCTCGTCCAAATGGTCGGCCAGCATGATTTCGACGATGTTGTCCTGGGCGTGGACCGACAGGCTGTATCCCAAGACGGCAGCGAAAGCCGTCGCAAACACGCAGTTTTTCATCCGCATAGTACCGTCACCCTCATTTGACAAAACGCCCTTTCGCGAACTGAGTTTAAGTCTGCCGGGGCATCACGTCCAGCAAACCGGCAACGATCCTTGGTGTAAACTTCCTGCTTCCGTCGCCGCTGCCTCCAGGGCGTTCTAGCCGCGCGCCTTCAACTCCCGCCGGCGCCGGTGCAGGATCGGCTCGGTGTAGCCGCTCGGCTGCTGGCGGCCGGCCAGCACCAGTTCGAGCGCCGCCTGGAAGGCGATCGATTGATCGAAATCCTCAGCCATTGGGCGATAGGCCGGGTCGTCCCGGTTCTGCGCGTCCACGACGGCGGCCATGCGCTTCATCGTCTCGACGACCTGTTCCTGGCTAACGACGCCGTGGCGCAGCCAGTTGGCCATATGCTGCGCGGAAATGCGCAAGGTGGCGCGGTCCTCCATCAGGCCGATATCGTTGATGTCGGGCACTTTGGAACAGCCGACACCCTGATCGATCCAGCGCACCACATAACCCAGGATCCCCTGCGCGTTGTTGTCGAGCTCACGCTGGATGTCTTCGGCGGTCCAGTTCGGCCGTTCGGCGACGGGCACGGACAGGATGTCGCCGAGCCTGGCGCGCGGCCGGCTCTTGAGGCGCGCCTGAACGTCGGCGACGTCGACCTTGTGATAGTGGGTGGCATGCAGGGTTGCCGCCGTCGGCGAGGGCACCCAGGCGGTGCTGGCGCCGGCCTTCGGGTGGCCGATTTTCTGTTCCAGCATGGCCGCCATCAGATCGGGCATGGCCCACATGCCCTTGCCGATCTGGGCGTGGCCGGCGAGACTGCATTCGAGACCGATATCGACGTTCCAGTCCTCATAGGCGGCGATCCATGGGGCCTGTTTCATGTCGCCCTTGCGGATCATCGGGCCGGCTTCCATCGAGGTATGGATCTCGTCGCCAGTGCGATCCAGGAAGCCGGTATTGATGAAGACGACCCGCTCGCGCGCGGCGCGGATGCACTCCTTGAGATTGACTGTGGTGCGCCGCTCCTCGTCCATGATCCCCATCTTGACGGTGTTGCGCTTCAGACCGAGCACGTCCTCGACACGGGCGAAGATCTCCGCGGCGAAGGCCACCTCCTCCGGTCCGTGCATCTTGGGCTTGACCACGTAGATCGAGCCCTCGCGCGAATTGCGGCGCTGGCCTTGCGGGCCGACATCGTGCAGGGCGATCAGCGCGGTGGCCATGGCGTCCATCAGCCCTTCGGGCACCTCGTTGCCGTCGCGGTCGGTGATCGCCGGATTGGTCATCAGATGGCCGACATTGCGCACCAGCATCAGCGCGCGGCCGGGCAGCGCTATCTCTTTGCCGTCGCGGTCCAGATAGTGTCGGTCTTCGGCGAGGCTGCGGGTGAAGGATTGGCGTCCCTTCGACACGTCCGCGGTCAGATCGCCCTTCATCAGGCCGAGCCAGTTGCGGTAGACGACGATCTTGTCCTCGGCATCGACGGCCGCGACGCTGTCCTCGCAGTCGATGATCGTGGTGACCGCCGATTCCAGCACGATGTCGGCGATATGGGCCGGATCGTCGCGGCCGACGGCGCTGTCGGCATCGATGACGATCTCCAGATGCAGACCGTTTTTCTTCAAAAGGACGGCCGACGGCGTTGCCGGATCGCCGCGATAGCCGGCAAACTGAGCCGGGTTCTTCAAGCCGCGCCGACCGCCGTCGGCCGTGGTGACCACCAGCCCGTCATCGGTCACGGCAAGACCGCGCACGTCCTCCCAGGCGCCGTCGATCGGCGCGGAGTCGTTGAGAAAACCCCTGGCCCAGGAAATCACCCGGGCACCGCGCACGGGATTGTAGCCGGCGCCTTTCTCCGCTCCGTTGTCTTCCGAAATCGCATCCGTGCCGTAAAGCGCATCGTAGAGCGAACCCCAGCGTGCATTGGCGGCGTTGAGCGCGTAGCGGGCATTCATCACCGGCACGACAAGCTGCGGGCCCGCGATCGAGGCGATCTCGGCGTCGACATTGGCCGTAGCGATGCTGAAGGCCTCGCCCTCCGGCAACAGGTAGCCGATCTCGCGCAGGAACGCTTCATAGGCGGCCGGATCGGTCGGCGCTCCATGGACGCGATGCCAGTCATCGATCGCGGCCTGCATGGCTTCGCGTTTTTCGATCAAGGCCCGGTTCTTCGGCCCGAGATCGTGCACGATGGCGGAAAGCCCACGGAACAACGCGTCGGCCTCGACACCGGTGCCGGGCAGCGCCTCGTCGACGATGAAATCATAAAGGCCGCGGTCGATCGTGAGATCATGGCTGTCGATGGTTTGATCGTGACTGTCGATGGTTGGCATGAACGGCTCCCTGACGCATGTCTGTGACGGCTGCGGTTCCATCCCACGGGGGCCATTCCCTGTCAATTTTACAAGAGTGAGAAGGATTATTTCTATTTCGGAAAAAGTGAATGACGTTTAGCGCACCCACAGCGGGAAGGCAGTGTGTCCCTGTCGGTTCTGAATGACGAACCGGTTGTGGTGAGCGCCGCGCATCGGTGATATCCTCCGTCACGGTTCTCAATGGACATTCGGGGGCGATCCGATGGACTATTTCGATCTCGGCCATTACCGCCGGAGCATCTCCTCGCCGTCGGCCGAGGCGCAGCTCTGGTTCCGGCGCGGGCTGCTCTGGGTCTATGGCTTCAATCATGAGGAGGCGATCGCCTGTTTCGACCGGACGCTGCAGCACGATCCGGCCTGTATCATGGCACAATGGGGCATCGCCTATGCCTTCGGTCCGAACTACAACAAGCCGTGGGAGGCGTTCGAGCCGGAGGAAAAACCGGTGGCGCTGGCACGGGCGCACCGGGCGATTGCCGCCGCGTTGGAGCACATTGCCACCGCCGATCCGGTCGAGCGCGCACTGGTCGAGGCTCTGGCGAGCCGCTATCCCGAACGGGCCGATATCGAAGATTACGGCCCTTACAACGATGCCTATGCGGACGCCATGCGCGGCGTCTATGCCGCCTTTCCGGCGGATCTCGAAATCGCCTCCCTTTTCGCCGAGGCGCTGATGAACCGCACGCCCTGGCAGCTATGGGACCTGCCCAGTGGCCAGCCGGCCGACGGCGCCGACACGCTCGAGGCCCAGGCGGTGCTGGAAACGGCGTTTGACCGCTTGCCAGGCGCCTGGGATCATCCCGGACTTTTGCATATGTATATCCATCTGATGGAGATGTCGCCCACGCCGGAGCGGGCGCTGCGCCAGGGCGACCGGCTGGCGACGCTGGTTCCCGATGCCGGCCATCTCATCCACATGCCGACCCATATCGATGTTCTGTGCGGCGACTATCAGAACGTGGTCGCCCGCAACGGTGCCGCGATCGAGGCGGATCGCCGATTCGTGCGGCGCAACGGGGTCGACAATTTCTACACGCTCTACCGCTGCCACAATTACCACTTCAAGATCTACGGCGCGATGTTCCTGGGTCAGAAGGGCGTTGCCCTGGACACGGCGGAAGCGCTGATAGCAGATCTGCCGGACGACGTTGTGCGTCCGCTCGCCGACTGGTTCGAGGGTTTCGTGCCGATGAAACAGCATGTGCTGGTGCGCTTCGGCCTGTGGCGGGACATTCTGGCCCAGCCCATGCCGCAGGATCCGGACCTGTTCAGCGTAACCACTGCCATGATGCACTATGCCCGCGCGGTCGCGCTGTCCAACCTCGACGACATTGCCGGCGCGGAGACCGAGCGCGATGCGTTCCTGACAGCGCGCGACCGCGTGCCGGCAACGCGCATGCTGTTCAACAATACCTGTCTCGATATTCTTGCCGTTGCCGAGCAGATGCTGCGCGGTGAGTTGGAATACCGCAAGGGCGATGTCGAAATGGCCTTTGCGCATCTGCGTCAGTCGGTCGTGCTGGACGACACTTTGCCCTATGACGAACCCTGGGGCTGGATGCAGCCGACGCGCCACGCGCTGGGCGCGCTGCTGTTGGAGCAGGGCCGCCATGGCGAGGCGGAAGCGGTCTATCGAGCCGATCTCGGCCTCGACGCGACGCTGGCCCGCGCCTGTCAGCATCCCGGAAACATCTGGAGCCTGCACGGGTTGCATGAATGTCTGCAGCGTCGCGGCGAGACGGTGGAGATCCTGCATATCAGGCAGCAGCTCGATCGCGCCGCCGCACGCGCCGACGTGCCGATACGGGCCTCCTGCTACTGCCGGCGTGACGCCGCCTGAGACAGGACGCTGCGGGCATGGACGCCGGCGCCGCTTTGCGCTAAGGCGATGGGCTTGCGGGCGCCCGCCGCGCCATCCCATCGATGCGAGGAACAGCCCATGTCCGGTCCCCTGCACGGCGTTCGAATTGTCGATCTGACCAATATGATCTCCGGACCGCTCGGCGCCATGATCCTGGCCGACCAGGGGGCCGACGTCATCAAGGTGGAATCACCGCATGGCGACAACACCCGGCACACGGCGACCCGTCGCGGCGGCTTCTCGGCGTCGTTCCTCAACAACAACCGCAACAAGCGGTCCGTGGTTTTGGACCTGAAGAAAGACGGTGCCCGGGCGGCGCTGATGCGGCTGATCGCCGGCGCCGACGTGGTGATGCAGAATTTCCGACCCGGCGTCGTCGACAGGCTCGGCATCGGCTACGAGGCCGCAAGGTCCGTCAGGTCGGACCTGATCTATGCGTCGATCACCGGTTTCGGTGACAGCGGACCCTATGCCCATAAGCCGGTTTTCGATCCCCTGGTTCAGTCGCTTTCCAGCCTGACCACCGTGCAGGCCGGCGCCGATGAAAGGCGTCCCGCGCTGATCCGCACCATCCTGCCCGACAAGCTGACCGGTTTCACCGTGGCCCAGGCGGTGACGGCCGCGCTGTTTGCCCGCGAGCGCAGCGGCGAGGGACAGCATATCCGTCTGAGCATGCTCGACACGGTGGTGCATTTTCTGTGGTCGTCCGATATGGGCGGTCACACCTTCGTCGGCGACGAGCTGGAGACGGAAACGGCGCAAAGTTTCATCGACCTGATCTATGAGACGGCGGATTCCCATCTGTCCGTCGCCGCCTTCCGGCGGGCCGATTGGGAAAGGCTGGCCGATGCCTGCGAACGGCCGGAATGGAAGACCGATCCGCGTTTTCTGACGACCGAAGGTCTTGAGCACTACAAGAGCGAACGCCTCGAACTCACTCAGCAGGCCTTGCGCGCCCGCAGCACTGCCGAATGGATCGCGCGCCTTGAGGAATTTGACGTACCCTGCGCGCCGGTGCTGACCCGCCGGGACATGATCCGCCACCCGCAGATCGCCGCCAATGCGTTGATTGTCGAAACCGACCACCCGCAGGCGGGCCGGCTGCGCCAGACCCGGCCGCCCGCTCGCTTCGAGGGCACGCCGACCGAACAGCGCAGGGGCGGCCCGCTGCTGGGACAGCATACGGTGGAAGCGCTGTCCGAGTCGGGTCTGACCCCGGAGGAGATCCGGGCGCTCCTGCAAAGCGGTGCCGCGGTCGATGCGGCCGGCGATAGAGGCTCAATCGCGGGTCAGCCGCGGTCGGCCTGACGCGGTGGCGGTGATCCGCGCTTCGACCAGCGTTCGGCTGCCTTCGATCGTCGGCGCCTCGATCTCCTGGCGCAGATCGACCGACGGATCGTCGGCGCCGGCCGCCACCGCCTGTTCGAAGGCGGCGTCTCGGGCGATGGTGCGGGCGCGTTCCATGGCGGCATCCTCGCGCGCGAACCGCTCGCTGACGCCCGCGCCGTTGACGGCGAAAAGATCTTCCTGCGGTTGCGACACGAACGTCGTGACCGCAACGCGCACATGTCCGACCACCGCTCCGATGGCGTTTGCGACGTCGGCGTCGCCGGGAACGCGGCTTTCCGCGCCCACCATGTCGGCGATGTTCGGATAATAGGCCATGGCCGAGGCACCGAGGCCGATCAGCGGCCGATCGAGCGCGACCGTGAAGCGCACGACGCCCGGCCGGCGCGCCAATGCGCAATCGACGGCTGCAGACCGTGCCGGATCGATGGCGGATTGCCCGTCCTCCGCAAGGCAGGCCTGCAGCACGATCTCTGCCGACTGCCGTGTCAGCCGTTCGATCGTCATTGCCGCGAACGCTGGCGCATCGGCCGCCACCGGTCGGCCGGCACCGGTCGTGCGGCGGGCCAGAAGGCCCGCTGCCAGGCACGCCGCATCGCGGTTCCAACCCGTCTGGCGGTTCAGCACATGCAGCGCATCGGACGGCGTGAAGCCCGCCATTTGGACGAGGCCGCGCGCCACCAGCCGGTCCAGCGTGGCCCGCTGCGGCGCGGCCGTGAGCAGGCGGTCGAGCGGCTCGAAGCGCGGGCCGAGACGATCGAAAAGAGCCCGTTCCTGCGGCTGAAGCCCGGCGGCGAGCCGGTCCGGCAGACCGGTGCGCCGGGCGAAACGGCCGTCGAACCGGCCGCTTCGTCCGGCCTGATCCTGGCGCGCCAGCGCCGAAAGCACCGGCTCGGAGTCAAGATTGGCGGCCAGACTCAGCGGCACCAGCCGGCGCGGGCCGAGTGTCAGCCCTGCCTCGAGGCCGCCGTCATCGACATGAACCTCCGAATCGCCGCCCAGTCCGAAGGTGCGCATGGCGACGGCCTCGACCATGGTGCGAAAGCCGCCGACCACGGCGCCGTCCGGATCGATCCGCGGACGCCCGTTCTCGAGAATGGCGATGTCTGTGGTGGTGCCGCCGATATCGGACACCACGGCACGGTCCGCGCCGGTCAGGTAGTGGGCGCCGACCAGGCTTGCCGCCGGTCCCGACAGGATGGTCTCGATCGGTCTCGCGCGGGCCATCTCCGCGCCGATCAGCGCGCCGTCGCCGCGCACCACCATGACCGGCGCGTCGATGCCGCGATCGCCCAGATACCGTTCCGTGGCGTCGATCAGCCGCTCGATCATCGCCACCAGCCGGGCATTGAGCAGTGTCGTCAGCGCCCGCCTGGGGCCGCCCAGTTTCGACGACAGCTCGTGGCTGCACGTAACCGGCAGGCCCGTGCATTCGCGGATCAGGGTGCGCGCCGCGATCTCATGGGCCGGGTTGCGCACCGCGAAATAGCCGGTGACGGCGACCGCCGCGACGTCGTCGCGCAGCCCGTCCAGCGCCGTCTCGAGCGGTGCCAGGTCGAGCGGCGTTTCACGGCCGTGCACGTTGTGCCCGCCATTGAGGAAGATCACCGGGTCTGTGCCCAGTGCTGCGGCCAGACCGTCGCGTTTGAGTTCGTCGGGCCCGAAGCCGATCATCACCAATGCCGTCCGGCTGCCCTGGCCTTCGACAAGCGCGTTGGTGGCCAGCGTCGTCGACAGGGAGACAAGACGGATCGCTGCCGGATCGGCGCCGCTTCGGGCCAGCACGTCGGAGACCGCGCCGCCGATGCCGATCGCCAGATCGTGCCGCGTCGTCAGCGCCTTGGCCTTGGCGACGAGGCCCGTCTCCTTACTGAACAGCACGGCGTCGGTATAGGTGCCGCCGGTGTCGATCCCGAGAAGCAGAGACGCGTTCATCGGTTCAGGCCATAAGACCGATCAGACCGGCCGTGCCGACGATGATGCGCCACCATGCAAACAGCATGAAACCGTGATTGGAGACGTAGTTCAAAAGACTGCGCACCACAAGGACGGCGGAGACGAAGGCGGCGACGAAACCGACGGCGATGATGGAAAAATCATCGACGGTCAGGATGGCGTGGTTCTGGTAAAGATCATAGGCGAAGGCGCCAGCCATGGTGGGCATCGCCAGGTAGAAGGAAAACTCGGCGGCCGAGCGCTTGTCGGTGCCCATCAGCAACGCGCCGGCGATGGTGGCTCCCGACCGCGATGTGCCCGGGATCATGGCGAGGCATTGGAACAGGCCGACGCGCAGGGCGAGCCACGGCGGAAACTGCATCACGTCGGTGTATTGTGGTTCCGTTTTCATCCGGTCGAGGGCCATGAGCACGAAGCCGCCGATGATCAGCACGATGCAGATCAGCACTGGCGTCTCGAACAGCACCGTCTTGATGAAGGAATGCGCCAACACGCCGACAATGGCCGCCGGCAGGAAGGCCAGCAGAATGGCGAAGACGAAGCGGCGCGCCTCGGGGCTTGTCGGCAAAGCCGTGGCGATGCGCAACAGGCGGGAGAAATAGACAGAGACGATCGCCAGGATAGCGCCGAGCTGGATCAGGACTTCGAATGTGTTGCCGGGAGAGTTAAAGCCGAGGAAATGGCCTGCAAGCAGAAGATGTCCGGTCGACGAAACGGGCAGGAACTCGGTCAGTCCTTCCAGCACGCCGAGCAGCAGCGCGCCGATAATCGTCTGTTCCGCCATCAAACAGTCCCGTTCTTTTGTGAGAGCAGTGCAGGCGCTTGTCTCGCCCGGTGCGACACCCTATAGCTCGTTTATTGAATATTTCCAGACAATTCGGGCGCCGGAGAGTGCGATCCGGACAAAAGCGCAAAGCCCGCCGCCATCGATAGGAAAACCGACGCGCAATGCCCAGCCTCTATCACCATCCGATGTCCGCCGCCTCGCGTTTCGTCCGACTGGTGCTGAACGAATACGGGCTGCAAACGGATCTGGTGGAGGAGCGCCCCTGGGAGCGCAGACGGGACTTTCTGATCCTCAATCCGGCCGCCACCCTGCCGGTCTATGTCGATGAATCGCTGAACGCCTTCTGCGGTGCCGGCGTGATCGCCGAATTCCTCGACGAGACCCAGGGCGTGCTCCAGGGCCAGCGCCGTCTGCTGCCGGAGGACCCGGTGGACCGCGCCGAGATACGCCGATTGATCGACTGGTTCCTGACCAAGCTTGAGCGGGACGTGACGCGGCACCTGGTGCGCGAACGCGTGTTCAAGCTCGTCATGCCCAAGGAATTGGGCGGCGGCGCGCCGGATTCGAAGGCATTGCGCGCCGCCCGTTCGAACATTCGCCAGCATCTCAGATATGTCGACTGGCTGGCCGCGAACCGCGACTGGCTGGGTGGCGCTGAACTGAGCTATGCGGATCTTACCGCTGCCGGCGCCCTGTCGACGCTGGATTATCTCGGCGAAGTGCAATGGAGCGAGGCGCCGCAGGCGAAGGACTGGTATCAGCGCCTGAAATCGCGGCCGTCTTTCCGTCCGCTGCTCGCCGACCGAGTGCGCAACATGTCGCCGGTCTCGCACTATGCGGATCTGGATTTTTGAGTGATGCCCGCCGCCTCCAAGCCCCACCGGCCGCAGCGGTTGAAGGCGTTTCTGGTCGGCGAGGCGCTGGCCGCGGGGTTCGATGTCGCGCGGGTTGTCGAACCGGCGGCGATCGCGTCCTATGCGCCGGCCGGCCTTGCCGCCTACCTCGCTGACGGACGGTACGGCACCATGGGCTGGATGGACGAGACGCGCGAGCGCCGCGCTGATCCGCGCCGCCTGTGGCCGGAGGTTCGATCCATTCTGATGGTCACGCTCAACTACGGTCCTCGCCACGATCCGCTGCGCATCCTCAAACACCGGGATCGCGGCGCGATTTCGGTCTATGCGCAGAACCGCGATTACCACGCGATCATCAAGGGCCGGCTGAAGGGCGTAGCGGGACGTTTCGCAGCCCGCGCCGGAAGCGACGTCAAGGTCTTTGTCGACACTGCCCCGGTGATGGAAAAACCGCTGGCGGCACAGGCCGGTCTCGGCTGGCAGGGCAAACACAGCAATCTCGTCAGCCGTGAATTCGGCTCCTGGCTGTTTCTGGGCTCGATCTTCACCTCCGAATCGTTGCCGCCGGATGCCCCGGAGACCGATCATTGCGGTTCCTGCCGCGCCTGCTTGGATGTCTGCCCGACCCGGGCCTTTCCGGCGCCCTACCAGCTCGATGCGCGCCGCTGCATTTCCTATCTGACCATCGAGCACAAGGGGCCGATCCCGCATGAATTCCGCGCCGCCATCGGCAACCGCATCTTTGGCTGCGACGACTGCCTGGCCGTTTGTCCGTGGAACAAATTTGCGCGTGTCGCCGGTGAGGCAAAGCTTGCGGCGCGTGACGATCTGATTGCGCCGCGGCTTAAGGATCTGGCCGGTCTTGACGACCCTGCTTTCCGGGCGCTGTTTTCCGGATCGCCGGTGAAACGCATCGGCCGCAATCGCTTCCTGCGCAATGTCCTCATCGCCTGCGGCAATGCCGACGATCCCGGCCTGATCGATGTCTGCCGGGTGCGTCTCGCTGATGCGTCGCCGCTGGTGCGCGGTGCTGCGGTCTGGGCGCTGTCGCGGTTGATGGACCGCGCGGCTTTCCGTGCCCTGCGGGCGAAGCATGCCGACGAGACCGACGAGACCGTATTGGCCGAATGGCGTCAAGCGTCGGATCGTCGACGCGCGGCGATACCGGCCATGGAGTGAGCATGATGCGGCTTCTGATTCTGGGTGCCGGCTATTCCGGACTGGCGATCGCGCGGGAGATGCGCGACGAGGTCGCATGGATAGGCGGCACGACTCGCAGCCGGGCGCGGTTCGGCGAACTCGAGGCGGCGGGTCTGTCGCCCTTTGTTTTCGACGGATCGGTGGTGTCGGAAGCGTTGAAAGCGGAACTACAGCACGTGACGCATCTGGTGCCATCCATCGCGCCGGACACACAGGGAGATCCCCTCTTAAGGCTCTTAGGCGATACGCCCCTTCGGCACATGCCACATCTCCAATGGGTCGGCTACCTGTCGACGGTCGGCGTCTATGGCGATCATGAGGGCCGCTGGGTCGAGGAAGCCACCCGGTGCAATCCGGTGTCGAGACGGTCGCGCTGGCGCGCGGCGGCGGAGGCGCAATGGTTGCACTTCGGCGAGCAGGCCGGGATCCCGGTCGCCATTCTTCGGCTATCCGGCATTTACGGGCCGGGCCGCAACGCTTTCGTCAATCTGCGCGCCGGCAAAGCGCGGCGGCTGATCAAGCCAGGCCAGGTGTTCAACCGCATCCATGTCGACGATATCGCCGGCGCGGTCCGACACCTGATTGCCGAGGACGCTGGCGGCATCTGGAACGTCACCGATGACGAACCGGCACCCCCGCAGGATGTCGTGCTCTTCGCCAGCGCCTTGATGGGCGTCGAACCGCCGCCGGAAATTCCGTTCGAAACCGCCGATCTGTCGCCTATGGCACGCTCCTTCTACGGCGAGCTCAAGCGGGTGTCGAACACAAAGCTGAAAGTAAGCGGCTACGCCTTGCGTTATCCCAATTACCGCGCGGCCCTCAGGGCGCTGTGGAACGACGGTAACTGGCCGGGCTGATCACACACCGCTCAAATCGGCGCGCCGCCGAGATGGGCGAGCAGTTCCGTCACATTGCTGACATTGAATTTCTTCAACAGCCGCGCCCGGTAGAATTCCACCGTGCGCGGCGAGATGCCGAGCTGGCGGGCGATTTCCTTGCTGGTGTTGCCGCCGCTCAGGGACAGGATAATCTGCCGCTCGCGCACCGAAAGCGAGACATAGGGACGTTGGTCGGAGATATCGGCATAGCTTAGGATCGTGCGGCGCAGCGGATCGTCCGGCGTCGGACTGTGCGCCCGCACCCGGCACCAGAACAGGCTGCCGTCCTTGCGTGGCATGATGCGCTCGTCGCTGTAACGGCCGCCGGCGCGCAGGGTCTTCATGCCGATATCGCGCATCTGCTCGAATTCCTCGTTGGAGGCATAAAGCACCCGAAAGGACTGCCCGAGCAATTCACGCTTTTCGTAGCCGAAAATCGTCGCGAATGTGTCGTTGCAGGCTCGGATCACACGTTTTTCCGTCAGCACGATCCCGATCGGCGCACTCTCGAAGGCAAGCGCGTTCAGCGTCTCGTCATGATCCTCGATGTCGGCAGCCAATTCGTAGTCCTACGGTATTGTGCGGCGGGTTCCGGCACGGACATAGTTCCCTATTGATCATTACTATCGGGGTTTGGCGGTTTTGCGTAGGGGCGCGAGCGCATGAGCGAGACGGCGACGGCTGCGACGTCCTTTCTTGATCTGATTGAAGCGCGACGCGACGAGTTGATCGCGCTGACCCAGGACCTGATCCGCATCCCGACGCTCAATCCGCCAGGCGAGGCCTATCTGGAGATCTGCGAATATCTGGCGGCGCGGCTGAAGAAGCGGCGGTTCGACATTGAAATGATCCGCGCCCACGGCACGCCCGGCGACAGCGACCGCTATCCGCGTTGGAACGTTGTGGCGCGCCGTGAGGGCCGAGCGCCCGGCGCCTGCGTGCATTTCAACTCCCATATCGATGTCGTGGAGACCGGCCACGGCTGGACGGTCGATCCGTTCGGCGGAGAATTGCGGGACGGCCGCATCTATGGCCGCGGCGCCTGCGACATGAAAGGCGGGCTCGCCGCCTCGATCGTCGCGGTCGAAGCCTTTATCGACGCCTGCCCCGATTTTCATGGAGCGATCGAGATCTCGGGTACGGCCGACGAGGAGACCGGCGGCTATGGCGGCGTGGCCTATCTTGCCGAGAAGGGTTTTTTCGATCCGAGCCGTGTCCAGCATGTGATCATTCCCGAACCACTCAACAAGGATCGGATCTGCCTTGGCCATCGCGGTGTGTGGTGGGCCGAAATCGAGACCAAGGGCCATATCGCGCACGGCTCGATGCCGTTTCTGGGCGACTGCGCCGTGCGCCATATGGGCGCGGTGCTGCAGGAGTTCGAAACCCGTCTCTATCCGGCGCTGGCCAGCCGGCACACGGCGATGCCGGTGGTTCCTGAGGGCGCACGCCAGTCGACTATGAACATCAATTCCATCCATGGCGGTCAGGACGAGCCGGATCCCGACTTCACCGGTTTTCCCTCCGCCTGCGTGCCCGATTCCTGCCGCATGGTGGTCGATCGCCGCTATCTGATCGAGGAAGATCCGGAGGACGTGCGCCGCGAGATCGTCGAAAGCCTCGACCGGGTGCGCTCGCGCCGCGACAGCTTTTCATATGAAATCAAGGAATTGTGGAATGTCAGCCCGACCATGACCGAAAAGGACACGCCGGTCGTCCGGTCGGTCGCGCGATCGATCGAGACCGTTCTCGACACCAAACCGCAATATGTTGTGTCTCCCGGCACCTACGATCAGAAACATATCGACCGGATCGGGCGTTTGAAGGATTGCATCGCCTACGGGCCCGGCATCCTCGACCTTGCCCACCAGCCGGACGAATATGTCGGCGTTGACGATATGATCGATTCGGCCAAGGTAATGGCGCTGTCCATGAAGGAACTGCTCGACGCTTGAAATTCCGCAATGCGGAAAGCTATGGTCTAAAAACGATAACAACGCTCTCTCAATGAGACCAAACGGAGGACAAGACATGATGCCAATGACCAAGGCCCTGGTGGTCGCCGGGGCGCTCGCCATGACCACGGCGCTGGCGCCGACCGCCCACGCCGCGCGCACCGACATCACCGTCGGTGTGCAATTGGAGCCGCCGAATCTCGATCCGACCTCGGGCGCCGCCGGGGCGATCGATCAGGTGACCTATGCCAATATTTTCGAGGGTCTGACCCGCTTCGGACCGGATGGCAGCATCAATCCGGGACTGGCGGAGTCTTGGACGGTCTCCGAGGACGGCACCGTCTACACGTTCAATCTGCGCCAGGGCGTTCAGTTCCATGACGGAACGGAAATGAATGCCGAGGACGTCAAATTCTCGCTTGAACGCACCACGGCGGAAGGCTCGACCAACGCCCAGAAAGCGCTGTTTGCCGACATCGAGTCGGTCGAAGCGGTTAATCCGAACACAGTGCGCATCACGCTGTCGCGGCCGAACGGCAATTTCCCGTTCAACCTCGCCTGGGGCGATGCGGTGATCGTAGCGCCCGAATCGGTCGCCACCAACGCCACCAACCCCGTCGGCACCGGCGCCTTCGTCTTCAGGGACTGGGTGCAGGGCGACCGCGTCGAACTGGAGCGCAATCCCGACTATTGGGGCGAGCCGGCCAAGCTCGACAGCGTCACCTTCAAATTCATCTCCGATCCGAACGCCGCCTTCGCCGCGGTGATGGCCGGCGATGTCGACGCCTTCCTGCCGTTCCCGGCACCGGAAAATCTGCCGCAATTCGAGGCCGATCCGCGTTTCAACGTGGTGTCGGGTTCGACCGAGGGCGAAACCATCCTGTCGACAAACAACAAGATGCCGCCTTTCGACAATCCGAAAGTGCGTCAGGCGGTGGCCCATGCGATCGACCGCCAGGCGATCATTGACGGCGCCATGTTCGGCCATGGCACGCCGATCGGCACCCATTTCGCGCCGCATCATCCGTCCTATGTCGATCTGACCGCGCAATCGAACCACGATCCGGACAAGGCGCGGGCGCTGCTCGCCGAGGCCGGCTTTCCCGATGGTTTCGAGACGACGCTGAAACTGCCGCCGCCCTCCTACGCGCGCCGCGGCGGCGAAATCATCGCCGCGCAACTGCGCGATGTCGGCATCGAGACCGAGATCAGCAATCTGGAATGGGCGCAATGGCTGGAACAGGTTTTCCGCGGCAAGGATTATGGCCTGACGATCGTGTCGCATACCGAGCCGCTGGATATCGGCATCTATGCCCGTCCGGACTATTATTTCCAGTATGACAGTCCCGAATTCCAGCAGATCATCGAGGATCTCAACAACGCCACCGATCCGGCCGAGCGCGACCGTTTGCTGAAGGCGGCGCAGCAGAAGATCGCCGACGACTATGTCAACGGCTATCTCTTCCAGCTCGCCAACACGACGGTCGTCAACGCCGATCTGCGCGGCATCTGGGAAAACGCGCCGACCCAGGCGTCGGATATGACTGCTGTCTATTGGGTCGATTGAGCCCTTTTGCCATCGACGGGAGCCGGCAACGGCTCCCGCACGCCTTTCGGTTTTGCTGACGCGGTGTCATGCTGCCCTATCTGATCAGACGGCTCGTTTCGCTCACACTCAGTCTCTTGGCGGCGAGCCTGGTCATCTTCTTCGTCATCGAGGTGGTGCCCGGCGATCCGGCCGCCTTCATGCTCGGGCTCAACGCCGCACCCGACACCGTCGCCGCGCTGCGTGAAAGCCTCGGGCTCGATGCCCCTGCCCCGTTGCGCTACTGGCAATGGATCACCGGCCTGCTGCATGACGATTTCGGCATCAGCTACACCTATAAGGTGCCGGTGCAGGACCTGATCGCCGACCGTTTCTGGGTGTCGATGCCGCTGGCGGTCTATGCGCTGATCCTGTCGACGCTGATCGCCTTTCCGGTCGGCGTGATTGCCGCGGCGCGGCGCAACTCGCCGGCGGATGTGTCGATCATGGGCGTCACGCAGCTCGGCATCGCGGTGCCGAATTTCTGGTTCGCCATGCTGCTGGTGCTGATTTTCGCGGTGTCTCTGCGCTGGTTTTCCGCCGGCGGTTTCCCGGGCTGGGACGCCGGCCTCTTTGCCGGCATGAAGGCGCTGACCCTGCCGGCGATCGCCTTGGCCCTGCCGCAGGCCTCCATTCTCGCACGCGTCATGCGCTCCTCCCTGCTCGACACGCTGGGCGAGGATTTTGTCAGGACAGCGCGGGCCAAGGGCCTGACGCAGCGCCAGGCGCTGTGGCGGCACGCGCTGCGCAACGCGCTGATCCCGGTGTTGACCACCATCGGCCTGCAATTCTCCTTCCTGCTTGCCGGCGCGATCATCATCGAAAACGTCTTCTTTCTGCCGGGGCTCGGCCGGCTGGTGTTCCAGGGCATCACCCAGCGCGACCTGATCGTCGTTAAAAGTGTGATCTTCCTGCTCGTCTTCGCGGTCATCCTGGTCACCTTCCTGGTCGACATCGCCTATGCAATCGTCGACCCGCGGCTGCGCCGGAGGACGGTATGACCGACCTGCACGTCACGCCGGAACTGCGTAGCGGCATGGTGATCGCGGCGCTGCGCTCGCCCAGTTTCATGATTGGCCTGGCGTTGACGCTGGTCTTCGCCTCCGCCGCCCTGGTGTCCTTCGTATGGACCCCCTATGACGTCACGCAGCTCGACATCGCCAACAAGCTGCAGGTGCCTTCGGCCGCGCATTGGCTGGGCACGGATGCGTTCGGCCGCGATATCTTCTCCATGATCATGGTCGGCGCGCGCACCTCGATCGCCGTGGCAGTGATCGCGGTCGGCATCGGCATCGTCATCGGTGTGCCGTTGGGGCTGCTGGCCGCCGCCCGTCACGGCAGCCTGCTCGACGAACTGGTGATGCGCACCAACGACCTGATCTTCGCGTTTCCGGCACTGCTGATGGCGATCATGATCACCGCGGTTTTCGGCCCGAGCGCCATCAACGCGATCATCGCCATCGGCATTTTCAACATTCCCGTCTTCGCTCGCCTGGCGCGCGGCTCGGCGCTGTCGCTGTGGACACGCGACTATATCCTCGCCGCACGGGTCGCCGGCAAAGGCGCGACGCATATCTCGGCTGAGCACATCCTGCCCAACATCACCAATCTGCTGATCGTCCAGGGCACCATTCAGTTCTCGCTGGGCATCCTCGCCGAGGCGGGGCTCGCTTATGTCGGGCTCGGCACCCAGCCGCCGCTGCCGAGCTGGGGCCGCATGCTGGCGGACGCCCAGACCATGATCTATATCGCGCCGCATCTGGCGATCTTTCCGGGGCTGGCGATCGTGCTTACCGTGCTCGGTCTCAATCTGATGGGCGACGGCATGCGGGACATCTTCGACCCGAAACTGCGGCGGGCCCGCTGATGGCGCTGCTGGAGGTCGACGGGCTGACGCTCGGCATCAAGGGCGCGCCGATCCTGAATGAGGTCAGCCTCACCGTGGATCACGGCGAGGTGCTCGGCATTGTCGGCGAATCCGGGTCCGGCAAGTCGATGACGGCGATGGCCGTCATGCAACTGCTTCCGGTCGGAACCGCATGGTCCGGTTCGGTTCGCCTCGATGGCCGACCGCTGGAAGACTGTACGGAAAAGCAGATGTGCGGCCTGCGCGGCAACGAGATCGGCATGGTGTTCCAGGAGCCGATGACGGCGCTCAATCCGGTCCAGACAATCGGCGATCAGGTGGCGGAGACCATTCTGGTGCATAGCGGCAAATCGCGTCGGGAGGCGATGCGCATCGCCCGCGAGGCGCTCAACCGGGTCGGCCTGCCGCAGGAGCAGTTTCCGCTCGATCGCTATCCGCACGATCTGTCGGGCGGTCAGCGCCAGCGCGTGGTCATCGCCATGGCGATCGCGCTCAGGCCGAAGCTGCTGATCGCCGATGAACCGACCACGGCGCTCGATGTCACCACGCAGGCGCAGATCCTCAGACTCTTAAGAACGCTGGTCGAAGAAGACGGCATGGGGTTGATCCTGATCACCCATGACCTCGCGGTGGTGGCCGACATGGCCGATCGCATCACCATCATGAAGGACGGGCGGGTGGTGGAGGCCGGCGAAACCGTGTCGCTGTTTCGGCATATGCGCCACCCCTATACCCGGGCTCTGTTCGAGGCGTCGAACCACGTGCCACAGCGCAACCCGGCCCATGGCGCCGACGGATCGAAGCCGGTGATCGAGGTCGACAATGTGGTGCGCGATTATGCGCTGCCGCGGCTGTCGCTGTTTCGGCCGCCCGGGGTCTTTCGCGCGGTCGACCACGTCTCGCTTGCCATCATGCATGGCGAGAATGTCGGACTGGTCGGCGAAAGCGGCTGTGGCAAGTCGACGCTCACCCGGGCGATCCTGGCGCTGGATGCGGTTCAGGGCGGGGAAATCCGGCTGGATGGCAACCTCTTCGCGGCGGCGGGCGTCGAGCCCGACCGGCCGATGCGGCGGCGGGTGCAGGTGGTGTTCCAGGACCCCTACAGCTCGTTCAACCCGCGCCACCGGGTCGACCGGCTGATCACCGAGCCGTTTCACCTGCTCGACGATCCGCCGACGGGCACGGCGCGGGCGGAGACAGTGGCCCGGGCGCTAACCAATGTCGGCCTGAGCCCGGCCGACGCCCATAAATACATCCATGAGTTCTCCGGCGGCCAGCGGCAGCGCATCGCGATCGCCCGGGCGTTGATCATCGAACCGTCGCTGATCGTGCTCGACGAGGCGGTCTCGGCGCTGGACGTGTCGATCCGGGCGCAGATCCTCGATCTGCTCGCCGATCTGTCGGATCGCCTTGCCGTCTCCTATCTGTTTATATCGCACGACCTGTCGGTGGTGCGGGCGATCACCGACCGGGTGCTGGTGATGAAAGCCGGCAAAATCGTTGAAGAGGGCCGCACCGAGGAGGTCTTCCGCAATCCCCGCCACAGCTATACGCGGGAATTGCTGGCGGCGACGCCCATTCTTGATACGGCGCTGCGGGCGCGCGAGGCGCGGTCCGGTGCCGCGCAGTGAAAGATGAAGCGATGACGATTTCCGAAAGATTGGGATTTGACACGACGCGCTGTTTTATCAACGGCGAGTGGGTCAGCCCGGAAAACGATGACCAACTGGCCCTGGAAGATCCCTCGACCGGTGCGGCTGTCGGCGAGATTGCCCGCGGCACGGCCGGCGACATCGATGCCGCTGTCGATGCGGCCCACGGCGCGCTGGAGGGAGACTGGGGCCGGTTGACGGCCACCGAGCGCGGCCGCCTGCTGACGCGCATCGGCGAGCGCGTGCGCGACGAGGTCGATCTGCTTACCGAATTGGAGGCCGCCGATGTCGGCAAGCCGCTGAGCCAGGCGCGCAACGACGCCATCGCACTGGCCCGTTACATGGAATTCTATGGCGGTGCTGCCGACAAGGTCCATGGCGAGACGATTCCCTATCTCGACGGCTACACGGTCTATACGCTGCGCGAGCCGTATGGCGTCACCGGCCATATCATTCCCTGGAACTATCCGATGCAGATCATCGGCCGGTCGGTCGGCGCGGCGCTCGCGATGGGCAATGCCGCGGTGCTGAAACCGGCGGAGGAGGCCTGTCTGACGGCGCTGGCCTTCGCCGCCATCGCCCGGGAGGCGGGTCTGCCGGACGGCGCGCTGAATGTGGTTCCGGGACTGGGCGAGGAGGCCGGCGCGGCGCTGACCGCCCATCCGGGCGTCAACCATATCTCCTTTACCGGTTCCGTCGGTGTCGGTGCGCTGGTGCAGGCCGCGGCGGCGCGCAACGTCGTGCCGGTGACGCTGGAACTGGGCGGCAAGTCGCCCCAGATCGTTTTCGCCGATGCCGATATCGAGCGGGCTCTGCCCTTCCTCGTCAATGCCGGCATCCAAAATGCCGGCCAGACCTGCTCGGCGTCGTCGCGCATCCTGGCGCATCGATCCATCTATGTCGACGTGCTGGACGGGATGGCGGAGCGCTACCGGGCACTGCGGGTCGGGCCGGCTGCCCTCGACCTCGATGTCGGGCCGCTGATTTCCGCCCGGCAGAAGGAGATTGTCGATAGTTTCCTCGATATCGCCGAGGAGGATGACCTGACGATCGCCGCGCGCGGCGCGCGCGTCGCCGACGCGCCGGCCGGCGGCCATTATGTCGAACCGACGCTGATTGCCGGCGTGCCGCCGGATCATCGGTTGGCGCAGGACGAGATTTTCGGGCCGGTGCAGGTGGTCATTCCGTTCGATACCGACGAGGAGGCGGTGTCGATCGCCAATGGCACCGATTACGGGTTGGTGGCCGGCCTCTGGACCCGCGACGGGGGCCGCCAGATGCGGCTGGCACGGGCACTGCGTTCGGGCCAGGTCTTCATCAACAATTACGGCGCCGCTGGCGGTGTGGAACTGCCGTTCGGCGGTGTCGGCAAATCCGGCCACGGGCGCGAAAAGGGCTTCGAGGCGCTCTATGGTTTTTCGGCGTTGAAAACGGTGGCGGCCCATCACGGCTGAGCGACGGACTAGCGGAGAGACGGAAGGAACATCATGCGGCTTCAGGGCAAGACGGCGATCGTCACCGGCGGGGCATCCGGCTTCGGCGCCGGCATCGTGCGCAAATTCATCCAGGAAGGTGCCCGCGTCATGGTCGCCGACATCAATGCCGAGGGTGCGGCGGCGATGGCGTCCGATTTCGGCGATCGGGCGCTTGCCCAGGCCGTCGACGTCTCCGACGGCGACAGCGTCGCAACCATGGCGGACGCGGCGCTGGCGGCTTTCGGCCATGTCGATATCCTCGTCAACAATGCCGGCGTCAGCCACCTGCCGGCGCCGCTCGAGGAGATCGGCGAAGCGGATTTCGACCGGGTGTTCGCGGTCAATTGCAAATCCGTCTATCTGACGGCGCGGCAATTGGTGCCGGCGATGAAGGCGCGCGGTTCGGGCTGCATTCTGAACGTCGCGTCCACCGCTGGAGTCAGCCCCCGCCCGCGGCTCAACTGGTACAATGCGTCCAAGGGCTGGATGATCACCGCCACGAAGACCTTGGCGGTTGAACTCGCGCCAGCCGGAATCCGGGTCAATGCGATCAACCCGGTCGCCGGCGAGACGCCGCTGTTGAAGACCTTTCTCGGCGAGGACACGCCGGAGATGCGGGCGAAATTCCTTTCGACCATCCCGCTCGGCCGCTTCTCGACACCGGAAGATATGGGCAATGCCGCCTGTTATCTGTGTTCCGATGAGGCGAGCATGGTGACCGGCGTGGCGATGGAGGTCGATGGTGGCCGCTGCGTCTGAGCGATGCCGCGTCATCAAGTTGGGCGGTTGAGTCTTGACTCGGTGCCCGTTGCCTGTCTCCATTGAATTTAGAATGAATCCAAGCCGCTGGGGACGTGAATCCGGCTCGAGGGGGTTGTAACGCGCATCGCCTGTCACAGATGGTGTCACAGGCTGAAAGGAAGGCACCGGCATTCTATCCGGCCGGGGCGCTTTACGGGAGGAGATGGATGGCAAGCGTATCAATGACAGTAAACGGGCGTGCGGTCGGCGGCGATGTCGAAGACCGGACGCTGCTGGTGGATTTTCTGCGGTCGAATCTCGCTCTGACGGGAACCCATGTCGGTTGCGACACCTCGCAATGCGGCGCCTGCGTCGTACATGTCGACGGCAAGGCGGTGAAGTCCTGCACCATGCTGGCGGCCCAGGCCTCCGGCGCGACCGTCACCACCATCGAGGGCCTGGCGAGCGGCGATGCGCTTCATCCGGTCCAGAAAGCCTTCCACGAGAATCACGGCCTGCAATGCGGTTTCTGCACGCCGGGCATGATCATGGCAGCGACCGATATGATCAACCGCCACGGAACGTCGCTCGACGAGGTGACGGTCCGCGCGGAGCTCGAGGGCAATATCTGCCGCTGCACCGGCTATCACAACATCGTTAAGGCTATTCTCGCCGCGGCCGCCGAAATGGGTGGCGCACAACAGGCTGCCGAATAAGCGAAACCAGCAGGCGGTGCCGGCTGGCCGCGTCAGCCCCGATGGCCGGGGCGAGAGCGGCGCCGGCGATACCGCCGCGAAGATGGGAGGAGAATTCCATGGGAGTTGAAGGCATCGGCGCCCGCGTTGCGCGCAAAGAAGACTATCGATTCATCACCGGCCAGGGCCGTTATACGGACGACATGTATGTCGCCGGCATGCGGCACGCCTATTTCATCCGCAGCCCGCACGCGCATGCCAAGATCCTGGGCATCGACAAGAGCGCGGCGGAGGCCATGCCGGGCGTCTATGGCGTGCTCGACGGCAAGCAGCTCACTGAGGACGGCATCGGCAGCCTGATCTGCGGCTGGATGATCAATTCGCGCGACGGCTCGCCAATGAATATGGGTGTGTGGCGGCCGCTGGCGGAAGATACGGTGCGCTATGTCGGCGATGCGGTGGCGATCGTTGTTGCCGAGACACGGGCGCTTGCCCGCGAGGCGGCCGAGGCGGTCGTCGTCGATTATGAGGAACTGCCCGCGGTGATCGATCCGGTCGACGCGATCGAGCCGGGCGCGCCGCAGATCCATGAGGTTGCACCCAACAATCTGATCTTCGACTGGGAGATCGGCGATGCGGTGGCCGCCGAGGAGGCGATTTCCGACGCCGCCCATGTCACCGAAATGGAAGTCTCCAACAACCGGCTGATTCCCAATGCGATGGAGCCGCGCGCAACGCTGGGTCATTATGATTCAGCCGAGGGCCACTACACCTGCTGGACGACGTCGCAGAACCCGCATGTCGCGCGGCTGGTGATGAGCGCCTTCTACAACGTCGCGCCGGAAAACAAGCTCCGGGTGATCGCACCGGATGTCGGCGGTGGCTTCGGCTCGAAAATCTATATCTATCCGGAGGAGATCGTCTGCCTTTGGGCATCGAAGCGCACCGGCGTGCCGGTCAAGTGGGTGGCCGACCGCACCGAGTCCTTCATGACCGACGCCCATGGCCGCGATCACCGGTCGACCATCAAGGTCGCTTTCGACGAAAACAACCGCATCACCGCCTTCAAGGTGGATACGCTTGCCAATCTCGGCGCCTATATGTCGCTGTTCTCGTCCTCGGTGCCGACCTATCTCTACGCCACCTTGTTGTCGGGTCAGTACAACATCCCGAACATCTACTGCAATGTGCGCACGGCCTATACCAACACCGTGCCGGTGGACGCCTATCGCGGCGCCGGCCGGCCGGAGGCCTGCTATCTCATCGAACGGGCGATCGAGACGGCGGCGCGGGAGCTCGGCGTCAGCCCGGCGGAATTGCGCCGGGTCAATTTCATCACGGAGTTTCCGCATGAGACGCCGGTGATCATGACCTACGATGCCGGCGATTTCGGAGCGTCGCTGGACGCCGCCATGCAGGCGTCCGACTACGCCGGCTTTGCGGCCCGTAAGGCCGAGGCCAAGGCGCGCGGCAAGCTGCGCGGCATCGGCATGAGCTGTTATATTGAGGCCTGCGGCATCGCGCCGTCGGCGGCGGTCGGCGCGCTCGGCGCCGGTGTCGGCCTGTGGGAATCGGCGGAGGTGCGGGTCAATCCGGTCGGCACGATCGAGGTTCTGACCGGTTCGCACAGCCACGGCCAGGGCCATGAGACGACCTTCGCCCAGGTGGTTGCGGACCGGCTCGGCGTCGGCCTCGATACCATCTCCATTGTGCATGGCGACACTGACAAGGTGCAGATGGGCATGGGCACCTACGGCTCGCGCTCCGGCGCCGTCGGCATGTCGGCGATCGTCAAGGCGCTGGACAAGGTCGAGACGAAGGCCAGGAAGGTCGCGGCGCATCTGATGGAGGCCGACGAATCGGACATCGTCATCGAAAATGGCGAGCTGAAGGTGGCCGGCACCGACAAATCGGTGCCCTGGTTCCAGCTGGCGCTCGCCTGCTATACGGCGCACAATCTGCCGGAGGGCATGGAGCCCGGTCTGAAGGAAACGGCCTTCTACGATCCGTCCAACTTCACCTTCCCGGCCGGCTGCTACATCTGCGAGGTCGAGGTCGATCCGGACACCGGCACCACTGAGATCGTGCAGTTTGTCGCCGCCGACGATTTCGGCAACATCATCAATCCGATGATCGTCGAAGGCCAGGTCCATGGCGGCATTGCCCAGGGTGTCGGCCAGGCTTTGCTGGAGGGCTGCGCCTATGATGACGAGAGCGGCCAGCTGCTCACCGCGAGTTACATGGACTACACCATGCCGCGGGCGGACGATCTGCCGTCCTTCGACGTTTCGACCACGGTCACCGAATGCCCGTCAAACCCGCTCGGCGTCAAGGGCTGCGGCGAGGCCGGCGCCATCGGCTCGCCGCCGGCCGTGATCAACGCGATCACCGATGCGATCGGCAACAACGACCTGAGCATGCCGGCGACGCCCGCAAGGGTCTGGGCGGCGCTGAACGCCTGAGGAAGAGCGAGGAAAGGAAACACCATGTATGAGACCAAGTATCACCGCGCTTCCTCCGTCGAAGAGGCCGCCAGCCTGGTATCGGCGGCGGAGGACGGCAAGCTGCTCGCCGGCGGTCAGACCCTGATCCCGACGATGAAGCAGCGTCTGGCGGCGCCAACCGACCTCGTCGACCTGCGTCATGTCGACGGCCTGGCCGGCGTTTCGACGTCGGACGGTGCTTTAAGGATCGGCGCCGGCACGACCCATGCCGCGGTCTCCGCATCGCCGGAGGTCAACGGCCTCTGCCCGGCGCTCGCGGATCTCGCCTCCCATATCGGCGACCCGCATGTGCGTCATATGGGCACCATCGGCGGATCGATCGCCAACAACGATCCGGCCGCCGACTATCCGGCCGCCATGGTGGCGCTGAATGCAACCATCCATACCGACCGGCGCGAGATCGCTGCCGACGATTTCTTCGTTGGTCTGTTCGAGACAGCGCTGGAGGACGGCGAAATCATCACGGCGGTGTCGTTCGCTGCGCCGTCGCGGGCCGCCTATCAGAAATTCGCCAATCCGGCGTCGCGCTACGCGATGACCGGCGTGTTCGTCGCCGAAGGGCCGGACGGCGTCCGGGTCGGCGTCACCGGGGCCGGTTCCGATGGCGTGTTCCGCGCCGCCGATATGGAAGCGTCCTTGCGCGGCCGTTTCGAACCCGGCGCGCTTGACGGCGTCGATGTCGATCCGAGCGACATGCTGTCCGATCTGCACGGTTCGGCCGAATACCGTGCCCATCTGGTCAAGGTAATGGCCAAGCGCGCGGTCGCGGCGGCGGCTTAGCGACGTGTCGGCGCCGGGCTACTGAATCACGATCACCTTGGTTTGGCGGCTCGGCGTGACCCGTTCATAGAGATCGATGATGTCCTGGTTCATCAGGCGGATACAGCCCGATGAGACGGCCTTGCCGATCGAATGCCACTCCGGGGTGCCGTGCAGGCGGTAGAGCGTGTCCCGTCCCCGGTCGTCGAAGAGATAGCGCGCGCGGGCGCCCAGCGGGTTCATCAAGCCCGGATCCTGGCCGTTTTTGGCATAGCGGGCGAGGCTCGGTTCACGCTCCACCATTTCCGCCGGGGGGTGCCAGCGCGGCCAGGCACGCTTCCAGGCCACATGGGCTTCCCCCTGCCAGGCAAAGCCGTCGCGCCCGACGCCGATGCCGTAGCGGACCGCCTTGTCGTTCGGCAGCACGTAGTAAAGAAACCGCCGCGGCGTGTCGACGATGATCGTTCCGGGCTCTTCCGTCGTTTTGTAGGTGACGATCTGACGGTGATAGCGTCGGTCGATGCGGGTGATCGGAACCGCCGGGATATCGTATCCACCATCCATTATGGCGCCATATTGACTGGTGAAGATTTGGCGGGTGAATTCCGGGCCGGCCGTTGTGCAGCCGGCGATCGACAGTATGCAGGCCATGCTTATCAGTGCCAGGCGTAGGTGCATGTGCGTCCCCCGACGTCCGTGTTGACTCTTTGGCATCTGACCTTCAACATTTCATCGACTAGATTTGTTGCCGGCGCTTGGCAAGGGTTTCGATGCGCTCGGCGCCGGCGATCGGGCGTCCACTATGACTTTCCTGCAACGAATGGACCGGCTTGCCAAGCCGGCCGACTCGTGTCAGCCTTTTGCCATGCCCATTGTTTCACCGCATGCCGAATCGAGCCTGGTCGACGGGCGGCAGTCGGCGCGGGCGCTGCTGGTGCGCCGCGGAGTGCAGCGTCTGCTTGTCGATATGCGCCATGCGATTCTGCCCGAGCTGGTTCTGGCCAGCGGTCGGCGCGCCGATCTTGTGACGCTGTCGGAAAAGGGCGAGGTATGGATCATCGAGATCAAATCGTCGATCGAGGATTTGCGCGTCGATAGCAAATGGCCGGACTATCGGCAGCATTGTGACCGGCTGTTCTTCGCCACCCATCCGGGCGTTCCGCTCGACATCTTTCCGGCGGATTGCGGCATGATCCTGTCGGACGGTTATATGGCCGAAATCATGCGGTCCGCGCCGGAGCACAGACTTGCCCCGGCGACACGCAAGGCGTTGACGCTGCGTTTCGCCCGCGTCGGCGCCGACCGCCTGCTCATCGCCGAACAGGCCGCCTATCAGCGCGAACAGGTGCCGCCCGGCCGGTAGCGGCGCGTCGGTTTGCGCGACCAACTCTGGCGGCCGGTCCGATCGTCAGCGCGGCGCGCGCTTGGCGAGAATGCGCTGCAGGGTCCGGCGGTGCATATTGAGCCGGCGCGCGGTCTCCGAGACGTTGCGGTCGCACATTTCATAAACCCGCTGGATGTGTTCCCAGCGCACCCGGTCAGCCGACATCGGGTTCTCCGGCGGTTCCACCTTTTCGCCCGGTTCGCGCGTCAGCGCCGCGAAGACGTCGTCGGCGTCGGCCGGTTTCGCCAGATAGTCGATGGCGCCGAGCTTGACCGCGTTGACGGCGGTGGCGATGTTGCCATAGCCGGTCAGCATGATGATGCGCGTGTCTTCGCGCCGGTCGCGGATGGCCTCGATCAGTTCCAGTCCGTTGCCGTCTTCGAGCCGGAGATCGATCACCGCATATTTGGGCGGCGCCGCCTTTACGGCCGCGTGGCCTGCCGCGACGGTTTCCGCCATTTCAACGGCGAAGCCCCGGATTTCCAGCGCGCGCCCAAGGCGACGCAAAAAGGGTCCATCGTCGTCAACGATCAGCAGGGACGGGTCTTCACCGATCAGGTCCCGGTTGTTTTCGGCACTCAGGGTCATGGTCATGGTCCGAACAATTCCAATGGTTTCATCAACAACAGTAGGACATAAAGCCGGGTATGCCAAAATCCAAGATGCGCCCCATCGAAGCGTGCGCTAATGCCGCAGGCGGTCGCCGTCAGGTCTCGGTCGCTTCCATGGCCGCGCGCGGCCAGGAGACGCGCACCTCGGCACCGCCCCCGCCCTGATTGGCGAAATGCAATTCGGCGCCCGAGCGTTCCAGAAGGGTCTTGGCGATGAACAATCCAAGCCCGAGCCCGCCGGCGCTCGGTTCCCCGCCACGGGGCCGGCGGGTGACAAACGGATCGCCGATACGTGACAGCACGTCGGACGGAAAGCCCGGCCCGTCATCGCGGATGCTGATCGCCACCGTCCGGTCGTCGCTCCGCGTTCCGACCCAAACCGTCGAGCGGGCGAAATCGACCGCATTTTCGACCAGATTGCCAAGGCCGTAGACGATGCCGGCATTGCGCCGGCCGACCGGCTCGCGGCCATCGCCGGTCTCATGGTCGACGGCGATGGTGACACCGAATTCCCGATGCGGCGCGATCACTTCCTCGATCAGCGAGGACAGCGGCAACAGCCGCATATGCGCCTCCTCGGTGGAGGACAGCGTGGCCAGCCGCCGCATGATGTCGCGGCAGCGCTCGCTTTGCGAGCGCAGCAATTGCACATCCTCGCCGAAACGTTCGTCGTCGCCGAGTGCACGCTCCATTTCCCGCGCCACGACAGTGATCGTCGCCAGCGGCGTACCGAGCTCATGCGCCGCCGCGGCGGC
>Ga0056108_1000030_pt1 | contig 64163 bp, 57 predicted proteins | sample WorMetG1BERMUDA1_FD_83875 | JGI IMG/M metagenome (GOLD analysis project Ga0056108, IMG submission 83875) | Marine gutless worms symbiont microbial communities from Max Planck institute for Marine Microbiology, Germany - Inanidrilus... ... | reverse complement strand
TTGGCCGCTCTTCGCGGCTGGCACGCAGCATCGCACGAGGACCGGAGGCAGAAATTTCTTGGAAAGTCGCCTTTCGTCGCCGTATGATCACGGGAGGCAAGTCAAATGGGGAATGCCCACTTAAAGACCAGCGCTGGATCCTGCCGCCGGGCACTTTCATCCGAGAGCGTTTTGAGCGCGGCTTTCATGCGCATGGGTTGGATAATCCGATTCCCACGATCGAATGCGTGGACAGCGCCTGCCTTTTTCAGATCGTCGCCTCGACCGATCTGCTGACATTCGTTGCGGAACTTCGGCTTCGTCACCGGCTGCATATGAACCTGGCGCGCATGCCGCAAAACCCGATCAATACGCTCAGGACGTCCGGCCTTATCCTGCGTAAGACGAGTTATGTGCCGCCGCTCGCCAAGGAACTGATCAACGAAGTCCGAAAGGTCAGCCGGCAGGAGTCCGCTCGCTAGATGTGGAGTCTCATGAGTTTGTTCACATCCAGCGCTGATCTGCTGATGGGTGTTCGTTTCATTATGGTCGCGCAGGACTGCGACCAGTTTGAAGCCTTTGAAAATATTTGTTTGGATCGGGGGGAGGGATAGTCTCCGGGCCTGAACGGCCCGGAGACTGCTCTTTAGTAGGAGCGCGGATCCACTGGATCTGTGCCTGCATTGAGCTCGGCTAGGTCGTCGGGCCCATCCCCGTCGGAGTCCGCTTTGTAGGGAAAGGTGCCCAGGGCCAACTCGCGCGCGTTTTCGATGCCGTCGCCATCGATGTCGCTATCCGCGGAGTCCTCGATGCCGTCACGATCGGTATCGGCCCAACGGCTTGCATCCTCCGGGAAGCCGTCGAATGCGTCCTCGACACCGTCCTTATCGGTGTCAATGGCTGGCGGCGTAAACGCGCCGTTCCATTCCGTGGCCGCGTCGGAGACCTTGCCGATGTTGGAGTCAGCAAACAGCAGGGTGTAGAGCTGGCTCATATGGTAGGGGCGTTGCTCGCTCGGCAGACCGAGGTGAACACCGGGTTTCCAGCCGAGAGATCCAAGGTTCTCCAGTGTCCAAGCCATGCTGAGCTGATCTGTGACGACTGCAACAGATTGCATTGAGCCGGAAAGCCATGCCGTCACCACTGGGACAGCAAGGATCTCTTGGATCTGACGATCAGAGTAGTAGCGCCGCAATTCCTCAATGTGCGCTGCTGTGACTCGCGTCGGCAAACGCCCTGCATCCCGGGCAAAGCGGAGCGCGGCTTTGAAAGCCGGGTTGTCCTCCAATGGCGCGGACCGTTCAAAATCCGTCAGCGACTGGATATAGGCGATGAGAGGGGCTTTTTCGTCTTCCGGAATCTCTGAGCGGAAATTGTCAGCTTCCGTGTAATCCCAGATCCCAAATGCGCCATGGGCCTGGCAGTGCACGCAACCAGAAGCGAGCTGATAGACCATGAACATCGACCAGAGTTCCGGGTAGTCCATGGTGCGCTCTTTTTGAAGGATGTATTCGTCCATCGCCAAGGTGCCAAAGGCAGCGCCGCGCTCCCAGAAAGTATCGAACATGTTTCGATCACTGTAAGGAACGGTCGAGTTAACCTCTACCGGGCCCGTGTAGTAGTCGTAATCATAGGCGGCCACGTCAAAGGGAGGTGTCCCCTCTGGCGGCAGGTTGGCTGCGCGAGCACCTTCCGCCTCCCACTGCAGCAGGATGCTTGGGAAAGCGTCAAAGGGCTCTTCAATCCCGTCACCATCACCGTCGAAGGTCACGATCGGCACACCGTAGCCGGTGATGAAGTTGAGCCAATCGGTTTCAAAAACAGGATCGACTGCGCCGTAATCGTCACGCACCCAGGTGGCGTCGAGCTCCGCCACTGCACCGATTTGCGCATCGCCCACGAACGGATTTGCGCGCTGCTCCTCGGGGGAGGTCGGGGCGTTGTGGCCCACGTCCCAACCGACCGCCGCAAGGTTCTCTGTCGCCCAATCCACCGTTTCTTGGTCGGTGACGATGGGCAGAACCGCGTCATGGGTCGCCGATGAGTGATTGATCGCGCCGAGCTGCATCAGCTCTGCAATCGCACGATCGGTGTAGTTGGTGCGCAAGAGCGCATGGATATCGCCGGAGGATATGATGGGGTAGCTGCCCATGACGTCGATATAGGTGAACGCCGCTTTGAGGCGCGGATGTTCGAGGTTGTCTACGTAAGCCGGGTCAAAGATCGCATGGATCTCTTCCAGCGGCACGCCCATGAGCGACAGCTGATAGGCACTGCGCGCGGTGTGGTGGCCACTGCCCGACAGGATCATCTGGCGCAGCGTGAGCTTCCACTTGGTGGTGCTGTCAAAGAACGCATCGCGATGGATCATCGCATCCGCAGTGATCAGGCCTTCGTAGAAGTCCCGCAGGTTGCTGATGTCGATTTTGTGGCGATCATAGTATGGCATCGCCAGGTCCGCCACGGGAGGTGGCGGCGCGACGTCGGCCTGGGCCAAGGCAGGTACAAAGGTCGCGCATACCAGCGCGGTGCTCGATAGGAGTGAGCGCAAACGCATTGGATTGCTCTCCTTATTCAGCGAGGAGGAACATGGTGTTCGGATTTGGGGAATGGGACGGCACGTTTTGGAGCACGTCCCAATGTTCTTCCAGGATTCCGGTTTTTTCGTCGAAGCGATACATATCGACGGCCGCGATACCGAGATCGCCTGGATCATCATTGTCAAGGTTACGGAAATTCACATGGGCAAAAGCATAATTGCCCGAGACGATGACCCGATGAACGTCGATTGAAATTGAGTGCTCCTCAACCGAACCCCCAAAGAGTTCTGCCAGCGGTGCCCGGCCATTGGGCAGGAAAATACTGTGTTGGATGTATTCATCCGAGATATAGGGCGCGAGATTCTCGTTCGTGGGGCCCGCGACCAATATCTCGTAGATCTTCATCACGCGTTGCGCGATCTCCAGTTCGGCCTCCGTTTCCGCGAGAATGTGCGTTTCGAACTCCGTTGGAACCGTGTTCCGGTAGATCGAGCCCTGCTGCCACGCCCGCGTGGGCGGTGCGAATGGGTCGTTTTCTTGCGCAGTTGCCACGCTGGTCGACGCCATAAGCGCGACGAGGGCGGCAGGGATTAGGGTGGTTGCTGTGGGTGTCATCGTGTCCTCATTTGGAAATCGGAGATGAACATAGTGGTGCTGCTTCGCGTGTTTGGCGGCCGGGATGGGTTGCCAAGAAGCTCTGATGCTGGGGTCTGTTCGTGGTCTCAGTCGAACAGATCGCGTGCCGCGTCCGCGACAATCTCGGGCTTTTCCGCCTGGATGAAGTGGTTGGCGTCCACGATCAGCACTTTCCCATCGGGCACCATATCGGCTGTGCGCCAGTACTCCTCGGGACGCTGGCCAGGGTCGTCAGCCCCTTGCATGAAGACCACCGGCATCGTCATGCGCGGAAACACCTCAGCCAGCCTGAATTCCAGCTCTTTGTCGAAGCTCGCATCAGAATAGCGGATCGCCGCGGCCTCCGCCGTCCCTTCAAACCCATATTCCCAAGCGGCTCGCGCCAAGTGATCCTCGCTCATCTCAACCGAGAAATAATCGCTCTCATAGAGGTCACGCATGAAGTTTGGCGTGGTGTGGAAGGCCACGTCTTTCATCGCCTCATGGTTCGGTCTTGGAAACCCGTGCGGTTGATCGGCCGACTGTTGCATCCGCAAATAGGCCAGGATGCGAGGGTTGACGTCGTCTTGGGCCACCATGTGATCGCCAACCACCGAGCCCCGATCGTGACCAACCAGATTGAAATGCGCAACGCCGATCTCGGTCATGAGCTTTGCAACACCGGTCGCCACGCCGCCATAGGTCAGGTCCAGATCCAGACGCTTATCCGATTGGCCGTAGCCGAGAGTATCGACCGCAATGACGTAGAAATCATCGGCCAGATGGGCCATCACCTGGTGCCAAGACCACCAGGTGTCGGGGTGACCGTGGATAAACAGGATGACCTCATCATCGGGATCTCCGGCCGTGACGAAATGCCAAACGGCCTCATTGGCCTCGACATACCAATGGGTACCAAACACATTATCCGCCAGATATTCGATCTCACCATGCCGGTTAACGGTGCCCGATGGTTGCGGCGCGGCAGGGTATCGCATCTCGTCCGTGATCTGAGCGAGAGGGTATGGTTCATAGTTGGAAGGAACACGTATCCCATCCGCGTGGGCGAGGCCTGACGCCAAGATAACACAGGCAACGGTCGATACTGTGATCCCACGTGCGCATGTAAATTGAGGTTTACAGCTAATTGAAACTTTAACAGACATGCAAAGAGTCCTTGACGCCTGATTATCAAGTTCTTCCTTGCACAGCTCCAAGCATTGATCAAATTGATATCTTGCATATAAGATATTGATATGAAGAATTTACGCGGTGCAGACCTCAACCTCCTTGTGATCTTCCATGCGTTGATGGCCGAACGGAATGTCACCAAGGCCGGAGAGCGTGTCGGGCTCGCACAATCATCCATGAGCAATGCGCTGACCCGGTTGCGCGATTTGTTTGAAGACGAGCTTTTCGTTCGGACGCCAGAAGGGATGATGCCAACACCCACCGCCACCAAGGCTGCCGAATATGTTCAGGCTGCGATATTCTCAGCAGAAGAAGCACTTAATGTCGGCAGGGCATTCTCACCTGAAAATGCGGAAGGCACAATTGTCCTGCTCGCAAACGATTTTATTGAATTCACGGTTGTTCCGTGGATTGTTCATGCGTTGGGAAAGCAGGCACCGCGCATCCGCTTGCGGACACACCCCTTGATTGGCGAAGACTTTATCCAAGAACTCGATACCGGCCTAGCGGACCTCGCGATCGCTGCACCCGTGGATATACCCAAGAGGTTTCGCTACACAGTCCTATTTAACGAGCCGTTTGACGGCATCGTACGGCGTGGGCATCCAATCTTACAGGACAGCGTGTCACTTGACGCGTTCATTGCCAGCAAGCATGTTGTGGTATCACATCGTTTTGGCGCGACAGGCGTGATCGACACAGTTCTCAAGTCGTTGGATGTGTCCCTAGATGTGGCCGTAGGCGTGTCTAACCTTGCCTCCGTTCCCCCGCTTGTCGCGAAGACCGATTTCCTTGCCGTTGTCCCGCGCCGCCTCGCGATCATTGCGGATCGCGAACTTCCAGTTAGAAAGTTTGAACTTCCTTTTGCGGTGCCGAGCGTCGAGGCAAAGCTGATTTGGGGCCGTGGTGTCGATCGATCACCGATGCTCACATGGTTTCGTGAACTTGTGATTGAGACCTTTGGCACCACGGAACAATGAGCCGCGGTGTCCGACTGCCAATCAACCACTGTTTCCGCGTCTCGTATGTGAGTTCCAGGGGCAGCGAAGGAGCGGATTGACTTTCGCGTCGTCGGCCGCGGTTCAATGGCCGATTCGGCGATTTGGGCTGTAGTGGGGACACTGACTTTCTGCAGCTGCGAAGAAACGCTGCGCGCGCGGAGGATCAAAAAGCAACGGCAATTTTGTCCGCTTTGCCGAAATTAACGGCGAATGGACCGATCTCGAAGGCACCAACGCATCTCGGCTTGTCTCATCGCGAGAAAAGGCAACATGTGCAACGGTAGTAATAGGTCATGGTGACTCCTGGATGTCGATTGGACCTGATACGCAGTAACCTTGTCCGCGTATCCTCAACGACCCACTCCGCCACCAGCAGTGGATAACGAGAGATTTGGAAAATCTCCTCGGCCCGATCATCCGGCCGCAGCCAACACCGCGCCGGTCATTTCGGCGCAGTATTGGCGGACGGTGTTGGTTAGGCTCCCATTATCAGATGCTAATCGCGTCCTGTACGCGATCCGGCGTAAACGGCATGTGGCGCAGCCGGCGCCCCTGCGCGGCGTGAAAAGCGTTGGCGATCGCCGCGGAGACCATTGGCGTGCCGACCTCACCCACACCGACGGGCGGTGCATCGACATCAGCGAAATAGATGTCGATCGGCGGCACTTGATAAGCCCGAGTGATTTCATAATCGTAGTAGTTGTTTTGGATCACCTCACCATTTTCGATGTCGATACGTTCGGTGAGCGCCATCGAAATGCCGAAGATGATTCCTCCTTCTACCTGATTGTGTGCATTGTCTGGTGATACAATCAGCCCGGCGTCGACAGCTGCCCAGAATCGTTTGATCTGGATTTCGCCACTTGTTGCATCCACTTCGATTTCGGCAACGCCTGCGGCCATTGAGGAACTGTAGCCCGCGAAGGACAATCCCATCGCACGATCACCGCGGTTCCGCCAGCCGGACATCTCCGCGACCTTTTCCAGCAAATGTCGCCCGCGTGGGTTTTCATCGACAAGATCAAGGCGGAAATCCAACGGATCGCGCCCGGCCTGTTCTGCCAGCTCGTCCATGAAAATTTCCGCCGCAAAGCTGGTATAGGCCGCACCGATCCCGCGATAGGGAGCCAGCCTTGCCTGGCGTTCGGTGATGATGTGATCGGCCCGGAAGTCCTTTATGCCGTAGAATTTGCTTTCGGCGCCGCGCATCGAGATCACGTCGTTGGGTCGTACGGCGTCCCACCGATTTGGATTGAAGAAGCCGATCACCGTGGGAGTAGCAACTTTGTGGTGCCAGCCATCCAGCTTGCCATCCGCGGTCAGGCCCGCTTCGAGCTTTTGCACGGCAGCGGGGCGAAATGTACCGTGTTTGATGTCATCCTCACGGGTCCAGATAACCTTGACCGGACGGCCCACAGCCTTTGAGCTGAGGACGGCGTCTCGCACGTAATTCTGCACCGGCGCCGTGCGCCGACCAAAGCTCCCGCCCATGGTCATCATGTTCAGCTTAACTTTTTCGGTGGGGATGCCCAGAGTTTCCGCAACCGTATGCGTCGTCCAGGATTGGGTTTGAGTTCCTGCCCAGACCTCGACACCGTTGCCGTCGGCATCGACCCTGGCCACAGCGGCCATCGGCTCAATCTGAGCGTGATAGGCGTAGTCCGAAAGGTAGAACCGGCTATGGACGCTGTCGGCTGCAGATATTGTGGCGACCGCATCTCCCTTTTCTGCCCAGGTGGCGGCTTCAGACGTTGGATCCTCAACAGCGCGGGCATAGGCTTCAAGCGTGCCAGCGCTGTTGAAGTTTCGGGCAGGCGAGTCCTCACTCCATTCGACTTCCAGAAGTCCCCGTGCGCCGAGTGCTGCCCAGAGGCTTTCGGCAACCACGGCCACTCCATCAGGAAGCGGCACCACATCGATGACGCCGGGCACACTCCGTGCTGCGCTGTCATCGATTGTCAGGGGGCGTTCATCTTCGACCGGCGCGCGCAACACCGAGCCGTAGGCCATGTTCGGCACCTCGACATCGATTGCAAAACGTGCGCGCCCGGTGCTTTTGTCCAGAACATCACGCCGGGGCAGATCGTGACCGATGATCCGGAACTCGGATTTATCTTTCAGCGCAACGGTTCCTGCTTCAGGTAATTCCACGCCCGCTGTGCCCAAGGCCGCAAGTTCGCCATAGCTCAGGCGGCGGCCATCAGGCGAAACGACGGCGTGGGGCTCGGTGCGCAGCAGCGATTTGTCGACACCCCATTCGCGTGCGGCGATTTGCATAAGCACGTCGCGCGCCTGGGCACCGGCCTGCCGCATCGGCTCAAAATAGCCTTGCACGCTCGTGCTGCCGGCCGTGTACAGCACACCGCCGAACAACTGATTGCCAAAACGCCGATCGTCGGCATGCAGTTGTTCGATTTCGACCTTGTCCCAATCCGCGTCCAGCTCGTCAGCAAGTATTTGCGGCAGCGTCGAATAGCTGCTTTGACCCATTTCCGTCGATGGAAAAACGATTGAAACACCGCCATCCGCGCGGATCGTCAGCCAGTGGTTCACATCCAAGGTGCCGTCGTTTGTCGCAATGGCCCTTACCGCCGATATGCCGCCGGTGCCCAGGAAGAAGGCCAGTCCGGCCGCACCCTGCAGGAAGCGACGCCGCGTCGGGCCGGATCCAAGATTTGTCTGACTCATCTCACAGCTCCTTTGCAGCCAGTTCGACCGCCTTGAAGATCCGGTTGTAGGTGCCGCAGCGGCAAAGATTGCTGCTCATGTGATCGACGATTTCTTCCCGACTGGGAGTCGGATTTTCAGACAGCAATGCGGCTGCGCGCATAATCTGACCGGACTGACAGTAACCGCATTGTGGAACCTGCCCGGCCACCCAGGCTTTCTGCAGCGGATGCGTCCCATCCTCGGAAAGTCCCTCAATCGTGGTCACTTCCAGTCCTTCAACATCTGCCAAGGACATCTGACACGAGAACATCGCCTCACCCTCCACATGCACCGTGCAAGCGCCGCACATCGCTGCGCCGCATCCGTATTTCGTGCCTTTCAGGTTCAGCGTGTCGCGAATGATCAGCAAGAGCATTTCATCAGGTGTGTTATCGACCTCGACGGGTCTGCCGTTCAGTACGAATTTTGTCATGTTCGATTTACTCCGATGCGGTTGAACTTGTTGCACGCTGCCCCGTGGGGAAGACCGTTATCCGGGGGCGATCAGATGCCGGACCACCGGGCCATCTGGCCGCTGGTCAAACGCCTGAACAGATTCGTGCAATACCTTGTCCTGGTTTGAGACCCGATCGTGTTGCGCCAGGTGCTCTTCCCAGCTGGAGACCAGGAAAGCCTCAACCCACAGTGTTGGATCTTCCGCGCTTTGAAAGATGCGCCATTCATAGGCGCCGTCGCGCCAGCGCTCGCCCGACCATTCATTGATCGCCTTTAGAAATGCTTCGGTGTCTTCCGGTCTGATCCGATACTCGACCTCGATCATCACGGGCCCGCGATCGCCCAGACCATCCTCGGGCAATTGAATGTCCGGGGCAGGCTAGTGCATCGATGGCGACAGGTCAAGCGCCTCGGTTTGCCCCAGCTCGAACCGTCGGGTCAGCCTCAGGCCGACCAGCAGACCGACGGCGGAAATCAGCAAAGAAATTGACGTGGACGTGGCGGTGGCGACCTGGCCCCAGAATGCGGCTCCGACCGCCATTGAGCCAAAAAACACCATCAGGTTTATCGCAAGCCCGCGAGCCCGTACCCAGTTCGGCAGCGCCGTCTGCGCCGAGACGTTGAACGTGGTCAGGACCGCGATCCAGCTGAAACCGCCCAACACCGCGGCCGCGCAGGCAATCGCCGGATCCCGGGACACCGCCAGAAGCGCCATCGCGACGGACGTACCAACGGTCCCGCCGGCGACCACCGTGTTTGGATCGAACCGCTGGCGAAGTCTGGGCAGTGTCAATGCGCCAAAGACCGCGCCTGTCCCGATCAGGGTAAGCAGCAGTCCGTAGAGCATCGCTCCACCGTCCTCGATATTGCGCACCACCAAAGGCAGCAACGCCCAGTATGCCGAGGCAAAGACAAAAAACGAAAACGATCGGACCAGTGTTGCCTTGAGCGGACCGTTATAAGCCACGTGACGCAGGCCGGTCATCATCGCGTTGAACACCGGCTGCGACGTCGAGGCGGTCGTCGCGGTGTTCTTCCACATCAATAGAGCGACAATGATCACAAGGTGGCTCAGCGCGTTAATCGCAAACGGCGCCGACAGGCCGACAGCGGCAATCAGGACACCGGCAAGGGCCGGTCCGATAGCGCGGCTGATGTTGATCCCCATGGAATTGAGCGCAATGGCCGGCTGGAGGGCGTCACGCGGAACAAGCGCCGGCACGATTGCCTGCCAAGCTGGCGCCATGAATGCGGTTCCGGTACCGATCGCCAGAGTGAACAGGATCAACAGCAGCGGCGTTATCAGTTCGAAATGCACCAGAAAGGTCAGGACGGTGATAATCGCGAGCAGGAAGACGTTCACGAATATCAACATCTTGCGCTTGTCCAGCCGATCGGCCAGCGTGCCCGCGTAAAGCGCGAATAGAAACACCGGCAGCGTCGTTGCCGCTTGAACCAACGACACCACGGCAGGCGATGAGTTCAGCGTTGTCATCAGCCAACTCGCGCCCACCTCGTGCATCCACGTGCCGATGTTGGAGATCAGCGTGGCTCCCCAAAGCAGCGCAAAGGCACGATAGCCAAAGGGTGACCATGGCGAGGTCGGCTGCGAAACGTTAACGCTGGATGACATCGGCAAACTCCTGATGCCGTTTTTCGGCGAAACCGCGCACAAACGGGCAGAGCGGTACGATGCGTTGACCTCGATTTCGGGCGTCGGCGATCAGGCGCTTCGCAAGAACCCCGGCGATGCCTTTGCCTCGCAGGTTTTCCGGCACAAATGTGTGGTCGGCGATGATCAGTTGGGGCGAGACCTTGGAAATCGTCAGCTCCGCCTCGTTTGCGATGCCGTCAATGAAGGCGCCGTAGCGGCCCTTGGTGTCGCTTTCGCTATAGGTGACGGTGATGTCATTCTTCTCCAACATCGGATTCTCCTGAATGCGGGGTCGGGCGCCGTGACAGCCGGCTTCGGAGCCCCGCAAGGAACCAAGGGTGGCCGCACATTCGTCGCGTTCGGGCACTCGGTTCAAAACTGTCACAACGGCGCCAAACCGAAATGGGCTGATCTCGGAGACCGGCCCGGGCTGTCTGCCGGGGGCAGAACATGAGCCGCTTGCGCTACTCGGCCGCCAGGTTGTGCCGCCTGGAACCGTTTGCGCCGGGCGCACCGAAGATCGGTACAGGAGACCAGTCCGGCAACTCCGGCAATGGCTCCGGCGCGTGTGCGGCAAACCGGTCCTTCGCATGCACAATCACACCGCCGGTCAGGGTCAGGTCAGCCACGATCTCGGTGATTTCCGGCTCGGCAACGGTGAAGTAGTCACGATCGAGAACGGCAAGGTCGGCCAGTTGACCAACCTTGATCTGTCCTTTGGTTCCTTCCTCACGGCTGAACCAGGCTCCGGCGGCAGTCCAATGGTGCAAGGCATCATGGCGCGACAAACGCGTTTCTTCATTCCAGATGATATCGCCTCCGCGTCCCCGGCCCGAAACAGCCCAGTGGATGGCGAGCCAGGGATTGTACGAAGACACCCGCGTCGCGTCTGTCCCTGCGGCCAGCGGCACGCCCGAGGCGATCATTTTCTTGACCGGCATGACCTCACGCAGGGCTTTTTCACCGTACCGATCTCGATAGGCTGTGGTCTGGAATGCGATACGGTTCTGATAGCTGATGCCACCGCCCAGACGCGCCACCCATTCCATTGTCGCCTCGGAGATCGTTTCGCCGTGGTCGAAAATCCAGTTGAGTTCTTCCAGGCCCTTGTCTCGACCCACGTCTTCGACGACCGTCAACAAACGCTGTGCACTTTCCTCATAGGTGCAGTGGAAGCGGATCGGCCAACGGTTGTCGAAAAGGAACTCCAGAACCGGGCGCAGATCGCCCTCCATCGGCTTTGGCAGTTCAGGTCGGGGATAGCTAAAGTCCTCAAAATCGTATGCCGAGGCCACAAGCATTTCGCCGGCACCGACACATTTCAGATAATCATCGCCCTGATCGGGTTTGACGATGTCATTCCAGCGCTTGAAATCATCCAGCTCGAACTTTGGCCGCTGCGCAAACAGCTGGTAGCCGATCCGCACGGTCTGTTCGCCGCGGCGGTTGAGCTCCGAAATCACTCCATAGTCGTCCGGGTAATTCAGGAACCCGCCGGCGCAATCGAGGGCAGAGGTGAGGCCTAGCCCGTTCAACGCGCGAAAATAGTGCTTGGTCGAGGTGAGCTGCTGTTCCAAGTCAAGCTTGGGTGCCATGTCGAGCAGCGCATAAAGCGGCTGCGCATTGGGCCGCGCCAGGGCCAACCCCGTTGGGTTTCCCTGATCGTCGCGTTCCAACCGGCCGGAGACAAAGGCTTCGTAGTAGTGTTTATCGATCCCAAGCGCGCGCAATGCGGCCTTGTTCAGCCAAGCGCGATCGTAAAGATGCAGCACATAGACCGGAACATCCGGGGCCACGGCATTGATTTCGTCGATGGTCGGAAGGCGCTTTTCCGCAAACTGATCGACGGACCAGCCTCCGACCACCCGGATCCACTGTCCTGCCGGAGTCAGTTGGGCCTGCGCTTTCAGCATATTCAAGCCATCCGCCAGAGACGGTACATGGTCCCAGCGAAGCTCCATGGCAAAATTATTGCCCTGGCGGATGATGTGGGTGTGGCTGTCGATTAGACCCGGTATGACTCGCTGGCCTCCCAGGTCGATCACCTCGGTTTCAGTCGTCGTCAGGGCGACGATATCTTCGTCCTTTCCCACAGCAATGATCCGGTCGCCAGAGATGGCGACGGCGCTCGCCAGCGGTTGGTCAGGGTCCATCGTGGTGATTTTGCCATTGAACAATATCTTGTCTGGAGATGGCATTCGAAGTTTCCTTCTTAAGGGCTGTATGGTGTCCAATAGACTGCACGCCAAACCAAGCCCGGGTTTGCCGGGCCAGCAGGCAGGGCAGCTGCCCATCAATGATGCGGTCGATTATTCCGCCGCGACGGCAGCGGGCACAGCGTCGTGTCGAGGCCCTTGGTGCGTGGTGCGTTGAGGCGAATTGTGCACCATCGTATATGCGTAATCGACGCCCATTCCGTAAGCGCCCGAATGCTCCTGCACCAGGTTCATGACGGCATCATAGGTGTCTCTGCGGGCCCAGTCGCGTTGCCACTCCAGAAGCACCTGTTGCCATGTTACCGGCACAACGCCCACCTGCACCATTCGGTCCATCGCATATTTATGCGCGTCCACAGTGGTGCCGCCCGAGGCGTCGGCAACCATGTAGATTTCATAATCGGTGTCGGCCATGGCTGATAATGCGAAGGACAGGTTACAGACCTCGGTCCACAATCCGGAGACGACCACTTTCTTGCGCCCTTCCGCCGCGTTTGCCGCCAGGGAATCGCGCACCTTCTGATCATCCCACGAATTCATCGAGGTCCGTTCGAGAATCGGCAAATCGGGGAATACATCCAGCAACTCGGGATAGGTGTGCCCCGAAAAGGCTTCGGTTTCGACCGTGGTGATGATGGTGGGCACGTCGAAGATCTTGGCCGATTTCGCCAGCGCCACAGTGTTGTTCTTTAGCGTCTGGCGATCAATGGACTGAACGCCAAAGGCCATTTGTGGCTGGTGATCGATAAAGATCAATTGGCTGTTTTCCGGGGTGAGGACGTCAAGTTTCGACATTGAGATTTCCGTTCGTTGCGATTTGGGTCTTCTGGTTGAACAGGTGCGATCCGACTGGCTGTCGCGAGGGATCGCGATGGTTCTGCTTGCTACATGGCGGAGACTCGCAGCTCGACAAACGAGAAGTTCTACCGCTATAGTTTAGCCAAACTAAATTATAATGCCGGAGGAAAAATGCCGCTGAAACGGCTTCCATCACTGTCCGCTTTGCGCGCGTTTGAAGCTGCTGCGCGACGAGGGTCTTTCAAGGAGGCTGCAACCGAGTTGTTTGTCACACCGGGAGCAGTAAGCCAGCAAATCAAGGGTTTGGAAGCTGATCTGGGTGTCGCGTTGTTTGAACGTAGCGTCCGATCGGTCCGCCTCACATCGGCAGGCCAGGCACTTCAACCCACGGTGAGCGATGCTTTTCTGCAGATCCGGCAAGCTGTCGACAGGATTCGGCCGGAATTGTCCAAGGTCGAACTTCGCATCAATTCGAGCGGCCCCATCATCAGCAAATGGCTGTTGCCACGCCTGCACAAGTTCACCGCACGGGCACCGGACATCCAGTTGCATATCGAAACAGAACTGGACGTCAACCGTATCCAGGACGACGGGTCGGATATCGTCATTCGTTGCTGCAAAGACGCGCCGCCCGGGCTTCATTGTGAAAAACTCCACCGCGAACTGTTGATCCCGGTCGCGAGCCCGCACCTGATCTTGACGAGGCAGATTGAAACGGCACAGGACATCGTGAACGCGCCGCTTCTCTACGACACCAGCCTATCGGATTCCGGACTTCAGCCGGGGTGGGCTTGCTGGAGCAATGCAGTCGGCCTCGAAGACCAGTCGCAACGACAGGACATCATAACTTTTCAGCGGCATGCCGCTGACCAGGTCGTGGATGCCGCGGCTGCTGGGAGCGGGATCGCACTGGGGCGTTCATTCCTTGTTTACGGCGCGCTTGCCGACGGAAGGCTGACCTGTCCGTTTGGCCCTGTTATCGAGTCCGGTCTGACCTATTTCGTCTGTTGCCGAGCGGGCCGCGAGAAGGAGCAGCATATTTCAGACTTTCTTGCGTGGGCCATAGAGGAAGCGGCAGTGCTTTCGACGTTGAACGCGCTATGCACTGCCGCCTGAACGTGCGGTTCACTTTGATAGAAAATGCTCCAACGCGGTGATCTCCGTGTTGCGCAGCTCGTGCCCACCATGATGGACCTCAGTGGTCACATCAGCTCCAGCTGCTTCGAACCAGCGAATCAACCGCTCGCTCATCGGCCAGGGCGTGATCGGATCACGTTGACCGGCCGTTATCAGCACCCTGCGGCCCCTGAGCGCCGGGTCCGGCTCGGCCTCCCAGGTCACCAGCGGGTGCAACAGCCCGACACGATCGAAAAGATCAGGCCTTTTCATGAAGACCGACGCCAGGATGTTGGCTCCGTTCGAGTATCCAAATCCATATGCAGGGCTGTCCGGATGATGCGCCCGGTGCGCTTCGACATATGCGATCATTTTGTCGGTGCGGCGTTCCAAATCGTCCATATCGTAGAACCCTTCGCCCGTCCGGCGAAAGAACCGTGCCGCACCCATTTCAGAGACATCGCCCTTTGGCGAAACCACGCCGCCCTCCGGCAATATCTGCTTGGCCAGCTGGAACAGCTGTTTTTCATCGCCACCGGTGCCGTGGAATGCAAAGACCAGCGGGCTACCGGCAGCAGGCGCTTTGACAAGCGCCTGATACAGGTCACTAGACATCATTGACTCCTAACTATGCCGCAATCGGGGGCAACATTGCCTCAAGCTGGGCTCGGCGCGGCTCGTAACGGGTTGGCAGCTTGAGCGCTTCACCCAGATGTTTCGTGTCTTCATCTCGATCGAAGCCGGGCTCATTCGTGGCAATCTCGAATAGGATACCGCCGGGGGTACGAAAGTAGATTGCCCAGAAATAGTCCCGGTCGATGACGGGCGTGACCTGGTAGCCGGTCGCCATCAACGCTTCGCGTACCCGCAACTGCGCCGCACGGTCTTCCACGGCAAAGGCGATGTGATGCACCGAGCCGGCACCTTGGCTTGCGGCATCGGCACCCGGCAATTCCTGAAGGTCGATCGTATCGGCGGCGTTGCCGCCTTCGATGACATAGCGGATGAGGTCTCCCTCGGTCTCGCCTTTCTGGTAGCCCATAAAGCTCAGCAGTTCGCCCGTGGCCGCCGCATCGCGCAATTGAAATCGAGCACCGCGAAAACCCAGAACGCCTGCATCTTCCGAAATGCCACCGCCTGTCCAGGCGGCACGACCCAAAGGATCGCTTTCCACGAGCGCAAAGCTGTCATGGTCAGGCCCATCGAAAGTCAGGCGGTTCTCGCCGAATGCGGTTTCGCGACCCAATCCAGTCACACCCTGTTTGCTCAGGTGATCCGACCAAAAATCAAGACTTCCCTTTGGCACGGCGAATTCGGTGACACCGACTTCACCGATCCCTCGACGGCCCTGCGGCATCCGCCCAAAGGGAAAATACGTCATAACCGAACCGGGCGTTCCGACTTCATCTCCGTAGTATAGGTGATAGACGTCAGGTGCGTCGAAGTTGACGGTCTTCTTGACCCGGCGAAGGCCCAGAGTTCGGGTAAAAAAAGCGTTGTTGGTGTTTGCGTCTACGGCCATTGATGTGACGTGGTGCAAACCTTTTATGTCTTTGATCATGTTCGCCTCCTTGGCTGATCGATTGGCTTGCCGTCATAAATGTGAGTTTTATTGTCTAAGTGAATAGACATAAGAGTTCCTTGTTTATTGACAGAAATGGAATAATTATGGATGCATGTTCGATCTGAAAGCCATCCGCACCTTTCTCGCCGTGGCCGACCGACAAAGCTTTACGGCCGCTGCGCGCGATCTCGGGCTGGCGCCGGCTTCCGCCACGCGGATCGTTGCCCAATTGGAAAAGGACCTGGGCGCGCAGCTTTTTGTGCGAACGACAAGACGGGTGGGCTTGACCAGCGCAGGTGCAATGGTTGCAGCGCGGTACCGGCCCCTGGTGGAGGGTTTCGACAGCGTTACCGACGAGTTGTTGCGGACAACCCGATCCGATACGGGCATGCTCCGGATAACGGCGCCAATATCATTGGGCCTGCAGTTGCTGCCACGGATGACTGCCGGTTTTCGAATGGCTTATCCCAACATCTCCGTCAAAATCGAATTCACCGATGCGCTGCTCGATGTCATCTCCGACAACTGCGATCTGGCGATCCGCGTGTCCGGCCCGCCGAGCGACAAGTCGACAATCTGGCGCAAGCTGTGCGAAGTGCCCCGCCGCGCCATCGCTGCGCCGGCGCTTTTCGACAGGGTGACAAAACCCGCGCATCCCGGTGATTTGAACCCGCGAGACCTGATGTCCTATAGCGCGCATGGGGTGCGGGAAGTATGGGAGTTTTCCCGCGCCGGCAGCACGCGAACAGTACGCGCGGGCGCCCACGTGATTTCCAACAACGGCGATTTTCTCTATGCGATGGCACAGGCAGGGGAAGGTATTTGCGTGCTGCCGGATTTTATTACAAGCCACGGTCTGCGGTCGGGCGATGTGGTCGAAGTGCTGCCAGACTGGACGTTGCCATCGTTGTGGCTAACGCTGTTCTACCCGCCTTATGAGAAGCTACCGCCACTGGTCGAGACATTTGCTGAATATTTCGAGAGCTTCATTTCGGATCATCCTCATATCACGGATATTGACCGGATCACTTCGTGAATGGACGATCGGCAAATGCGTGGCCGGCCGATTAGATTACCGATTACGGTGTTGATTACGGTGACGATTAGCTGGCCAAATTGCGGTGATGGCATGGACGTCTCCTCCTACTGGAATGATTTACACCTCCCAGTATGGCCCATGACGAGGCCGGCGGGGGCGTCCAATGCCATCACCGTCATATTGGGCCGCAAACGGGCTTGGTCAAAACAGATACTCTGATCCCCGACTCATCTCCGTTTCCGCTATGGTATGGGCCGGTATGTGGGGAACAACTCCCCCTGACTCCGGAGGTCGCCGAACATGCACACTCATGACATGTCATCGTGGACCCACGACCACGTGTTCAATCAGAACCAAGCGCGACCGGGCGAACGGCGGACGCTCATCATCGTCATTGTGACCGCCGTCTTCATGGTCGCCGAGATTGTTGCCGGTCTTTATTTCGGCTCAATGGCGCTGCTTGCCGATGGATTGCACATGGCAAGTCACGCGGCGGCGCTTGGCATAAGCGTCGCCGCTTACGTCTACGCTCGGCGGCACGCGAGCGACAGGCACTTTTCGTTCGGAACGGGCAAGGTCAACAGCTTGGCGGCGTTCGCCAGTGCGATCCTCCTGGTCGGTTTTGCCGGCCTCATGGCGGTCGAGAGCATCGAACGCCTTTTCAATCCAGTGAGCATCAGTTTCGATCAGGCGATCCTGGTCGCCGTGATCGGCCTCCTCGTCAACGGAGCCAGCGCTTGGCTGTTGGCCTCCACACCGCACCACCACCATCATGGCCACGAAGGCGGTCATGATCACGCTGACCATGACAGCGCTCACCACCACCACGGTCACGGAAGGGCTCCCGAATCCGAACTCCAGAAGGACCAGAATCTGCGCGCCGCCTATTTTCACGTTCTTGCCGACGCGCTGACCTCCGTTCTGGCGATTGTCGCCCTGCTGGCAGGCAAGTATGCCGGCGCGGCCTGGCTCGATCCCGCCATGGGCATTGTGGGAGCCACACTTGTGGCGCATTGGTCGTGGGGGCTCCTGCGCATGTCGGCGAAGGTGCTTCTGGACTGGCAGGCGGACACTCCCGTGATCGACCGGGTGCACGAAGCGCTTCTGGTTGACGAGAGCGACAGGATCGCCGATCTGCATGTCTGGACGATCGGCCAAGGGCAACATGCGGCGGAAGTCGCCATAGTAACGGATCGCCCCCGCAGCCCGGCCTATTACAAGGCGCTGATTCCGGATGAGTTGGGGATTGTCCATGCAACGATCGAAGTTCATCGCTGCGGCGCGACAGAAGACGCTGCCCGGAAAGCCTGAATCTCCCGGCTCCTTGCCAGCGAAGACACGCTTCAATCAAGGTCTTGGCGTCAAACGGAGGTCGGCGCCCCGTCGTGTATGAGTACACCGCCTGGGTTTATGCTCTCCGCGGCGCCTCGGGCCGATTTCCCGGTGGCGGTGTTGCCCCCATCGAACCGCGGGACAGCACCGCTTCGGCCCCGCCATGGGCATTCACCACGGCCAATTGGGCGGCTTTGATCCGCGCATCCACCGCAACCGGGTCAAGACGGGCTTCGAGAGCGGATTTGAAAGCCGCAACGGTCGCGGCATGTGCCGGACTGCCGGCCAGGTCATGCAACTCCTCCGGGTCTTCGACGAGGTTGAACAACTGCGGCGCCATATTGGCAAAATGCACGTATTTCCAGGGCCCCTCGCGCAGCATATACATGCCGTTGACCGCCCCCGCGCCGTGGTATTCGCCAAAGACCGTGCGATCGGGATCATCGGGTTCATTGGCAATTGCGAAGAGGCTGCGCGCATCGACATTCACGTCGGACGCCGGACCGGACACCCCGGCGCAATGCAAAGCTGTCGGATAGAAATCAACGAGAGAGACCGGTGTCGTGCGCGTCTCGGCGGCGGGCACATCCGGGCCGGACAGGACAAGCGGGACGTGCGCGGATTCCTGATAGAAATTGCTCTTCTGCCACAGGCCGCGCACGCCGAGATTCTCGCCATGGTCCGATGTGTAGATCATCCGCGTGTTGGCATGCAGCGGACCGCCTTCGATCGCATCGACCACCTGTCCGACGAGCGCATCGACGAATGACACGAGCCCGAAATAGGCCGCGGTGGCGCGGCGCCGCAGATCGTCGTCGAAAAAAGTGTCGGTGATGTAGGACGAGCGGAACGCGTCAAACCACGGGTGATCGGGCCAGTCCTCGGGCTTGCTCGCCTTTGGCAGGTCGATTGTGTTCGGGTCGTAAAGGGCTGCGAATTCCTCCGGCGCGATCAGCGGGAAGTGCGGACAGACGAAGCTGACGAAAAGCACCCATGGCTCCTGCAGTCGAGGTGCCGAGCGGTCCAACCATCCCAAGGTTTCTTTCAGGATCGTTCGGTCGTATGCGGTATAGCTCGATTCCCCGATGCCAACCTGTTCGGCCACCTGGCGAACGCCGAAGCGGACCGGAAGCGGAGCGGATTGGCGGATCGCACCAAAGACGTCCCCTATGCCGTCCAGGGCATGCATCGGCACGATTTCCTCATCGAATCCGGAGGCGACCGAGGCATCGCGATAGTGCAGCTTGCCGATGGACGTCACCGGAATTCCGGCCTCGCTCAGACGGTTTGGCCAGCCTGGAAGCGCCCCGTCATAGGGTGTCGCGTTGCACACATAACCGGTATCGTGCGGGTATCGCCCGGTTGCAAAGGCGGCGCGCGCCGGCATGCAGATCGGACTCGTCGTGTAGGCGTTCGTGAACACCGTCCCGCGACCGGCCATGCGATCGAGATTGGGCGTCTTGACCACGGGGTGCCCGACATAGCCTGTGTATCGCCCGGCATGCTCGTCGGCCATTATGATCACGAGGTTCTTTGGCTTCATTGCGCACTCACAGCTCTTGGTGCGTAGATCATGTCGTCTGGTCCGGCCTTCCATCAGGTGCTCGTCTGTCGCGATCCATTCTTTATCGGAATGACATGTGAGCAAAGCGCGCCAAATTGAAGCAGAAAAACAGAAGCGCGTCGGTGCCGGACACGGGTGTGTCGCTTCGACACGGAAAGGGCCTTCAATCAAGCATGCAGATTGGGAATGGCATTGGTGGCAAATGCGCCTAGGCGCACATGGCAAAGAACGAAAAACTGGGATCGTCCAATGCCTCGGGGCGCCCCACATTGCTACGACCAGTGATCATCACCTGCGCCATAACCGGCGCGATCCATACGCCTTCGATGTCCGAGTCTCTGCCCGTGACAGCGCGGGAGATCGTCGATTCCGCTCTGGGCGCGGCGGATGCCGGCGCGGCAATCGTTCACTTGCACGCACGCGACCCCGAAACCGGTCGACCGGACCAGACTGTGGCGGCTTTCGAGCCGATTGTCCGCGAGATCGGGGCCAGATCCGACGTTGTCATGAACATCACGACAGGCGGATCGCCCTTCATGACGGTCGCCGAGCGGATCGAGCCCGCGCGCGCGTTTGCGCCGGAGCTGGCCTCGATGAATATGGGGTCGATGAATTTCGGTCTCTTTCCCATGCTCGGCCGGTTCTCTTCCTTCCGGCACGACTGGGAGCGCGCGCATCTTGAGGATAGCCGGGACCTGGTCTTCAGGAATTCGTTCGCCGAGATCGAAACCGCGATTACGACGCTTGCGCCGAACGGAACGCGTTTCGAATTCGAGTGCTATGACATCTCCCACCTCTATTCGCTTGCGCATTTTCTAGATCGGGGGCTGATCGAGCCGCCCTTTTTCATTCAGTCGGTCTTCGGATTGCTGGGCGGTATCGGAGCGCATGCCGACGACATCCAGCATATGCGCAGGACAGCCGACCGCCTGTTTGGCGACAGCTATCAGTGGTCTGTTTTGGGCGCGGGCCGAAACCAGTTCACGATCGCATCGCTGTCGATCGCAATGGGAGGTCACGTGCGTGTGGGTCTTGAGGACTCACTCTGGATCGGCCCTGGAAAACTCGCGGCAAGCAACGCGGAACAGGTCGCCAAGGTTCGGCAAATGATCGAAACGGCCGGTCTGGAGATCGCGACGCCCGGGCGCGCGCGGGCGATCCTGGGGCTCAAGGGCCGCGAGCGGAGGGCGGCACCATGACCGCGTTCAGCCTGGCGGGCATGCACGTCCTGATCACCGGCGCGAATGGCGGCATCGGCGCGGCCACGGCGCGGATGGCGGCAGATGCGGGTGCCCGCCTGGAACTGGTCGATCTCGCCGCTCCGGAAGCGTTGGCTGCGGAAATAGGCGCCACGGCGCATGCCTGCGACGTGGCCGATTCCGTTTCCTTAACCGCGCTGGCTGCCGAGGTCGGGTCGGTGAACGGTCTGGTCGTTGCCGCGGGTATTCAACCCAACGACCCATGGCCGGGCGATGCCTGGAAAGAGAACTGGGACTACGTCCTCGACGTCAACCTGCGCGGGGCGGTGATGCTTGCCGATATGTTCTTCGACGGGATCTGCCAGGGGAAGGGACGCATCGTTCTTGTCGGAAGTCAGGCCGCGTTCATCGGCGGACCGTTCAGCCCGCCGCATTATGTCGTTTCCAAGGGCGGGCTCCATGCCTATTGCCGCTGGCTTGCGCGGCGCTCCGCTCCGCGCGGCGCGACCGTCAATGCGGTGGCCCCAGGCCCGGTTGCGACACCGATGATCGAAGGCCAGCCTGTCAATCCGGCGAACATGCCGATGGGACGGCTTTGCACCGCGGAGGAGGTCGCCGGGCCGATCGTGTTCCTGCTGTCGCCCGCGGCCAGCTATGTGAACGGGATCATTCTCGATGTGAACGGGGCGATCAGCTTCAACTAGGTGACGGGACAATCATGCAAATCGAGCGCTTGATCGAATGCGAGAACCACCTCGGCGAAGGGCCGGTCTGGGACGTCGAAGAGGGGCGGCTCTACTGGGTCGACGGAACCGGCCGCCGCGTGGGAAAGCCGGCATTCTGGCGCTATGACCCGCGATCCGGAACGGTTGAAAACTGGATCCTCGATCGGGATGTCGGCGCCCTTGCGCTTCGCAAGGACGGTGGTCTGGTGCTTGCCCTCGACGACGGGTTCTATTTCCACGACCTCGAGGCCGGTTCCGAGCCGGAACTGATCACCAAGATCGACGAGGACGCGCCGAGGACACGGTTGAACGACGGCAAGGTCGACCGGCGAGGCCGCTTCTTCGCGGGCGGCATGGACGACAAGGAGGAACTGAAGATCTGTGGCCTCTGGCGGCTTGATCCGGATTTGACCGTCACCAAGGTCGATGACGGGATCATCTGTTCGAACGGTCCATGCTGGAGCCCCGATGACAGGACATTCTATCTCGCCGATACCTTCGTCGACGAGTTCTGGTCCTACGATTACGACATCGAGACAGGCACGGTTTCGAACAAGCGCGTGTTCGCCGACACCAAGTCCGGCGAGGGCGTTCCCGATGGATCGACGGTCGACGAAGACGGATATATGTGGAATGCCGGGCTGATTTCGGGTGACCTCGTGCGCTATGCGCCGGACGGGACGGTCGACCGCAAGATCGGTATGCCTGTCCGCAACATCACGTCCGTCATGTTCGGAGGCGACGATCTGATGGACATCTACGTGACCTCCATGGCGCGCGTGAAGCACCCGGCCGTCCACGATCAGTTTCGCAAAGAAGGCAAGCCTCAATTCGGTGCCGGAGCGCTGTACCGGATCCGCGGTCTCGGCATCCGCGGCGTCCCGGAGCCGCGTTTCGGAGGATGATGCGATCATGGGTGCGGTGCGCAACATTCTCTTTATCATGGCGGACCAATTACGGTGGGACTATCTCGGCTGTTGCGGTCATCCCACGATCAAGACGCCAAACATCGATCGGTTGGCCGCATCGGGCGTGTTGTTTGACCGGGGCTATGTTCAGTCTCCCGTTTGCGGACCCTCACGCATGTCGTTCTATACCGGACGCTATGTCTCATCGCATCGGTCGACATGGCTCCAGGTTCCGCTGCCGCTCAGCGAAGTGACCTTTGGCGATTACCTGCGAGCCGGCGGACGCGACCTTCATCTTGTCGGGAAAAGCCATTTCTTCCCCGACCGCAAGGGAATCGACCGACTTGGCGGACTGACGGACCCGGAACGACGCGGTATCGCCATCGAGGGCGGGTTCGAAGTCCTGGTCCGCGATGACGGTGTCTTCGGGCACGGACCCATCGATACGGATTACGCGCGCTACCTGCGCAGCAGGGGCTATAGCAGCGACAATCCGTGGCACGACTTTGCAAACTCGGCCGAGGGACCGGACGGGGAAATTCTCTCCGGATGGGAAATGCGCTATGCCCGCCAACCTGCCCGCGTCGCGGACGAGCATGGCGAAACCGCATTTATGACCGACCGGGCCATCGGTTTCATCGATGAAAAAGACGATGAGCCCTGGTGTATGCACCTCAGCTATATCAAGCCGCATTGGCCCTACGTCGTCTCTGCGCCTTATCACGAGATGTATGGGGAGGCCGATATCGTCGCGCCGAACCGGGCGCGCGAACGGCCCGATCATCCGGTCCACAAGGCATTCTCCGAGCGGATCGACGGGCGCACATTCATGCGGGACGACGTGCGCAACGAAGTCGTTCCGATCTATATGGGCCTGATCTCGCAACTGGATGCCCATATCGGCCGGCTGCTCGATCACCTCGAGGCCGTGGGGCGGTTCGACGACACGCTCATCATCTTCACATCCGACCATGGCGACTATCTTGGCGACCACTGGCTGGGAGAGAAGGAGATGTTCCATGACGCTTCGGTGCGAATGCCGCTGATTATCCGCGATCCGCGCGCCGGGGCCGACGGTCGGCGCGGGGAGGTGAGCCATGCGCTTGTCCAGGGGATTGATGTCCTCCCGACGGTCCTGGACGCGCTGAACCTCCCCGTTCCGGCCGAAGCCATCGAGGGAACGTCGCTTATCCCGATGCTGCATGGCAAGCAGACCGAGCCCGCATCGCGGTTGGTCTTCAGCGAGATCGACTATGCCTTTCACAGCGATATCCGAGCCGCGCTGAATCGCCCGCTCGACGGCTGCCGCGGATATATGGTCTTTGATGGCCGCTGGAAATACGTGCTTTGGGAAGGTTTCGAGCCGCAGCTGTTCGACCTTCAAACCGACCCCGGCGAACGGGCGGATCATGCGCAAGATCCATCACATGGCACGGAACGCACACGATTGCATGAAGCGCTGTTCGCATGGATCAGAGGGTTGAAGGCGCGGACCACGGTTACGCACGCCTTTGTCGAGGAATGGCAGGACAAGGCAATGGCAGCCGGGATCCGGCCCGCCGTCTGGTAGCATCAGTCCTTCTGGGATGATCCGGCGTTTTCTCGGGCGGTGTGCGCCGTCGTCCAGGTCAGGCCGTGTTTGCCGTCACCGATCAGGGCACCGACACGCGTGGAGGCACTTCCGAGGATCGGATAGGCCTCGATGGAGGGCGCGATCAATTCGCCCAAAGCGATGCTGTCCTTGTAGTTCAGGGGCGTCGGCGGTTCCGGCTCGGTCGTGAGCGCTTTGTGCGCGTGGCGTGAGAAGACCACGGAGGCACCGGCGCCGTTCCCCTCGATCACCGCCTTCACGAACGCGTCGGGTTTGATCCCCGCTTGCTCGGCTGCAGCAATCGCCTCGCCCATGGCCAGGATCGTGGCGAGCCCGATGCCATTGTTCAGGACCTTGGCGGCGGACGCCGTGCCCAGCGGTCCCATATGACGATGGCCCCGACCGGCCGCCGCGAGCACCGGAGCAAGGGCGCGCACGGCGTCCTCCGCACCGCCAAGAAGGAAATAGAGCTGTGCCTGTGCGGCGTCGCGTCCGGTCCCGATCACCGACATTTCGACGTGTTCCCGTCCGGTCGCGCGGGTGATCGCGCCGAGTTCCCGGGCCATATCCGGTGACACGGTCGATGCTTCCGCGACAATGGCCCCAGGCCTTTGGGCGCTCTGCCTTTGTGCGTCATAGGTCGCGTGGATGGCGTCAAAACTCGGCAGCGAAATGATTGTGATATCGCATGTTGCGAACACCTCCCGGGCCGAAGCCGCGACTGTCACCCCGGCTGCGCGCGCTCCTTGCTGTGCTTGCGGTGCGACGTCGTAACCGGCAACGGGCAAACCGGAGGCGGCCACAGACGCGGCGACGCCTCCGCCGATCTGCCCGAGCCCGATAACACCGACTGTTTGCATCCTCTGCCCCCTATCTCGGGATATGCGCCGCGAACATGTCGAGCGCCATCTGCCAGTTCTCTTCGGCGACCTTGGCATCGTAGCTCCAGCGCGCCGGAAAGGACCAGCCGTGACCCGCCGCATAGTGCCGGTACGTCACATGCGGGCCGGCCTTTAAGGCTTCACGCTCGAGCAGGGCCTGGTGATCCGGCGGACAGGTCCTGTCGTTCTCGGCAAAGGCAAAGTGAAACGGACGCTTAAGGCCGGCAATCAGGATGTGCGGCGAGAAGCCTTCGTCTTTCACCAGTTGACCGCCATGGAGCGAAAGGCCGGCATGGACGTCGTCCGGAAAAGCCGCGACGGCAGCCAGCGCGTGGCGCCCGCCCATGCAGTAGCCGATCGACCCGAAGCCCCGGACCGACACGCCGAACGCCCCCCGTTTGGCCTCATCGATGAGGCGCTTCGTATCGCTCAAAACCATTTCGACCGACGTTTCGCGGCCCGCTGCGAACGCACCCGGATCGACCGTTTCGCCCTGACCGTTTGACGGCGGATAGCTTTCCCGTTCGCGGCGGTAAAACAGCGATGGCAGCAGGGCCAGATATCCGTTGGCGGCAAACCGACGGCAGAAGTCGTACAGTTCCTTGCGCGGACCGAAGACATCCATGTAGAGGATGATCGCCGGGCAGCCATCCACTCCGTCGGGGCGCGCGAAGAAGACGGGCATAACACCGTCATCGGTTTCGGTTGCCACGCGCCCCTCGATCATCTGCGTTTTGTCCATCGCCGGTCGTCCCATTCCAAGTTGGATTAGTTATGGCTGGATTGCGAGCTACGCGGAATGGCGCAACAGCGCGTATTCTACATCGTGGAACGTTTACCAGGTGTAGGGAGGCAGCTGGGATGGAGACGATCCTTACAGACAAGATCGGTGGGCGCGGTGTCGGGAGCCCGAACGATCATCCGTCGCCGCATCACCGAGTGCGCGGCGCAAAGGCGCTTTCCAAGGCCATGGACGCGTTGATCGCCGTCGCCGAGAGCAGGGAACCACAGCGGTTCGGCGCTCTGATGAATGAAACCGGGCTGCCGCGGACGACGCTCTTTCGGATCCTCAAGACATTTACCGAGTATGGCATTCTTGTCGTCGATCCGACCGACCGCACCTACGGGCTCGGCCCGAAGCTTTTCGAGATTGCCCGCAAACTTGGCGACAAAACCGATCTGCTTGGATCGGTCGTCCCGGATCTGGCAGGACTTGCCGAAGAAACCGGCGAGACGGCGCGGCTGTGGATGGGATCGGGGGAAGACACGGTCCTGTTCGACCATTGCCACCCAAGCGATCCGGTTCCGTTGGTTCACACCATCGGAACACGGGTGCCGCTCGCGCAGAGTGCGGCCGCGCTTGCCATGCTGTCCCGGCTACAGCCGAACGAACAGAGCGTACGGATTGCAAAAGCGGTTCTGCTCGAACCGTCCGAACGGGCGAAATCGCTGACCAAGACTTTGCGGACCCGGCTTGGGTTCGCGATCTCGACCGGGTTTTCGGTGGTTGATTCCGGCGAGCCGGGGATCCGCGAGATAGCGGCGCCGCTTGTAAACGACTGCGGTGAACCGATCGCCGCGATTTCAATCGCGTGCTCGGCGAAGCGCATTTCCGACGTGCAGATCCACGAAATCGGCAGAAGGATCGCGCAGGCTTACCGATCTTTGGACGGGGTCGCGCCGCGACGGAAAGTCCATCGCCGGATCCCGATGCGGCCCGAAAGAGCCGAGCAATCGGACGCGATTCAGATTGCCGACGCCTCGGACCAGGTCGGCGCGAACCCGGTCTGGGACCAGAAGCTGCAAACGCTCTATTGGACCGACATTCTCGGTGCCACGCTGAAGCGGTATCACCTGCCGACGAAGGCGCTGACGCGTACGTCGCTTCGCGAACTGACAGGTGCCCTGGGTCTGACCACGGGGCGGCTGCTGATTGCGGGATCGCAATCGGGGTTTCAGTTTCTGGATCCCGACACGGGAAAGGCGACCAGCCTGAACGATCCCGAACTCCATATTCCCGGAAGCCGGCTTGCCCATGGCCGCGTCGGCCCCGACCGGCGATTCTGGGCCGCGTCGATGTTGCCCACGCCGGGACATGGTCCGGGTCGCCTCTACTCTCTCGGCGGCGATTGCTCAGTCCGCACGGAACTTGGCAAAACAAGAGCCGCCAAGGGCATAGCCTGGTCACCGAGCGGTGACGCCCTGTATCTGACCGAGGCGTGCAGCGGCACCATCCATCGTTTTGAATTCGATCAGGCGAGCGGAACGTTGGGGAACCGCCGTATCCTGATTCGGCACGATGGTCCCGGTACGCCAAACGGGATTGCCGTGGATCAGCATGGATGCCTATGGGTCGCGATCTATGGCGGTTGGGCGGTTCACCGCTACGCGCCCACGGGCGAACTGGAAGAGACGTTCACGCTGACGGTCCCGCTCCCGACAAGCGTGGCCTTTGGCGGCGCGCGCGGGCAGACGCTGTTTATTACATCGAGCCGCATCCACGTGCCGCCGTCGCGTCTTGTCGAGGCACCACAGTCCGGCGGGCTTTTCGCGATAGAGACCAACCGCGCCGGCGCGCCGGTCCATCGGTTCTCGCAGACGCGGATCTAAGCATATTGTCCCGCGCCCCCGACAGCGTGGAAATCCGCATGCCGGGTCTTTGTATCGGGCGCCAGCGCAAAGACCCGGTCGCGACACAGGTCGATGCCCCAGCCGGGCGCATCGAAGGCGTCGAAGCCGCTCTCGGACGGTTCGCGGAAGGCCGGGTCGGTGATCTCCGTTTGAATCCGGCTTTCGCGGAACGTGCGCTCCAGCATCACGATGGACGGCGCCATTCGCGCGATCTGAAGCGAGATCGCGTCGAGCACGGGGCCCACGGGGTTATGCAGTGAAAACTCCAACCCGGCGCCGTCCACCAGATGTGCGATGCGGAGGATTTCCCTGACACCGCCGCCCATCCGGATATCCGGGAGCAGGACGTCCATGCATTCGGCGTTGACGATCTCCCGATAGGCGTCGAGACCATAGTCGTTCTCGGCACCGGCAATCCGGATGCCCCGATCATTGGCAAAGCTGCGAACCCGTTGCAGCGCGCGTCGGTGCGACGGGGCTTCGTCCAGGGGTTGCTCGATCCAGAACGGCTTGGCCTCGGCGACGGCGCGGATCATGTCCTTGGCGCCGACTTCCGTGAAGCGCGCATGGCAATCGACATTGATCGATACGTCCCGCCCCACGGCGTCGCGGACGGCAAGAACCACGTCAATGCCCGCTGTGACGGGCGCGCCAGAGGTGCCACGCACACCGTCGAAGGGCGCAATCTTCAAGGCGTCGTAGCCTGCGGAAACGGCTTCACGCGCGCGGTCTGCGTATCCCGCGGGCGAGCGGTCGGCCGTGCCGCGGTTGATGTTGGCATAGACCTGGACGCCTGATGTGCAGTTGCCGCCAAGAATGTGATGCGCAGCGACTCCGAGCTCTTTGGCCTGAATATCGATCAGGGCCTGTTCCAGGCCGCTGAGCGCGACCTGCGCCACTCGGTCGCTTTCCTTCCGATATCGCGGTCGAAGAAAGGCCTCGCCACCGGAGACGGGCAATCCGGCCGCAACCCCCTGCAACACCTTGAGCTGCTGCCGAACGCCATCCTCGCGTCCAAAGTAGGTCACTTCGCCCAATCCCGTGAGCCCCGACGTCGCCGTCACCTCGACGACTGCCCAAATCGTCTTTGCCGATACGAACACCTCGTGCATCGCGATGGATTGGATCGTCGACGTCATGCGCTGTCTCCGGTCTGGATATCAAAGCCCGGGACACGGCTTCGGATCAGGCTTTGTGGCGCGTCTTCGAGTGCCCGAAGGTGCTCCATATCTGCCTCCAACCCGTCCGAACTGCCCCAGCGGCGATCCGGATCCGGCCATGGGATCGAGTCGATCAGGAGCTGGGTGTAGGGATGTTTCGGATCACCGATCACCTCTTTCGGCGTTCCGGCTTCGGCCACGCTGCCGCGATGAAGGACGATGACATAATCCGAGACATGGTAAGCCGTGCCGAGGTCATGGGTGATGTAGAAGATCGAGATACCGTGCCGCGATTTAAGATCGTAAAGGCTTTGCAGGATCGTTGCGCGCAGGCTGGCATCGACCATCGAAACCGGCTCGTCCGCGACGATCAGCTTCGGGCTTAGCATCAGCGCGCGTGCGACCTGCAACCTCTGCCGCTGACCGCCTGAGAGCTCATGGGCGAAACGTCCGAGGATCAGACCGGGATCAAGCCCGACCAAACCGCATGCCCGTTCCATCCGCGCGTAGATATCGGCCCGGTCGCGCGAAATGCCGAACCGGCGGAGCGGGATGGAGAGCGCATGGTCGACCTTGTAGAACGGATTGAATGCTCCGAAAGGGTCCTGAAAGATCGTCTGGACGTCCCGACGGAACGTCTTCAGTTCCGCCCCGCGAAGGCTGGCCGCATCCTTGCCGCCAAAACGGACTTGCCCGGTGGTTGGCGCCGTCAGCCCGAGTATCATGTTCCCCATCGTGGTCTTGCCGGAGCCGGACTGTCCGACGATGGAAATGATTGCGGGCTTCCCGCCGGACAAAGCGAAGCTTAGCGGCGCGAGTGCCGTCACGCCGCCGCGACCGAACCAGTTCCGACCGTAGACTTTTGACACACCGTCAAACGCAATCAGTGCGCCGGCCGTATCACGGTTCGCCTTTCGGTCGGAAACGGTATCCGGTTCCTTCAGAAAGCTCGCGCCGGCGTCGATGTTCGGGATCGAGCCGATCAGCATTTTCGTATAGGGATGCCTGGCCTTCGAGAAGACGGTCCGGATTGCGCCGGCTTCGACGATTTTGCCGTCCTTCATGACGATCAGATCGTCGACGAACTGCGCCATCAGGCCCATGTCATGGCCGATCATGATCAGGGAGGCGCCCAGTCTTTCCTGTGCTTGACCGAGCGTATCCATGACCTGCCGCTGGGTGATCACGTCGAGGGCCGAGGTCGGTTCGTCCGCGATCAGGAGATCCGGCGACAGGATGATTCCGATGGCAATGCACACCCGCTGTTTCATGCCGCCGGAAAGCTCGTGCGGATACATGTCGGCAACCGACGCGGAAAGGCCGACGCTGACGAGATCCTCGCGTGCCCGGCTATCCATCTCCGCCGCGCTCGCGGTGACGCCATGGTCGATCATGCCGTCGACGATCTGTTTGCCGACCGTCAGGATCGGATTGAGGGAGTTCATCGCGCCCTGCGGGATGTAGCTCAACTGGCGCAGACGCCGCTCGCGGACATCCTTCATCGTCAGGCCGATCAGGTCGGTGCCATCGAGTTCCACGCGGCCCGCCACGATCCGTCCCGGCTCTTTGATCATGCGCATGATCGCCAATGCGGTCGTCGTCTTGCCCGATCCGCTTTCGCCGACGACACCCAGCCGGCGTCCGCGCTTGAGATCGAAACCGATGTCGTCGACGGCACGGACCAAACCGGCATCGGTCGGAAAGTGGACGGACAGTCCGTCGACCCGCAGCAAGGCAGCTTCGCTGACCACACCCGGATGCGGCTCAAGCGGGGCTGTGAGTTCTTTGACCAACCCTAGACCCTCCGCCGAAGCCGGGGATTGGAGAATTCGTCAATCCCGGTGTTGATCAGGTAGAGACTGACAAAGAGGATCACGAGCGCCAGGATCGGCGGCAGGATCCACCACCACATGCCGAGCATGAAGGCCGAGGACTGGATCATCCAATAGATCGTCTGGCCAAGCGTCGGTTCGGTCTGTGGTCCGAGCCCCATAGCCTCAAGGCCAACGGACGCGAGGACCGCCGCCGACACCGCCGTCACGAAAGACGCCACGAGATAGGGCAGAAGGTTCGGCACCATCTCGGCGAAGATTACTTCCAGATTGGACATGCCCGAGAGCCGCGCGCTCTGGACATAGCCGGCCGATCGCATCACCAGCACCTGCGATCGGATCTGCCGGGTCGGCCGTCTCCAGGCCAGGGCGGCGATGATGACGGCCATTGTCGTCGAACTGATCGGCTCAGTCGGCGTCGAGATATTGGTGGCGATCACCACCAGGAAAAGCATCGCAGGGACCGTCAGCAAGACGTCCACCGACCAGTTGATCACGTTATCGACCAGACCGCCGAAATAGCCTGCCAAAAATCCAAGCGAAGCCCCGATGAAGATACCGACGGCCCCGGCGATCAGGCCGACGCGCACGGTAAGCCAGGTTCCGTGCACCATGACGGCAAACAGATCGCGGCCCTGGCGGTCCGTGCCAAACGGCAGCCCTTCGCCCGGTGGGCGCGAATGCATCGCGGACATCACCCGCGTGTCGCCCAGATCGGCAAAAAGCGATCCGATCAGGGAAAACCCGATGAGGCCGATGAGCATCACAATGCCAACCGGCAAGGACGGGTTTCGTCGCATATAGGCGATTGCCGAACGCAGCTGCGCTCGGCCGCTGCCCCATTCTTGCGCGCGGCTCATGACCGGCTCTTTCGCGTGCGCGGATCGAGCACGGGATAGAGCATATCCACAATCAGCATCGAGATGCCGATGGTCAGGATCAAAATGAAGACGATGCCGTAGATCGTTGTAAAATCGTTGATCTGGATCGAGCGCAGCAGGAGGAAACCGATCCCGGGATAGGAGAAGACGATTTCAACCAGCACCGCTCCGGTGATGATCTGCCCCATGAACAGCGCAAGCATCGTGATCTGCGGCAGGATCGCGTTCCTGACGCCGTAGCGGAAAAAGATGCGGCGTGGCGCCAGCCCCTTTGCCTCGGCGAAGGTCATATAGTCCTCGCCTTGCACGGTCACCATCATTCCTCGCATGGACAGTGCCCATATTCCGGTCGAGGCCAGGACGATCGACAGTCCGGGCAGGATCGCGTGGTGCAGGATTTCCAGATAATAGTCCCAGCCTTCGCGTGAGGCACGTGTTTCGACGAACGCGCCCGAGGAGGGAAACCAGCCAAGCTCGAACGCGAAGCCATAGATCAGGACAAGGCCGATCAGATAGAACGGCAATGCGGCCAGCACCATGATGACCGGAACGAAGATGTTCAAAAGCTTCGAGGACCGGAACCACGCGGTCAGGGCGCCCAAAACGGAGCCAATCGCGAAAGCGATCAGGGTTGCCGTCAACATAAGACCGATCGTCCATGGCAGTGCCGAGGCGATGAGGTCCCAGACCCGGGTCGGAAAGTTGGCGATGGAATAGCCCAGATCAAACCGCAGCAGATCGCCCATATAGTCGAGATATTGCTGCCAAAGCGGACGGTCGAATCCGAAGCGAGCGTTCATCGCCGCGACGAATTTGTCGAAATCGTACTCGTTCGCACCGCCGCTGTCGGAGCTGTCCATCAGCTTCTCGATCACCGGATTGCGGCCGGTGATCCGTGGCAGGATGAAGTTCAGCGTCATCGCCGTCCAGATCACGGCGATAAGAAGCGCCAGGCGGCGCAAAACATGGATCAACGACATCTGTTACCCGCACCCCCTTCAACCGAGCCGGACATGACAAGGCCTTGGCCTTGCCGCATCCGCCGACCCGGATCCACATTGCAAAGACCGGGCCGGTGCGTTCTCCGAGCGCTATTCCGAGGTGGCCTGGAGATTGTGGAGCATGTAGGCCATGGTGCCTGAAATGAACGCCATCCCCGGCAGGATGTAGGGATTGTCGGCCTGCGGCCAGTTGGTCCAATGCTCCGTCCGCATCGGAAACCGTTGCACGTGCTCCATCAAAGGCACTTCGACGGCTTCGCTGTACATGATCTCCAACGCCTGCTCGCCGAGCTCCAGGAGCATCGGATCTCCGGGCGGGAAGTTGGCCATCTCGGCGACGATGGCGTCGTAGTCTTCGTTGCACCAACGATCGAAGATCAGCGGTGCGTCCTGGTTGCGGCAGAGATAGAGCTCAAAACCGGCCAGTTGGTCGAAGACCGAGCCGCGGTGGCCGAAGATCGCCATTTCCGCCTCGCCCTTGCGCATCAATGTGCGGGAATCGGTGTTCGAAACGAACTCGATATTGAAGCCCGCATCCTGCAGTTGCCGCGCAACGAACGGTCCGAAGGCTCGGGTCAATGGAATGCCGTGAATGATGGATGTCAGTTCTTCGCCGTCCTTTGCCCAGAAGCCGTTGTCGTTTTTCTCAAAACCGGCGTCGGTCATCAGGGCATCGACCCGGCTCAGATCCCGGCGCCCGAAATCATGTTCCGCCGCTTTGTCGAACGCGACCTCACGGATGTCGGAGAGTGATCCGAAATCGGGAAACGGCGTCAGATTCACGGGGTTCAGGCCGTCATACACGAAATCGACGATTGCCTGCTGGTCGATGGCGTTGTTGAGCGCTTTACGCACGCGCACGTCAGACCATTTCTCCATCTTGTTGTTCGGGAAAAGCGACATCGTCCACCAGCCGACAGCGCCATAGGGTGGCTCCTTGCCGGAGAACATCTGGATTTGCGGATTGTCGCCCAGCATTTGGCGGACGAAGATCACGTCGGTCAGGTTCGGCGCGAAATCGACGGTGCCTTCGGTGATCAGTTTGATCGCGCGATCGGTATTGCCGAAGGGGATAGAGACGATCCGCTCGATGTCCGGCAGGTCGCGGAAACCCGTTTTGGCGCCCCACCAGTCGTTGCGGCGATCGAGGAAGATCTGGTTCTCGTTGTATTCGACAAGCCGCCAGGCCCCGGTCGTGACCGGCAGACCATTTGCCGGGTCGTAGTTCGGAAAGGCAAGTTTGTCGTCCACTCCCTCCCAAATGTGCTTTGGAACCCAGATCAGACCGTTGCCGAAATAGGCATAGAGATCGACAAACGGATAGCGCGGATTGCTGCCGGTCAGGTTGATCTGAACGGTAAGCGGGTCGATCACATCGACCGATGCCACATTGCGCGCAACCGATGAGGCAAAGCGAAGATCGCCGGCGCCTTTGCCGTTCTCGATCAGCATGTCGTAGGTGAATTTGATGTCTTCGGCGGTAAAGGGTTTACCGTCCGACCATTCGACGCCGTCCTTGATCCGAACCGTGTACTGCGTGAAGTCCTCGTTCGCTTCGACGCTTTCGCCGATCCATGGCACGACCTCGTCTGTCAGGTTGTTGTACCAGAACAGCGGTTCGGTCGAGAGCATGATCGTCCAGCGGATCGAATTCACGCCGCCGCGATAGGGATTGGCGATCCCCGGGTCCAGAAAGACGGGCGACCCCCGGTCGTTTCCCATCGAGACAAATGTCCGGTCGCGCGGCACGTCCTTCAGCTCAGCGGCGCTTCCCGTCCAAGCCGCAGCGACCAAGGCAGCCGCGGCAAATCCTGCGCGCATGCTCGTGGCCGTCAGGTTCGCAATCATGGCCTATCCTCCCTCGGCAGCCCGGTTTTTCCGGGTTCTGCCGCTTCATCGAGCTGCAGGACCATCCTGCAGCGATTGCCTCAGGCTGGCAGCCGCCGGGCGTGGTTCCAATGCGGCGGGGAAACGGGTTCCACATTGCGAAACTATCGCCGCGGCCCGGTCGCTGAACTTCCGCCGGCATTGCTATCCGACGATCGGAGACGCAGTCGGAGCACGGGTCGCATGACGCACCAATTCCACGGTATATACCCGGTTTTATTTACTTTTTTCGGGCCGGACGGTGATGTCGACGAGGCCATGACCTGCAGGCAGATCGACCTTTGCATCGCAAACGGCGTGCACGGGCTGGTGATGCTCGGGTTCGTCTCTCAGTTCTACAAGCTGACGCTGGCGGAAAAGATCCACCTTGCCGAGATCTGCGCCGATCACATTGCCGGCCGCGTGCCGTTTGCGGTGACGCTGACGGAGATGTCCATTGCGGGGCAGAAGGAGCTCGTCCGTGCCAGCGACCGGCTCGGGGCAAGCTGGCTGATCGCGCAACCGGCCGTGAAATTCGCCCTGCCGGAGGCGCGGTTTCACGACTATTTCCTCGAAGTCGCGGCAGAAACCGAACTGCCCTTGGCCATTCAGAACGCGCCCGATACCGGCGTCTATTTTTCCGGCCAGTTCCTCGACGCGCTCAATCGCGCGCGTCCGAACATCTCGATGATCAAGGGCGAGGGGCCGACCTCGCAGTCGCTTGCGGCGATGAAGGGGCTGACGGACCGCTACACGGTCTTTTCCGGACAGCATGGCATGGACCTGATCGTTCAGCTCCAGGCCGGTGCCCAGGGTGTCGTGCCGGCCCCTGTCGTTTTCGACGCGCAGGTTGCGATTTACGATCTGATGCAGCGAGGCGGGGAAGAAAACATCGCGAAAGCCGAGGCGCTTTCGGCAAAAACCCTGCTTCCGCTACACTATTTGACGTCGCATCCGAATTTCGAACATGGTCTTCCGCTTCAGAAGCTGTTCTTTCTATCGCGCATCGGGCTCGGCCCGGACGCTCTTTTCGACCGTCACCCCTACATGACACGCCCGAAAGAAGCGCTGGCCAGGGTCCGGCATCTCGCCGGGATGTGGCCGGCCCTGTCACAGCCATGACGAAACGGCGAAACCTGCTTTTTCTCGTGTCTGACGAACACGCCGGAAGCGCTCTCGGATGTGCCGGGCATCCGATTGTCAAAACCCCGAATCTCGATGCTCTTGCCCAGCGCGGGAATCGGTTCTCGAACGCCTATTGCAACGTTCCCGTCTGTGTCCCAAGCCGCGCCAGCCTCGCGACCGGCCGCTATGCGCACCGGATCCGCCATTGGGACAATGCGATGCCCTATCGTGGCGCGCCCGAAGGCTGGGCGCACCGCCTGCGTGCAGACGGTTTTGCGACCTGTGCGATCGGCAAGCTGCATTATCGCTCGGAAGGGGACGATGTAGGCTTCGAGCACCAGGACATCGCCATGCATGTCAAAGACGGCAAGGGCGATCTGCTTGGCTCGATCAGGGAACCCAAGCCGCCGGTGCGGACCGCCGGCCGCGCGCTGGCGGAACGTTTGGGTGTCGGCGAGACCAATGCGATCCGCTATGACCGCGACGTGACGACACGAGCCATTGCGTTTCTTCAAGGGCGTGGGCGCGACACCGATCGCCCGTTCGCCCTTCATGTCGGCTTCGTCGCGCCGCATTTTCCGCTGATCGCGCCCGAGGCGTTTTTCGCACTCTACGATCCGGCAGGAATGCCGCTGCCCAAGATGTCACGCCTGGACGAAAGGCCGCGACATCCCTGGCTCGACGCGCTGCGCGAGAGTTTTGTCACCGACACTTTCTTCGACGATGAGAAGCGCAGGATCGCGGTAGCGGCCTATTTCGGGCTCTGTTCTTTCCTCGATCACAATGTCGGGCAGATCCTCACAGCTCTGGACGACACCGGGCTGCGCGATGAAACCGACATTGTCTACATGTCCGACCACGGCGATAATCTTGGCGCGCGCGGGCTGTGGCAGAAGAACACGCTTTACGAGGAAAGTGCGCGGATCCCGCTCATCACCGCGGGAAGCGGCCTGGTTTCCCAAACCGGGCGAGAGATCAAGACGGCCGTCTCGCTTGTGGACGTCGCGCCGACCGCGCTCGCCGCCGCCGGGTGCGACGCACCGGGCGATTGGCCGGGCACCGATCTTGCACACATCGCGTCGCGTCCCGATGACCCGGACCGCATTGTCTTTGCCGAGTATCACGGCGCCGGTTCGATCTCCGGCGCCTATATGATCCGGTGGCGGAGCTACAAATACATCCACTATGCCGGACATCTTCCACCGATGCTGTTCGATCTCGACGGGGACCCGGAAGAGCACACCGACCTCGGCACGGCAGCGAAATATGCGTCCGTCCGCACCAAGATGCTCGGCTTTCTGAAGGCCATTACCGATCCGGAAAGAACCGACGCGCAGGCCAAGGCCGACCAGCGCGACCTTGTCGCCAGGCATGGCGGGGCGGACGCGATCATCGCCAATAAGTCTCTGCGCATGCCCGGCGGAACGCCGCCGCCTGGTCAGGAAACGGCGTTTTAGGTTTTCAGGCGATCATTGGCCTCGGCCAGCGCGTCGACCAGGCGGGTGATCGGGTCATCGCGCAGTCCGGACCCGACGCCCATCCGATAGGCAGTGTACGCACCGTCGGTGACCGGGGTCATCACATTCTGGCGGCGCGCCATCGTCTGATAGGTCTTCATCGCGTTCATCGTATTGACGATGACGGCGTTCGGGTTGTGCTCGCCGCTCTTGGCGGCCGTCATCACGCTGTCGACCACTTTCGACGCCGCACCGGCGGACATGAAAACCTCATGCAATCGATCCAGGTCGATCCCCCGGGAGCGGGCGTGGGCGGCGAGTTCGGCCGTCAGCGCCAGCGTCGAATGCACAAGCGCATTCGAGAACAGCTTCAACCGCTGCCCCTCTCCGGGGCCGCCGGCATGGATAATTGTTTTGGCAAAAGCGTCGAGAACATCCCGAACGGCAGCGACGTGTTTTTCGGCTCCGCCCACCAGAAGGACCGCGTTTCCGGCCCGTGTCTGCGGCGTCGAGTGCAGGATGGCGGCATCGATCAGCATGGCCTGCCGGCTTTCGGCAATACCGGCCCAATAGGATGTGCGATCGGGATCGCCGGTCGAACAGTCGATGACCCGTTGCCCGGGTCGGAGATTGGTCACCAACTCGGACATGACCGCCTCAAGCGGTGCTCCGGAGGTGACGCAGACCAAAATCGTGTCCCGGAGGCCGACGGATCGGGTCAAATCGCCATCATCCGATGCCCCGGCCGCGATCAGCGCGTCGAGCCGTGTTCGGTTTCGATGCGCAACCCCGCCGACCGACATCCCTTGCCCGAGAAGGCGCAGTCCAATCGCTTCCCCCATCCGCCCGACACCGATCAGTCCGATCTTCTCTCGCTCCGACATGGCACATCCTTTGTTTCGGAAAGAATAGAGATCTCTGTCCTGTGCGCCAAAGCGGTTCCCGTCGCGCGCTCCGCAATGCGGATTTCGACAAGGTGACCGCAGAATCGCCGCCCATGGAAATTGGGACCGGGTTCGTATGGTGGAACGCTGAAACTGTCGAAACCGGATCGGGCGCATTTGCTGTTATCGTGCCGCAAACGCTTTGACGGGATTGCGAAAACACGCAACTCCGCCCGCGCGTGCGGATGGATGCCGGCACGGTATTCCCAATCGTTTCAGGGCTCCTGCCACTCCGTGCCGCTGAGCGGGGGTTCTGTTGTTGCTTTGGAGGAGGCGCGTCGCAATCCTAACGGCCATAGAGCTTGATCACCGCGCCGGACATGTCAGTCAGTGCTGTCCGCGTGCTGCGCCTGAAGCGCCGACCGTCGACCGCGGCGCGGTGAAGCAGGAAAGGGAGGAAACTGATTTGTCACGCATTTTGAAATTCATACGGATCGCTGCAGCCGCCACAGCGGCGGGCGTCCTTTCCGTCGGCGCGGCCCTGGCGGAATTCCCGGAAAAACCACTGACGATGATCGTTGGTTGGGCGCCCGGGGGGGTCGGCCGACATCTCGGCACGCATCCTTGCGGAATTGGCCGAGAAGGAGCTTGGCCAGCGGATTGTTGTCCAGAACGTTCCCGGCGGCGCAAGCTCGGTCGGCACGCTTCAGGTCGCCAATGCGGACCCCGATGGCTACACGCTTCTGAACAACTGGGTGGCAGGGCACATCGCCGTGCGCCTGTTCAACCCGGATGTCGGCTATGACATCGACACGTTCGCACCCATTGTCGGCTCCGTCCGGCTGCCGTTCACCATCACGGTCGCCGCGGACAATCCCGCCAATACGCTGGAAGAGTTTGGCCGGTGGTCGGAGGACATCGGGCGGCCCTTGAACGTGTCGATCTGCGGCGCGGTGTCGGTGCCGCGCATGGTGGGCGAAGAGGTTCTGGCCAAGGTCGGCGTCACCGAGATCAACCCCGTCGCTTATCCTGGCTGCATGCCGGATGCGATGAAGGACCTCATCGCGGGCTCGCTTGATGCCGCCGTCGGGGTTCTGCCCGCGACCACGGTGTTCGACGGGCGGGTCAAGCATCTTGCGGTGATTGCGAACAATCGCGATCCGCTGTCGCCGGACGTGCCGACCGCCGCTGAGCAAGGCTACGATATCGGCTGGGGCCTCAGCGGTCAGGGTTGGGCTGGCGTCGTTGTCCATAAGGACACGCCTGCCGATCGGATCGACGTTCTCCGCGCGGCCTTCGACAAGGCGGCCTCGTCCGAGGAGTTCAGCCAGCGCCTGAAGGAGCTCAATTTCAACGCGATGTATTTGACGCCGGACGATTTCAGACAGCTTTGGCTCGATAGTGCCGACGCTCTCGCACCGGCTGTCAAACGCCTGGCCAACAAATAACCGGTCTTCCGGCCCGCCCCGTTTCAGGCGCGGGCCGGAAGCATCATATGTGTCATGGACCGTAAGCAAACCGCCACCGGGTTTTTTGCCATCCTCTTCGGCGGATGGATTGTTTTGGAAACCTATACGAGCTTCGGCATATCCGTCTCCAGCCATATCGGTGGGGGAATCGACGCTGCCGGGTATCCGCGGCTGTTGGGCGCTGCGTCCGTCTGTGTCGGCGTCCTGCTTGTTGCCGGGGCGTTCTGGATGCCGGAGCCGGCCGATTCCCAGGCACGGGCCGGACGCCTTTGGGCGCCGGCTGCGCTGATCGCAACCCTCGTCGGCTATTTCGAAATTCTTTTTCTGTTTGGTTACGCGATCGCAACGCCAATCCTGATCGCTGCCGTCCTGCTCCTGTCCGGTGAACGCCGGCCCATCGTGATTGGTGTTGTCGCAGTCGCGGTGACCGTTGCTTTCTTTTTGCTGTTCCGGTTCGGCGCCGGGATTCTGCTGCCTGAAGGCCGCATCGTGAAGCTGGGCTTTTAGGCGTATGGAGTTTGCGCTTCCCCTTTTGGGTCAGATAGCCGGGATGAACTTCGGCGCCGCCGTGATTGCGGTCTTGATCGGTCTGGTGATTGGGGTCGTTTTCGGAATTCTTCCGGGCCTTGGGCCGCTTCTCGGGGTCACTTTGGCGATTCCCTTCACGTTCAACATGGATCCGGTGACCGGTGTCGCGCTCCTGATGGGGATCTATCAGGGCGGCTCGTTCGGAGGTGCCGTCACGGCCATTCTGCTCGGTATCCCCGGCACGCCCATTGCTGCGGCGACCCTTCTGGACGGCAGGCCGATGGCGCTTGCCGGCCGGTCGTCGGAAGCCGTGACGCTGGCGACCTGCGCATCCTGGTTCGGAGGCATCGTGTCGGGCATCGCGCTTTTGATCTTTGCGCCGGTTCTGGCGGAATTCGCGCTGTCCTTCGGACCCGCCGAGATCTTCTGTCTGGCGCTGCTGGGTCTGACGGCCATTGCGACGCTCAGCGACACGTCGGCCCTGAAGGGGCTCCTTGCCGGGCTCATGGGCCTGATGTTCGCCGCCGTCGGGACCGATCCCTATACCGGGATCAGCCGTTTCAATTTCGGTGTGACCGAACTGTCCGGCGGCATCACCTTCGTCGCCTTGCTCGTCGGCCTTTTCGCGATTCCGGAGGTTTTGAAGCAGATCGAATACCCATCGCGGAAAGACGAAAGGCTCGCCAGCGTCGCCTTTCACATGCGCAGTTTCGCAACTGTCGCGACACGGTTCCTGTCTTACCTGCGTTCCAGCGTGGTTGGCGTCGTCGTCGGAATCATCCCCGGTATCGGTGGCGTGGTTTCGTCGTTTCTGTCCTACAAATTGGCCCGGGATCTCTCAAAAAAGCCTCGGGCTTATGGAAAGGGAGAACCGGACGGCGTCGTTGCGACCGAAGCCGCCAATTCGGCGACGACCGGCGGGGCCCTCATCCCCATGCTGTCGCTTGGCATTCCAGGCGATCCGATCGTGGCAGTGATGATGGGCGGACTGCTGGTTCACGGGATCACGCCCGGCCCGGCGCTTTTTCTCACCGATGCGGATGTCGCGACGGGCATCTTCGTGATGTTTCTTGTCGGCGCTGTTCTCCTTCTTCCTCTCGGCGCCTTCATCGTCCCCTTCTTCGTCAAGGCGCTTCGCATTCCGCAAGGGCTTTTGCTGGCCGTTGTGCTGATGTTGGCGATCTACGGGACCTATGCCGTTCACAGCCGGTTGTTCGATCTGTGGACGATGCTCGCATTCGGCGTCGTCGGATACGGCATGGTCAAATTCGGCGTCCCGCGCGCGCCTCTCATCATCGGATTCGTGCTCGGCCCGGTCGTCGAGGTGAATCTGCGCCGCATGTCGTCGCTGGCCCATTCCGACCCGATCGAATACCTCGCGGGCCGTCCGATCTCACTCGTCATCCTTGCTCTGGTCTTCGCGGCGCTCGTTTATCCGGCCGTCTCGAGTATCCGCTCCGCCCGAAAGACGGCACGCCAATAGGCGCGTTGGCGCTCAATAAACGGGCTTCATCCTGGGATCGAAGCCGATCAGGCGAAGCACGCGTCGGTCGCGCGCCAGCGTATCTTCGATATCGGCTTCGACCGTATCCAGGTCCTCGGTCGCCGAGATTGCCCGCCCGTGCAGCGCATCGAAGCGTCCGGACGCGATCTCGACGGTCAGCGCCGCGGCGCGTGTCGGCGGCAGGAAATCCCCGTCCTCGAAACGCTTTGCAATGGCCTGCATGTATTTCCGTCCGGCCTCGGAGGTCAGCTGATAGTCCGTCATGTCGGTCCGCACGAGGCCGGGTGCGATGGCGAAACTCTTGACGCCGGTTCCGTCTAGAAGCGCCGCTGTGCACTCGTTCAAACGCATCGTCCCGCTCTTGGAAATTGAATAGGCCGACCCAACGGGCAACGGTGCCGCCGTGCCGCCACCAATGAGGCTGATGATCCTGCCGCTGTCGCGTTCGATCATGCCCGGGATGACAACGCGGCTGCAGAAATAGGCCGATTTCAGATTGACCTCGATATCGGTCCACCAGGTGTCCGGGTCGACCTCCCAGAAAGGCCCGATCGCAAAGAACACGCTGGCATTGTTGATGAGCGTGTCGACGGGACCGAGCTCCGCCGCTATCCGGTCAAAGGCGAACTGAACGCGCGACAGGTCGGTCAGGTCGGCGGCAACGGCGGTCGCGGTCCCCCCTGTTGCTTCGATCTCGGCAACGACTTCCTTCAAGGCGGTTTCATCGCGCGCGATCACCGCGACCTTGGCGCCTGCGGCCGCCTGTGCCAGGGCCATGTGTCGCCCGATGCCGCGGCTGGCACCGGTCACGACGGTGACGGTTCCGTCAAGCTTTCCCATTCTCTGCTCCTAGTCCGTAAAATCGCTCAGCGGTTCCGTGCCATATCGCCTCCGTTTCCGCGGCGCTCAGCCCCAGCCGGGCCATGATCGTTTCCATCGCGTCGACCCAGCGGGCATAGGTCGCCATGATCGTCATGACCGGCCAGTTGCTGCCAAACATCAGACGGTCCGGCCCAAACACATCGACCAGATGCGCAACGAAGGGATAGAGCCGATCGGTGGTCCACTCGACACTCGCCCGCTCGACGAGCCCGGAGATCTTGCAAAGCGCCGGCGTGTCACGCGCCAGCGCTGCGATCTCGTCGCTCCATGGGACCAGGCGTCCCGACATGACAGCGGGTCGTGCGCCATGATTGATCAGCGGCGCGAAGCCTTCGATGGATTCGATCAAAGTCTGCGCCTTGCGGACATGCACGTCGCTGATCAGAAGTTCGACCGTCGCTCCGGCTTCGATCAACGCCCGGTAATTTGCGGTGATCTGCTCTCCGCCGAGCCATCGCCCGTCAAACCCGCCGGGTGAAAACGCCCGGATGCCGCGAAATTTCGGGAACGTCCGGAACCGCTCGATTTCGCTCAGAACATCCGCGGTCGGCGCCTCCAGGTCGACCCAGCCCACAACGGCGACGACGCTGTCGAGGTCGCGGGAAAACTCCAGGATGAACTCCGTTTCCGCCGTATTCGGCGCCGCTTCGACCAGGACATATCGCTCGACACCGGTGGACTGCGTCGCGACCGCCAAGTCCTCGGGCAAGAACGCCCGTTGAAGCGCAAAAATGCCGCGAGAGATCGGGATATCCGGCCAATCCCGCTCCCGCCAGAGATGAATATGACTGTCGATGCGGGACATGGTGCCTCCTTGCGGTCAACGCCAACAACCTAACCTTTGTTTCGGCCGACGGATATGTCGCTCTGATCCTACGGATATTCTCAATCGTTTTGGCTCGCCCATCCGTCGGGCGGTGCGCTCAGACCGATTTGGAATAGGCGCGCATCTTGCCGACGAAATAGTCGCAGCATGGCAGAAGCGTCCGATCCGCGTCCCGAATGATCCCAACGCTGCAACGCCACTTCAGCCAGTCGGCATTCAGACCGCAAAGCCCCGCTGGTGCCGGCCGGTTTCCGATTTCCGGAATGATCGTCACGAGGTCCGTCGAGCGGAGCATGCTGAAGACCAGATTTCCGATCACGGTCTCGACCTTGGGCGACGGCGGTTCGACACCGACTTCGGAAAAGGCATAGCGAACCGTTGAATTCAACCCCGGCGGCAGGATCCAGCCATAGTGTTCCAGCGCATCGATGCCAACGCTTTCCGCGCTTGCCAAAGGATGCCCCTCGCGCGCAACAAGGCGCATTCGGACTTGGGCCAGTTCCTCGCCGACCATGCCTTCAAGGAGGTCTTCGTCCACGCGCGCCAGCACGAGGTCAAACTGGGACTCACGAAGACCGCGCAACAATTCGTCCCGCGAACCGGTCGATACCTTGATCTTGAGCTCGGAATTGTCGGCGGCGATCTCCGACAAAACCGTCGGCAGCGCGTGCCAGATCCAGAACTGTCCCGCGCCGATCGAAATCGAGCCGCTCATGCCGGTCTTGATGGCCCGGACTTCCGAGGCCAGGTTCGTCATCTCGCGCTCGACCCGCGTCATACGCTCAAGGAAGTAATCGCCGAATTGCGTCAGCGTGACGCCACGCGGCCCCCGGTCAAAAAGCTTAAGACCCACCACGTCTTCGACGCGGGATACGATTTTCGTAAGCGACGGCTGCGTCATGCCAAGATCGCGCGCTGCGGCCGATATGTTTTTGTGCTTGGCCACCGAGCGGACGAGGCGTATGTGCTGCGTTTCCATAGTTCTCCCATTCGATTTCGGAATGGAGATTAGCGACTTCTCCCATTGTTGCAATATGGCTGGCGGTGTTTCCTGCGACAATCGCGGTCACTGCGCGGCCGCTATCGGTGTGCGCTCATGGCGCTGTGCCGCGCACAAGGGAGGGATCTATGCCATTCGTCAACATTCGCATCGTGAAAGAGGTCATTGACTCTGATCCGGTTGAAATAAAAAGAAAAATCGGGGCGGATGTGTCGCAGGTCATTGCGAAACATGCCGGAATCGAGGTCGACAAGGTCTGGGTCGTGATCGAGGAGGTGCCGGAAACCGAGTGGTTTTCCGGCGGCCAGCGCGTGAAGGAGTTGAGGGTGGCGGAATGAGCGTCCGGATCTACGACGAACGGTTTCGCGATGTCATCGGCGAGTCTGTTGAACTGGAGCAATTGGGAACCGGCTTCGACTTCACCGAGGGCCCGATCTGGCACCCCCGGGAACAGCATCTGACATTCTCGGACATGCCCGGCGATCATATGCGCCGCTGGTTTCCCGGCGGCCGGATCGAAACCTACCGAAAGCCCGCCAACATGGCCAACGGCAACGCGTTTGACGCCGCGGGCCGCATCCTGTCCTGCGAACACGCGACCAGCCGCGTGGTGCGCGAAGAGGCGGATGGAACGCTGACCGTCATCGCCTCGCATTATGACGGCAAGGCGTTGAACAGCCCGAACGACATTGTCGTGCGCAGAGACGGCCTGATTTTTTTCACCGATCCGACCTATGGACGGATGGATTATTACGGCATCGAACGCGAGACCGAACTGGACTATCAGGGCGTCTATTGCGCGACACCGGATGGAAACACGCTGCTGCGCCTTGCCGATGATTTCGAACAGCCGAACGGGCTCTGCTTCTCACTCGATCACCGGACGCTGTTCGTCAACGACACGGCCAGAAAACACATCCGCGCCTTCGATGTCGCCGACGACGGCTCTGCGACGGGCGGAGACGTCTGGGTCGAGGTGACAACCGGCGAGGGCGAGGGGCACCCGGACGGGATGAAAATCGACTCGCTCGGCAATCTCTACTGCACCGGACCGGGCGGTGTGCATGTGTTCCTGCCGGACAAAACGCTGCTCGGCGTGATCCTGATGCAGGAGTTCACGGCAAACTTCGCCTGGGGCGGAGCCCGGCTCAGTGAGATGTTTTTTACCGCGTCCACGTCGCTCTATCGCGGGCATACAAAAACGCCCGGTCTCGCCTTGTTCTGATCAAGAGCGGCGGATGCGACACCACCGACGCATTCCAGAACGGGATGGACATTGACGCAAATCGCGTTTCCCGACGCGCATTCGCAGCGCTTAGCGTGTGGCTGAGTTTCGCACCCGATGGAAGACCAAATGTCGTCAGGACCAAACCCTCAGAATGTCCTCTTCATCCTTTCGGACCAGCACAACGCGCGAATGACCGGGTGCTATGGCCACCCGATCGTCCAAACGCCACATATCGACGCGTTGGCCGTCCGCGGTACGCGCTTCGCATCCGCCTATTGCAACAGCCCGATCTGCGTGCCGTCGCGTGCTTCGCTCGCGACCGGCCGGTACGTTCATGAAATCGGATGCTGGGACAACGCGACGCCCTATCGCGGATCGCCCCAAAGCTGGCACGGTGCCCTCAGGGACAGGGGCATCGACGTCGTGTCGGTCGGCAAACTGCACTATCGCGGCGGCGACGATTACGGTTTCAGCGAGGTCCTCGAACCGCTTCACGTGGTCGGTGGCGTCGGCGACCTGAAAGGCCTTTTCCGCAAGGAACTGCCGGCCCGAGCCGGTACAGCCGCACTTGCGGCCGATGCCGGCGCAGGCGTGAACGCCTATGAATCCTACGACACCAGAATCGCCGCGACCGCAAAGGATTGGTTGATGCGCCGCGACCGGGGCAAAAACCGCGCTCCCTTCGCGCTGTTCGTCAGCTTTGTGATGCCGCATTTTCCGCTGATCGCACCCGACGCCTACTATCGGCACTATGAGCGCTATGACCTTGAGGCGCTGCGCACAGGCCTTGACGTGCCGCCGGCATCGCATCCGACCTTAGAGCGGATGCGATCCTATTTCGACTACGATGCGCATTTCGACGACCGCCAGAGGGCGGCGGCGCTGAGGGCCTATTTCGGCATGGTTTCACGGCTCGACGATCTTGTCGGAGCCTTGCTCGGCTGTTTGGCGGAAACCAGTTTTGCCACGACAACGCGCATCGTCTACTGCTCCGATCATGGCGATTGCCTCGGCAATCGGGGCATGTGGGGAAAATCGGTCATGTATGATGATGCTGCCCGCGTGCCGATGATCCTGGCCGGGGAGGGCATACCTTCAAACCGGACGGTCGATACGCCGGTTTCGCTCGTCGACATCGCACCAACCATGCATCACGCGCTCGGCGCTTCGACAGCGGGGCGTGGATACAGGGGGCGTTCGCTGATAGACATTGCCAATGGAGCCGATCCGCAACGCGCCGTCTTCTCGGAATACCACGCAGCCGGTTCCGACACGGGGCAATTCATGGTGCGTCGGGGACGCTGGAAATATGTCTATTACGTCGGAGCGCCCGTACAGCTCTTCGATCTCGAAAGCGATCCGGAGGAACGAATGGATCTGAGCCGAAGTCTGGCGCACGCCTCGGTTCTGCAGGAGATGCACCAGGCGCTCCTGGATATCTGCAATCCCGAAGATGTCGACGCCGCCGCCTTTGCGGATCAGAACGCTCTGATCTCGGCCCATGGCGGACGCGCCGAAATCGAGCGGAGCGACGATATTCCGTTCACGCCGGCGCCGGCCTGACGGCCGCCGCTTTCACATCGTGGCATTTGGGCGGCAACACCGCAGCGGACGGCCCGGCAAACGCTTAACTTTGAGCGATGATGCGACAAGGAGCAAACACGTGTTTTCCGGTTTCAGTCTCGCAGGCCGCCGCGCTTTGATCACTGGGGCAAGCCGCGGCATCGCTGCGGCGATCGCGGAAATCCTGGCCGAGCACGGCGCCGATGTTGCGTTGAACCATTCCGCCGATTTCGATGCGCGGATGGGTGTACCGGATGCGGGCCCCGATTTGGCTCGCCGGTTGCGAGCCTTTGGCGGCAACGCCATTTGCGTCGAGCGCGATCTGGCGGAAGCCGGTTCCGTCGCCGGCATTGTCGCGGACGCCGAGGATCGCCTTGGCTCTCTCGACATCGTCGTCTCGGCCGTTGCGATGCAGGACGCCGTATCGCTGGATCAGATCACGCCGGAGATGATTGCCCGGCACATGGAGCTGAACCTCACCCGCACAATCGAGATTGCGCAAGCGACGGTCCCGGCGATGGCATCCCGCGGCTGGGGACGATTCCTGGCGATCGGATCCGTTCACGGACACAGGCCCGGCCCCCGGCTGCCCGTCTATGCCGCCTCGAAGGCCGCACTCTCGAACTTCATGATGTATCTGGCGTCACAGGTCGTGGCGGACGGCGTGACGGTCAACACGATCTCGCCAGGGTTGATCGCCACGGATCGAAACCGGTTTCGAAGAGAGAACTCCGACGATTGGGCGGCGCTTCAGGCCCGCGTCGTCCCCATGGGCTATGCCGGAACGCCAGACGATATCAAGGGCGCAGCGCTTCTGATGTGTTCGGATGCGGGCCGGTACATCACCGGCACTGATCTCCTCATCGATGGCGGGATGTTGTTGCGGCCACCTGATTGAGGCACGGCTTATCCCCTTGTTGGCCTCGGTCTGTGCAAGGACCGCCTTGGCGATCCGGAAAATGCGCAGAGATCCGTCCGGCAGGCCTTTGCGCGTTGACGCATGCCAACTCTGCAGAGAAGAGAGTGACGATCGCCTCGGCCGCCTTTGGCAGTGTCGGTGGCTCGAGTTTTACAATTTCGGTGTCGTTGTCGCCTCGTCGGCCGGGCTCGCAGCGTTCCGTGGATGGGGGCCGGCAACAACAGGAAGAACGTCGGCGATCTCAACAGCCGACCTTGCGATAGTGCCGATATGGTCGATCGGTGGTGCTGAGGCCTGGCGCATCACCCCGTGGGAACTGATCCGTCCCGAAGTCGGTTTCAGTCCGGTCGTTCCCGTCATCGCCGCCGGAATGCGTAGCGAAGCGGCATCGGTGCCCAGGGCAAAGCTGGGCGGATCCGACAGCGACCGAGACGCCGGTCTCGGCGCTGCAGTCGCCGGGGTAACAGGCGAGATTCCACAGATTGCGTGTCGGCGGCTGATCGAGCCCGCGGGTCAGCTCATGCGTAATCTGGGTTCCGATCAGCACGCAACCGGCGGCTCGCGCCGTTGCACCGCGGTGGTGTCGGTTTTCGGAGCTCGATCTTTGAAGGCTCGCGATCCGCCTCACCCGTTCAATAGGTCGCTCGACCGCCTGACAGGTCAAACACAGCGCCCGTCGTGAACGAGTTCTCGGCGGTGCACAGCCAGACGATCATGCTGGCGGCCTCGTCGACCTCGAGAAACCGCCCGCGCGGGATTTTCGACAGCATGTAGTCGATATGCTCCTGGCTCATCTGATCGAAGATGCGTGTGCGCGCCGCCGCCGGCGTCACGCAGTTGACCGCGATGTCCTGGCCGGCATGCTCCTTGCCGAGCGTCTTGGTGAGCGCGATCACCGCCGCCTTGGAGGCCGAATAGGCGCCGGCGTTCGGATTGCCGTCCTTGCCCGCGACCGAGGCGATATTGACAATGCGGCCATAGGCGTTCGCCGCCATTGTCGGCAAAACGGCGCGGCAACAGTGGAAGACGCCGTAGAGATTGACCGCCACGATGTTGTGAAACTCGTCGACGGGATAGTCCGTCACCGGCGCGTTCGACCCGGCGATGCCGGCCGAATTGACGAGAATGTCGATCCGGCCATGGCGATCGGCCACGTCTTCGGCAAGCGCGGCGACCGAGGCATGATCGGTGACGTCCACGGCATGTCCTTCGACACGGTCGCCCAATCGGGCCGCGGCAGCCGCCGCCAGCTCGCCGTCGAGATCCCAAAGCGCCACAGACGCGCCCGATGCCTGGAGCCGTTCGGCCACCGCCAGGCCGATGCCCTGCGCGCCGCCGGTCACTACGGCCATCCGCCCGTCGAGATCGTACCGGTTCATCGTTAGCCCTCCCGCAAATCCGCTTTGCCCGGCACCGGCCTATGACAACGCCGCGATGACGTCGTCGGTCCGCGTTACCAGCGCCACATTCTGCAGCGCGTAGTTAATCGAGGCGTTGTGCCAATCCGCATTCATTGTCGAACAGCCGTCCTCCGGGATCACCATGACATAGCCCTTGTCGGCGCCGGTTCGCGCCGTGTGTTCGATCGACATGTTGGTCCACGCCCCGGTCTCGATGATCATGTCGCGGCCCTCGGCCTTCAGGATCGTCTCCAGATTGGTGCCTTCCCAGGCCGACATGCGCATTTTTTCGACCACATGATCGCCGTCCTTCGGCTCGAGCCCCGGCGCCGCCGCCGCACCCCATGTGCCGCGCACCAATGCCGTGTTGTCGATCACGCCCTCGAACAGCGGCGCGTTGAGCGTTAGACCCTTGGCGCCGGGAGGCACCACGAAATGGACGTGAATGACCGGGACGCCTATCTGCCGACATTTCTCGGCAAGACGCGCGATATTGGCGACCGCGTTCTGTTCGCGGCAATGGGCGGGTGAGCCGGAATCGGCAAACGCGCCGCCCTCCATCACCACGTCGTTCTGCATGTCCTGGATGATCAACGCAAACCGGCTGGCGTCGAGCGTCAGCGGCGCCGACGATCCGTTGGCCACGGGCGATGCTGGCGCCGCCGTCTCGGTCGGCCGCGATCCGCGGGCCCGCATGAAGGGTTCGTTGCGCGGTCCGACCTTCACGTCGACGGCATAGACGCTGGTCGAGGCACAGACATAGAGCGTTCGCCAGTCCTCCCCGCCCCAATGCAGATTGGCCGGCAGTTCCGGGATCGAGACCTTGCCGATCAGCCTTCCATCGGCGTCATAAACCCAAAGCCCACCCGGAGCGGTGCACCAGATATTGCCTTCGGCATCGCATTTCATGCCGTCGGGAACGCCGGGCAGGAGACTGTCCTTGATGCCGGACGCAAAGACACGGCCATTGGTCAGCCGATCGCCCTCGACGTCGTAGACGCGGATATTGGCCTGCTCGGTGTCGTTGATATAGAGCCGGCTCTCGTCGGGCGAAAAGCACAAACCGTTGGGCATGGTGAAGGTGTAACGGTCGACCACCAGTTGCGGCTCGTCGCCGGGCCGGTGGTCGGGCGGCAGACGGAAGACACCCTGCCAGCCCAGTTCCCGCGGCCGCTCGACGCCATAGCCGGGCATGCGCCCATACCAGGGATCGGTAAACCAGATCGACCCGTCCGACTTGACGCAGATGTCGTTCGGCGAATTGAGTTCACGGCTCTCGAAATGGCTGGCAAGCACCTCGCGGCGCCCGTCCGGCGAAAAGCGCGTCACCGAGGAGGTGGCATGTTCGCAGACCAGCAGGTTGAGGCCCGCATCATAGGTCATGCCGTTGCCCTTGTGGGAAGGAGTCATGACCTCCCGCACGCCGCTGCGATCCAGCCGCCGGCGCACATCCCCGGGCATGTCGGAAAACAGCAGATAGTGGTCGACCGGATGCCAGATCGGCCCTTCGGTGAAGGTGAAACCGGAGCCCGCCTGACGGACAGGCGCATGCTCGTCGATCAGACGGCGAAAATCGGGGTCGAGAGCCTCGTGCGCCATGGCACTATGCCGGGAACCAGTCGCGCGACGACACGGACTGGGTCACCGGTCCCGGAATCTGCATGTCGAGGCGGCCGACGACCTGACCGTTTTCGATCTTTGCCGGTTTGTCATGCACGGGCAGAAGATATTTCGCGCCCGAATACATCAGTTTGCGGATCGCGCCTTTCTCGCCGCGTTTGGAGCCGCCATGGTTGCCGGTGACCTGGTATTCCTCCGGCCCGAACGAGCGCATCGGATTGATGATCTGATCGTGGAAATCATAGATCACGTCGCCGCAGATCGTCGCGCGACCGTCGGCGGTGTCGACATGGACATTCATCGAGCCCTCGGTGTGTGCGCCCGCCGCTTCGAGATAGACGCCGGGCATCAGCTCGATCGGCCCGGAGATTTCGAGGTCCTCAAGCCGCAGCGCGCCCGGCGAATGCAGCCGTTCGACAAGATGGATGATGTCGGGCTTGGGATATTGCGGATGCATCAGGCCGGAGACCGAATACTCCAATTCGCGGCGGTTGATGACCACCGTGGTGTTCATCGGGAAGTGGTCGTCCTTGCCGGCATGGTCGATGTGCAGGTGGGTATGCAGCACGTAACGCACATCGGACAGTTTGACGCCGTGATTGGCAAGCTGTCGCTCGACCATGTTCTCATGGAACTGGAGCCCGCGCATGCCGAGCGTTTCCATGATGGCATTGTCGCGATAGCCGGTGTCGACGACGATCGGATATTGACCGCCGAGGATCAGAAATCCGTAGACCGGCACCCGCCTGGTGCGCCCGCAATCGCGACCGAGCACCAGAAAGCTTGATTCCAGTTCGATATCCCCATAATCGAGCACCCTGATTTCCAAAGCCATGGATGTTTCCCTCCCTTTTCCTATCCGGCACACCAAATGTGGCCGATCCTGTTTTCAACCCGCGCGGCTCATGCCGGCGCGCCTTTCGAGAAATGCAAGACCTCATGGGCGATCGCCTGCGGTGTCGACCCGTCGCCGAGCCGGTCGATCAGCGGCAGAATGGCCGACATCGCCTCGGTCTCCGGGCGATAGGCCGGGTCGGTCGCCAGCGGCGACAGCCACAGCACCGACCAGGCAAGGCCACGCAGTTTGGTCATTGCCCCGTGCAGGGCCTCCGGGCCGCCGCGTTCGAGCCCGTCTGAGACGATCACCACCAGCGCCCCGCGCGCGAAGGACGCAAAGCGCGGCACTGACAGAAACACCGTAAGCGCCTCGCCGAGCCGCGTTCCGCCGTCCCAATCGGCAACCAGGCCGGAGGCCAGTTGCAGCGCCTGATCGCGGTTGCGATGGCGCAGCGCGCGCGTCACCCGGGTAAGCCGCGTGCCGAGCGTGAAGGCCTCGACGCGTTCGCCCGCCCGCACCAGCGCATGGGCCAACCGCAGACTGCCGTCCGTACCGGCTTTCATCGAACCCGATACGTCGACAAGGATGAGGACGCGCCGCTGGCGACGGCGCCTTGTCCGGGTGGGCAGCACAATGACCTCGCCGTCCCGGCGGAGCATGTCGCGAAATGCGCGCCTTGCGTCCGACAGCCTGCCCCTGCCGGTGCGGGTGCGGCGCGAGACGCGCCGCGGCAGCGCTTTGGGCGCTGCGCGGGCAAAGGCGCGCAGGGCGGTATCCTCGTCACCGGCCGCAAGATCGCGTCGAGACAGCCGCTCGGCACGGGTCGCCTCGGCGCCGGAGGGCGTCTCCTCGTCGGCCTCGGGCATCAGGTCGAAATCGCCGCCGTCATAGGCATTGGGCATGTCCTCGGGATCGCCGAGAGCCGGCGCGGCGAAGCTGCGGCCGAGAAACACCATGTCGAACACGGCATCGAATTGCTCGCGCCGGTCGGGACCGGGGCCGAACACGGCATGGGCGGCGCGCCGGACATCATCGAGCGCCCGCGGACCGAGCAGGCCGACCGAAGCGATGAAGGTCTCGCACTGTTCGGGGGCCGCGGAAAACCCCGTCCGCCGAAGGGCGGCGGCAAAGTCCAGAAAGGGCGCCAGCGCCCGCGGCAAGGACGCGGCGCTCATGAGGCCACCTTTTCGAGCATCCCGTCTAGGCGCGGCGCCACAAAGGCCAGGTCGTCCTGGTCCTTGAGCGCGACGCCGATGGCGCGGGCGAAGGCGCGCGGCCATGGCACACCCTGGCCGTGCAGAAGCGTTGCCGCCTCCGCCCACTCGACCGTCTCGGCGACCCCTGGAGGCTTGGCGAGCGGTTCGTCACGCAATTGGCCGACGGCGGCGACGACCTTGCGTGCGGTCTCCTGGGCAACGGCCGACGCGCGCATCATCACGATCTGGGCTTCGAGCACGGGATCCGGATAGTCGATCCAATGATAGACGCAACGGCGGCGCAGCGCCTCGTGCAGTTCGCGGGTGCGGTTCGATGTCAAAATCACGACCGGCGGCTCCGGCGCGCGCATCGTTCCGCGCTCGGGAATCGACAGCGTGAAATCCGACAGGAATTCGAGCAGAAACGCCTCGAACTCATGATCGGCGCGGTCGATTTCGTCGATCAGAAGGACCCGCTCGCGCGGTTTTTCGAGCGCCAGCAGCACCGGCCGGGCGATCAGGAACTCATCGCCGTAGAGATGGACGTGGTCGTCGCCCGCCTGGCGTATGGCCAGCATCTGGCGGGGAAAGTTCCACTCATACATGGCGGCCGCGGCATCGATCCCTTCATAACATTGCAGACGCACCAGTTCGCGGCCGAGGATCGATGCAATGGCTTTGGCCGCCTCGGTCTTACCGACGCCGGGCGAGCCTTCCAGCAGGAGCGGTTTTTGCAGCGACAGGGCGAGGAAGGCCGCGGTCGCCAGCCCTTCGGAGGCGATGTATTGCGCATCGCGCAACGCACGGGCGAGCGGGTCGGGACCGTCGAGGCCGGCGGGCAGGCGGCGGATCGGCATCAGATCGCCTGCCTCGGCCGGGCGCCGCCATTGGCCTTGATGCCGCGAAGCACCTTTTCCGGCGTCACCGGCAATTCGTCGATGCGCACGCCGACCGCGTCGTAGACCGCATTGACGACCGCCGGCAGCACCGGATTGGCGCACATTTCGCCCGGCCCCTTGCCGCCATACGGCCCGTCGGCCGCCGGTCGTTCCAGCACCGAAATATGGTGCGGCGCCAGATCGCCGGGACCCGGCATCAGATAGTGATTGAAGTCAACGGCACCGTGATCGCGGTCGGGGTAATAGGGTTCGGTCGTCTCCCAGGCGGCATGGCTCATGCCCATCCAGGCACCGCCGCGCAATTGCTGTTCGACGAGGCCGGGATTGAGCGCACGGCCGACCTCATAGGCCGACTGCATGTCGGTGACGGCGACTTCGCCGGTCTCGTCATCGACCTCGACCTCGACCAGCATCGCGGCGTGGGCGAAGGTCGTGACCGGCGTCATCTCACCGGTGTCGGGATCGACATCGGACAACGGGATCAGGAAAATGCCGCGGCCGGCGATGGTGCGCCCCTGCTTGAACTGCGCCGCCTGGGCGGCCGCCATTGTGGTGATCGAGCGCGATGGCGCGCCGCGCACATGGATGTTGCCTTTGCCGTCGGTGACCAGATCGTCGGCGTCGACCTCGAGTTCCTCGGCCGCCGCTTCAAGCATGACCGAGCGCGCTTCCCTGGCCGCCATGATCACCGCATTGCCCATGCGATGCGTGCCGCGGCTCGCAAAGGAGCCCATGTCGTGCGGGCCGGTGTCGCTGTCGGCGGTGTCGACATAGACATCCGCGATCGGCACGCCGAGCGTCTCGGCGGCAATCTGGCGCGTGACCGACTTCATGCCCTGTCCGAGATCGATCGCCGACAGCGCGACGGTGAACTTGCCGTCGGGATTGGAATGAACCAGCGCCTGGGAGGGGTCGCCCCCCAGATTCATGCCGATCGGATAGTTGATGGCGGCAAAGCCGCGGCCGCGATGCAGGGCCATCACCGCCTCCTGAAGCCGGAAATCGAAGAGAAGCGCATCGCCCCGGAACGCTGCGCTGGCTGCTTGGCTGGTTCTGCCGGCGCGGGGGGGCGGACCGGTTCGGGCTGCGGGGGAGACGCAGCCGGCTGCGCAGGCCGGGAGGACTCAAACGGCGCCAATTCGGTCGGGATGCGGGGCGGCGCCGACGCGCCGTCCTTGCGGGCATAGGAGCCGGAATCGAAACCTTCGACCCGACCATGCTCGTCGGTGGCGGTGAAGGCCGGCAGGCGGGCGCGATCGCCGCCACCGCCGGTCTTGGAGGAGGCCGCGCGTGCCTCGGGCGAAATCGTCACGCCGGCCTTTTCGGCGACGACCTGGCAGCATTCAATGAAGGCGCAATTCTTGGCTTCGCGCCGATGCGCCTTCATGTCGCCGTCGCGATAGGCGTTGAGGATGCGCAGATCGATCGGATTCATGCCGACGGTCTCGGCCACCTTGTCCATATGCGCCTCGATGGCGAAATCGACGCCGGTGATGCCGAAACCGCGCATCGCGGTCGCAGGCGTGCGATTGGTGTAGACGCAATAGGCGTCCGCATAGACATTGGGGATCGTGTAGGGTCCCGGCAGATGGCCGACGCCCTTGATCACCGCATAGGATGTCAGCCGGGTATAGGCGCCACCGTCGAAATAGCCGATGAACTTGCGCGCCACGATGCGTCCGTCATTCATCACGCCGTCGGTGATGTACCAGCGCTCGGCGCCGCGTGGCGCGCCGACCTGCATTTCCTCCTCGCGGTCCCACTGCGACTTGCAGGGCCGGCCGGTCAGCATCGCGCCGAGAATCGAGAGCGGCTCGTGGATCGAGTCCACCTTGCCACCGAAGCCACCGCCGACCGTGCCGCCAATGAAGTGCAATCGCGATGACGGCAGATCAAGGACCTTCGAGGCCGTGCCGAGCGAGAAAAACAGCGCCTGCGTGCCGGTGTAGCAGACCCACCGGCCGTTTTGTTCGGGCGCCGAGATCGCACCACAGGTCTCGATCGGTGCCTGTTCGATCGGCGACATCTGATAACGGCCTTCGACCACATGGTCGGCCTGACGCAGAGCAGCCTCGACGTCGCCGTAACGCAGTTTCTGATGATTGTACTTGCCGTGATAGACGAAGGCGTTGCCCGGATAGGTCTCGCAGACCGTCGGCGCTCCCGGTTTCAGCGCGTCTTCAGGGTCGAGCACATGCGGCAGCGGCTGCCAGTCGACCCGTACCGCCTTGACCGCCGCGCGCGCCTGCGCCTCCGTTTGGGCGATGACGGCCGCGACCGGCTCGCCCTTATAGGCGGCCTTTTCCACCGACAGCACCGGCTCGTCATCAAGGCCGAAATCGAGAAGCGATAACAGCGTATTGAGGTTTTGCGGCACATCTTTGCCGGTGACGATCCGGACGACGCCGGGCATGCGCTCGGCCTCGCTCGTGTCGATGCGACCGATGCGCGCGTGATGATGCGGCGAGCGCACGTAGCGCATGTGCAAAAGCCCGTCGAACAGATGGTCGTCATAGAATGGCGAACGGCCGGTGACATGGCCTTCGATGTCCTGCCGGCGAATGCGCTTGCCGATCTCGTTCAAGTTTTCGTCGCGTTCGTCGGCGAAAAACTCCTTGCGGAATTCAAAGCCGCCTGTGATGGCGGTCATGGGCTGGTCCTCCCTTCGGAGACGGCGAGGATCGCCGCGATGATCGGCTCGTAGCCGGTGCAGCGGCACAGATTGCCTGAAATCGCCTCGATGATGTCGTCGCGCGTCGGATGCGGGTTGCGGTCAAGCAGCGCCCGGGCCGACACCAGCATGCCCGGCGAGCAATAGCCGCATTGGGCGGCGAAATGCTCCATGAAGGCGTTCTGAAGCGGATCGAGGTCGGCGCCGTCGGCAAGCCCGGACGCGGTGCCGACCGCGCGGCCTTCGGCCGCTTCGGCCAACACCAGACAGGCAAGCTGCGTCTCCCCGTCGATCGTCACCGTGCAGGCGCCGCATGTGCCCTGACCGCAGCCATATTTGGGCGAAAGGTCGCCCAACCCGCGGCGCAGAAATTCCAGAAGGTTCTGGCCGGGATCGGCGAACCCGGCCCGCTCGACACCGTTGAGCGTCAGTGTCACCGGCTTTTTGGCCATCATCCGCCCTCCATGGACCGCAGCAGCCGTGTCAGATGCACGCCGGCCACTTCCTTTCGATACCAGGACGAGGCAAGCGCGTCGGTCGGCGGATCGAGCCCGTCGGCGGCGGTTTGGGCAAGGCGGTTCAGCGTGGTGTCATCGAGCATCCGACCTTCCAGCGCGCGTTCGGCGGATGCGCCGCGCACCGGGCCGGGCGCCATCCCGCCCCAGGCAATGCGCGCGCCCCGAACCGTGCCGCCCTCGCGCGGCACGAGCGCCGCGATCGTCATTACCGAGACGCCCTTGGGCTTGATGCGGCTGACCTTCGCAAAGCCGAAAGCGCCCGGTCGCGGTCGCGGGACCTCGATCGATGCGACGAGCCCCGACGGACGGTCACGCTGGCGCAGCAGGTCCTCGATCGGTCGGGCGCCGCCGCCTGCCATGGTCATGCGCGCGCCCAAAGCCAGCAGGGCGACGGCAAAATCGCCGTAGGGATGCGGCGCGAACAGATTACCGCCCACCGTGCCCATATTGCGCACCTGCGGCCCGCCGATCTGGCGCGCCACCGGATGCAGGAAATCCAGCCCGGCCTGCGCCAGGATCGCGGTCATCGTCACGCCTGCGCCCAGCGAGACCGTGTCGCCCGTCGCCCGGATCTGGCCGAGTGCGGGATCGGTCGTGCGCACCAGGCGCGGCGGCGCTTCGCCCGCATTGACCTCGCGCATCATCACCGTTCCACCGCCGAGATATGCGGCGCCGGAGCCAATCGCGCGCGCGGCCTCGGCAAGCGTCGGATAGGTCTCGACTTCGGTCATGCCGCAAGCCCCATATGTTCGCGGATCGCATCGAACCCGCCCTGGTAGATGTTCTCGGCCACCATGTCGCGCAGTTCGCGCTGGCGCCCGGCCGGCGTGTCAAACCGGCTTTCCCAGTGCCAGAACGTCCAGTCGCCGTCGGTCACCGGGGCAAGCCGGACGTGGGCGACATAGTTGAAGAGCGGTATCGGCGTGTCGAGCAGGCAATAGGAATAGGCCATGTCGATGTCGGACATGGTCAGCAACTGCTCCCGCAACTCGGAACCGTCGGCCAGTCGAAAGCGGCGCACGCAGCCGACCCTGTCCGAGGGCTGACCCCGCTCGATTTCGCTGTCGGCGACGGCCGGGTGCCATTGGTCATGGCCGTTGAAATCGCGCAACACGTCCCACACCGCTTCGACCGGCGCTTCAAGAATCGTGCTCTTGACCACCTTGACCATCGTCCCGATCAAATCGCCAATTGCCGCTTGAGTGCGGAAAAGCCGGCCTGGAAAACATCATTGCCGATGCCGGTCACCAAGCCTTCCTCTTCCGCTTCCTCGCATTCGAATTCGGCCGTCCATTCGGCGAAGCACCGGTCGCCATCGGTGATCGGCGTCAGTCTGAGCGTGGCGACATAGTCGGTCAGCGGCATCGGGCTCTCCAGGATCGAATAGGTACAGAACATGTCGTAATCCGACAGCCCGAGGAGCCGCTCGCGAATGCGGTCGCCGTTTTGCAGATGGAAGTCGCGCACACAGCCGACCTTGTCGGCCGGTTCGCCGTTTTCGATCCGGCTGTCGCGGATGGCCGGATGCCACCGGGGCAGGCCGTTGAAGTCCCGGACGCGCTCCCAGACCCGTTCAGCCGACACGTCGATCACCGACGAGATATAGACCCGAGCCATTTACGCCTTGCCCCCGCCGGGCGTTTTGCCGGCTCCGGCCGCCTTGCCGCGGCCGGAACGGGACGATGTTCGTCCGCCGCCGTCGCCGCCGCTTTCACTTCCTCCGCCGGAACCGGTCCGTTTGGCCAGTTCACCCGAGACGCGGGTCATGTCGGAAGCTTCACGCATCAAACCGCCCTGTTTGGCCAGGTTGCTGCCTTCGATGCCGATATCGGCGAGCAGGCTGTCGATCAGCGGCGCCTGCACCCGGTAGCGCAGCGCCGAGTTGATGACTTCGTCGGTCGGCGAACCACCGGGGTCGCCGGGGCCGCTGCCGTTGCCAGTGATGCCGTCGAGCTGCATGATCCGGATGTCCTGGATTTTTTCGAGCGGCTTGACGCTGGCCGATACGATGCCTTCGACATGCTCGAGCAGCTTGCGGCGGAACAGCGATGCGCGCGCCGGATCGGTGAGCACGTTCTCGGCCTCGTTGATCAGCCGCTGCGCCTCGGCCTCGACCGTCTTGCGCAGCTTTTCGGCCTCGGCGATGTGTTTGGCCTCGGCGGCCGCCTTCTCGGCCATCAGCACATCGATCGACTTGCGGCGATTGGCGGCTTCGGTCTCGCGCACCGTGACGACCTTCTCCTCGGCCTCGGCAGCCCGGGCGCGGGCCGCTTCGGCATCGACACGGGCCGCACTTTCATCGAGCGATTTCTGGTAGAGGGCGATGGCCTTCTCCATCTGCACCGTCTCGACCGTGCGCTCACGCTCGACTTCCAGCCGCCGGCGTTCGGTTTCATGACCGATGCGAACCTCGTCGAGCCCGCGCTCGGAGGCGACACGGGCGCGCTCGATCTCTTCCTGGCTGGCGATTTCGGCCTCGCGAAGCGCCTGCATGCGCGCGATCTCAAGCTGTTCGATCGACCGTTTGCGCTCGATCCGGGCGGCTTCGACGGCTCTGTCGCGGCCGACCTGCGCTGTCTCGACATCGCGTTCGGCGGCGATCTGCGCCTGCTTGACATCCGCCTCTGCGGCGGCACGCTCGGCCTTTTGGGCGGCAAGCGCCACCACGCGCTGCTCCTCGGCCCCCTCGACCGTCTGTCTGCGCTCGATCTCGATGATCTCGCGGGCGCGCTGGCTCGAGATGCGGTCTTCCTCAAGCGCCAGTTCGGTGGCGACCCGCTTTTTCTCCACCGTTTCCCGGCGGGCGATGTCCGCTGCCTCCAGTTCTTCTTCGCGGGCGATTTCGCGTGCCCGCACGAGTTGTTCGGCTGCGATGCGTTCGGCCTCGACCGTCCGCTTCTGCGCGATCCGGGCCTGTTCGATCGCTTCGTCCGCGGCGATGCGCGCCGCGTCGATCGCCTGATTGCGGGCGATTTCGCGGCCCTGGGTTTCCTCGTCCGCGGCGATGCGCGTTGCGGCGATCTCCTTTTCGCGGGCGATGCGGGCGGCTTCGACGGCTTCCGATGCCGCGATCTCGGCGGCTTCGACGGCTTTCTTCCGGTCGATCTCCAGTTCCCGAACGCGCTGATCCTGACCGATACGGGCCTCGGACACGGTCGCCGCCTCGATGATGCGCAGCCGTTCGATGGCCTCGCGGGAGGTGATTTCGGCTTCGTCGAGCGATTTCTGCCGGGCGATCTCGCGCTGTCTTATGTCCTCTTCGCCTTTGATCCGCGTCTGGGCCAGGAGAAGGTCCTGCGCCATGCGCCGCTTCTCATTGGCTTCGTTGGCCTCGATCTCGGCCTGCCGGACCGCCTTCTGACGGGCGATTTCCAGTTCCTGGGTCTCCCGGTCCTTGGCGATGCGGGCCTCGGCGACGGCCTTTTCCTGCGCTATGCGGGCACGCTCCGTGGATTCGCGGGCGGCAATTTCCTCGGCCTCGATCTCCTTCTGGCGGGTGATCTCGAGTGCCTGGGTCTCCTTTTCGTTGGCGATGCGCGCTTCCTGGACGGCACGTTCCTGCAGGATGCGGGTCGTCTCGGTGGTTTCCCGAGCGGCGATTTCCTCGGTCTCGATCTCCCTTTGCCGGGCAATCTCGCGCGCCCGCACCTCGCGCTCCGAGGCAATCCGCGCAGCGGCGATGGCCCGCTCGTTTTCGATGCGGGCCTTCTCGATCGCCTCGCGGGCGGTGATCTGGGCGCTTTCCGCCTCGGTCTCACGCTCGGCGCGTTCGCGGGCCAGTTCGGCACGCTGCTGGGCCCGCTGGAATTCGACATCGCGCTCCTGGGCGAGGCGCGCAGCCTCGCTCTCGCGTTCGATGTCGAGGGCCTGTTTCTCCGCTTCGAGGTTGCGCGACCGGATCTTGATCATCGCATCCTGCTCAATGTCATTGCGCAGCTTGCGGCGTTCCTCGATGTCCTTGATCAACGAGGTCAGGCCCTCGGCGTCGAAGCGATTGGACGGATTGAAATATTCAAGCGCGGTCTGGTCGATATCGATGATCGCCACCGATTCCAGCTCAAGCCCGTTCTTTTCGAGATCCTCCTGGGCGAGTTCCTTGACCCGCTCGACATAGGTGTGACGGTTTTCGTGAATCCCGGCCATGTCCATTTCGGCGGCCACCGCCCGCAGCGCGCTCTCGAACTTGCCGGAAAGAAGGCCATGCAGGTTTTCGGCCTCGAGCGTCCGGCGGCCGAGCGTCGCCGCGGCCATGGCAACCGCCTCGCGCGTCTGGCGTACGCGCAGGTAGAATTCCGCCTGCACGTCGATGCGCATGCGGTCCTTGGTGATGAGCGCGGTGTCCCTGGTGCGGCTGACGGCCAACGGCAGCGTGTTCATATTGACCGGGGTGATGTCGTGGATGATCGGCCAGACGAAAGCACCGCCATCGATGACCACCTTCTCGCCGAGGAAACCGGTGCGGACGAAAGCGACTTCCTTCGTCGAGCGGCGATACAGCCACTGCATGACCCAGTAGACAATGGCGATGACGATCACCGCCAGAATCAGCCACAGGATCAGCTCTCCGATAATCTGTCCGGTCATTTGCTCCTCCCCTGCCGCCGGATTCAGCGGCTATTGATGCGCTTGAAGGCGCGAGTCTGCTCGGTCATGGCGACTTCCGTGGGCAGGCGCTCCATGGAGGACGCGCCATAGAATCCATGGCAAGTCTCGACATTCTTCAAAATGAAATCGGCATCGTCCGGCATCGCCACCGGACCGCCATGGACAAGGATGATCGCGTCCTTGTTGACCTTCAGAGCGGCCTCGGCCCAGGCGCCGACCAAAGCCGGGCAATCGGCAAGCTTCAGCGCGGTTTCAGCGCCGATCGCGCCGCCCGTGGTCAGGCCGAGATGGCAGACGATGACATCGGCCCCCGCCTCCACCATCGCCGTCGCGGTGTCCTCGTCAAACACATACGGCGTGGTCAGCATGTCGCGCGCGCGGGCCTTGGCGATCATATCGATCTCATGGCCGAAACCCATGCCGGTTTCCTCGAGATTGGCGCGGAAGGTGCCGTCGATCAGTCCGACGGTGGGAAAGTTCTGAACGCCGGAGAAGCCGACACGCTTGAGGTCGTCCAGGAACACATCCATCAGGCGGAACGGATCGGTCGCGCAGACACCGGCCAGCACCGGCGTCGACGTGACGACAGGCAGCACTTCGCTGGCCATCTCCAACACAATCGCGTTGGCGTCGCCATAGGGCATCAGCCCGGCAAGGCTGCCGCGCCCGGCCATCCGGTAGCGGCCCGAATTGTAGATCACGATCAGGTCGATGCCGCCCGCCTCTTCGCATTTGGCGGAGAGTCCGGTGCCCGCGCCGCCGCCGATGATCGGCTCGCCGCTGGCGATCATGGCGCGAAAGCGCTGCAATATGTCCTTGCGTGGTATCATGGGCGGGCCCGCCTTTTGCGAAGCGGCGCGCCACCATGCAGCGATCGGAAGGCTGCGATGATGGCGGCTGCGAATTCAGGATCGTTGATGTGATGCGGAATGCGGATCAACTGGCGCGCCGCCGTCTGGCGCACGGTCGCCTCAAGCGCGTCAAACAGCGCCTTATCCGCCGCCGGGTCGTGGAAGGGCTGTCCCGGGGCGTCGAGTGCCGATACGCCGCCCTCCGGCAGGAAGAAGCGCACCTGGCCCTCCATTTCGTTGAGCCGCCCCCCGATCCAGCGGCCGAATGCGGCGCATTCATCGGGCGTCGTCCGCATCAGCGTGACTTGCGGATTGTGCTCGTAGAAGATGCGGCCGGCGAATTTCTCGGGCACCGTGTCGGGCGCGCCGAAATTCACCATGTCCAGCGCGCCGGTCGAGCCGATATAGGGCATTCGGGTGCGGATGATCGCGCCGAAGCGGTCCTCGGTCGCCGGGAACACGCCACCGACCATCATGTCGCAGATTTCGGTGGTGGTGACGTCGATGACACCGGTCACCTTGGCGGAATCGACCAACTTCTCCATCGACTGACCGCCGATGCCGGTGGCATGGAAGACCAGGCAATCGTAATCGTCCTGCAATTGCGCCGTGATCTGCTGGACAGCCGGCGTGGTCACGCCGAACATGGTCAGACCGATCGCCGGTTTGGCGGCTGGCTTGGGCTTGGCGTCGCGGCGCGCCCGGACCATGCCGACCATGGCGTTGGCGGCGTTGCCCAGCACTTCCTCGGTCAGGACGTTGAGGCCCTGCACGTCGGCGACCGAGTGCATCATCATAATGTCCGCGGGGCCGATATATTTGGAGACCTCGCCGGACGCGACCGTCGATACGATCAGCTTCGGCACGCCGACGGGCAGCGCACGCATGGCCGGCGCGACGATCGCCGTGCCGCCTGAGCCGCCCGCGGAGACAATGCCGGCAATGCCCTGTTGGCGCGCGATCCAGCGGGCGAACGCCAGGGTCATGCCGGCGACCGACTGGCCGCGATCGCCCGTGAAGACGCCCGAGGCACCGCGCGGGTGGAAGGCGGCGATCTGATGGGCCGGCACTTCGGCGCCGCTGTGTCCGTTCGTCGTCGACAGATCGACCATGCGGACCGGCAGACCGGCGGAGCGGATGATATCGCGCATATAGCGCAACTCGTTGCCTTTGGTGTCCAGCGTCCCGGCCACCAGAACCACGCTTTCGCCGGGTGGCGCAAGCGACAACATCTCGATCTGGGCAGCGCTCGATGTCGGCCGGCTGGCAGCCGTCGTGGCCACGCGGGCCGTGCGCTCCAGCTGCGCGACGGGCACGGGACGGGACCAGCGGGTTGGCGGTGTGGGATTGGATTGATAGATTTTGAGGGAATGCACACCCGCGCCACGTTCCGGTTCGGTGGCGCTTCCTCCATTGAGCGCAGGCTGAACCGCGCCCGCGTCCGGCGTGTCGTCATGGGCGTGACGGCCGACGCCGAGCAGGCGTTGCTGCAGGTCGCGGTCGTTCGCCAATTCGGCTGCCGCCGCCTGGCGGCTGATGCGGCCGTTGACCATCACCGCCACGGTCTCGGCAATGGCGCAGGCCACGCCGATATTCTGCTCGATCACCAGAACCTCGACCTCACCGTCCTCGGCGAGCCGCAACAGCATCTCTTCGATCTGGTCGACAATCACCGGTGCAAGGCCCTCGGTCGGCTCGTCCATCACCAGGAGGCGGGGATTGGCGAGCAGC
>Ga0056108_1000027_pt1 | contig 66719 bp, 63 predicted proteins | sample WorMetG1BERMUDA1_FD_83875 | JGI IMG/M metagenome (GOLD analysis project Ga0056108, IMG submission 83875) | Marine gutless worms symbiont microbial communities from Max Planck institute for Marine Microbiology, Germany - Inanidrilus... ... | reverse complement strand
GGCTCCAGGGCGAAAATTCGGCTTCTTTGACCGATCCCTTCGTCTCAAGAATGCATGGTGCGGCTCAGTGGGTAAGAAGTTTCAAGCCGAATTCTCCAGACCGAGTTTATCAACAGTATCAGCGAGGCGCGGAAGGCGCATTCCTTCATCTCGACGTAGCGGGCTTGTTTCACCGCGTCTCCGTCCGGAAAGAAATATCGGGCGATGTTCTCGTTGCTGTTGCCGTGAATGACGCTGTCGTAGGTGTCCCGCTCGATGGAGATCCCGAATTTCACCAAGGTTTCGACGCTGGCGCGGTAGTGCAACTCCCCCGTATCGACGATCGTGCCATCGAGGTCGAACAGCAGGGCACGAACTTCCGTCGGCCTTTCACTCAAAGGACGCCCCTTTCGCGCAAATCGGACCGCAGTTGTTCCGGCGACGAGAAGCGGACAGCGTCCATGCCGGCGGCCCTGGCCCCGTCGACATTGTCCTGGCGGTCATCGATGAACAGGGCATTCCCGGGCTCGATGGCGAAGGTCGAGCAAAGGAGCTCGTAGATTCTCCGGTCGGGCTTGATGAGGCCGACCTGTCCCGAGACCAATACACCGTCAAACCAGCCGAAAAACTCGAACCGTTCGCGGGCCCGCGGAAAGGTCTCGCGCGAAAAATTGGTCAGGGCGTAGAGCGGTGTCCCGAGAGCCTTGAGCTCGGCAAGAAGTTCAACGGTGCCGTCGATGGCACCGGGCACCATTTCCTGCCAGCGGTCATAATAGGCCTCGATCAGGGGTGTATAATCCGGGTAGAGGGCGACGCGCTCGGCCACAGCCTCGGCGATGGTCCGTCCGGCATCCTGATGGACATTCCAGTCGTGCGTGCAGACCTCGTCGAGGAAGCGTTCCATCTCCGCCTCGTCGGGTATGAGCTTGCGGTAGAGGTGACGCGGATCCCAATCGATGAGGACTCCACCTAAATCGAAAACCACGGTCTTTGTCATGTCGCCTCAGTCCGGATCTACGGGTCCGGGATCACCGAATCCCGGCTCCCGAGAGGTCACGCGTTTGCGAATTAACATCGAGATGCGGTCTGGTGCAAAGCCTTTCCGCCTTCAATGACAGTCCGGCGATGCGCCTGCCGCAACCTCGGGTTTTGGGAGGGTGCCTCGACACGGCCTTCTGTCATGTAACACCGATTTGCGCCAGGGTTTTTCTATCACGACGCAAATAACCTGTTGATAAAAGTGCTTTTTCTGGCATGTCCACCGGCGCCAAATATTTCTGCACCAAACATTTTGAAACGAATCGAAACACGATAAGCATTCTTTCGGCCTACGCGTTTTGTTACCATGGCGCCGCTATTCAGCGTTCGGGGGAACGCCCGGGTAAACTAGAAAATGAGGGGGGCAACATGGTTAGACGTGTTGCCGGAGTAGAGTTATGAGCAATTTGAAAATTAGCGTCCGTCTTTTTCTGATGGTCATCATGGCCGTTGTCGGTCTGGTCGCCCTTACGTCCTACGCCCTGGTTGTCCAGAAAGGCGAATTACTCGACAGCCGCAAGGTCAAGACACAGCACATCATCGAGGTCGCCCACAGTATCATCGCCCATTACGGCAAAGAAGAGAGCGAAGGCCGAATGACCCGCGAGCAGGCGCAAAACGCCGCCCGCATGGCGATCAAGGACCTTCGTTACGACAAGGTCGAGTACGCCTGGATCAACGACTACAACGCCGTCATCGTCATGCACCCGATCAAACCGGCACTCGACGGCAAGGACCTCTCGAAATTCAAGGATAAGGGCGGCAAGGCCCTGTTCTCCGAATTCGTCAAGGTGGTCAAGGCCAAGGGCGCCGGTTTCGTCGATTACCTGTGGCCGAAACCGGGCTTCGAGAACCCCGTTCCCAAAATCTCCTACGTCAAGGGTTACGCGCCCTGGCAGTGGATCGTCGGTTCGGGCATCTACATTGACGACGTCGATACGGCCTTCAACAAATACATGATGACGCTCGGTGGCGTGACCCTGGGCATCCTGGTCCTGCTCGCCATCGTCGCCATTTTGATCGCCCGCGGCATCACCGGTCCACTCGGCAGCATCACACGCAATATGCAAAAACTGGCCGATGGCGATAAGGACATCAACATTAGGCACACCGACTCTCAGAGCGAGATCGGTGCCCAGGCCCGCACGATGGGCGTCTTCCAGGAGCGTGCCGTCGAGATGGAAGCCCTTCAGAAGAAGCAGGTCGAAGCGGAACGGCAAGCCTCCGAACAACGGGCCGAAGAACGCACGGCACTTGCCAACGAGTTCGACTAGAAAGTCGGCGGCCTGATCTCGACCGTATCCTCGTCGGCCGGCCAACTGCAATCGGCCGCCTAGGGCATGTCGTCGAATGCCGATCAGGCCAACGTGGAAGCCCAGAAGGTTACGGGCGCCTCGGAAAATGCTTCGCACAGTGTACAGGCCGTGGCCACGGCGGCGGAGGAACTGTCCGCTTCGATCACTGAAATCAGCTCGCAAGTGACCCGTTCGACACAAATTGCATCTGATGCGGTGAGCGAAGCCGAGAAGACCAACGCCAAGGTCAAAGGGTTATCGGATGCCGCCAACAAGGTCGGCGAAGTCATTAACCTGATCACCGACATCGCCGAGCAAACGAACCTGCTGGCACTCAACGCCACCATCGAGGCGGCCCGCGCCGGCGACGCTGGCAAGGGTTTCGCCGTCGTCGCCTCCGAGGTCAAGAACCTAGCCAACCAGACGGCCAAGGCGACGGAAGAGATCGGCGCCCAGATCGGTGCCATCCAGTCGGCAACGTCGGAAGCGGCGGACGCCATCGCCGGCATCTCGAAGACGATCTCGACCATGGACGAGATCTCCTCCGGAATCGCTGCCGCGATCGAGGAGCAAGGTGCGGCCACCAACGAGATCTCGCGCAATGCGGAATTGGCGGCGGTGAGCACGACCGAAGTCAACGGCAGCATCTCGAGCGTGTCGGGCGCCGTTGAGGAAACCGGCTCGGCGTCGGGTCAGGTTCTGGCATCGGCCAATGACATGGCCCAACAGGCCGACGACCTGCGCACCGAGGTCAACGGCTTCCTCGACAAGATCCGAGCCGCCTGACGCCTTTTAGGAACCAACCGCCGTGGGCCCTCCGGCTCGCGTCCCATGGTTGGCCCGCCCGGTGTGGTCTTCGTGACCGGTCCGGGCGGGCCATTTATTTTCGCGGACCGGAATCCACCCGGCCGTTGCTCTTTCTCTTTTCACACACCATTTTGGAAATCGAGTTGTGACGGCGGGAGAACGGGTGGATGGCAAGGGGTGCGCGCCGTGAGCGGAAGGGCAAACGTCGGCAACGGCCGTTCAGCAAGGCCGGCAAGCGGAACAAGGCGGGAGGCCGCCTCGACGACGCACGCTTCGCGCTTCGCGGCGGCGACCCGCACCGGGCCTTCGAGGTCTGCCGCACGGTCCTCGCCGATCAGCCGGACAATGTCGACGCTCTGAGCCTGGCCGGTGTCGCGGCTTATCATGCCGGATTGGCCGACGAGGCTTTCGGCCTTCTAACGCTGGCCGTCGACCACGATCCCACCCATGCCGAATCCTGGACCAATCTCGGGAACCTGCTTGTTCATCGCGGCGAGACGGACGCAGCCGTCGAAGCCTACCAGACGGCCATGGCCGCCGATCCCGACTACCCCGAATCGTATTTCAACTTCGCCACGCTGATGGAAAACCTCGGTCACCTGCCGCAAGCCCTTCAGGCCTACCACAAGACCCTCGAGAAGGCCGCCGAACATGAACCGGCGCGGCATGGCATGGGCAATGTCCTGAAGTCCCTGGGGCGTCTGGTCGAGGCGAAAGCCGTATACGAAGAGACCCTTGAGCGTAGTCCATCGCAACCGGCCGTGCGGGCCAACCTGGCCGCGGTGCTGCACGAACTGGGAGACTTGGACGGTGCCGCCGCCCAATGCCGCCGGGCACTCGCCGCCGCCCCGACGCTGCTCGAGGCACGCTACAACCTGGGCCTCGCGCTGCAGGAACTGGAAAGGTTCGACGAAGCGGTCGCCGCCTACGACATGGTCCTCGGCCGGGTGCCGGACCACGCGGCCGCCGCCCACAACCGGGCCGACGCCCTGCAGCGTTCCGGGCGCCTCGACGAGGCGCGGGAAGCCTATGAGCGGACCATCACCATCGACCCCGATTTCGCCAAACCCCAGGTCAATCTGGCTGATCTGAATTTGCAGCTGGGGGACCCGGACGCAGCGCTCTCGGTCTGCGACGGCTTCCTGTCCGGTCACCCCGGCAATACCGATCTATTGGCCTTCAAGGCGATCGCCCTCGGGGACGCCGGACGGGAAACCGAGGCCGCGGCCTTGGTCGACTTCGACCGCCTCCTGCACACCGTCGACGTCGAGCTGCCACCGGACTTTCGGTCATTGGATGCCTTCAACGGGGCGCTCGTCGCCCACCTTCTCGACCACCCGACACTGATGCCCTCACCGCTGAGCCATGCGACCCGAGAGGGGCGCCATTCCGGTGAACTCTTGAGTGATCCCCGGGGACCGTTCGCCGATTTCGAAACCATCGTCCACAAGGCTGTCAGTGCCTATCGGAAGACGCTCGGCCGCGACGCCCACCATCCGTTCCTGGTTGGACCTCCCGAACGATTGGACCTCTCCGTATGGGGTGTCGTCATGGAAGCGGGCGGCCATCAGATTCCTCACATCCATCCGGCCGCCTGGATGAGCGGCGTCTACTACGCCGAGATTCCCGACAGCATCGGCGGAGAAGACCGGGCCGGTTGGCTCGAGTTCGGCCGACCGCCCGGCCACTTTCACAATCGGACCGAACCACCGCTGTGCGCCCTACGCCCGAAGGCCGGTTTGATGGTCCTGTTCCCTTCTTACTTCTATCATCACACCATCCCCTTCGAGATGGATCAGAGGCGGATCAGCATCGCTTTCGACCTGATCCCGGCGTAACCGTGATCGGCCCTGCCGCCGTTCGGCCGGGAGCATTGGCACCGGACCGGCAAAGTCCTTATGTTTAGCCAACGGGATTGGCCGCCCCGGCGGCAAGACGACACAGGTTAAGGAACGGCGTTGGAAATCGAAACGATAGAAACCGTCTCACCGGATCTTTTCGAGGAACCGCGGGACCGAGAGACGAAGAAGGCGCTGTTCAAGCGCTACGTTTCGAGCGTCATTCTCGAACTGTTCGACTACTGCAACCGGCAATGCGTCTATTGCCCGGTCTCCCTCGTCGATCGCATGTCGAGCATCAACCGACTGGATACCGGTCACCTGGACAAGATCGTTCGCGATCTCAAGGCGATCGAATTCGACGGTCATCTGTGCCTCAACCTGTTCAACGAACCGATGGCCGATGACAGCCTGTACGACGCCATGGCCAAGCTTCACGAGGCGCTGCCGGCGGCGACACTTTGGTTCAACTCCAACGGTGACTACCTCAATCGGGAAACACTCGATCGCCTCGCCGCGGCCGGCCTCTCGCGCCTCGTGGTGACCTTGCACGTGGCCAAGAACAAGACCTACGACGACCTTCACCAGCTCACGCGTTACAGCCAACTGTCGGCGCGGACCGGCCTTACGCTCACTTTCGAACGCTACCGGCCGGGCCGGAAGATCACCGCCACGGCAAACTACAAAGGCATATCGATCGTCGTTAAATCGGCCGACCACGGCGCCAATGGAGAGAACCGCGCCGGCCTGATGACGGACATTCCCGTAGATGCCCAGCGATCAGCGCCCTGTGACCGGCCGTTCGACGAATTCACCATCTCATGGAACGGCGACGTGTACCCGTGCTGCCAGTTCTTCGCAGGCGCGGCCGAACACGATCCGTTTGTCGTCGGCAACATCGGCGATGCCGACAACCTTTACGACCTCTATGCGGCGCGCCTAATGGCGTCATTCCGCACCGACTTGTTCACATACGGCACAAAAAAGAGCCCGTGCAGCAGTTGCATCGAATACGACGTCCACGGCGGAGACAGGGACGTCGAGGCCAGAACGGAAGCGGCGCGGCGTATCGGACTTGGCAGCGTCGTCAGTGAAGCCGTGTGATCGGCAACCTGGAATGAGTGAACGAGAAAACGCGATGACGGCTCTGAAACGTGCGACCCTGCGCATCGCTCGGCCGACCGATGAACTGGAATCGGTCGTCGAATTCTATGTGAACGGCTTGGGTTTTGAGCGACTTGGCGGCTTTAAGGATCATGAAGGGTTTGATGGCGTCATGGTCGGTTTTCCGGGATGCCCCTATCATCTCGAATTCGTTTGCGAGCGCGGCCAGCGGGCCGGGCGGGCACCGGGCGGTGACAATCTTCTCGTTTTTTATGTTCCCGATCACGACGCATGGCGCGCCGTCATCGACCGCATGATCTCGGAAGGCCATGCGCCGGTATCCTCCCATAACCCCTATTGGGACCGCAACTGCCGCACATTTGAAGATCCGGACGGCTACCGTGTCGTTATAGAAAACTCTGATTGGGCGAAATAGCGGCCGGATTCACGTGAACCGGTTCGCCGGATCGTTGGCCAGGACCGTGTCTTCGTCGTCCAGGGCATAGCCGAAAGCGTAACTGATCACCAAGTGCTCATTTTCACGGGTTTCGCCGTCCAGAGGCACGATGATGCCCTCCAGTTGAAGATCGACCGTCTTACTGTCCAATGCCATGTCGGCGAGGACACGCACCGGTGTCGCCGAAGCCAGGGCGCGCCGCAGCATCCAGTGGAACACTTCCGTTTCCGTTTCGCTGTAACTGTCCGATATGCTCTTGCCCGTGGCGTCGATACCCAGAATTTCGACCATCTGCGTGCCCCAATAGCGGTTGATGAACGACTCGCCATCGTCGATCACGTCCTTGACGATCGTCGTCGGCGCCACATCGAAAATATCGATGAGATCGAAATCGGACCATTTTGGTCGCAAACGGGCCCCGCGTTTGCTGTTCCAGTAGGCCAATACCCGGTTGGCCGCCTGCGACTTGAACGTCGTACTGGGGAACACGGCAAAGGTGCCGGCCTCCGGCCAGGCGGGTAAAAAATGCTGGTAATCCATGTGCGTCAATAGGTTTCCCCACGCCATTGCGCGACATGCCTTCGTATTCTAGCGGATGGACGAGTCCGTTCCGCCTCCCCGTGCCGGGTCTCGTCCCCCTGTTCGCGCCCAGCTCGAAAAGACTAGATTGGGAATCGCGCCAACAGCAATCAAAAACCGGGCACAGGGGCCGGCGATCACGAATTGGTGATCGGGTTTGGGCGACGGGCAGTTCTCGCCTCAGCGACCGGTCAAGAGGTGGGCCGGGCGGTTCCTCCGTCGCCGACCAACATGAACGGTGCCCAAAAGATCGGATGGACATAGGCGAACACGTGCTTGCCCTGACCGTCGATTGCCGCACCTGTGGAGATCATTTCGGTCTGCGCCGCATTGAGGCCGTCGGCCCGGGACAGGGACGGATCTTCCGCCTGTCTCGCGAACAGGGTTTCCGTCAGTTTCCGGGCGCTGGTTGTTTCCACGGGCCAACCCGTGGCGAGGATGGCGCGCGCACCGGCATAGAAAAACGCCCGTCCGAGCCCGGAAATCGCCTCGGCGCCACCGCCATCGCCGGCGGCCGTGTTGCAAGCCGAAAGCACGACCCAGTCGGCGTCGAGTTTCAGGGCCATGATCTCGTCCATGGTCAACAGGCCATCATCGGCGCCGGCCCCGTCACTCAACTGCGGCGCCGAAAGGGCGAGCGCCGGCTGCGTCAAACCATCGAGCTCTCCCGGCACGAGACCGTGGGTCGCGAACGCCAGAACCTTGCGGTCTCCGAGCCCCAGGGTCTTCACGGTCGTCTCGTTGGCCCGGCCACCGAGGAATACGTCGGTCGACGCATCGGCGGCGAGAGCGGCCGCGATGCTGCGAACTTCGGCGGCCGTATCGGGAAGCCTGGGCAGATCCTTGAGCGTGTAGGAGTCCTCGGCGGTACCGCTCGGCACGCTACGCCGTTTGAGCGGCAATCCCCGGACTTGCAAGCCGCCGCGCATAGCGACCTCGACCGGCTTCTCGGCAGCGGCCTCCTTCGCCTGTTCGGCGTTGAACCAGGGGTCGCCGAAGCCGGCGAAAGCCTTGCGCGCCGGGTCGCCGGCCGGCAAGGCGCGAAGAATCGCCAGCGACGTGACGCTCGGCAGAACCATAGTGGCGTGGGTCTTTGCCAGCCACGGCACATCCCGGTACTCGGCGAACAGCAGGTCGGCATCAGGCGCGACGGTCACCGGCTTGGTCGGAAGGACGCTCAGCGGCAGGTGCCCGAGCGGCCCATCGGCGACGACCAGCAGGTGACGCGCCGGTTTCCAGCCAGCCTCGACCGGCCCCAACAGCGTCTTGTAGAGATCATGTGCGAGAACCGTATCGAAGGGTGGGATTTCGCCCAGCGTCGCAGCTTGCGGGTCGAGAGCCGCGCGCAACTCGGCGACCGTGTCGTCGAGGTCCTCAAGGCCCAGATCGGTAGCCGCGAAAGCGACCGGCCCCGCTTTTCCAAAAGACCAACCGTAGGTGCGGCTGTCGGCCACATAAAATGCGACGACTGCCTCGTCGGCGCCGAGCGCGGCCCGGGCCTGTTCGATGGTCGCCGGTTTCGGGTTGATGATCGAAGCGTATTCGGGGAACCGGCCTTCGATCTCTTCCATCAAGGCGGCGCGCGCCACACGCAAATCGTCGATGGCGACGCGCAGTTGCCGGCTGTCGGATCCGCCGCCGTCGACCATGGCGTTTGAGAGAACGCCATAAAGGGCGGAGATCTGTTTTTGTGCGTCCTGCTCGCGGCGCACCAGATCCTTCAGGTCCGGGTTGGTGATGGCCGCGCGCGCGGCGGAACGCGCCAACGCCTCCTGCACGCCACGGGCGCGGGCCGCGTTGGCAACGACGAAAGCTTCCTCCGCCGCGCCGTCGCCGCCGGACGCACCCAAAGCATCGAGATAGCCTTCCAGGATCAATCTCATCCGACCGCTGGCCGCCGCGCCGCCGTCCGAATTGGTTTGGCGGGAGCGTTGCGTAAGGATCGGGAAGGCGGATCGGAACGCTGCCAGGGCTTCCGTCGTATTCCCCTGCCGCTGCAGGGCGACGCCGTGCAGGCCGAGCGCTTCAGCCGCGTCAAAATGCTTGCCGCCTAGCAATCTGGCGAGGCGCGCGGCGGCGGGACCGGTGACGTCAGCGGCCTTGGCTGGCTGGCCGCTCTCGATGAGCGCGACGGCGCGTCCCAGGTCGAAGCGGTAGAGGCGATCAAGCAGGACTTCATCGCCGCCGACTGCCGAACCGATCTCGTCGAATGCCTGCAAGGCCCCCGACCAGTCCTCTTCGGCAACCATGACGTTGGCGAGGAAATGACGGGCCTTGTTGAGCGTAAATCCAGAGGGTTCGACATTGAGGTTGGTCAGGATTTTGAGCGAAATCTCGCTCAGCGCCCGCGCTTCCTCGATGCGGTTGGTTTGTCCGAGGACAAAGATCAAAGGCGCGATGGAGCGGGCGGTATAGACGGAATCGCGCCCGAACCGTGAAACGGCGAGTTCGACGGCATCCCGAGCCACCACCTCCGCCTCAGCGAAGCGGCCCATGCGGGCCAGGGTTCGGGCAAGGCCCCGCTGTATATTGTTTTTGATGAGTTTCCGCGACGTCGCCATATCGTAGATGGAAAGCTGATAGTCGGGCTGCCAATTCGCCTCGATGTCGGCATCGATCAATCTCATGGCGCGGCGGAAAAGCGTTTCAGCGTTTTCATAACGGCCCAAGAGGTGTTCGATCTGGACCTCAGAAAACGTCATCAGCGATTCATTAATGGGGATGAAATTGCCGATGCGGCTGCGTCCCTGGGTCCGGACGACGATCGCTTTGGCCTCCGCGAGGGAAAATTTGGCCAGTCCCAAATACTCGTCGGCGGCTTTGAAGTCCCCGACTGCCGCTTTGTAGAAGGCGAGCACGCTGGCCCGCGAGTTCTTTTTCATTACGCCGCGTTGCTGATTGCGAATGACGTCGAGCGATTTCTCACGCGCTTCGATTGCGGCGCGCATGTTGCCGTTTGATGATTCGGCATGGGATAGCGCCATCAAGGTGTTGGTCAGGAGTGTCTTGTCGGACGGGTTTTCGGCGAGGGCGGCTTTCAGGTCCGTGATCGATTGCTGCAATCGCCCGATCTCGGCCGCCGCCTCGGCCCGTTCGCGCAGCGAATCGGCCCGTTCATCCGGCGTCGAACCGGTCGGCGCCGGACCGTCAGCCTTGGCCCGAATCTTGGCCATCTCGTCTTGGTTACGGTCCGAGGCCGCTTCCAGCATGCGCGTGACGTCCTCGATCTTGCGCGGCGGTGGCGTGAAGGCTTCGTTCTTGAAGGTCGTCGTGATCTTTTTCGCCTCTTCGACAGAGACGGTGCGCGGGCCGGTCGATTGACAGGCCGCCATCAAGGCCAGGCAGCATACGCCAGCGGAAACGACTTTGATCGCCTTCATCGGACTCTCCCCGTGAAATAACCCCAGGTTTATTTCGCCGTAATGGTTTGCCGGCGTTTATAGGCAAACGATATCGGCGGCGCACGATCGGTCAAGCGCTCTTAAAGGTGATTTCTGGCTATTATGGTTGTGAATCCGGGATCGTCACTCGGTCTCGTTGATGTAGCAGCTTACTGCAGACCGGCGGTGCTCTTCACGTCTTTTGGGGTTTCCGTCTTTTCGACCACGACCGTCGGATCAGTCTCCGTGTCGGACATTACGCACCCACTGGCCGTGAATGACCACGAGGAATTATTGAGGACACGGCCGCAGCAAGCGCGACGGAGACCACCCGGCGTGCGCATGCAGATGCAGCTCCCTTCGAGGTGGGCCTTACCGGAATACCGGCACCAGCAGTCGCGCCCTTGTGCGCTGTCGGCCATGGCGCCGGTTGCGACGAACAACGCAACGATGGATATCGCGAGGACCATCAGGGACCGGGTCATGCCCTGCCCTCCTTTTAACCTAGGTACTCGACTCTATCACAAGTGGGTGAATTTGACGACGATCACGGTTTTGAACGGTCGCCGACGGACCTATGTGAGTAGAGTATGAAACCTGTGTCAGGGAGGAGGAAGACATGAGCCGCAACGTTTTGATCGTCGGCGCCGGCACCGGAATTAGCGCTTCCTTCGCGAGGGTCCTTTCGCGCGAAGGCGCGCGCATCACTTTGGCCGCGCGCAACACCGAGAAACTGGCCGATTTGGCGGCGGAAATCGGCGGCGAAACGATCGCCTGCGACGCCACCGATGAAGATGACGTGAACACGTTGTTTTCAGAGATCGATACCCGGTTCGAACGTCTCGATATCGTCCTCTACAACCCGAGTGCCCGGGTCCGAAAACCATTGCTTGAAACGAGCGCGGCGGAAGTCCGCAGGGCATTCGACGTAACCGCATTCGGCGCCTTCCTGGTCGGTCGCGAGGCGGCGCGGCGGATGGTCGATGGCGGCGGAACCATTCTCTTCACCGGCGCTACGGCCAGCATCAAGGGATTTGCCAACTCGGCAACTTTTGCAATGGGAAAGTTCGCTCTGCGCGGCCTGGCCCAGAGCATGGCGCGTGAATTCGGCCCGCAAGGCATTCACGTTGCGCATTTCATCATTGACGGAGGGGTCCGTGTTCCCGGCCGCGACCATGCTAGGAGCGGCGAAATCGACTCATACCTCGATCCCGATGCGATCGCCGAAACCTATCTACATGTCGCCAATCAAGACCCCAGCGCCTGGACATTCGAGATGGACATCCGGCCGTCAGTCGAATCGTTTTGACGAGCCCCCCACGCCATACCGACCGCGAAAAAAAAGAAACCGCCCACGAGGGGCGGTGAGTAACAGGGAGGCTTGTCAGGTGTGTGGGAGGAGTAGGAAACCTGACGGCTCTATAAAACGAAATTAGGAAAAGCTCTACATTGATCTAGATCAACTTAATTGCGCCTCGCATCGGCACCCCTCATACAGCGGGATTATGGCAAACGCGCATACGGCTTTCTGGCGGCCACGGTTCGGTTTTTCGGGGTTGATCGGGGCACGGTCCGGAGGGAGAGAGAAGAGAGGAGAGAAAGGCCGGCCCCGATCACGGTCATATCACCATGTGGCGGCCGGCCCGGCAGTGATCGAGTCACAGACGGCCGGGCTTTTTTCCTTCAAATACGCGGCTCGTCGATACGGTTCGTTGATTAGGTCGCAATCCTTGGCTAGTCGATTTTCACTTACCCTTCACGTCTTTCTGGGATCTTTGGTCCTGCTAGCCGTACTGTTTTCCGGCCCGACGATCGACACCCCGGATGTCCGGGCCGATCTCCGGTACAAGGAAAAGATCGTATCGGACCTCAATTGCCTCGCCCTGAACGTCTATTGGGAAGCGCGCTCTGAACCCTATGAGGGCCAGTTGGCCGTCGCTGCCGTAACCTTGAACCGGGTCCGTCACGAAGCCTTTCCCGACGATGTCTGTTCGGTCGTTCGCCAAGGCGGTGAACGCCCTCGACACCGTTGCCAGTTTTCCTGGTGGTGCGACGGCAAGAAGGACGAACCGACAGACGAGCAAGCTTGGAAACAAGCCCTGCTCGTTGCCTGGTCGAGCCTCCTTATGCGTGCCGGCGACCCAACGGGCGGCGCCCTTCACTACCATGCGGATTACGTGGCGCCCAAGTGGCGGCAATCCTTGGTTCGGACCGTGAAGATCGGGCGCCACATCTACTATCGTCAGCCCGCTCCGGCGGCGACCCCCATCGACCGCTTTGCTCAACGGCGGCGAATTGGATAGATTTGACGTTTCCTGAAAGCCCCCCGGACGACGAGGAACGTCATGCCCCATCATTCGATCCGTTTCATCCTCGGCCTGTTTTTGATCTTCGCGGTTTCTTCAGCTCCCTCGGCTGAAGACATCACGCTTAGAAGCGGCGGCCTCGAGCTCAACGGCCGGCTCGAAATGGCGGACGGAAAAACGATGGCGGACGGCGTCATCCTTATGGTTCACGGCACCCTCGCCCATAACGGCATGGAGACCATCCAAGGGCTTCAAGATGTTTTGGCGGAGCGTGAGATCAATACACTGGCGATCACGCTGTCGCTCGGGATCAGCGACCGTAAGGGCATGTACGACTGCGCCAAGACGCACCGCCACCGCCACACGGATGCGCTCGACGAAATCGCCTTGTGGCTAAACTGGCTCAAGGCAAAAGGCGCCAAGGACGTGACATTGTTCGGCCACTCCCGGGGCGGCAATCAGGCAGCCTGGTTCGCCGCCGAACGCCAGCACGACCTGCTTCGCCGGTTGGCCCTTTTGGCACCAGCCACCTGGAGCGCCGAGCGCGTGGAGACGGGTTTCAAGAATAACCACGGGCGCGATTTGGCGGTCGTCATCGAGGAGGCGCAAGCCCTTGCCGCGCAGGGCAAGGGCGATCAGCCGATGAAAGGCGCCGGCGTCCTTTACTGCCCGGGCGCCGACGTCACACCGAATAGTTTCCTCTCCTACTACCTGCCCGATGACCGTTTCGATTCACCGTCGTTGCTGGAAAAGATCAAGCATCCCGTCATCGTCATTGCCGGCGGCAGGGACACGGTCGTCGCCGGCCTTGCCGAACGGGTCGAGCCGATGGCCGACGGCAAGAACCTTCGGTTCGCCCTGATCGAGGACGCCGATCACTTTTTCCTCGACCTGATGGCCGAGGATGTGGCCGACGCCATCGAGGAACTCCTCGCACCGGAAGGAACGTGACGTCGCCGGGCCGCGGCCGTTGAACCCGCCCCCGCCACAAGAGGGCGACCCCCAGGACCTCCTTGATCGGGCATCGGCGGCCCATCGAGACGGTCGCTACGAAGAGGCGATCGACCTCTACCGACGCCTCGCCGCCACCTTTCCGGATGTCGCGGAACTGCATCTCAACATGGGTGTGGCCCTCCGCCAGGGCGGCCGACCGGAAGACGCCGTGGCCGCCTTCGACCGGGCTCGGGAACTGGCGCCGGAACAGGTCGGCATCCACTACAATCGAGGCAACGCACTAATTGACCTGGACCGACTCGACGACGCCGAGGCGGCTTTTCGCACCGCACTCGAAAAGGCGCCCGACTTCCTGCCGGCGGTGAACAACTTGGGCGATCTCCTGACCCGTCGCGGACGCCACGCAGAGGCCGCCGAACTCTACGCGGGCGCTCTGGCGACGGAACCCGGGCATCCGGAGCTGCTGAACAACCTCGGCAACGCCTTTGCATCCCTCGGCCGTTACGAGGACGCGGAAACCCATCTCGCTGGCGCCATCACAGGTGACCCCCGACGCGGCCTCTACCTGAAGAACCACGGCGCCGTCTGCCAAGCGCTCGGCCGCTGGGCCGAGGCGGAAAGCCAATTCGACCGTGCTCTTGCCATCGACCCGGATGATGCTGACGGCCATTGTCTGCGCGCCTTCGCGCGCCTCGCGCAGGGCCAATACGGCGACGGTTGGGACGACTACCGCCACCGCTGGCAAACGGCCGATTTCGAACCGCGGCGCCCCTTCCCCGCCCCACCTTGGAACGGTGCCGTACTGGAGGGAAAGCGCATTCTCGTTTGGGGAGAACAGGGCATCGGCGACGAAATCATGTTCGCGACGATGATCCCCGATCTCGTCGCCGCCGGCGCCGGCGTCACCCTCGAGTGCTCGCACCGCCTGGTGGCCTTGTTTGAGAGGTCTTTTCCGGAAGTCGCCGTCGTCCCCCGCCTTCAACCGCCACGCCGTGACCTCGCCGCGGTCCCCTTCGACTGGCAAACCGCCTCCGGTGATCTCGGCCGCTACTTGCGCCGCGACGAACAGACGTTTCCGGCGCGGACGCACTTTCTGACCGCGGAACCGCAGCGCACGGAGGCCATTCGGCAACGCTACCGCGCCATTGCCGGTGAACGTTGCCTCGTCGGTCTCACCTGGCGAAGCGGCGCCGAAGCCACGGGCAGTCAACGCAGCCTCGGTGTCGATGACCTTGTTCCTCTGGTCGGTCCGGACCGTGTCTTCGTCAACCTGCAATGGGGCCAAGTCGAGGACGAGCTGGCCCGGTTCGAAAACGAAACCGGACAGGCGGTCATAAACGACCCGGCTATCGATCCCCTGGGCGACATGGATGCGGTCGCGGCCCAGGTCGCGGCATTGGACCTCGTGATTACCGCGGCCAATACGGCCGTCCATGTGAGCGGCGGCCTCGGTATCGAAACCTGGGTCCTCGTACCGAGCCCGCCCGATTGGCGCTGGCGGGCCGCGGGAGACCACAGCTCCTGGTATCCGTCGGTCCGCCTATTCCGACAGAATAGCCGCGGCGACTGGTCGCAAGCGGTTGCCGAACTGGCCCGCCGGTTGTAGAGAACCGGTTGGGGAGCGTGGACGCGAAGGGAGGTCACCATGGCATTCGACAGGATCGCCGTTCTGGGCTTGGGCAAGGTCGGCAAGTTGGCCGCCGAACTGCTGCAGGACGCCGGCTTCGAGGTTGTCGGTTTCGACAATCGCGAACACCTGACGCCACCGCCGCTGCCGGTCGAGCGCCAGGACGTTGCATCGCCGGAGACCTTGGGTGAAATCCTCAAACCCTTCGACGGCGTGTTGTCCTGCCTGCCCTACCACCTGAACCTTTCTGTCGCCTCGACGGCCCATCATCTGGGGCTCCACTATTTCGACCTCACTGAAGACGTGCCGACGACCCAGGCTATCCGCGAAATGAGCGAGAGCGCCAAAGCGGTCATGGCGCCGCAATGCGGCCTGGCGCCCGGTTTCATCGGCATCGTCGGCGCCCATCTGGCCGAACAGTTCGAGCGGGTCCGCTCGATCAAACTTCGCGTCGGCGCCCTGCCGCAGCACCCGAGCGGGCTCTTGGGTTACGCCTTCAACTGGTCGCCGGAGGGCGTCGTCAACGAATACCTCAACGACTGCGAGGTCATCGAGGAAGGCCAGCACAAATGGATCTCGCCCATGGAATGGGTCGAGACCGTCTATGTGGGCGGCGTCAAGCTCGAGGCCTTCTCCACTTCGGGCGGGCTCGGCACCATGTGCGAGACCTACCTGGGCCGCGTCGAGAACCTGGACTACAAGACCATGCGCTATCCGGGCCACGTGCAGCTCATGAACTTCTTCTTCCACGAACTCCTCATGCGCGAACGCCGCGAGGACGCCGGGCAGATCCTGACCCACGCCAAGCCGCCGGTGGACGACGACGTCGTCTTCCTGCACGCATCGGCCGAGGGCGAGGGCGACGACCGCCTCATGCGCCGCGAGTTCGTCCGCGCCTATTATCCGATCGACATCAACGGCACCCCACGCACCGCCATCGCCTGGACGACTTCGGCCTCGGCCTCAGCCGTCATCGAGATGGTCCGCGCCGGCGCGCTCCCGGAAAAGGGTTTCCTCAAACAAGAAGAGATCCCGCTCGCGCCCTTCCTGGAAACGCGCAACGGGGCGCTTTATGGGGCGGTGAAGGGTTAGGCTGGCGGCACAACGTCGAAACGCTCAGAACAGGCCCCGCACGAAAAGATCGCTGCCCTCCGCGACATCGAGGAGCAAATTACCGAACCAGGCGAAGGGTACAGCCAGGAGTGGAAAGACCCACCATAGCAGGCTGGCCAGGAATACCAGACCGGTCGTCCCCACCGCGCCGAGTGCCGGATACCAGATGCGCACCATATTGTCCTTGGCCGCGTCCGGACCGCCATCGGCCTCGATGAAGGCCCTGGCGCCCCGGACCGCGTCCACCACCAGTTTGATCAACGCCACAACCAATGCCGCCAGGGCCGCCGTCAGGTGAACCGCCGTCGGCAGCAGGGTTGAGAACAGCATCAGGTAAATCCAAAGGTTGGGGGCGTCCGCCGGATTATTTCGGAGCCCCTCGAACAGCGGCCCCAACGGCAGCACCGGGCCCGGCCCAACGGTATTTGCCAGCGACACCACTGCCGCCGTGACGCCAGCCAACACCACCATGATGACCAGGGCGCCGAACACGTCGACGACAGACATAGCGGCTTCCCAAAACGCCGTCCCCTTGACCCGCCCAAGCCGCAATAGCCACCGCGTCAAACCTAGGGAGGCCCAGTCGAGCGGCGCGTTAGCGAGCGGCAGCAGGGCCAGGAACAGGAGCAACTGCAACATCGACCTCGGCTTGTCGCCAATGTCGACAAACGCCAAGACGGCCAGGGACGCCACCAGAAAACCCAACCCGTGTGTCACGAGAAATGCGTTCTTTTGTCGGTTCTTTTCGAGCCGACCAAATATCCACGTTACAGTGATACCGAGAACAACACCACCAGCGAAAGCGCCAACGCCAACGCCAGCGAAAGCAAAAGTCATAGAGATGGCGAAAGCGACAACGCTAGCGCCAGAAAAACCAACAGTGGCAGCACCAACACTAGCGAGGACGGCAACACTAGCGACAAAGAGAGAAAAAGCGGCAATACGAGCGACAAGACCAGTGACAGCGACCGCAAGAACAAGGTAGATGACGCGGTGCCAGCCGGACGAACGTATGAGTTTTACAGACAGGACCCCGATCAGGCTAACCCCGGCGGCGGCGATGGCCCGTATCATGCCGTTAGGCTCCAACCGCACCAACACCTCCAATCCCGGCGGCGGGATGCCGTTCACCGTCCATCCGACGAAAAGGAAAATAAACGGATAGGCGACGGCCAATAGCAGCGTGAAATCGTAGAGCCCCGGCGACCAGGGCGAGGTCCATTTCCCGCCGGCCATTGCGCGTTCCAGGTAATCGTCCCCGGCCCGGCGGTCGATCCACCGGAGGAAACCGTCCACAGCGCCACCGTAAAGTCTTTCCAGAGTGGTGCCGAATCCAGCCGCTTTGGCAGCAAGGAACGCGAGGAACCGGTCGTCCTTGCGCTCCGGCGCGAGGACCTTGCGCAGACCCCAGAAAACGGCGACGAACAACGGTCCCAACGCGAGAAAGTAATTTGCGCCGGTCGGTCCTGCCAGTAGCGCACTGAAGATCGTCTCGGCTTTTTCCATGCCGTATCCCGTCCCCAAGAGATTGAGTCTTTTAGCAGAAACACTCTCTTTTGGCGTAGGGTATTTCGATTCTGTCGGAGATTGTGGAGAACGGAAGGTCGGCCGCGGGGTTGGCCTAGCCGTGCACCAGATGCTCCGCCGCTCCGATCAGGGCCGGGTTTTCAGCGGTGATGACGGACGTGGGGATCGAGGACATTAGGTCTCGGAAGCGGCCTTTATCTTCGAAACGACGGCGAAATCCACCGCTCCTGAGCACGTCTAGAAAACGCGGCGCCATGCCGCCTCCGATGTAGGCGCCGCCCCTGGCCACCAGAGTCAGGGCCAGATCACCGGCGACGGAACCCAGAATCAAGCAGAAGCGCTCGATCGCGGCGACGGCGGCGGGGTCTTCGCCGGCCAGACCGAGTCTGGATATGGCGGCGGCGTCCTCGGCTATGCCGGCAGTACCTTCGATTTCACAGAGGGCGTCGTAGAGGTTTTTCAGGCCGGAACCGGACAACAGGCGCTCGACGGAGACCCGGCCAAAGCGTTTGGCGAGAACCTTCAGGATCTCGATCTCTTCCTCGTCCGCAGGCGCGAACCCGACGTGGCCACCCTCGCCGGACAAGGCTGCCCACTGACCGTTTCGCTGGACCAAACCGGAAACACCGAGACCGGTGCCGGGTCCGATGACAGCGATGGGGGCGCCGGAAATCGTATCGCCGCCACCGATGCGTTCGATTTCGCCGTCGCCCAACCCGGGCACGGAAAGTGCGAGCGCCGTGAAATCGTTGACGACGACAAGCCGGTCCAGACCGAACCGCTCCTTCAGGCCGCGCTGAGAGAACTGCCACGGGCTGTTGGTGAAACGGATGATGTCGTCGTGGGCCGGACAGGCGACGGCAATACAGGCCTCGGCGATGGGACGGTCACCGGCGAAAGCGCTGATGGCCTCGGCGATGCCGGGGTAGTCGCAAACCGCCAGGGTCTCCGATCCTTGCGGCCGGCCCGATGCGCCGACCCAGGCGAAGCGGGCATTGGTGCCGCCGATGTCGCCGACCAGCCTCGTCACCATCCCTCCCCGTTTTATCCGTCACGTCCGGCCGCGATACTCGCCCATCGACGCGGGTGCGTCCAGTTGCGAAGAAACGGTTTGAGGCGCCTAGCGGATCACTTCTGAACGATCCATTCGTGTTCCGGATCGTTCTTGAAATGCCAGACCAGGCGCGGGCCGGCCATGACGTTGAGGTAGTAAAGATCATAACCGTGCGGCGCGCCGACGGGATGATAACCCTTGGGCACCATGACCACGTCGCCGTCATGCACGGTCATCGTCTCGTCGATGGAGCGGTCATCCGTGTAGACCCGCTGGAAGGCGAAGCCCTGGGACGGGTTGACCCGGTGGTAATAGGTCTCCTCGAGACTCGATTCGGTGGGCAAGGCGTCGGTGTCATGCTTGTGTGGCGGATAGCTCGACCAATTGCCGGCCGGCGTGATGACCTCGACCACCAGCAGGCTGTCGGCCGGTTCGGTCTCCGGCAGGATGTTGTAGACGTGGCGCTTGTTGCCGTCCTTGCCGCGTTCCTCGTATCCGACGTCGTCGGGTCCGATCAAACGAGGCGGTAGGTCACCCCGGCCCGGGGCCGAACAGACGGCAGGCTCGACGTCGCCCAAGGCCTCAACCGTGTAGCGGCTGCCGGCCGGGACGTAGACCGAATAGGGTTTCTTGCCCTCAAACACGGATTTCCGCCCGCCGATGGAGTCGAAGCGCACCTCGCCCGCCCAGACGTTGGCCTCTCCGGTCACCAGGACGAGACAGACCTCGCGGTCTCCAGTTTCGGCCTCAGCCGTTTCACCGGCCGCGAGCTTATGCAGCTTGAAACCCACGTACTTCCAACCGGCCGTTTCCGGTGTGACTTCCAGGACGTTACCGTCCGCCTTCCGTTCACCGGGGCGTACAAGCAAAGACGACATGTTCTTCCTCTTTTCCAATCGACGGTGAAGTGACGGACACGTTACGGCCCGATGCCGGATCGCCTGGTTGCAACCACACCGGGTCGACACCGTCAATGATGACTATATTTCATCCAGCTTTCGGCGAGCGAGCCAAATCTGCCGGCCATGACCGCGACGGCGCCGGCGTCATCGGTTTCGCCTTTCAACCACTGCTCGGCAACGTCACCGAATATGGTCCTCCCGACCGCGAACCCCTTGACCACATCATGGCCAGCGGCGACACGAAGGGAGTCCATGAGGGCGTCCATGGGAGCATCCAGCCCGAGCACGACGACGCCGCGGCATTGCGGGTCGTTTTCCGTGATCACCGAACCGACCGCCTCCCAGGCCGCGTCGCTGACCAACGGTTCGAGCTTCCACCACGCGGGAAAGACACCGAGGTCGTAGAAACGTTGCATGGCTCTTGCCACCGTATCGTCTCCCAGGGCCCCGTGTTTGCCGGCGATGACCTCGAGCAGCAGATCGTGGCCGGTACGACGGCAGGCGTTGAACAAGGTGAGGACCTTGCCTTCCTGGCGGCGACACAGGTCTTCCGGATCGTCCGGATGATAGAAGACCAGGCATTTGACCACGTGCTGGACCGGCCAATTCGCCAGCTCGTTTTCGACGTCGGGTCCGGTCTCGAATTCCAGGGGACGGGATCCCGGCTGTTCCACTGGGCGGCCGATCCACAGGCCGTTGCCTACGGAAAGGTCGATCGCCTTCTGTCCGAATCGCGAATCGAGGAGCGTGCCGAAACCCTCCCGCCTGCCGGCTACCTGTTCGGTCGCCCTTAAAGCCAGGACCTTAAAATCAGCGATCCGCGTGAGTTCGGCGCCGCAGCGCTCGGCCATTTCCTCGAACTGGCTTCGGTGGTCGACGGCTAGCGCCATTAGGGTTTCCGCGCCGGTCATTGATCGTCTCTCACCATCCCAGGAATGTTTTGGTCGGAAAGATCCCGCATAACGGAAACGAAATCTTTATTTCATTTGATTGTATAAAATAGAATTATGGGTCCAGGATTGCAAGACCCACATCGACATTTGAGTCGACGCTAACGGCTTGAGGAGTGTGGCTGCGGACCAGCTACCCGGTGTCGTCGGAAACGCCCAAGGAAATTGCCAGGACCTGAGCCAGGCAGATAGACGCGGCGAGCGCCCGGAAGCCATGCATCGTCGCGTCCTCGACGAAAAAGCAAACAGACGAGTGTTGGGCCAGCGGGCTCAACGGATGGTCGGTGATGCTCACTACCGGGACGCCCCTTTCGGCAGCATCGGAGACGGCATCGATCACGACCGGTGTGTAATCGGCGAAACTTGTCGCGAACAGGAGATCGGACTTTTTCATTTGAAGACGCTGTTCGACAACCATGCCACCGACATTGTCGAGCAAAACCGCAGGGCGGCCGATCTTCGAAACCATGTAGAAGAACGAAGAGGCGACTGGATAGGCGCGCCGCTGCGCGAGAACGTAGATGGTATCGGCCCCCTTCATGAGGGCCGTCGCGCGTTCGAGATCGTTCTCCGGAATCTCGTCACTGAGATGGTGCAGCGCGGCGACGTTGGCATCCGTGAACTGGCGAAGCAAGGCCGGAGCGTTGCGCTCGCCGCCGTCCAGGTCATCACGCATGGCGGCCAGGCGGTCGGCATAACTCGGCCGGCTCTCGAGCAAGCGTTGCTGGAACAGACGCTGGATATCGGAGAAACCGTCGAAACCGAAGGCCTTGGCAAACCGGATCAGGCTCGACGGCTGGACGTCGGCCCGTTTCGATATCTCGGCGATCGTCTGAATGGCGAAATCGTTGGGGTTATCGAGCGCGAACTGAGCGATCTGCTTCAAGCGGCGGCTGAGCGAATCATAGCCTGCCGATATCTCGCGAACGGCTTCCGCATAGGTCTGTGGTTTCTTCTTCGTTTTCACGATCACACCGGGCCTAGGCAGGCGCCTCATATATCGATTTCAGTTCATTCCACATCGTGGAATTTTTTTTACATTTGATCAATGCAAATAGGGAAATGGGAGCGTAGTCATAGCGAACAGCTCCTAGCGCCATCCGCGTGCTTCGGCAATTGCCGACGGCACCGTTCAGCCTCCAGGGCGCGGAACATCTATCAGTTAGACCGGCACTTCGTATTTCGATTTGCCACCCGCTTATTCTCTATCGTCACAACTATTCGTCATAATTGGCTTCTTTATTCCAAATTGATCACCAATACACTCGTTCTATCGATGTTCGGGAGCGCGCATCAGGCATTCACAAGACGAATTGCGCAATAACTTGTTGTGCGACGCTGCGGCCGAGTGACAAGGCCCGGCTTTTAAACAACACCGGACGAACGTCTTCATCGCCGTTCGGCCGAATTTGCGGTGCGTGAAATGAAATGCGTTTGCAATTGTGGGCCGTGCGGAAGACATTGCTCGACGAAACCGATGTATTCGTGCAGGCGCTTTTGCCGTTTCAATACGATGAAAAGAAGACGCGTTAGATTCAGGGTAAATTTGGATGGCTGAAACAATTTGGCAACTCCTTGACACGTGTGATAATGCGGCGATCGCCCTCTCGGCACCGGAGCGCCCAACGCTCGATTACGCAGGCTTGAAGGAACAGGTAGCCTCAACAGCGGCGACGCTGGCGGCCCGCGGTGTGGCTCAGGACGATACCGTCGGTATCGTCCTTCCGAATGGGCCGGAAATGGCTTCTGCCTTCCTATCCGTTGCCTGTTCAGTTATAGCGGCGCCGCTCAATCCCAGCTATACGGCAGAAGAGTTCGCCTTCTACCTCACCGACCTGGACGCCAAGGCCGTGATGGTTATGGACGGCGTCGATACGCCGGCCCGCGACGTTGCCCGAGCCAAGGGCATGAACCTCCTTGAGATCCGGGTTGCCGATGATGCACCTGCCGGCCGCTTTCTCATCGAAGGCCAGGCCGCCGCCGCAAATGCCGGACGGCAATCGGGCCCGGACGATACCGCTTTGGTCCTGCACACTTCGGGCACCACGTCGCGCCCGAAAATCGTTCCCCTGAGCCAGCGTAACCTCTCCGCCTCCGCCCAGCACATCCGCGACACGCTGGCCCTGACGTCCGACGACCGCTGCCTCAATATCATGCCGCTGTTCCACATCCACGGCCTGATCGCCGTGATCCTAGCCTCCACTGCTGCCGGCGCCTCGGTCTATTGCACGCCTGGCTTCAATGCCATGAAGGTCTTCGGTTGGATGGAGACCGCCGAGCCGACTTGGTATTCGGCGGTACCGACCATGCACCAAGCGATCGTGGCCCGCGCTGCTCGAAATACGGAGGTAGTTGGGCGGCTCGGTCTTCGCTTCATCCGCTCGTCTTCCGCCTCCCTGCCGCCGCAGGTCATGACCGAACTAGAGGAGACCTTCGGCTGCCCGGTCATCGAAGCCTACGGAATGACCGAGGCGGCGCACCAGATGGCCTCCAACCCGCTGCCGCCGGCCGACCGCAAGGCCGGAACCGTCGGCCTCGCCGCCGGCCCCGAAGTGGCGATCATAAACGAAGACGGTGCGCTCCTCGGGCAGGGTGCTAAAGGCGAGGTCGTCATACGCGGGCCCAACGTCACCGCCGGCTACCGCAACAATGAGAAAGCCAACGCCGAGGCCTTCACCGGCGGCTGGTTCCGTACCGGCGACCAGGGCGTCATCGACGCCGACGGCTACCTGACGATCACCGGCCGCCTCAAGGAGATCATCAACCGCGGCGGCGAAAAGGTATCGCCGCGCGAAGTCGATGACGTGCTCATGGACCATCCGGCCGTCGCTCAGGTCGTTACATTCGCTCTCCCTCACGACAAACTCGGCGAGGAAGTGGCGGCGGCGATCGTATTGAAGGACGGCAAGACGGCCGAACCGAGGGAGATTGCGTCCTTCGCCAGTGAACGGCTGGCCGCTTTCAAGGTGCCGCGCAAGGTGGTGATTCTGGATGAGATCCCTAAGGGCGCCACCGGCAAGTTGCAACGCATCGGCTTGGCCGAAAAGCTGGGGCTGGCCTGATGCGGATCTGTATCTTCGGTGCCGGGGCCATCGGCGGCCTTCTGGCGGTCAAGTTAGCCGAAACCGGTGAGGACGTCTCAATCGTCGCCCGCGGGGCCCATCTGGCCGCCATCCGCGAGAACGGACTGAAGCTGCGCATGGGCGGTGAGGAAATCGTGACGCCGGTCCGCGCCTCTGACGATCCCACCGATCTCGGCGAGCAGGACTATGTCATTGTCACACTGAAGGCTCACTCTGTGCCTGCCGTCGCTGACAGGATGGCCCCGCTGATGGGTCCGGAAACGGCCGTCGTTACCGCCCAGAACGGCATTCCCTATTGGTACTTCCACGGACTTGACGGTCCCTACCACAACCGCCGTGTCGAAAGCGTCGATCCGGGCGGGCGACTTTGGGATGCGCTGCCGCCGGTGCGCGCCATCGGCTGCATCGTCTACCCCGCTTGCGACGTTCCCGAACCGGGCGTCATCGAACATTTGGAAGGCGATCGCTTCACCTTGGGTGAGCCCAACGGCGAGAAGACGGAACGGGTGCAACAGCTGGCCAAGGCCTTCGTCACTGCCGGTTTCCGTGCACCCGTGAGACCACACATCCGCGACGAGATCTGGATCAAGCTCTGGGGCAATCTCTGTTTCAATCCGCTCAGTGCGTTGACCCGAACGACGCTTGACCTAATCGCAACAGATCCTGACTCGCGCGACGTGGCACGCGCCATGATGCTGGAGGCCAAAGCGGTGGGTGAGAAGCTGGGAGTCCGCTTTGCCATCGACGTCGACAAACGCATCGCTGGCGCCGCCGCCGTCGGCGCCCACCAGACCTCTATGCTGCAGGACCTGTTAAAAGGCCGACCAATGGAAATCGATGCCTTGGTAACCTCGGTCCAGGAACTCGGGCGGCTGGTCGAGGTGCCGACCCCGACACTCGATGTCGTCCTCGGGCTGGTCCGCCGCCTCGCCCGCAGCGAAGGATGCTATGACTGAAAATTCGGGGTTTTAAGGGTTGCCACGATCCTGGCCTTTCGCCGTCGACGATTGCGTTCTGGGCGCTTGCAAGACATAAAATGCCGTGCTGGTGAAAATACCCGACAGCGCAAAATCGGATTGTATCGGCGCGCCGGGCGACCGGCCCCGGTCGGTTCATGTGACCGACGGTGGTGTCGTACAGGGTCTGTTCAAAAGGGGGAAGAATAGGTGTCTGACATAGAAATCGCCCGTAAGGCGAGCAAGAAACCGATCCAGGAAATCGGCGCGAAATTGGGCATCAGTTCCGAGCATTTGCTGCCGTTTGGCCACGACAAGGCCAAGGTGTCCGAGGCATTTATCGAGTCCATTCAGGACCGGCCCGATGGAAATCTCATCCTCGTCACCGCCATCAACCCGACGCCGGCCGGTGAAGGAAAAACGACGACCACCGTAGGCCTGGGCGATGGATTGAACCGGATCGGAAAAAAGACTGCCATCTGTATCCGCGAGGCCTCTCTCGGGCCGTGCTTCGGCATGAAGGGCGGTGCCGCCGGTGGCGGTTATGCCCAGATCGTCCCCATGGAGGACATGAACCTCCATTTCACGGGTGACTTCCACGCCATCACCAGCGCCCACAACCTGCTCGCGGCCATGCTCGACAATCACATCTACTGGGGCAACGAACAAGGCATCGACATCCGGCGCGTCGCCTTCCGCCGGGTCCTCGACATGAACGACCGCGCGCTCCGCCAGATCGTCTGCAACCTGGGTGGCGTCGCCAACGGGTTCCCCCGGGAAGCCGGTTTCGACATCACGGTGGCGTCGGAAGTGATGGCGATCCTGTGCCTTGCCGACAACCTCAAGGATCTGGAAAAACGCTTGGGCGACATCATCGTCGGCTACCGCCGAGATCGCTCACCTGTCTACTGCCGTGATATCAAGGCCGATGGCGCCATGGCCGTGCTGCTCCAGCAAGCGATGCAGCCCAACCTGGTTCAAACGCTCGAGAACAACCCAGCTTTCGTCCATGGCGGGCCGTTCGCCAATATCGCGCACGGCTGCAACTCCGTGGTCGCCACCAAAACGGCCCTGAAACTCGCTGATTACGTCGTCACCGAGGCGGGCTTCGGTGCCGACCTGGGGGCCGAGAAGTTCTTCGACATCAAGTGTCGCAAGGCGGGTTTGAATCCGAACGCGGCCGTCATCGTTGCCACGATCCGGGCCTTGAAAATGAACGGCGGCGTCGCCCGTGACGATCTCGGCGTGGAGGATGTCGAGGCCGTCCAAAAGGGTTGCGCCAACCTGGGCCGGCATATCGAAAACGTTAAGCAGTTCGGCGTCCCGACGATCGTCGCCATCAACCACTTTGTTTCGGATACGGACGAGGAGATTGAAGTCGTAAAGGAATACGTGGCGAGCCTAGGCGCCGAAGCCATCCTGTGCCAACATTGGGCCAAGGGTTCGGAAGGCACCGAGGAACTGGCCAGTTGCATCGTCGACATGGTCGAGGGCGGTTCGGCGCAATTCGCGCCGATCTATTCCGATGACATGCATTTGTTCGAGAAGATCGAAGCCGTCGCCAGGCGCATTTACCGTGCCAACGAAGTGATTGCGGACAAGAAGATCCGCGACCAGCTTCGCCAGTGGGAAGACCAGGGATTCGGAAAACTGCCGGTCTGTATGGCGAAGACCCAATACAGTTTCTCAACCGACCCGAACCTGCGCGGGGCGCCCAACGATCATGCCGTGCCTATCCGCGAGGTGAGATTGTCAGCCGGGGCAGGCTTCGTCGTGGTCATATGCGGCGAAATCATGACCATGCCGGGCTTGCCGAGCGTGCCTGCGGCCGAGTCCATACGCATCGACGACGACGGTCTTATCGACGGTTTGTTCTAGGCCGGTTCGACATGAGTCCGATTGCCGTCGACGGGGAACACCTGACTCCGCGGCGACGGCAAGGCGGCAACGTAGGCGGGGCCAACCTCCTGCTTGGCGGTTTCGCGTGGCCGCTCGCCGCCGTCGCGATGCTGGCGCCTTAAAGTCGGGCATTTTCCGACAACGGACAAAATCTTGCCCTAGCTGGCTGGCTCGGGAGGGTTTTTGGTAAACCACTCAACGATACTCGGCATGTTGTCCTCAAATCCGGCCGGCACACCGAAATTCAATGCACCTGCCCGCATGGCACTTCGGTTTTCGAAGGTATGCCGCACGTCTCCTGGAACCAGAATGAAGGAGCCTTTGGGGGCTTCGATCCATTTATCATCCATTTGAAAATGCATGGTTCCTTCGATCACGTAAAAGACGTCATCTTCGGGATGGGTATGAACGGGAGGGCCTTTTGTATTCGGCTCCAGCCACCATTCCGAGATGTTGTAGCTGCCAGCGGATTCATCGCGATCGGCCTTGAAGACGGCCGTCATGCCGCCCATCGCATAGTGTCGTCCTTGGCCTGGAGACAAAACGACGCCTTCGCGCTTGCCTTTGCCGTCACTCATTTGAGGCTCCCCGCTATCTGGACCAAGGGGAGATCTCGACGTTCGCCGATAGACCCACCCCCCCTCGTCGAAACTTACAACATCCGGCGGTATTTGTTGATTCGCACGTCACCGTAGGATCAGTAGTGGCTCCTTCCGATCGAACGCTAGGATGGTCGAATTGGATGGGAATAGGCGGTATCCCTCTTGAACCGCTAAGTCCATCTTTCGAATGAAACGGCCGTGCCGCCCTCTGACTGCCTTGAAAACGCTCTTTGACCGGATTCCGAGACTGGTCACCCTATTCAGCCGCGACGCCGGTCTCCTCTTCCCCCTTCTCGACCCGGCAGGCCGAGTACTTGAACTCCGGGATCTTGCCGTAGGGGTCGAGCTGCGGGTTGGTCAGCATGTTGGCGGCCGCCTCGACGAAGGCGAATGGCACGAAGACCATGTCTTCCGCGATGGCGCGGTCGGCGCGGGCCATGATGTCGATGCTGCCGCGCCGGGTCGTAATGCGGACCGCATCGCCCGGCGCGATGCCCAGTTTGCGGAGCGTCCTCGGGTGGAACGAAGCGTTGGCTTCCGGCTCCGCCCAGTCGAGAACGGCGGTGCGCCGGGTCATGGATCCCGTATGCCAATGCTCCAATTGGCGCCCGGTGATCATGATCAGCGGAAACTCGTCATCCGGCGTTTCGGCCGGGGCGACGATGGACGCCGGTGTGAACTTGGCCCGCCCGTCGGCCCTGGGGAACTTGTCGCCGAAGACGATGGGCTGGCCCGGGTCGTCGTCGGCGAGCGACGGGTAGGTGACGACGTTGTCGCGCTCCAGGCGCTCCCAGGTGATGTTGTCGAGCGACTTCATGGATTTTTTCATTTCGTCGAAGACGTCGCTGGGGTGTCCGTAGGTCCAGCCGAGGCCGAGGCGTTTGGCGAGATCGACGACGATGGCCCAGTCCTCCCGCGCCTCGCCCGGCGGCGGCACGGCGGGCCGTCCCATCTGCACCTGGCGGTTGGTGTTGGTGACCGTTCCCGTCTTCTCGGCCCAGGCCGTCGCCGGCAGGATGACGTCGGCGTAATTGGCGGTTTCCGTGAGGAAGATGTCCTGGACGACGAGGTGTTCCAGCTTGGCCAAGGCATCCCGCGCATGCCCGACGTCCGGGTCGGACATGGCCGGATTTTCGCCCAAGACATAGAGCCCCTTGATGGCGCCATCGTAGATGGCATCGACGATCTCGACCACAGTGAGGCCCGGCTGAGGGTCGATGTCGGCGTCCCACAGCCCCTTGAACAGTTCGCGGGTGGGTTCTTGGGCGACCGGCTGGTAGTCGGGCAGGACCATGGGGATGAGACCGGCATCCGATGCCCCCTGCACGTTGTTCTGGCCGCGGAGCGGATGCAGGCCGGCGCCCGGCCGGCCGACCTGGCCGCACATGAGGGCGAGCGAGATCAGGCAGCGCGAGTTGTCGGTGCCGTGGATGTGCTGGGAGATGCCCATGCCCCAGAAGATCAGGGCCGCCTTGGCCCCGGCGAAGGTGCGCGCCACGTCCCTGAGGACCGCCGCGTCGATGCCGCAAATGGGCGCCATGTCTTCGGGCGAGAACGCCTTCAGGTGGTCCTTCATGGCATCGAACCCTTCGGTCATGGATTCGATGTACTGACGGTCGTAGAGCCCCTCCTCGACGATGACGTGCATGATGGCGTTGAGCATGGCGACGTCGGTGCCTGGGCGGAACTGCAGCATGTGGCTGGCGTGGGGTTTCAGGCCCTGGCCGCGCGGATCCATGACGATGAGCTGGCCGCCGCGCTGGGCGAACTGCTTGAAGTAGGTGGCGGCGACCGGGTGGTTCTCCGTCGGGTTGGCGCCGATGACGATGGCGACGTCGGCGTTCTCGATCTCGTTGAAGGTGGCGGTGACGGCGCCGGAGCCGACATTTTCCATGAGGGCGGCGACGGAGGACGCGTGGCAGAGCCGGGTGCAGTGGTCGACGTTATTGTGGCCGAAGCCGGTGCGGATCAGCTTCTGGAAGAGATAGGCTTCCTCGTTCGAGCATTTGGCCGACCCGAAACCGGCGACCGCTTTTCCCCCGTGCTCCTCGCGCAATGCCATCAGTCCTCTCGCCGCCTTTTCCATGGCCTCTTCCCAGGTCGCTTCCCGGAAATGGGTGAAGGGATCGGCGGGATCCACGTCAAGCCCCTTGGCCGGCGCGTCGTCACGGCGGATCAGCGGCTTGGTCAGGCGGTGCGGGTGGGAGACGTAATCGAAACCGAAGCGGCCCTTGACGCAGAGCCTGTTCTGGTTGGCCGGGCCGTCGACGCCGTCGACCCAGGCGATGGCGCCGTCCTTGACCTTGAATGACAGCTGGCAGCCGACACCGCAGTAGGGGCAGACGGACTGAACCTCGCTGTCATAATCAGCGCTGTCGCCGGTCTCGTCGGGCCTAAGCGCCGTCGCCGGCATCAGGGCGCCGGTCGGGCAGGCCTGCACGCATTCGCCGCAGGCGACACAGGTCGACGCCCCCATGGGATCGCCGAAGTCGAAGGTGATCCGGGCATCGTGCCCCCGCCCGGACATGCCGATGACGTCGTTGACCTGGACTTCCCGGCAGGCGCGGACGCAGAGATTGCAGTGGATGCAGGCGTCCAGGTTGACTCGCATGGCGGCATGGGAGTCATCGAGCAGCGGGACGCGCGACTCTTCAAGTGGCGGAAAACGGCTTTCGGAAACGGCCTGGCGTTTGGCCATGAACCAGAACTGCGACGAGCGGTCGTGGGCCTTGTCCCGGTCCGGCTGGTCGGCAATCAGCATCTCCATGACCAAACGCCGGGCCTTGACGGCGCGCTCGGAGTCCGTGGCCACGACCATGCCCTCGCTGACGGGCCGGATGCATGAGGCGACCAGGGCCCGTTCGCCCTCGACCTCGACCATGCAGGCCCGGCAGTTGCCGTCGGCGCGGTAGCCTGGTTTCGGCTTGTGGCAGAGATGGGGAATGCCGGTCCCTTCGGCCCTGGCCGCTTCCCAGATCGACTGGCCTTCCCGGGCCGAAACGGTTTCGCCGTCGAGCGTAAAGGTGACCGTCTTCGGTGTTTCGGCCGCAGTCATGATCCGATCTCCTCGCCGAAGTGTTTCATGGTCAGGCGGATCGGGTTCGGCGCCGCCTGGCCGAGACCGCAGATCGAGGCGTCGGCCATGGCGTCGCACAGGTCATCGAGAAGAGGCTGATCCCAAACGTCCTGCTCCATGAGTTTCACTGCCTTCTCGCAGCCGACCCGGCAGGGCGTGCATTGGCCGCAGCTTTCGTCCTCGAAGAAGCGCAGCATGTTGAGCGCCGCATCGCGGGCCCGGTCCTGATCCGAAAGCACGACCACCGCGGCCGAGCCGATGAAGGTCCCGTGCTCCTGCAGGGTGTCGAAATCGAGCGGTACGTCATTGAGGGACGCCGGCAAAAGCCCGGACGACGGACCGCCAGGCTGGTAGGCCTTGAAGACATGCCCGTCGGCCATGCCGCCCGCCGCCTCGATGATGTCGTCGATGGTGGACCCGGCGGCGAGCAGGTAGACGCCCGGATGTTTGACGCGCCCGGACACCGAATAGCTGCGCAGGCCCTCGCGGCCGTTCTTCTCGACCGAGGACAGGACTTCCGCCCCCTCGCGGAGCACACGAGCGACCCAATGGAGCGTCTCGACGTTGTTGACGAGGGTCGGCCGGCCGAAAACGCCGACCTGGGCGACGTAGGGCGGACGGTGACGGGGCAGGCCGCGCTTACCCTCGATGCTCTCGATCATCGCCGATTCCTCGCCGCAGATGTAGGCCCCGGCGCCGCGGCGGAGGTCGATGTAGCCCTCCCTGACCAGCCCCGCCGCTTCCAGGTTGCGGATCTCGCGGCGCAGGATCTCAAGGATCGCCGGGTACTCGTCGCGCATGTAGAGGAAGACCGTCTCGGCCTCGACCGCCCAGGCGGCGATCAACATGCCTTCGAGAAACAGATGCGGTTCGCGCTCCAGGTAATAGCGGTCCTTGAAGGTCCCGGGCTCGCCCTCGTCGCCGTTGACGGCGAGATAGCGCGGGCCCGGCTCAGCGCGGACGAAGGACCATTTGCGCCCGGTCGGGAAACCGGCGCCGCCGAGGCCGCGCAATCCGGCCTCGATCAAGGTCTCCTCGACGGTTTCCGGCGCCGTCCCGCCGCCTCGCAAGGCTTCCAGTTTTTCGTATCCGCCATCGGCCCGGTAGGCATCGAAACCCTCGTAGTCCGGAATATGCGGATGGGTATGGCCGGCGTCGATCGCCGCCTTGATTGTCTCCGGTGTCGCGCGGTCGATGTGGTTGTGACCGAGTTCGACGGTCGGCGCCGTGTCGCAGCGCCCCATGCAGGGCGCGCGGACGACGCGGACTTCGGCCGGGTCGAGGCCGTCTTCGAGAGCACTTTGCAGTTGCCGGGCGCCCGCCAGTTCGCAGGACAGCGAATCGCAGACACGCACGGTCAAGGCAGGCGGCGGGGTCTCCCCTTCCCTGACGACGTCGAAATGGGCATAGAAGGTGGCGACCTCGTAAACTTCCGCCTGGGATAGGTTCATTTCCTCGGCCAGTGCCCGCAGATGCGCCGCCGACAGGCAGCCGTAGCGGTCCTGGACCAAGTGCAGGAATTCGATCAGCAGATCGCGGCGGCGCGGCCTGTCGCCGAGGAGACCGCGCACGTCCTTGAGGGCGCTGTCGTCGTATTGGCGCCCTTTCGGCGTTCGCCTGCCTTTGCCGCGCCCGGATTTCCAGACGCCCTTCGTACCATCGAGCGGAGCCATGGCACCCTCCTCCCTTCTCAGAAACCATTATAGGGAAACCCGAATGGGGCGCGGCGGCAAATCGTATTTCGTTAAGGCGTGATTTGCCCAGGTTATTGCGCCTGGTCGCTCAATGCCTTTGCCAACGCCAGGATCGCCGGTAACGCCGGTTCCCGCTCGACCACCGCCAGGCACATGGGTTTCGCCACATCGGGCTCGACCAAGGAAAGCTGAATGGCACTGGACGAGAACGGCAGGCTAGCGGCGAGCTTCTCCGGAGCGATCGTCGCCGCCGTTCCGGTCTCGACCTGGGCAAGAGCCGTCGTCAAGGCATTGGTCTCCATGATCAGGTTGGGTTCGACGCCGACCTCCTCGAAGACCTCGTTGCGGATGCGTCGGTTACGCATGTTCTTGGTGAGCAGACAGAGCGGCAGCCCGGCGGCTTCCCGCCAGGTGACGGTTCCCTCGGTGCGCGGCGCCAACGCCGGCGGCGCCAGCAGCACGTAACGCTCGTCGTAGAGCACCTCGGTCTTCAGGGACTTGGGGATTTCCTGCTCGAGATAGGTGATGCCGGCATCGAGGGAGAACTCCTCCAGGCCCTGCCAAATCTGGGATGAGGAGGCCGAATGGATCTCGATGACGAGGCCAGGGTGCTGCTCGCGCAGGCGTTCCAAATTCCGGGCCGCGTAGGTGATCGCCGTCGGCACCGTGCCGATAAGGAGCCGGCCCGACAACAGCCCTTTCGCCTGCTCGATTTCCTGGCGCATGCCTTCGGCATCGGCGAGCAGTTGGCGGGCCCATTTGAGGACGATTTCCCCTTCATCGGTGAACCCCATGAAGCGGTTTCCGCGCTTGACGATGGGCGTCCCCAGTTCGTTTTCCAGATTGCGGATGCGGGCCGAAAACGCCGGTTGCGAGATCCCGCACTCGTCCGCTGCCCGGGCGAAGTGGCGATGGCGGGCCAGGGCGGCAAGGAGTTGCATGTCGCGGAGGTCGGTCATCGATCGAAAAGGTCCAATTTCGGCCGACGTTCTTTTTCCGCCTGCCTCTCGCCATCACTGAGGTTCGGTTGGACAATATTATAGCCGATCTCTTCACATCTATCGACGGCATGCACAACACGACTACCGCCGAATACAAGGCGTTTACGACCCCGCACCACCGTCGCCGATCAGGCTGAAGGGCGCCCAGAACAGTGGGTGGGCGTAGCTGAAGACGCTCTTGCCGCCATCATCGACCAACCCCGGGCCGTCGATCAGCGACAGCATCGATTTCCTGAGCGCCTGGGCGCGGGGCAGCGTCGGTTCGGCGGCGTGGACACGGAACAGTTCCGTCGTCAACTTGCGCGCCGAGGCGCTCTCCACAGGCCAGTTGCTGACCAGGAGAGAGCGGGTGCCGGCGTAGAAGAAGGCGCGACCCAGGCCCGAAACCGCCTCCGCACCGGCACCATTGGCGGCACCCGTGTTGCATGCCGACAAGATGACCCAGTCGGCACCAATCTGAGCGCCAGGATCTCGGACATGGTCAGGAGACCGTCCTCGCCGCCGCCGGCCACTTCCGGCGACGACAGGGCCAAGGCCGGTTCCTGCAGCCCCTCCAGTTCGCCCGGCACCAGACCGTGCGTGGCGAAGGCCAGCACCTTGAAGCCCGATAGGTCGGCCTTTTTGACGAAACCCTCACTGGCCTTCTCGCCCGTGAACAGCGTCTGGCTGGGGTCGGCATTCAAGGCGAGCGCAATGCCGCGGATCTCGTCGGCGGTGTCGGGCAACCTGGGTAAGGCGTCGAGTTTAATGGCGCCGGCGCCATCACCTGGCGACGCCATCGGCGCAGCGCGGCGCGCCAGCACCATGCCGCGGGTCTTAACGTCTCCGGTGCCGGCCGGTCGGGTGCCCGGTGACGGCGCGCCCTTTTGGCTCGCATTGAAGAAGGGATCACCAAAACCGGCGAACGGTTTGCGCTCGGCCTTGCCCGGCGGAAGTTTGCGGAGTAGGGCCAAGGCACTGACCGAGGGCACGCGACTGACCGCGTGGTCGCGAACCAGCCAGGGGACCGTACGGTAGCCGGCGAACAACATCTCTCCTGCCGCGGCCGGGCCGGGTGTTCTCGTCGGCAGCACCGTCAGCGGGCAGCCGAGCGGGCCGTGGGCGACCACGACCAAATTGGCGGCCGATTTCCAGCCATCCGCGACTGGCTGCAGGAGCTGTTGATAGGCATCGAATGCCGTCTCCACATCGAAGGGCGGGATGTCCCCCAGGGTCGCGGCATTGGGTTCCAGGGCACCGCGGATCAACGCCACGGTGTCGTCGATGTCCTCCTCACCGGCGTCAATAGCCGCAAAATGAGCGCTTCCGGATTTCGGTACCGCCCAAACGAAAGAGCGCTCCTCGCCGACGAAGAAGGCGACCAGCGCCTCGTCGGGCTTCAAGGCCTTGCGCGCATCGTCGATCGCCGCCGGTTGCGGATTGATGAGACCGGCGTAATCGGGATAGCGGCGCTCGATGGTCGCCATAAGATCGCCCCGCGTGTCGCGGTGCTTATCGATACGCACATTCAGATCGGCAACGACTTCGGAAACCTGTTGGTCCTGCGGTTTACTCAAGATCTCGGCCAGAAGCGCATTCAGAGCGGCCGTTTGTTTGCGCGAGTCCTGTTCGCGGCGAACCAAATCGGCCAGTTCCGGTTTCACCGCCAAGGCCCGGGCGCCTGAAGCGGCAATGGCGCTCTGCACACGCCGGCCGCGCGCGGTGTCGGCCAGTTGAAAAGCGACCTCCATAGCGTCGATGCCTGCCGTTTTTTCGTGTTCGGTCCCCCGGATATCGGCGAGGAGGCCGATGTAGGCTTCCAAAAAAACGGCTTTCCATCGCTCCTGTGCCGTCTCGGTGGCGTTCTCGTCGTCGATCGGTCGAGATTTGGAAAGCATCAGAGGGATGCCGGAGATGAAGTGAACAAGGGCATCGGCGTGTTTACCGACCCGAGCCAGGGCCGTCGCCAGGGTGACACGAGCCAGGGCAGCCCGCGGGTGCTTTTCGCCGAACTGCCGGCTGGCATGGCGATGGGCGTCTTCCAGATGGGGCAGAATTTCCGCTGTCCGGCCGGTCTTGATCAATGCGATGGCCAGCGACGGCGTCTTGCCGAGCATGCGCGTGAACCCTTCCGGTTTCATGACCATCTCGATGCGCGCGAATTCCTCAGCGGCGTCCGTCCATTCAGCCTGGAAGGCGAGGATCGAAGCGAGATCGCGCCGGGCGCCGCGCAATTTCGACTGGCGGTCGTTGAGACCGGCGTTCTGGTATATTCCGATGGCATCACGAACCGTCTGTTCGGCATCCGCGGCGCGGCCCTGGGCGGTCAATGTCGCGGCCAGCTTGCGGGCGATGTCGCCGGTCACAGAGTTGTCGGTGCCGATTTTGTCGAGAGCGTCGTTAAGCGCTGTCCGCGCCGTCACTTCTGCCTCTCGCAACCGCCCCTGTCTGATCAAGTTTCGCGCCAGACCCCCGTGGCGCCGAGCGCGAAGCGACGGATCCGTGTCCATTTTGCCGGACTCTGCAAGCGCATCGAGTTCCTTGCGCAAAAAGACCTCAGCGTCAGCCCAACGCCCCTGAAGCTCCATCAGGAAAGCGTCCATGCGATGGCTTTCCGCCTCCAGTTGCAGTCGCTTCTCCGACGGTGGACGCTTGGTCATGAAGATCTGCTGGATGGTGCGTTTTGCCTTCTCGCTGGCCTCACGGGCCCGTTCGATGTCGCCCTGGGAGGCGTACATATAGGCGAGGCCGCGGTAGGTCACCGGATTGGGCCGGATCGCCGCCGCATCCTGCATGATCCGAATCGCCTTTTTGGTGTGGCCGATCTGGTGCTCGACGAAGGCTGCGTCCTTCAGGATCGATTGGCGTTTCTTCGGGTTGATACGGGCGCTGCGCAACGCTTCGAGGGCCTTACGCATATCCGCAACCGCATCCGTGAGGCGTCCTTCCTTCTGCGCCTGCTTGCCGCGTTTGCGGTAAAAAAGTGCCTGCTGAGCCGCATTCACCCCACCCTCGCCACCGGCCTGCCCGGACTTGCGTTTCTTCTTTCCTTTTTTGCCTTTCTTGCCGCCGCCGGATTGGGCAAGGCGAATTCCGTCGATCCCGTTGCGCGCCTCGGCCGAAGTGCCTTTTTCACGAAATGCCGGGAAAAGAAACGAAGCGTCATTCGATGAACCGGAGACTGCTGTTGCCGGACTGGGGGAGATCAACAACGGCGCTGCTATGGCGGCCACAAGTGCAAACCGCACAAGCGTCCGGCCCGAGGACAAGAATGCGGTCGCAACCGTCATCAGACGTCCCTCCTTATCTGAGGGTGGCGAGCAACTTCCTGGCTTGACCGACGCACCCGTTTTCCGCCATCCAGACGATCCGGTGCGCATCGGTTGAGAGCTCCGGCATTTGCTTTAATTTGACCCGGGCCGCCGTCCGCTGGCCCTTGAGACGGACCATCACCGACATTCCATCGCGGACCGATACTTCGGACGGCCACTTCAGGTCCGCCGCGCCTTTCGGCCACGCAACCTTGGTCTTGCCGCCTTTCGGTAGCTCCTTTAGAGACACCGAGCCCTTTTTCTTGGTATTCGCCCGCCACAATGCCGGAAGCGTGCCGGTGCGGAAACAATGGGTGCTGGAGCGTCCCACATCGATATGCCAGACATCCGGCGGTTCCGCCTTGGCCGAACCCCGCATGACGCCGAGCTTGCTGGTGCCGCCCCCCTGCGGCGCCACCAGCTTGGCGAGCGCCGCCGTCAAATTCTTGTCGCCATCACCGGCGGCGGCCGCGACGGCACCGGAATGGGGGCCTTTCAGCATGATCACTTGGCCGCTTTCCGATACCAGGCTCAATTCCATTCCGGTCGCGAGCGTCACGTTCGTGCCATCCTCGATCATGCCGCCGGCCGGGTGATCCGGAGACGTTGAAGCGATGATTACCAATTGACCGGCCCAGGACGGTACGGCGAAAAGCAAAAGCAAAACAAAGGAGATAAACGAAATCGAATTGCGGCCGTTCATATTCTATTTTTCCTTCAACACGATGGTTTCTCCGGTCGCGCCACTAGCCAATCGGCCCGCATGCATGGCCACGAGTTTATCATCCGGGTAGGTAGCGGCCAATTCCCCAAAGGCCTTAGGGGCATCCGCGTGCTCTTCCTTCAGGAGGCCGTAGGCCGCCTCATAGGCCGCGACCTGTTCTTCCGGCAAATGGTCGACCGGCTCGAAGGTGAGCACGCCCTGGGTCTTACCCTTCAACACCAATCGGCCGATCGGCCGCGCCCGCATGCCGTCCACACCCTTCATCGTCTCTTCGGCGATACACACCATGGTGCCGGTCTGTTTGTTGACGCTCTCGAGCCTGGCGCCCGTGTTCATGGCATCGCCATGAGCGTTGTAGTCGAAAAACGCCTTGCCCCCGAAATTACCGACCGTAACCATGCCTGAATTGACGCCGACCCGGGTGCCGCCGATCTCGATCCCCTGTTCCCGGTAGCGGGCCTGGAACGCGCGGGCAAACTTGTCGAACTCCATGGCGCAAAGGGCGGCCCGCTGGCGATGATCGTCCTGGCCGACCGGTGCATTGAAAAGCACGACGACAGCGTCGCCGACGATCTTGTCGATGGTGCCGCCGTGACCGAGGGCTATCGAACACATGCCGTCCAGATACTCGTTGAGGACCGGCAGAATTTCCGCCGGATTCGATTTCTCGATCATGCTGGTGAACCCGGCGAGATCCGAATAGAGGACGGAAATCTCGCGGCGCTCGCCACCAACCGTGAACTTGGTCGGGTCCTCGATCATCTGATCGACGACCTGGGGCGCTGTGAAGCGCGAGAAGGCTCCCGGATGTATTTCTTCTCGGCCCGCACCCGGCCCAGGAACAGAGACGTGACGCCGCCTGCGGCGAGGACGAAGGCTGCACTGGGTGACACCAAGGGCAGCAGCACTTGGCCCTGTTGATAGAGCACGAATCCGCCGACCCAGAACCCGACGATGACGGCGACCGTGATCAGGGCCTTTGCCCAGGGCGGCATCTTCACGGCGAATATCAAGCCGCCAAGCGTGGCCCCAATGGCGATGACCAGGATCAAAACGGCCGTACCCGTTCCCGGAGGCGCCTTACCGTCGAGCAGTTGGGCAACACCGTGGGCATGGATGAACACACCCGGAAGGGTTCCTGCCTTTTCGCCGAGGCCGGCGATCAACGGTGTGCGGTGTCGATCGTCCTGCGGCAAGTCGGCGCCGACCAGAACGATCTTGTCCTTGAACCACGGTGCCGGCAGCAGCCGGAAGGCGTGAAGCGGGAAGGACTTGAAGGTCGGGGTCTTGTCGTTGGGGGGCTGGCGGTAAAGCAACCGTTCAGCCTTGGTTTGCGGCCCGCTGTCCAGACCGGTCAGGGAATAGGCCAACCCCGGCACCCAGCGCCCATTCCGCTCGCCGCCTGGGAAGATCCAACGTACCGTGCCGTCGGCCGGGTCGGACGCGAGGTTGGGAAGGGCGCGGTAGACGTTCGAAGGTACGTTCTCCAGAAACTTCGCCTGTTTATCCGTCAGTCCGTCCTGCGTCGACACCCAGGATACTGAAATCGGCACCGTCGAATTGGCCATGGCGGCGAACAGGACCTGGTCCTTCTGGGATTCGGTCGCCTGGTCGAACAGGATGTCGAGCCCGATATGGCGGGCACCAGCGGCATTCAGCTTGGCGATCGTCGTCGCCAAAATGCCGCGGTCCAAAGGCGAGCGGTAGGGGAACATCGCCAACGTATCCTCGGTCACGGTAAGGATGACGATATCCGGGTGCTGCGGTTGGTCCGGCGTCAACGCGGCGATGCGCAGGTCAGCGACGGTGTTCTCGACCTGGGCCAGGAACGGCAGGTAACGGAACCCGCCCCAGGCCAGCAGCGTGGCGCCGACAAGTACGGCGCCGATGGCCAAGCGAAAGCGCCGGTTCGACGACTCTGGCGTGTGGTTATCGCTCACGCGGATCCCCCAATCGTAAAGGCCCGGCTAAGAAAACCGCGGATAAGCCAGCGCTTCAAGAGCCTTTGGCGCCCGGGATTAGGCAACCTCGCGGCTGAGGAACGTGCCCAAGGCCGCATTGTATTCTGCCGGCTTTTCCAGATAGGGCGCATGACCGGCGCCGACGATGGTCACCAGGTCGGCGCCGGGGATAGCGGCAGCCAGTTCATCGGTGCGCTCCCTGGTGACGACCGGATCGACTTCGCCGGCGAACACCGACACCGGGCAAGCGAATGCGGTGAGCAGGTCACGATTGTCGGCTTCGTTGATCATGCGCGCCGCCGCCTCGACGCCGTCGCGACTTGTCCGGGATGCGATCTCGGCAATCAGATCGAAGACGTCGGCGGGCGCATCGGGGGCCAGCATGGCACGGGCCCGTGCCAGCCCGTATTCCCGGGGCCCGCCGCGGTCAAAGGCCTGGAGGCGTTCCCGGTAATCATCGGTCAATCCCGATCCCTTCGAGCGGCATCCACCCCAATGAGTGCAGGACAAGACCAAACGTTCGACGCGTTCCGGATGGCGCCCGGCGAAACGCGCCGAAACGATGCCGCCCATGGAGTGGCCAACCACCGTGGCCCGGTCGACGGCGCAGTGCTCGAACAACTGGACCAAGGCCTCGGAAAAGCGATCGACGTCGGGCTCGGCGAGCGCCGACCCGCTGTATCCCGGCGCGTCCCAGGCGATGCATCTGTAGTCCCGGGAAAATCGCTCGAACTGACCGACCCAACTCAAGGAGTTCCCGGCGAGCCCGTGCAGGAAGACGATGGCGTCGCCCGCTCCCGTCTCCCGATAGGTCAGCGGTCCGCCCGGCAGGTCCGCCGTTCGTTTCCGCGCATCCATGGTTCCGCCCCCGTTAAGTCTTTTTCCGAAACCGCGCGTCACCCGCAGCTTTTGTTGGCACCCTTTGTAGCCCGATTCCGCTGATCCGCAAACGCGGGTAAACGAACGGAAGGGTTGAGAGACGATCCGATTGCGAAACCGTCAGCACCCATTATGCTCCAACGATGGCCCTCGAAGGAGACAGGACATGCGGTTTCTTATCCCGGTATTTATAGCCCTGACACTCATTGCCGCAGGCTCGGCGGGTTCAGCGCGCCCGGCGGACGCGTCCGACCTGTTCAACAAACTGAAAGAGGCCGTCGACAGTGTCGGGACCGGGACTCCAACCACGGGTAGCGGCGCGGCGACGCTCTTGAGCGACGACGACATCATCGCCGGTCTCAAGGAGGCGTTGAGAGTCGGCACCGAGCGTGTCGTAGGCCAGATCGGTGCCGCCGACGGCTACAACGCGGACCCGGCCATCCACATTCCGCTGCCGCCGGAACTGCAGAGGGTGCAGGGCCTGATGAAGAAGTTCGGCCTGTCGGACCTGGTCGACGACGTCGAGCTCAAACTCAACCGGGCCGCCGAACAGGCCGCACCGAAAACCAAGGAACTCATCTGGAAGGCCATCAATGAAATGACGCTGGACGACGCCAAACGCATCTACGACGGCCCCGACGACGCGGCGACCCAGTATTTCAAGAAAATAGCCTCCGATGATCTCGCCAAGGTCATCAAACCGATTGTCGATCGGACTCTAAACGAGGTCGGTGCCATCGCCGCCTACGACCAGCTCATGGGCGATTACGCAAAGCTACCGCTGGTTCCCGACGTCAAGGCGGATCTTTCGAACCACACAGTCAACCTGGCCCAACAGGGTCTGTTCCACTATCTCGCCCGCGAGGAAGCGGCGATCCGTCAGAACCCGGCGAAGCGGACGACGGAGATATTGGCGAAAGTGTTTGGGGGGTAGGTGTTCTAAGGCGAAGGTTCTCTGACAAACGAGCTCGCGAAACGATGTCGTCAGTCGCCGACGAGCCAGCTCAAAGCCGATCTGTCGTCTAGGAAAATACCTGTTCTCACGCCGCGGTTCGACGCGACGTCTTTCACAAATTCCATTCTCTCCATATCCTGAACCGGGATAATGATGGCCAGGCGCGTAACGGCCGGGAAATGCCGATGGAGTTCGCTGGTGAATTGAAAGTCCTGAGTCAAAGACTGTTGAGGTTTGGCTTCGGTCACGTCGATAAGGAGCCTTTTGCAGTCATTGTCGACCAGCGTTCGGCTGACATCTCCGCGCGAAGTCTCAAGGTCGTTTTTCGTGACGGTGCCGCTTATGGTAAGGGACACGAACCCTTGGTCTTCAAGAAAGTCCACGACGAAGGGCATCCACTGACCTTTCTAATTCTGCCGCGATTTATACTTCAAGCTATAGCATTCGGTTGTATTCAAGTCCCGCGCATCGCCAACCGGAAGACGGGGTATTGGGCGAGGGTGTTTGGGGTGTAGGGTTTCGCGCGTCGATGAAGTCTATTACTCGAAAACGCTCGACGCGAGGGACGAATTAGTCGTTGTTGCGAGCCCCCTGGTAGTGAGCGCCGTAGTGTTGTCACTGGTTCGTCCGAACACGAACGGCAGCTTAAAACTTATGGCTTGGGCTAATGGATTTCTCGTGCGACACGAAACCCGAAGCTAAAGTTCCGTGCATCTGGATGCGTTCCATAACGATTAGCAGAGCGGAGATTTGTTGGAGAAATGTTCCAGGCACCTCCACGTAATACGCGGTAGGAGCAATCCGCCTCCTTCCTAGCAGCGCCACGTGTTGGTGCCCCTTCGTAGTTGGGAAGATAACAATCCTCAGTCCACTCCCAGACATTGCCATGCATGTCGTGCAAGCCAAACTGATTTGGTGGGAAGCTTCCGATAACAGTCGGTGTCTTTCGATATTGGCCTTGAGGCCTACCGTTGAAGTTGGCTTGGTCGGTGGAGATCGTCGAACCCGTGAAATACGCTGTTGATGTGTTCGCGCGAGCGGCATATTCCCATTCGGCCTCACTGAGAAGTCGATAGGGCTTGCCTGTATTCTTGGCGAGTCGTTCCGCAAACGATCTCGCTTCCTTCCATCTCACATTTTGAACTGGTTTTTGGTCGCCTTTAAATCGACTCACGTTTTGCCCCATCACTGAAACCCATTCAGCCTGTGAAACCTCATATTTCCCGATGGCAAGTGGTGCTGGAATTGTGACATTGTGTACCGGGTTTTCATCTTTGAACCCGTCACCGCTCAAGTCGCCCATGCGAAAACTACCTGCAGGAACAACCACCATCTCGGGACACGTCGCGCAATCTTTGAAAGATGTACCGGGCGAGAGGTCTTGCTCGGACATTTGCGGAGCACAGGCCGAGAGATATCCGATCATTAGCGTGACCAATAACCAAGGATGTATTTGCATCCCGGATACCATTTTCTGGTTCGGCCAGATGCCTCAGTGACTGGTCCCGGCCGACAGCGTGATCTTGTTGTAGACGTTGTACTTGCCGCTGGGCTTTTTCATGGGGATGCGCTTGACCTCTTCCAAAGTCGCGGCGTCGTAGATGACCAGCGCCCCGTCGTTCTCCCAGATGCTGACCAGCGCGTGCTTGCCGTCGCGGGTGAACTCCACGTGCGCCGCCGTCTTGCCCGGTTCGGGGCGCAGTGTCCTGACGATCTCGAGTGTGCGCTTATCGATGACGTGCATGGCGTCGCGGTGTTTGCCGAAGAAGACATCGACCCAGGCATAGGGCGTGTTCTCGTGGCTTCGCATGAAGAAACCGGGGCCCAAGGTCTTGATGCGCTTGACGGTTTGCCAGCTTTCCATGTCGATGACGCTGACCATGCCTTCCCTCAGATGCGGCGTCGCCATGACGTCGCGGCCGTCGTACTGGAAGGTGATGCCAGAGCCCAGATGCGGCATGCTGTCGAGCTCGAGATCGGCCACCTTCCTACGGGCATCCAAGTTGAACACCTGACCCTTCTTGGCGTTGCGCGCCGCGCCCATGACGTCGGTGTAGGCCTGGTCGAAAAAGAAGTCGTCCATGTAATCGCCGACCTCGATGCGCCGGATCCCGAACGGCTGCTCGGCGACGACGACGCCCTCGACCTGCCCTTCCCGGTAATTATGGACGAAGTTTCCGTAAATGGGCGGTGCGTCCGGGTCGTAGGAAAGCTCCCAGATCTCGGTCATGTCCTTGAGGGCGACGACGAAGCTGCTCCGCGGTCTCGCCGTATAGACGGCGCTGACCCTGGACGTCTTGCCCTTGCCGTCGGTCACCGGAATAACGCGGAAGGGGCTGAGATCTTCCGCGTGCAACACGACGAGGCTATGCGGCAGGAAGTTGCCGACCATGACCCATTTGCCGTCGGCCGATACGGCGATGTTGCGCGTATTGATGCCGGCGCGGATCTCGGCCACGGGCTTCAGGCTGTAAAGGTCGTACTTCGAAACCCAGCCGTCGCGCGAGCCGAAATAGACGAAGCGGCCGTCCGGCGAATACTTGGCACCGCCGTGCAGTGCGTAGCGTGACGGGAAGCGCCACAGGGGCTCGAACTTGTCGCCGTCCAAGATGGTGACATGGTGATCGCCGGTCTCGACGACGGTGAAGAGGTTCAAGGGGTCGGCGTCGTGCACGGGTTTGTCGGGCAAGGCCGAAACCGGATTGTGGATGACGTGCGTCGCCTTGGTCTCGGCCATGCCCCAGTCCGGGATCGCCGGGAGTTTGGTGTAGACGAAATCGACGACGGCGGCGATCTGCTTGTCGTCGAGCTGTTCCTTGAAGGCCGGCATCTGGGTCGCCGGGCGGCCGTCGGCGACGACACCCAGCGCCTTCTTCTTGCGAAGCCGCCTCAGGTTCTCAGGCAACAACGCCGGGCCGATGCTGCCCAGGCGATCATCGCCGTGACAGGCCGCACAATGCTGCTGGTAGACGATCTGCCCGTCCGGTTCGGTCGCTTCCGCGCGCAATGGTAGGGCGGCGGCAGCGATCATCGCGGCGGCCGTCAGAACTTTAGGCAACGGCATGTCTTTGGCTCCTGTAGGGCGTCGTCTCGACCCGGGGACCGCCGTCGGTGATGCCGATCTCTTCGTCGGTCAGGTAACAGGCTGGGTCTTCCTGCCAGGGATCTTCGGTCACCTGCCAGGCGCGGACGCGCGTATTGCCGTTGCAGATGTCGAAGTGGCGGCATTCGCCGCACCGTCCCTTGACGGTGCGCGGGTGCGGCTTGAGACCGGCCATGATCGGGTCCGAGGTGTCCATCCAGATCTCGGAAAAAGGACGGGTCTTCACGTTGCCGAGGCCGTAGTTCCACCACATGGTGTCCGGATGCACCTCGCCGAGATTGTCGATGTTGGCGACATTGACGCCGGAGGCGTTGCCGCCCCATTGCACCAGCTTGGCGCGGATGTGCTCTTCCTTCTCGGGGAAGCGGCGGCGCACCCAGTGCAACAGATAGACGCCGTCGGCATCATTGTTGCCGGTGACGTATTCCTTGGGACGGCCGTCGAGGGTCTCCTGGAGCGAGCGCTCGAAGAGGAGGTCCATCGCATTGCGCGTCACTTCCCGCTCGGCATCGTCGACACGGTTGGTATTGCCGCGTCCCGCATAGTTCAGGTGCGACAGGTAGAACTTGTCGATGTCTTCATCGTCGAGGAGGTCGAGAAGTTTCGGCAGCTCATCGGCATTGTCCATGGTCATGGTGAAGCGCAGGCCCACCTTCATGCCGCGGCTCCGGCACATGCGCGCGCCCTCAAGAGACTTGTCGAAGGCACCCTCCTGGCGACGAAAGAGGTCGTGGGTCTTGCCGATGCCATCCAAGCTGATGCCGACGTAGTCATAGCCGATGGCACCGATGTCATCGATGTTGTCTTCCGTGATCAGCGTGCCGTTGGTCGACAGGCCGACGTAGAAGCCCATGTCCTTGGCGCGCTGGGAAATCTCGAAAATATCGGGCCTGAGCAGCGGCTCGCCGCCCGAAAGAATGAGCACCGGCACCCGGAACGCTTTGAGGTCGTCCATGACGGAGAACACTTGATCGGTCGAGAGTTCGCCGGGGAAGTCGGTGTCCGCGGACAGCGAGTAGCAATGCTTGCAGTTGAGGTTGCAGCGCCGGATCAAGTTCCAGATAACGACAGGCCCGGGCGGGTTGCGCCGGGGGCCGGCCGGCGTCGGCTCGATGAGTTCGCGCATGAATTGGCTGACCCTGAACATTTCTCGCTCCCGTCTAACCGACCAGCCTGAGGCCGGTCTTCTTGAGGATCTTGGTACTATAGAGGATTTGATGGGCCCTGGCCCGTTTACCCAACACGTCCGCAACGCGGGCTGCCTTGTCTTCGACCTCGCTGCGCTCGCGCCCGTGGACCATGGCGAACAGATTATAGGGCCAGTCCGGCAGATGGCGCGGACGCAGGTAACAATGAGAGACGAAATCGAGGGAACCGATCTCGCGACCCGCTTCGACAGCGTTTTCGTCGGCCACATCCCAGACGGTCATGCCGTTGGCTTTGTAGCCGAGCCGGTAGTGGTTGGGCACGGCACCGATGCGGCGGATGACGCCCGTTTCCAGCATGCGCCTCACTCGTGCCATGACGTCTTCCGGCTCCAGGCCGAGGCGTTCGGCGATCACGTGATAGGGCCGGATATCGAAGGGCAAGCCCTCCTGGGTCGCGGCGACGATCCGGCGATCGGTCTCGTCAAGGACGTCGGGGCGCAGGCTTCCGTCAGGCATCGAACCTCAACCCTATAAAAAATTCTGCCTCGCGCGGCATGTTGAGAACGGTAATGCCCGTCTCGGCCTCGATCTCGGCGATCACGTCCGCGATGCGTTCCGGCGTCTCGGTGGCCAAAACGAACCACATGTTAAGCGCGTGGTCGCGGGCGTAGTTGTGGGCCACCTCGTCGTGGGCATTGACCAGTTCGGTCACTTCCTCGTAGCGGTCCGCCGGCACCGCCATGGCCGCCAGCGTCAGGCCGCCGCCCATGCGCTCAGCATGAAAGAGCGGACCGAACCGGCTCAATACACCATCCTCCCGAAGGGAGCGCATGCGGTTGATGAGTTCGGCTTCTGACAGGTCGAGGCGATCGGCGAGTTCGGCGAACGGTCGTTCCGACACGGGAAAGCCGCCCTGCGTTTCGTTAATGATAAGCCGGTCTATGTCGTCCATCAGGCGGCTCCCGGAACCGCGGCGGTACCAGCGGCCCGGTGGGCCGGTACGTAGTGCGCGCCGCATTGCTTGTAGCGGTTGCGGCTGAACAGGATCGCATTGTCATACTGGGCCATGCCGAGGTCACCGCAGATCTGGTCGATCTGCGACAACACCGTTTCGCGGTCCTTGCCGTGGATCATGTTGTAGAGGTTGTAGGGCCATTCGCGATGACGCAAACGCTCGTAGCAGAGTGTCACGAAGGGCAATTGCGCCAGCTTTGGGCCGACCTCCGCGACCTGATCGTCGGGCACGTTCCAGGCGACCATGGCATTGGCCCGGTAACCCAGTTCGCGGTGCCGGACGATGACCCCGAAACGCTTGATGACGCCGCTGTCGATCATCGCCCGCAGTCGGTCGATAACCTCCGCCTCGGTCAGCCCAATGCTCTGGCCGACTGCAAGGTAAGGCCGATCGACCAAGGGCAGGCCGTCGGCGATTTCACGGAGCAGTTCTTGGTCGGATGCGTCGATCCTCATTTCAGGTCGAACCCCAAGTCGATATGGAACGGCGTCAGCAGGCGCAGGTCCATGACCTCGAGGCCGGTTGCCTCGGATATGGCATCGAGAACACCGGTTAGCGCCGACTCGTCCGGCGCCGTTACCACGAACCATAGGTTAACGTCGTGTTCGCGCTCGTAGTTATGGTTGACCTCGGGAAAGGCGGTGACGATTTCCGCCACCTCGGCGAGCCGGGCATCCGGCACCCGAATGGCGGCCAGGGTACTGGCACCGACCGTTCCCGGCCGCACCGCGGCACCGACCCGGCCGATGGAGCCCGAAGCCTTCAACTCTTCGAGCCTTTCGATGACATCCTGCTCGTCGAGCCCGAGCGCCTGTCCAATCACGGCAAAAGGCCTGGGCTCCAGCGGAAAATCCCGCTGAAAATCGTTGAGCAAACGGTGCTCCAAGGAACCTGGCGTCACGGTCAGAGTCCTATTCTGTTGGCCCGGGCCGTCAGAAAGATACCGCTCGGTTTGTCGGCCGGCAATTCCGCGAGGCGCTCGAAGGTCCGGGTGTCGTAGACATCGACCCGATTGGCATCGCGCACGGATACCCAAACCTGTTCGCCGCGCGGTGTGAACTCCAAATGCAGGATCGCCTTGCCCGGCTTGAACTCGTGGACGATTTTCATGGACGGAACATCGATGACCTGAACCGTGTCGTTCTTCGGGTGGGCAAAATTGACCCAGACCTGGCGACCGTCGGGCCGTGCCACGGCGAATACGGGTTGGCCATGAACGGGGATTCGCCCCACTTCCTGCCAACTTTTGGGATCGACAACCAGCAACTCATGACGGCCGATGGCCGGCAGGAAGATCTTATCACCGGCCCGTGCCCAGCCTTCCAGGTGCGGCATCTTGTAGACCGGCAGTTTCTTCTCGCCGCGACCGTATCCCGACAGAATGCGCCGCGGCCCCTTGTCGACCTGCCACAAATCTAAAAGCGTCATTCCGTCTTCGCCGAACAGGCCGGCGATATAGTAGCGGCCGTCGTCGGTGACGAGTGCGTCATAGGGCAATTCGCCGACGTCGGTGAATTTTGTGATGGCCGGCTTGGTGCGATCCGTGAAATCGGCGATCCAGGTCTCGCCGGCATCGTAGAGGCTGAACACGAACCGTTGCCCCGGCGCATCGACAAGGCCAATGACTTTGGAAAGTTCGCCGTCCTCACCGTTGGCCGGAATATCGGCGACCAGTTCGAGGGTATCGCTGTCGAACACCTTGACGCCGCCCGGCTTGTAGTTGGACACGGCAACCAGGGAACCGTCCTGGGAAATCGCACCGCCGATGCTATTGCCCGACTGGATAACCCGATTGACGATCTTGCCAGTCAGCATGTCGATCTTGGTCAGGCCGCCGTCACGGCCGAACACGTAGGCGAAGCGTTGGTCGCGGGAATAGACCACCGAGGCATGGCTGAGATCGCCCAGACCGTCGACGGTCATCAGGGACGTGCGGGTCGACGTCTCGATGATCTGAACCTTACCGACGGCGCGTTCGATGATAACACCGAGATCGCCGGTCCCTCTAAGCCGCGGCCCGTCGGCGTCAGCAGCCTTTGAGGCGATAAACCCGAAGACGATGATGGCCGTGACCAGGAAGGCCTTGTGCCACCAGTTCATTGCAAGGTTCATTCGGGCAACCCTTCCTTCAGTTGCTTGACGATCCAAACCACCTCCTGGCGCGTCAGCAGCGGCTGCCAGGGCGGCATCGGTGTGCCTTCGAATCCGTGCAGGATGGAATCGGCCAATACCTCGTCATCCTTACCTTTGAGGACTTCGGGAAGCAACGGAGGGCCGAGGCCGCCCTTCATGGTCAACCCGTGGCAGGAGCCACAGTCCTGCTTAACCAAGTTCAAGAGATCGGTACGCCGTTCCTGGCTCAAGCCATCGGCAAGAGCGTTTCCGGTCATCAAGAGAAGCGTGGCCATCAGGGCCAGGCTACGCATGGCGGAGTCCTTCTCCCCGCACAATGCGATCGACGCGGCCGTCACCGCTGCCGAGAACCTCGGCCAATTCGACGACCCGGCCGATGATAAACAGCACGGGGCCATCAAAATCAGCATCGGCGACATCGCCGGCGACTTCACCAAGTGTCGAAATAACGTGTGCTTGGTCGTCCCGTGTCCCGTTGCAGACGGCCGCCGCCGGGGTATTCGGCGCCAAACCGTTGGCAATGAGCTTGACCGCGATCTGCGGTATATGGGCCTTGCTCATATAAAGGACGAGTGTGGTCGCGGGATCGGCCATCCCTTTCCAATCGAGATCGAGCTCGCTTTCGGCACAGCAGTGCCCGGTGACGAAACGGACACTGTTGGCCACCCCCCGGTGGGTCAGCGGTACACCGATGGAAGACGCGCAACCGGTCGCCGATGTGACACCGGGAACGACTTCGAACCCAATATCGTGATCGAGGAGATAGGCGGCCTCCTCGCTTCCCCGGCCGAACATGAACGGGTCGCCGCCCTTCAAGCGCACAACCTGGCGGCCGTCACCGGCAAGGCGAACAAGCAATTCATTGATCTCGTCCTGGGGTACCGGATGGAGCTGCGGCTGTTTGCCGACATTTATCTTGGCAACACCCGTCGGAATCATGTCGAGGATTTCGTCCGAAACCAATCGGTCGTACACGACGACGTCGGCGTCCTCAATGGCTCTGAGGGCCTTGAGCGTCAATAGGTCCGGATCACCCGGTCCCGCCCCGACGAGCCAGACTGTACCTGATTCACGCATGGTCTTGAGCCTTCACCCGAGTATGCCTTCGACGGTCGATCTTCCATTATCACGGCGGGATGACGAAAGAATTGATCTCGGTTAAGTATTTTGACCGAAAGCCCGTTCCGAAGACCGCTTGGACGGTGATCGCCACCACTCCAGTCCCATACGGACGATCGGACCACTGGCGTAATCGGGCGCGACGCACCCTGTCCGCCCACTACCATGGCCCACCAGATTTGATGGTCGATAAGGCCCTTGGTCCTTCGCATCCGCGTGTTTCGAAGGTCGTACCGATATCGGGGGTATTCTTCTGAAAGTTAACTTTGGTCAAGGCATTGGTCCGGAAAGGCAGGTACTCCGGTAGGCATCGTCAGTGGATTATCTCGTTTTAAAGTCAGTGGAGAGACTGAGATGTATAGACTATCCGTGAAGGCTTCCGCTTTCGCGTTGGCGGTGGGCGCCGCTTTTCTGTTTGGCGCCTCTCCGGCAACCGTAGCGGCTCAGGAGCCGACACTTTCCGAAGAAGACTTCGAGGAAAGCAAGAAGCTCTACTTCCAGCGTTGTGCCGGCTGTCACGGCGTGCTTCGCAAAGGCGCGACAGGCAAAACCCTGGAGCCGAAGAGCACGCGCAAACTGGGCCAAAAGCGTCTGGAAAGAATCATCGCCCTCGGCACCGAAGGCGGCATGAACAACTTCGACGACTTGTTCACGAAAGAGCAAATTGCGAAGCTCTCGACCTACATCCAAATGGAAGTTCCGCCGCCCGCCGAAATGACCTTGGCGGAAATGAAGAAGCGCTGGAAAACCGTCGTCAAGCCGGCCGACTATCCGAGCAAGCCGGCGCACAACCGCAACTGGGAAAACTTCTTCCTGGTCATCCTGCGTGACGCCGGTATGGTCGGCATCATCGACGGCGACACCAAGGAAGTCGTTGCCAAGGTCGACACCGGCTACGCGGTTCACGTCATGAAGGAATCGTCCGACGGTCGTTTTTGGTACACCATGGGCCGTGACGGCCGCATGACCAAGATCGACCTGTGGATGAGCCCGCCGCAGGTGGTCGCCGAAACGCAGATCGCCTCCGACGCCCGTGACGTCGCTGTCTCCCACTTTGGTCAGTGGAAGGACAAATACGTTATCGGTGGTGGCTACTGGCCGCCGCACTTCGTCGTTCTCGACGCCGTCACCATGGAGCCGCTGAAAGTCGTCTCCACCCGCGGCATCAACGTCGATGGCGAATACGTCAACGAATCCCGCGTCGCCGCTGTTTACAAGTTTACAATACGCCGAACGCGCCGACCTGGATCGTCGCGGTCAAGGAACTCGGCCAACTGTGGCAGGTCGACTACTCCGACCTCGACAACCTGCGCATCGAGCAGATCAACAGCCACAAGTTCCTGCACGACGGCTTCTTCGACCCGACACAGCGTTTCTTCCAGATCGCTGCCAACGCGTCGAACCGCATGGAAATCATGGACTCCGTCGAACGTAAGTTCGTCGCTTCCATTGAGACCGGCAAGAAGCCGCACCCGGGACCAGGCGCCAACTGGGTCGACCCGAATTGCGGTCCGGTTGCCGGCACCGTGCACCTTGGTGAAGGCATGATCACGACCTGGGGTAACGATCCGAAGGGCAACCCCGATAAGGCGTGGAAGATCTGCTACAAGACGGAAACGGACGGCCCCGGCCTCTTTATCCGCACCCACCCGAACTCGCCTTACGTCTTCGCGGACCAGACCAAACATCCGGATCCCGAAGTCCAGCAGGCCATCAAGGTCCTGGATAAGAAGACCGGCAAGATCGTCAAGACCATCCAGGTCACCGATCAGGAGTTTGGCCTCGCGGTCCACTCCGAGTTCAACAAAGACGGCTCCGAAGTTTGGGTTTCCGTCTGGGTCCGTGGCGGCAAGAAGAACTGGGCGAAGGGTGAGATCGTCGTATACGACTCGAATACCCTCGAAGAGAAGGCCCGCATCAAGGGTCTCGAAACGCCGACCGGCAAGTTCAACGTCTACAACCGGGTCCATCACGTGACCTGATGAAGGCAAAAAGAGAGGCGGGTGGCTTTCACCCGCCTCTTCTTTTTTTGTCTATTTCTCGGAGCGTTGCTCCAATCAATGAACTATTTTTAATAGGCCCATACCTCTCCACTACCGCGAGTCCTTCGCGACAGTGCTGCAGTGCAAATTCAGAAAAACCTGGGGGCACGTTATGTCCAATACGAAAGTTATGAACCGCTGGGCGGTGGTAATCGGGGCCGTTCTGATCCAGTTGAGCCTCGGGACCATCTACGCCTGGTCCGTCTTCACGCCGGTGCTCAAGGCCGCCGACTGGACCAAGCTGGAAACCCAAATCGTCTTCTCCGTCGGCCTGTTGACCTTCGCGCTGGTGATGGTCTGGGCCGGCAAGGCGCTGGCCAAATACGGGCCCAGGCGCATGGCCGTGCTGAGCGGCCTGACCCTCGGCGCCGGTTACGTGCTGGCCGGCCTGCTCGGCGCCACCAACTTCTGGGTGGTGGTCATCCGCGTCGGCCTCATCGGTGGTGCCGGCATCGGCATCGGCTATGTGGTGCCGATCGCGGTGGGCATGCGCTGGTTCCCGGACAAGAAGGGCATGATCACCGGGCTCGCCGTCGCCGGTTTCGGTTTCGGCGCCATGGGCTGGGTCAAGGTCGCCGGAACCTGGGGGCACCTGTTGGAGACCGCCGGCCTCGACGGGACCTTCATAATCTATGGCGTCGCCTTCGCGGTCATGATCCTGACCGGCAGCCTGTGGATGAAGATGCCGCCGAAGGATTGGAAACCGGAGGGCTTCAAGGTCGCGGCCAACGACCCCGGCGCCGGCGGCGAGGACTTCCAGGTCGCCGAGATGCTGCGGACGCCGCAGTTCTACCTGATCGTGCTGACCTTCGCCGTCAGTGCGGCGGCCGGCCTGATGGCGATCGGACTGATGAAGCTCTATCCCATGGAGGCGTTGCAGGCCAACGGCTACTCGGCCCTCGAGGCGAGTGCCATCGCCGGTACCGCCATGGCCGTCTTCTTCTCGCTGGCCAACGGCATCGGCCGCATCGCCTGGGGCACCATGAGCGACAAGCTCGGGCGCAAACGTTCGATCGTCATCATGACGGCGACCCAGGCCGTGTTCCTGTTCGGCTTCACGGCCATGGCCGGCAACGAATACCTGCTGTACCTGGGCGCGGCGATGATCGGCTTCAACTTCGGCGGCAACTTCGCCCTGTTCCCGACGGTGACCGCCGATGTCTTCGGCAACAACCGGGTCGGCACCAATTATCCCTTAGTCTTCCTCGCCTACGGCATCGGCGGGCTCGCCGGACCGTCGCTGGGCGGACTGCTCGGAGACCTCGGCAACTTCCCGCTGGCCTTCGCCATCGTTGCCACGGCCTGCCTGGTCGGGGCCTTAGCCATGGCCCTGGTCCTCACGCCGGACCACAAGGAGGCCATGCGCCCGGCCAGCGTCCACGGCTTCATGCACCAAATGCATCTCGACCATCTGGAAGAGGTCGTCGAACACGCGCTTCATCCGGATCACTTCAAGCGGGTCGATCCACCCGCAGAAAGACGCGACGCCGCGTGAGCTGAGATCGATTACAAATGATAAGCGGGGGACGGATGACCGTTCCCCGCTTTACTCGATTTGTCGCGATAACCGACGAAAACCACTGGTGATCTAGCACGTTCGTGCCAATAACAAAGGGACGATGACTGAACGCGCTGACGCCGAAATCGAAAAGACCTTCCACGAGGCTGAACAAGTCGGCTTGAAGTTGGCGATTAAAGGCCGCTTCGTCGCCATCGCGGCCGTCGAGGTATGGCTGCTGGTGTCGCGCTCGTCGGAATGGGCGCCGGCGTTTCTGGCCGCCGGCGCCGTGTTTGCCGGGCTCGGCGTCCTGCACTACCTAATCATCGGATCCCGTCATGACAGGCCATGGGTGAAGTATATCTTCATCACTGTCGATATCGCGCTGTTGAGTGCCGCCGTCGCCTATGCACCGCTGACCGACGCCCTCGACCTGCCCAAGGTGATGGTCTTCCGGTTCGACCTGTTTCCCTATTACTTCCTGATCATCGCCGTCGCCGCCTTCAGCTTCTCCCCGGGCATGGTGCTATGGGCCGGTGTCGCCGGTGCGGCGTCGTGGATGGCTGTCTTTTTTTGGGTCGTCGCGCCGATGGAACGCGTGCTCGAATGGGGTGATATCCCTGCGGGCGCCACGGGAGAGCAATACCTCAGCGTCGTCTTTGATGCCGACTTCATCGCCACCGGCAGCCGCGTCCAGGAAAGCGTTGTCTTCCTCACCGTCGCCGTCTTGCTGGCGATCGTCATGCGCCGGGCCCGGCAGACGGTGCGCCAACAGCTCGAGGCCGACGCCGAGCGGCGATCGATTTCAGAGATCTTCGGGCGTTACGTTCCGCGTGCCGTCGCCGATCGGGTGATCTCCGACAAAGGGGCGTTGGCGCCTGTCGAACGCGAGGCGACGGTCATGTTTATTGATGTTGCTGGTTTCACGGAATTGACGGAACGATTCGGACCGACCCGGATCGTCGATGTGCTGAATGCGTTTTTCGATGCCGCGACCCGGATCATCGGCGATCACAACGGCATCGTCACCCAGTTCCAGGGGGATGCCGTTCTAGCGACCTTCAACGTGCCCATCGCCGATCAGAATCACGCCGGACGCACGATCGAGTGTGCACGGAAGATCCTGCAAACGGCGGACACCGAGACCTTCGGCGGCACCGAGCTTTCCTTGCGGATCGGCATCAATACCGGATCGGTCATCGCCGGTAACGTCGGCGGCGGCGGACGACAGAACTACACGGTGCATGGTGATGCCGTGAACCTGGCGGCGCGTCTCGAATCCATGAACAAGGAACTGGGGACCCGCCTGCTGATTTCCGAAAGCACGGCCTTGGCCGCCGGTCGTGACGACCTGACCGAGGTGGCGCGCGTCCAGGTGCGGGGATTGAGCGGCGAACGACCGGTCTTCACGGTATTGGCGCCGCATGCGTTAGCGGCCGGGGATTAATCGATCGATTCGAACTGGTCGGTGACCGCGTTATAACAACTCAGGGCGCCGGCCCGGACGTCGACGTGCCAGCCGTGCAGGGCAAGCCGATGCTCGGACACCCGATCGCGGATAAAATCGAAGGTCATCAGGTTCTCGAGTGATACGAGGATGGCGGCCATCTCGCAGGCCCGCGCCTGCTCGGCTTCACCGGCATCCGGCATGCTGGCGACGACGCGGCGGTGCGCCGGTTCGGCGGCAGCCATCCAGGACGGAATGAAGACGTTGCCATCGGCACCGGCTTCGCCCGGTTGGAACAGGGATCCGATGCCGCCGCAGTAGGCATGGCCGAGGACCAGGATGTGCTCGACGTTCAAATGTTGGACCGCGTATTCCAGAGCGGCGCTGACGCTGTAATGGGCGGCCGTCTCGTCAAAAGGCGGGACCAGATTGGCAACGTTGCGGATAACGAAGATCTCGCCCGGTCCGGCACTCAACACGGTGGCGGGATCGACCCGCGAATCCGCACAGGCGACGACGGCGACTTTTGGACTTTGGCCCTTGTCGAACAGCTCTTCCCAAGCCGCGGCCTTTTCCTGGAACTCACTGGCCCGGAAGGTCTTGAATCCGTTGATCAGCTTTTCCATGGAATCCAATCTAATAACTCCCTTTCTGGCGTCTGCATGTGGACTGCCGACAACTATATATCGCTTTACCGAAGGAAAAAGGCCATGCCGAGATACAAGACTCGTACCAAGCGTCGAAGCCGGGCGCAGCGATGGCTTGGGGGGACTGGGTCCATCGGTTAAAGTGCATATCCGGCCAGTGCCGGGAACCAAAGGGGCGGAAGCCGGGAACCTGTCCGAACAGGAATAAACCTTCACGACATGCACTTTTTCGCGGAATACCAAGGCCGGCTCGAAGCCATCTTCGAAAAGCGGATCTTGTTGATCGTCGGCGCCACGCGGTGGGGAACGGCCTGGGTGCAACAGTGCCTCGACGCCCATCCCAATGCCTGCGCGAAGGGGGAAGGGCATTTCACCGACATCCTGTTCCCGAAGATTGCCAAGGCCGTCGATGAATATAACGCCGAGTCCGAAAAGATCGGGAACCGCTTACAACTTGCCGGCCTTGCCGGCAATGCCGCCGGCTGTACGGTTGACGACGTCGACCATTTGCTGCGCACGGCCGTCGCCCTGATGCTCAATCGTTGGATCGGTGATACGGAAGTCACCTGCATCGTCGAGAAGACCCCGGAACACGTCCTCGGCCTTGAAATCCTGAACCGGATCTTGCCAGAAGCCGGAATCGTTCACGTCGTCAGAGACGGGCGAGACGAGGCGGTTTCGGCATGGGAGTTCAATTTGGGGATAAGCCGCGGCGAGTTTCCCCGTCAGAATCCGACGTTCTCGGGATTTGCCAAAGAATTTGGCGCCGCCTGGAGTCGCAGTGTCGGAGCTGCGAAGACGTTCGGCCGCCGGCACCGGCACCGTTACCTCGAGATCCGCGGTGAAGATCTGGTCGATAATCCCGACGTTCCCGTCGCGTCGTTGTTCGACTTTGCCGGTCTTGGACACGACGAAGATGTCCGTCGCTACTGCATGGATTTGGCCTGGGATGACTCGCCGCTCGATATCGAACCCGGCATCTGGCAGACCAGTTTTGACGACGACGCCCACACGGCTTTTCTCAGGGACGGTGGAGAACTGTTAAAGCTCCTTGGATACCATCAGTGAGCCGCCGCTGGTGCCGAATCCGTCAGGCGTGTTTCAGTTTATTTCACTGTAATGTACTCACCCGGAAGGCGAACTAATCTTGGTTGTGACGTCTTGAGGTGAGCCATGTACCTACTCTTTGGCGACAAAGTCATCTGCATCCATCACGGAGGGGGACCGTCCGGTGACGGCACCTATTGGATCGACGATCTCGGGACTTGGCATCCAGCCGATGTGACACCGGCGCCCGACCAGCCTCAAACTCTGTTTGATTGTGCTTCCGCCGAATCCGAGGAAGATCGGCGTTTTCTTTTCGATCATCTCGGCATGGTGCGTGTCGTCGTCGATTCCGCACCGAGGAGCCTCGAGGTGTCGCTAAATCTGAGGAGCGTGGAGGCAGGCTCTCTTCACGCCATACTCGATTATCTGGATGCTATGCGTACTGGAGCGAAGGTCCTGCTCAAATTCATGGTGGATGAGTGGGATGTCGAAACCTTCGCCAACGAACACGCAGCCCTTTGTCGTATGGAAGAACTGGTTGCCGTCCGGAACGGCGGGGCGAGCGGTTCGCTGGCCATTTAGACCGGAGCCGCGTACACCGCTGCTCGAGCTAGACGCGAAGACGTCAGCGGCCGATCGCATCGAGTGCCGCTTGCAGGAAATAGGCGGCGGCCATCTTGTCGACGACTTGCGCGCGGCGCTTCCGGGTCATGTCAGCCTCGTTCACGAGAAACCGCTCAATCGCTGCCGTACTCAAGCGCTCGTCCCAGAAGGCGATGGCAATGTCGGCCCTTTCAAGCAAATTCGCGGCGAATTGCCGGGTTGATTGGCAGCGCGGCCCCTCGGTGCCGTCCATGCCGACCGGGAGGCCGAGGATCAGACCGCCCGCCTGCCGGTCCTCGATGAGGGCGAACAGGGCTTCGGCATCCTTGGTGAATTTGGTACGTCGGATCGTCTGCAAGGGACTGGCGACGATCAGCGCGGGATCGGAAACGGCGACACCGATCGTCTTGCTGCCGAGATCAAGTCCCAAAAGGCACTCGTTCCGTTCCAAATGGTTTTTGATGTCATGTATCGCAACCTCGGGCATGCGGTCTTTTAACCCCCGGTGTCCTGTCTGAAAAGGGTTGGAGGGATGATGCGTGCTCCAGTATGATGTATAACTATCTGATATTGCATGGCTTTGGTGTTGTGTTGCTATGGCTCTAGGACCCCGCTTTTTCCGGGCAGTCGCCGTCGCTTGGGTGCTTGCGTTGGGTCTTTTGCTCCCACTCGGAAATGGCGCGGTGGGACAAAGTTCAAACGGAGCCAACAAAGGGGAGACGGCTCCCAAGACCTTTCTTGGCACCAAGATCAAACCGAAACCCGGGATCTATGTGGTTACCAAGGACGTCAACGTGCGTGCAAAGCCGGAGACCAAAAGCAAACGGGTCGGGCGGTTCCGCAAGGGTGAACGGATTACGACGGTCGGCAAAGCGACAGGCGCTTGGGTGGCGGTACAAAAAGACGGAAAGGATTACGGTTTCGTTTACGAACCGATCCTGTTGGAGATCATCGACGGCACCTTGGGGAAACCGCAATCCGGTTCGTTGAAGGAAAAAGGACGGCCGGACTGCGGTTATTCGATTCAATACGAAGGCAAAAGCGAGGCGGAAGGGCAACTCTTCAAAGTCGCCGATTACGCGGTTGATTGGGACTGCAAGTGGAAAGGCAAAGTCCTGCAATTCGTGACGCCTATGTTCATGACAGAAGGGGCGTCGACGATCGCTAAAAAACAGGTCCATCAGATCACGGTCGACATTATCAGTTTCGAGGCGAGTATGGAGGAGGTCGTGTCGACGACGGTGCTCTACGAGCGGACGAAATCCCGCGTCGTTTTCGATGGTGTGTCAGAAGATCGCTTCGCACGGAAGGCCAAGTTCGATGAGTTCAAGGCCGACAAATTGACGGACGCGCTCGATGCTGCGGTTTGGCTGACCTATCGCGCATGGAATGACGCTGTCTGGAACGAACTTGCCAAGGTCGCGAACTGACATCTTTCGACTGTAAACGCTTTGCCGACCGCGCTTGCGGAGGTCCCGGAGCGGTGTTAATTTCCGCGCCCGTACGCCGCCGCTCGCTGGCGGCGCCGTTTCTTTGATCTCCACTGAATGGATGGCCCAATGTCTCTGGACAAGGACGCGGTTCGAAACATCGCTTTTCTCGCCCGCATCCGGGTGCCCGAGGAGTCTCTGGAACCGCTTGTCGGCGAACTCGACAATATCATCGGCTGGGTCGAGCAATTGGCCGAAGTCGATACGGATGGTGTCGCACCGATGATCAGCGTCGCCGCCATGGTCATGCCGAAACGCGAGGACGTCGTTAACGACGGCGATTGCCGCGATCAGGTTCTCGCCAATGCGCCTGAACCCGAAGGTGCGTTTTATACGGTTCCGACGGTGGTGGAGTAACATGACCGACCTGAGCGCTCTCACCATTGCCGAAGCCGGGGAGATGCTTTCCTCCGGAGAAACAAGCGCGGTGGAACTGGCCGATGCCTGCATTGCGGCCATCGCCGAAAACGCGGCTCTCAACGCATTCATCACGGAGACTGTGGAGATCGCGCGCGAACGGGCCCACCAATCGGACCAGCGCCGCGCGGCCGGAGATGTTCGCGGGTCCATGGATGGCATTCCGGTCGCGGTCAAGGACCTGTTTTGCACCGAAGGCGTGTTGACGACAGCCGGCTCGCATATTCTCGACGGGTTCGTCCCACCCTACGAATCGACGGTCACCGCCAATCTGCGCGATGCCGGCGCCGTCATGGTCGGCAAAGCCAACCTCGACGAATTTGCCATGGGGTCGTCGAACGTGACCTCGCACTACGGACCGGTGCTCAGTCCCTGGCGGCTGGAAGACGGCAAGGACCGGGTGCCCGGCGGGTCGTCGGGGGGCTCGGCGGCGGCCGTTTCCGCCGACCTTTGCCTCGGCGCTACGGGAACCGATACCGGCGGCTCGATCCGCCAGCCGGCATCGTTTTGCGGTATCGTTGGCATGAAGCCAACCTACGGCCGCTGTTCGCGATGGGGTATCGTCGCCTTCGCCTCGAGCCTGGACCAAGCCGGTCCGCTGACCAAGTCGGTGCGCGATGCCGCTATCATGCTGCAGGCGATGGCTGGCCACGATCCCAAGGATACGACGTCAGCGCCGCTTGACCTGCCGGATTTTGCAGCCGCACTGACCGGCGACATTCGCGGCCTTAAAATCGGTATTCCGGCCGAGTATGTGATGGACGGTATGCCGGGTGAGATCGAGGAGTTGTGGCAGAAGGGCGCGGAGATGATGCGCGATGCCGGCGCCGAGATCATCGAGATTTCATTGCCGCATACGAAATATGCTCTGCCCACCTACTACATCGTCGCGCCGGCCGAAGCCTCGTCGAACTTGGCGCGATACGACGGTGTCCGCTACGGCTTGCGCGTCGACGGCGAAAGCCTGGACGAGATGTACGAGAACACCCGGGCTGAAGGGTTCGGCGACGAAGTCCGCCGCCGCGTCCTGATCGGTACCTACGTGCTCTCGGCAGGCTATTACGATGCTTACTACGTCAAAGCCCAGAAGGTGCGCACGCGCATCGCCGGTGATTTCGAGCAGGCCTTCGAGACCGTCGATGCCATCCTGACGCCGACGGCCCCGTCGGCCGCCTTCGCGATCGGCGAAAAGATGGACGATCCGATCGCCATGTACCTAAACGACGTGTTTACGGTGCCTTCGTCGCTGGCTGGACTGCCCGGCATATCGGTTCCCGCCGGGCTGAGCAACGAAGGGCTCCCGCTCGGACTTCAGGTCATCGGCCGGCCCTTCGACGAAGAGACCATGTTCCGCGTTGCCGGGGTGCTTGAAAGCCAAGCTGGTTTCGAAGCCAAGCCGGGCGGGGGAGGCGGAAAATGACCTACCTCATCCAGGGCGATACAGGCGATTGGGAAGTCGTCATCGGGCTCGAGGTTCACGCGCAAGTGGTGTCCGGCGCCAAGCTTTTTTCCAGCGCGGCGACGGCATTCGGTGCCGAGCCCAACACACAGGTCTCGCTGGTCGATGCGGCGATGCCGGGCATGCTGCCGGTGATCAACGGGTTTTGTGTCGAACAAGCGGTGAAGACGGGCCTGGGTCTCAAGGCCAAGATCAACCTGCATTCGGTTTTCGAGCGTAAGAACTATTTCTATGCCGACCTGCCGCAGGGTTACCAGATTTCGCAATACGAATATCCGGTCGTCGGCGAAGGAACGGTGACCCTCGATCTCGAAGACGGTTCGACCCATGAGGTTGGGATCGAACGACTGCACATGGAGCAGGACGCCGGCAAGTCCATGCATGATCAGGATCCCCGGCGGTCCTTCATCGACCTCAACCGGTCCGGCGTCTGTCTCATGGAGATCGTCTCCAAACCCGATATCCGCTCACCCGAGGAGGCCGGTATTTTCCTTCGGAAGCTGCGCTCGATCCTGCGTTATCTCGGCACCTGCGACGGCAACATGGAGCAAGGCTCGATGCGCGCTGACGTCAACGTCTCCGTCCGCAAACCCGGCGAGGACCTGCGCACGCGGGCCGAAATCAAGAACGTCAACTCGGTGCGTTTCATCATGCAGGCGATTGAACACGAGGCCGAGCGCCAGGTCGAGGTTTGGGAGTCGGGGGGCGAGGTCGTCCAGGAAACGCGCCTGTTCGATGCCCACAGGGGCGAGACCCGTTCCATGCGGGCCAAGGAGTTCGCTCACGATTACCGGTATTTCCCGGACCCGGACCTGCTGCCGCTGGATATCAACCAGGCTTACGTCGACACCATCGAGGAGAAGCTTCCGGAACTGCCTGACGATAAGAAACAACGCTTCATGGACGAACTGGGGCTTTCTGCCTACGACGCCGGCGTCCTCGTTGCCGAGAAGGAAACGGCTGACTATTTCGAGGCCGTTGCCGAAGGCCACGATTCGAAACTGGCCGCCAACTGGGTCATATCGAACCTGTTCGGCCACTTGAACGCCGCCGGCAAATCGATCTCCGAAAGCCCGGTCTCCGCCCAGTCCCTCGGTCAGTTGCTCGACCTCCTCAAGGCCGACACCATCTCCGGGCGCATCGCCAAGAACGTCTTCGAGATCATGTTCGAGACCGGCGGTGATCCGGAGACCATCGTCGAGGAAAAGGGCCTTAAGCAGATCACCGACACCGGCGCCATCGAAGCCATCGTCGACCAGGTCATCGCCGACAATCCGGACCAGGCCCAGCAGGTTCGGGACGGCAACGACAAGACCATCGGCTGGTTCGTCGGCCAGGTCATGAAGGCTTCTCAGGGCAAGGCCAATCCGCAGGCGGTCAATAAACTGCTCAGCGACAAACTCAAGACCTGAATCTCAGGTCCGGGCGTCACCAAGAGTGATCGGTCGCCATCGTCGGGTATGATAGCATGTGCGCGCCCGAACCCAGGGCCGAGACTCGAAGATGCTGCAGATCACGCCGGAAGACGAAAAGAAGCCGGACACCGACGAGGCCACTGACGATGCCATCTATTGCGCCGGGTGCGGCCATCTGATCACGCGCGGGCGCTGGCGCACCGCCGTCGATGGTCACGAGCATGTCTTCTTCAATCCGGCCGGCCGGGTTTTCCGTATATTGTTGTTCTCCGAGGCTCCCGGTATCGCTTGCGAGGGTGAGCCGACCGACGAGTTCACTTGGTTCAAAGGCTACGAGTGGGTCTATGCGCTGTGCAGGGGGTGCGGTGCCCATATGGGGTGGCGGTTTACGGGCGTCGACCGGCCGCCATTGTTTTTCGGACTAATCAAGGGGGGGCTCACCGACCAGCCATTGGGATGACGTCCCGGGGCGCTGGGTTCATATAAAAAACCGCCCCGTTTCCGGGGCGGTTGTCGCACAGGTTACCTTTAGAGGGGGCTTAGTTCGAAACAACGAGCCGCAGTTTCGGCTTTTTGGCGTAATGCCCGACGGTGCGGCGCAGTTTGTCGACGCCGACGGGCTTCGAGAGGTAATCGTCGCATCCGCTTTCCAGGCAGCGTTCGCGCGCGCCATGATCCGCATATGCGGTCACCGCGACGATAGGGATCGTTCTCGTGTCGGAGCGGGCTTTAAGTTCGCGGGCAATGTCGAGGCCGGAACGGTGTTTCAGGCGGACGTCCATGAGGATCAAGTCCGGTTGATAATTGCGCGCCATCGTCTCAACATCGTCGTCGCCGCGCGAAAGCAGCGTCCGGTATCCGGATACCTCGAGCAAATCGTTGAAGAACTTCATGCTCATGGCGTTGTCTTCGACGATCATCACGGTTCTCGACATCATTTTCGCCCCGTTGTCCTGTCGCGCTAGTGAAGTTGTCTGTATAGATGCCATTAATACCGTGCTCGGTTGTCGTCGTTATGAACGGCGTCTTTTGAACATGTTAACAAATGTGAAACAATTCGCCCGCCGGTTGGGCGTCTGGGGCAAGCCCGATGAATGACGAAACGCCAGTGATCCATGGCGGTGACCTGAAAGCGGCATCGGAGAGGTTCGGGGTACCGTCCGCCGGTTGGCTGGATCTGTCGACGGGAATTAGTCCCGACGCGTATCCGTTGCCGCCGCTGCCGCTCGATGCCTGGACGCGGCTTCCCGACGCGGAACGGGAAGACCGACTGATCGAAGCGGCACGCGGTTATTACGGTGCCGATAAAGCGTCGATCGTTGCCGCGCCTGGGTCACAAGCTTTGATCGGCGCCCTTGCCGAAACGCGACCGCCATCGCGCGTAGCGATACTGGCCCCGACCTACGCGGAACACACCCATCGGTGGAGGGCCGCCGGCCACGATGTGGTGGAAGTTGCCGCCGACGACATTCCCTTCGGTATCGACGTTTGTATCGCCGTCAATCCGAACAACCCCGACGGCCGGCTTCTGGCCCGCGGCACCCTGATGGCCCTTTATCAGCGCCTGGCCGGCCGTGGTGGCTGGCTGGTCATTGATGAAGCCTTTGCCGATTTGAAACCCGACGCCAGTGTCGCCGACTGGTGCGGTGAGCCGGGCATCGTCGTGCTTCGGTCCTTCGGGAAATTCTTCGGGTTGGCCGGCGTGAGACTAGGGTTTGCCCTTACCGAAGAAGTGATTGCAAGGGATTTGCGCCGGCGCTTCGGGCCCTGGGCCGTTTCCGGGCCAGCATTAACGGTCGGTCATCGGGCCCTGTCGGATACCTCTTGGATCGGGGCGCACCGCCACCAACTGCGCCAGCAGGCGGATGCCCTCGATGTCTTGTTGGCCGGGGTCGGCCTCAAACGGATCGGCGGGACAGCGTTGTTCCGCCTCGTCGCCCATCCGAAAGCCGATAGCTTGTACGATGGGCTCGCTAGGGAAGGGGTCCTGACAAGAAGTTTCACGGAAATCCCGGGGACCCTCCGTATCGGGCTTCCCGGTGACCGAAAAAAGTTTGAGCGGTTCGAAGCGGCACTCACCAAAGTGATGGCGAGCCTTTAAGGTAAACGGGTTTTCGCCGACGACGCCCCGACTCGCCGGATCAACCACATTTCATCAGATTCTTTTTGCAGCCCCTTTGGCACGCCTTGTCCGACTTTCCGCAGGCGCGGTTACAGGCCTTGTACGTACCCATACAGTCTTTTTTACGCTCCCCTTGGGAGGGGTTGGCGACGTTGGCACACCTCAATTTACAGGTGTCCTTCGCGGAAGCCGTGTTCCCCTCGTGACGGATGCAGTTGGCCATGCACTGCATGACCGTATTTCCTGCCGCAACCTCGAGCGGTCTATCGGCGGCGGCGGATGGCGCCTCAATGATCGGAAGCAAAAACAGAAACGCTAAAATAAGAAGCAGTACAAACGATCGCAGAGGGCTTGAATACGGCATGTGGTCTCCTTTCTGGATAGCCGATTGTACGAATTTGCCGAGTGTATCACGGCCGCTCGGACCTTGCGGGTGCCCGGCACCCGGTAATGATCATTTACAAACTCTTTCGGAACGGCTCGAACCCGTCGCGGGTCTGGGCCGATGTTTCGTCTGACGTGGTTACGGCAAGTCTAATCCGAACGACCGTCCCCTTTCCCTTTTCGGAACTGACCTCGAAATCACCGCCGATCTCTCGAACCAGTCGGTCGACAATGGTCAAGCCAAGACCGGTGCCGGTATCGCCATGAGGCGAGTCCTGTGATCCTTGCTCGTAGGGTTCCAGGGCCTTGACCATCTCTTGTGCCGACATCCCGACGCCGTCGTCCTGGACGACCAGGATGACGGCGCCCGACTCCGGGTCCACGTGGGCTTGGATTTCGACGGTACCGCCTTCCGGTGTGAACTTGATGGCGTTGGATACCAAATTGACCAGAATCTGATTGAGCCGCGTGGCGTTGGTATCGAGCAGGGGAAAGTCATCGGCCACGTTGGCCTTCAGATCGATGCCGCGTTCGTCGGCCATGTCGACAAACAGGTCGACGATGCCATTTATGATCTTGCCGGCATCGACAGGCCCGGTCGGTATGGACGTGGAAGATCCGCGATCCATACTCTCCGATGATAGTGCTTCGATGATATCCAGCATCATTCGCGATGCCTGGTGAATACGCGTCGCATAATCCCGGTATTTCTCGTTGTCGATGGGGCCGAACTGTTCGTTCATCGTCAGTTCGGCGAAGCCAGCGATGGCGGTCAGGGGCGAGCGCAGTTCATGGGCCATTTCGGCCATGCGCATACGCTGGTCGGAAACGAGGGCCTTTTCACGTTCCAATGCATATTCGAGGGCAGCTTCCGCGGCACGAAGGGCCTCCCGCGAATTATTGATATCGTTGGTTTCGTCTCCCACGTTTTCAACCTATCCGTTTATTGATTGAGTGCCGATTGTCCAACTTTGTACTGACGTAGGCAAGGGCGTGTGAACGGTTAATAAAGGAGACGTGCCCAAAAACGCCATTGTTTGCACCGTGACGGCAGCCGATGATGGGGAAAGACAAGGGGGCTGCTGAAACGCTGGCGGCCAGACAGGAGAGATAAATACGATGATCGACCTATACACCTGGGCGACGCCGAACGGCCGCAAGGTTTCCGTGATGCTTGAGGAAGTGGGCTTGCCCTACACTGTTCATGAAGTCCATATCGGAAAAGGCGAGCAGCACGAGCCCGGCTTCCTGGAAATCAATCCGAACAACAAGATCCCGGCGATCGTCGATCCCGAGGGGCCTGATGGGAAACCCCTGACGCTTTTTGAGTCCGGTGCCATCCTCATCTATCTGGCCGAGAAAACGGCAAGTCCGCTGCTGCCGACGGACGCGGTCAAGAGACTCAAGACCTTGCAGTGGTTGATGTTCCAGATGGGCGGTGTCGGACCGATGATCGGCCAGGCACACCATTTCCTGTTTCAGCCGAAGGAAGTCGTGCCCTACGGACAGAAACGCTACCATGATGAGACAGTGCGGCTCTATAGCGTCATGGACGATCACTTCGAGGAGAACCGCTATTTCATTGGCGACGACTACACCATTGCGGATATCGCTACCTTCCCATGGATTTCGCGGTTCGAACGTCATCAAATCGATCTTAATGATTTCGAACACGTCAAGCGCTGGTATGATGAAATCGCCGTGAGAGAGCCTGTGCAAAAAGGAATGGCTGTGCCGTTCCTCAATTAGCGGACAAGGGGCCGGAGTGTGCCGATGGGCCTGCTCGACAAAACGACTGTGAAGAAGGTCCGGACGGCCTTGACCGATGCCGGCTTGGAAGACACGGTGGTCGAACTGGCGGATACGGCCAGGGGTGCCGAAGACGCCGCGGCTTCGGTCGGTTGCGAATTGGGCGCCATCGTCAAGTCCCTGGTCTTTCAGATCGACCAGCGAATGGTCATGGCGCTGGTCGCCGGGGATCACCGCTGCGTGCCCGAGAACCTGGGCCGGGTTCTCGACCTGGACGGCCCGGTGCGGCGCCCGCAGGCCTCAGAGGTCAAGGGGGTGACCGGTTTCACCATCGGCGGCATCCCGCCCATCGGTCTGGTGCATCCGTTGCCGGTCGCCATCGACCGGTCTCTGAAGCGCTTCGATGCGGTTTATGCCGCCGCCGGACACCCCCATTGCGTCTTCAAGACCTCGGTTGACGATCTCAAAAGACTGACCGGCGGCATCGTTTCGTGGAATATCTCCCAACCGGAGGAGGGGGCCTCGGCGGCACCGCCGCTGCCGTCATCGAAGACGTTTACCGAAAACCGAGAATCCCGCAAGACGGGGTAACGCTTGATCGCGGACCCCGGGGACGATATATCGTCAAGGCGCTGCGGCGCGGACGGACAGGTGGCCGAGCGGCTGAAGGCGCTCCCCTGCTAAGGGAGTATACGTTAACGCGTATCGTGGGTTCGAATCCCACCCTGTCCGCCATTCTTTTTTCCGACCATTGAAAACCGATCCCGCTTATTTCGCCGGTACGCCGAGACAGGATTCGAAGGACTCCGCCATTCGCTGGATGAGCGTGACATAGAGGTCCGGACCATCGG
>Ga0056108_1000026_pt1 | contig 68577 bp, 53 predicted proteins | sample WorMetG1BERMUDA1_FD_83875 | JGI IMG/M metagenome (GOLD analysis project Ga0056108, IMG submission 83875) | Marine gutless worms symbiont microbial communities from Max Planck institute for Marine Microbiology, Germany - Inanidrilus... ... | reverse complement strand
GGGGAGAACGTCGGCCGCCGCTGGCGTAAGCTGGCGGACGCGTGGGAGCCGATGGTCGAAGACGCTTACTATACCTTCAACGATGCCCACGCGATGATGGCTTTGGCCGCGACCAACCGCCGCGGCGCCATGCGCCAACTGATTGCCGCCATGGAGCGGTGTGCGGGTGGTGCCGGGTCCAATGCGGTGATGACTCGCGAGGTCGGGCTGCCGGTCGCGCGGGCCATCCGGTCTTTCGCCCACGGCGACTATGCGGCGGCGGTCGAACTGCTTCAGCCGGTCGTGCCGATCGCGGTCCGCTTCGGCGGCAGCAACGCCCAGCGCGATGTGCTCAGCCTGACGCTCCTCGAAGCCGCGTTGCGCGGCCGCCAGGGCCGGCTCGCCAAGGCGCTGGTCAAGGAGCGTTTCGAAATCAAGCCCACGAGCCCGTTCAACTGGGCGGCCATCGCACGGGCCTTTGAACTTCTCGGTGATCGGGCGGCTGCCTCGCGCGCCCGTGCTCAGGCGGTGTGATCTCTCCTCCCACGGACACATCGCCGATCTCGCTGGGGTCGGGGGCCGCGGTTCGCCGCGGTCTCCGGTCTCGGCTTCCGTTTCAGCTCCGCGGCGATCCCGACCGCCGTACGCGACGCAGATAGGCGGCCCGGTGCCGCCGCCAGCCCTCAAAATCCCACGGCTGTTTCGAGGCCGGCACACCCGGGTTTGTCAGGTAGACCTGAACCTCCGCCGTTCCTTTGCCCGCCACCGCCACCGTGCGTGCGGCTCGCCGATATTCACTGCCTTCGAAGGCGTCCAGCCGGACTGCATCCGCTGCGGTCAAGGCGGAGACGACGACACCGTCGACCTGCCCGTCTGGATCATCGAGAAGGATCGGATACGAGGCGCCGCGCCGATAGACGCGCCGGAACCCGTCGAGGATGGCGTCTTGGAATCGTGCCGATCCGATCCGACGGCCGACAACCGCAGCCAGCACGTCGGCATCCATCAGCGTGCCGTAAAAGAAGAACCGCATTCCGCCGGCAGGACGGAGGTGCTCAATCGAGGCTAGCGGCAAGTACCGCGCCTCGCGAAGCCATGAAGTAGAGCCCGAGGTGGTGGGTCGCCTCCTGGGGATGCGCCGCCGTATCCGGCAGGCCAAGTGAAACGGCGGTGTCCCGCGGAAGGTCGTAGGTGGCGCATCCCGGCTCGTAGACGACGATGTCGGTCAGCGTCGGCGTCATGCCGTGATTGCGCGCCGACAGCATGGTCAGCACGAAGTCCATCACGCAGATGTCGGTGCAAATGCCGACGACGACGATCGCCTCCAACCCATGATCGTTGATCCAGCTGACCATCCGGTTCTCGCCGCTGGCGGCATCCGTTGCCCCGACGAATCCGTTGATGCAGTCCTTGCGAATCAACGTTGCCTGCCGGCAGTCTTCCAACCAGGCGAGATCTGGTACCAGGTCCTCCTCGCCGGTTCCCGCCTCGCAGTGCGGAGGATAGGGCGGTTCCGGCTTGCCGGGGACATGGGTGTCGAGGAACGCAGCGATGGGTTGATCGCGGTCCGCGAAGTCGCGCGCCAGACGGTCGGTCTCGGCAACCATGCGGGTCACCTGCGCATTCGGAACCGGCGGCGCCAGGGCGCCTGCCCCGACGGTGGCGAACCCATTGACTTCGTCGACGATGACCAGCCCAGTCCGCTTGGACCGCGTGTCGTAAGGACCGGCGGCGACCGGCAGGTGGTCCCGTATGGCGTTCAAGGTCGTTTCGGGCGATGCGAGCGGGGGCATGGTCGGGCCTCCCAATGTCGGATTCAGCCGAAGTTTGGCGGTTCCAGTCCGCCAAGCCGAAGCTGCTCGGCGAGGATTGCCTTCAGCCGCTCGAGAGCGTCGGTGTCAGTGGCTTCGCAACGCCCCACCAGAACGGCTTGGGTGTTGGACGCGCGCAGCAGCCACCAGCCATCCGCCGACGTCACGCGCACGCCGTCGACTTCGTGGACATCGAGGTCCGGCAGACCCCGGACCCGCGCGCGGACTTCCTCGACGACGGCGAACTTCCGGCCCTCGGTACAGTCGATGCGCAGCTCCGGCGTGTTCACCAGCGCTGGCAGCGTATCGCGGATCTCCGCGAGGCTGAGCGCGGATGTGCCAACGACGGACAGCAGGCGCACCGCGGCATAGAGCGCATCGTCATATCCAAAGTACCGATGGGCGAAGAAGACGTGGCCGCTCATCTCGCCGGCCAGGGGCGAACCGGTTTCGGCCATGAGGGTCTTGATCAGCGAATGGCCGGTGCGGCTCATCAACGGGTTACCGCCCATCCGTGCAACTTCGTCGAAGAACGCCTGACTGGCCTTCACGTCGGCGATAATCGTCGCGCCGGGGAGATCGGCAAGCACCGGACCGGAAAGGATCACCAGCAACTGGTCGCCCCAGAGCACCCGGCCTTGCGCATCGACGACACCGATACGATCGCCATCGCCGTCGAAGGCAATGCCAATCTCGCACCGCTCGTCGAGCACGGTCCTCTTGAGTTGTTCAAGATTCTCCTCGACCGTCGGATCTGGGTGATGGCTGGGAAAGGTGCCGTCGATGGTCTCGTTGATGACCACGTGGCGGCCCGGCAGGCGGTCGCACAGCATCCGGGTGATTTCGCCGGCAGCGCCGTTCCCAGGGTCCCAGGCGATGGCCAGCGGATTACCCTCCTCGAAATCGGCGCACAACCGATCGACGTAAGCTTCGGCCACCGGCCGATCCTCGACCCGGCCCGGCGAGGAAGCAAACGCGCCCTCTGCGGCGATGCGCCCAAGTTCCTGGATGGCGTCTCCGAAAAACGGCTTCCCGGACATCGTCATCTTGATGCCGTTGTATTCGGGAGGATTGTGCGACCCGGTCACCATCATGCCGGCGTCCGCGTCCAGGTGATGGACGGCGAAATAGAGCATCGGCGTCGGTCCGCGGCCGATCCGGTCGACGGTCATGCCGGCGGCGACGAGGCCGTCGACGAGCGCCGCTTCCAGTTCTGGCGATGTCAGGCGTCCATCGTAGCCAACCGCTACGGCATTCCCGCCATTCCGCGCTACCATCGTGCCGAAAGCGCGGCCGATGGCGCGGTAAGCGTCGGCGCTCAGTGTTTCTCCGACAATGCCGCGAATGTCGTACTCGCGAAGGACCGTCGGATCGAGGGCGTACCCGCTTGCTGTCGTCTTCACGTCCACTCGCTCACGCCATGGATGACGAAGGCCGGCCGACACAGGTGTAGAAAATCCCGGCGGCGGCCATTTCGTCGGGATCGTAAATATTGCGGAGGTCGATCATCATCGGTTTCGCCATCAGCGTCCGCATCCGTTCGAGGTCGAGGGCGCGAAACTCGTTCCACTCGGTAATGATGACCAGGGCATCGGCACCGTCCATGGTGTCGTAAGCGCTTTCGCACCACTCGACGCCGTCCAGCATTGCTTTCGCCTCGGTCATGCCTTCGGGATCGAACGCTCGCACCCGGGCGCCTGCGGCAATCAGCGCGGGAACAATGTCAAGGCTTGGGGCGTCGCGCATATCGTCGGTGTTGGGCTTGAACGTGAGGCCCAGGATGGCAATGGTCTTGCCGGCCACCGAGCCGCCGCACGCGGTGATGACCTTGTCGGCCATGCGGCGTTTGCGGTTGTCGTTGATATCGACGACGGTTTCGACGATGCGCAGCGGGCTTCCCACTGATTGCGCCGTGCGCACGAGCGCCAATGTATCCTTGGGAAAGCACGAGCCGCCGTAACCGGGTCCGGGATGCAGGAATTTGCGGCCGATGCGCCCGTCGAGGCCGATGCCGCGAGAGACATCGTGGACGTCCGCACCGACACGCTCGCACAGGTCGGCGATCTCGTTGATGAAGGTGATCTTCGTCGCCAGGAACGTGTTCGACGCGTACTTGACCAGTTCCGAGGTCGTGCGCGAGGTGAAGATGATCGGCGTCTCGATCAAGTACAGCACCCGGTAGAGCTGCCGCATGACGTCCTGGGCGCGCTCGCTGTCGGTGCCGATGACGACACGGTCCGGGCGCATGAAGTCATTGATCGCCGAACCCTCGCGGAGGAATTCGGGATTGGAGACGACGTCGAAGTCGGCGTCGCCGCGGGCTTCCCGGATCAGCCGCTCGACCTCGTCGCCGGTGCCCACCGGCACGGTCGACTTGGTGACGACGACCGTATAGCCGTCGAGGGATTTCGCGATCTCGCGCGCCGCTGCGTATACATACGAGAGGTCGGCATGACCGTCGCCACGCCGGCTCGGCGTTCCGACGGCGATAAAGACCGCGTCGGCGGCCTTCACCGCACTGGCGAGATCGGTGGTGAAACGCAATCGATCGCCGCGCATGTTGCTGGCGACCAAGCCTTCGAGCCCCGGTTCGAAAATGGGGGTTTCACCGGCCTCCAAGCGTTCGATCTTCGCGGAATCGTTGTCAACGCACACGACGGTGTGGCCGAATTCGGAGAAACAGGCGCCCGACACCAAGCCAACGTAGCCGGTGCCGATCATCGCAATCTGCATGAAGTTTCCTTGATGGTCTGGTCGGCGCCAGCTGCCGCTATTCGGCTGCCGCTCCGACGTCGGTGGTGTAGCCCTTCAGCATCTCGGCAAATTCGTCGCGCATGTCGTCACGCGCCAGTGCGTATGCGATGTTGGCCTCGAGATAGCCGACCTTGCTGCCGCAGTCGAAGCGCCGTCCTTCGAACCTGTAGCCGTGAAACGGCACCAGATTGATGGATTTCGCCATCGCGTCGGTGAACTGGATCTCCTTGCCTGCGCCCTGGTCCTGGTGCTCGAGAATGGTCAATACAATGGGCTCGAGGATATAGCGCCCAATGATCGACAACGTCGATGGCGCGTCGGCCGGCTTCGGTTTCTCGACCAACCCCTTCGCCTGGGCCAAGCGACCGTCGTCGGTGAAAACATCGAGAACGCCGTACTGATCTGTCTGATCGGGCGGAACATCTTCGACGGCGACGAGATTGCCGCCGACATGCCGGTGCACGTCGACCATTTGCTTCAAGCAACCGGGCGAGCCGAGGATCAGATCGTCTGCGAGCAACACGGCAAACGGTTCGTCGGCGATGAAGTTGCGCGCGCACCACACGGCGTGTCCCAACCCAAGGGGGTTCTGCTGGCGGGTATACGAGATATGGCCGGGCGGCGGCATCCAATCGGTGACGGCCTCCAGGGAATCGGTCTTTCCGCGTTCACGCAGGACCTTCTCCAACTCGACGGAATGGTCGAAGTGGTCCTCGATCGCCGACTTGGCGCGGCCGGTCACGAACACGAACTCTTCGATACCCGCCTCCTGGGCTTCCTCGACGGCGTACTGGATCAAAGGCTTGTCGACGATCGGCAGCATCTCCTTGGGCATCGCTTTCGTTGCCGGAAGGAATCGGGTACCGAGGCCAGCCACTGGAAACACGGCCTTGCGAACGGGTTTGGCCATTACGGATCCTCGTCGTGATGGGTCGCACGCCGGTGGAGTGCGACTGAAGCGCCAGCCTTTTTGCCATAGGGCCGGTGTGCCCGCAACCGTCCCGCCCATGGCATCAAGGGGAGCTATCGGCCGAGCAGTACCTCCCGAGCCCGATTGATCTTCGCCGCCAGGTAGGTTGAGCCCCCCTTGTCGGGGCGCAGTCCGGCAATCAGCCGGTGGTAAGCGGCCTTGATCGCGTCCTCGCTCGCACCGGGTTCGAGGCCCAGGACCTCCAACGCTTCCTCGCGGCTCATCGATCCGTTGCCGCCCGAGCCGCCGCCATGGTCTGCCCCAGCCGCCGTTCCGTCCTCCGCGTCGACCCTCCAGTGGGGATGGACGCGATCGAGATAGGCTTCCAGAACCCGCGCCGATTCGGCGTCCTCGACCCAGAAACTGCGGAGGAGTTCAACCAGTTCGCGTTCCGACAGGTCACTCAACCGGCGCCCGGCGTGGGCTCCAGCCGTGATATCGCCGTCGAGAGTGCCGCTGTCGTGATCGAGCGACATCCGAAGATGTCGGGTCTCGACGTCCGAGGTCTGCCCGGACGAACCACCGCCGGCCATGCGGTTGAAGTTCTTTGCCATCTGCGCGGCGCGGCGGGCGCGCATCAGCCACGGCAGCAGCATGAACGCCGCCCCTGCCGCCCATGCCAGCCGTCCGGTAAATGCCAGGAACGCGACCAAGGCGACGATCGCGGTCAGTCCGGACCATTTGAGCACACGCACAAGGGTTTTGGGATCGGCCGTCGTATACCATCGCGCGACGAGCAACAGTCCGACCAGGAGGGCGATGCCCAGGATGGCGTAGCCGAGCATGATCTCAGCTCTTTCCGCCCTTGCCGGCGATCTGATGTGCGATCAGACGAATGTCGTCACCCCGCCGGCCAGCCAAATCCTCGAGCGCGGCTCGGCCGCCGGCGGCAAAGACGGCAACGGCGCTCAACAGGTCCTTGAGCACATGCGCGCTCGTTGCGTCGAATCGGCAATAAGCGCCGCCGGTCAGTTTGGCGATCTGTTGAAACGCGAACGCCGCGATGGGATCGGCACCCTCGTGGAACAGGAACGCCGAGGACGCCGAGCTGGCCTGCGGCCGCGCCCAGGGCATCGACGTCCTCCTCGACGCAGTCACCGACGAACACCATGGCGTCGACCTTGTGGTGCCGGGTCTCATTGACGGCGTGTTGGAGGACCTTGCCGATCTAAGTCTGTCCGGCGGCGCAAAACACCGACGTCATCATCCGCAGCAAGTCCTCCGAGCGATGGAGCCACGGACTGACCTTGAACTCGCCGAAGCCACGGTAGAAGCAGAGCTGGATTTCCAGCCCTCCCAATGCCGCAGTCTCGACGAACATCTCGCCCTGGATCTGTGCCGCATGGTCCCACATCGGCTGGCGGTCGCATCGAGGGCGAAGATCAGCCGCCCGCGCTGCCCCGCCGGCTTGACCGATGGCGTCGCGGCGACTTTGGCGAGGAAGGAGTCGATGTCCGTTCCAGCCGAGTCTCGTTTTGTCAGCTTGCCGTCACCGGCACTCATCGATTCAGTCCGCTCCCTTCGACGTGCGATGGCGTCTTCGGTCCAACCGAACTAATAAGATAGTCGCAACCGCAGGTCGCTTCACGCTCCGCGCGCGGACGCGGGTTCGGCCGGCGACAGCAAAGCCTCGACAAGTGCCCGGACTTCCTGGCGCGCGGCGACGTGCGACAGGGTCAGAGCCTGACCGTCCGCCGTTGGACCCAGATCCATCAGCGTCAACCCGAAGGGAAACAACTCGCGATAGATGACCCGTTCGCCGAATCCGGCGACGAGGCGGAATCCAAGACGATCCGACATCTCGCGGAGCACGTGTTCGACCCGACGTTTGTTGCGGGCATCAAGACTGCTCAGCCGGTTGCGGGCGACGATCCAATCCTGCTCGCGGCCGTCCCGGGCCGCCCGGCGACGGCGCTGCTCGGCAACCATTTCGGCGTATCGGCCCGGTCCATCGACGTGCATCGTCTTTCCGTCGACACGGGCCAGGACGTCAAGATCGACGAAGCTGTCGTTGATCGGCGTGATCAGCGTATCGGCATAGCCGTGGGCAAACCGAGTCAGCGCAGTGTCGTTGCCCGGCGTGTCGATGATGATCACATCGTTCATGACGGAGAAACCTCGAATGGTCGTCGCCAGGTGGTGCTCCTGCGCCGTGTCACCGGTGTCCGCGTTGGCTTCGAAGGCCCCGTGCGCCGGCATCGAAAGTTCACGTCCGGCCGTTTCGGCCTGAACGCGCCGGTTCTCCAGATACCGGGTGAGGCTGCGCTGACGGACGTCGAGGTCGATACTGGCGACCGAACGGCCCGTGGCCAGAAGGGCGACGATCAGGTGCATGGCAACCGTCGATTTGCCGGTACCGCCCTTTTCGTTGCCGATGACGACGACCCGTGCGCGCCCTGACGTCATTCAGCCGCCTTTCGCTCCGCCCGCATCCATACTGCCGTATCGTGGAACGCCGCCCCGCCGGCCGGCGGCACCGGTTCGGCGCCGACAAGGGTATTGATCCCGATGCCTTCGACGAACGCCGCGTTGGGCCAGACGCTCTCGACGACGCTGCCGACGCGACGCGTGCCCGCGTGTTGCTTTGCATGGACGACCACGGATCCGCGGGCATTGCCCAGGCGCACCGGATCGCCGTCGCTGAGACCGTGTTCGGCGCAGTCGTCGGGATGCACCAAGGCCGTCGGCCGACCCTCCTTCCTCTGCGACGTCGCCGTTTCCGTGAACGACGTGTTGAGAAAGTCATGGGACGGAGCCGTGACCAGCCGGAACGGGTGACGGTTGTCCGCGTCCTCGATCAGCGGGGCGTGGTCGGGCAGCGACGGCATCGCCGCTCCCAACGCGCCCAGCGAGTCCCAGTCGGAGGCGAACCGGAACCGGCCGTCAGGCCATGCGAAACCCTCCAGAAAGTGCGCCGCTTCGAAAGGCGGTGCACAGTCGCGACCACCGGCGGCGTGAATCTCGTCGCCGCCTGGCAATCCGGACGCGGCGAGGGTCTCGTCGATCAGCTCCCTCGTGGTCATACCGAAGCCCGCATGATCGGCGCCGAGGCGTTCCGCGAGCGCGCAGACGACGTCGTGGTTGGACCGGCATTCGCCGAGGGGCTCGATCACCGGGCGCGCCACCTGAACGAAAGAATGACCGTAAGAGGTGTAGAGATCGTCGTGTTCGAGGAATGTGGTCGCCGGCAGCACGATATCGGCGTAGCGTGCTGTCTCGGTCATGAACTGCTCATGGACGCAGAGGAACAGGTCGTCGCGCAGGAAACCTGCGCGCACCTTCGCCGATTCCGGCGCCACCACGGCGGGGTTGGTGTTCTGCACGATCATCGCCGTCACCGGCGGCCCGCCCTTGAGGTCGCCGGGATCACCGACGAGCACCGGGCCCAGCCGCGACATGTCGAGGACCCGGATTGTCGGATCGGCCGCGTCCGAACCCTCGATCAGCGTACGGTCGATCGAGAACACATCGCCGGTCGCCATCAACGCTCCGCCGCCGCGGTGCTTCCATGCCCCCCTGACCGCCGGCAGGCATGAGGCCGCGTGAAGGTTGGCGGCACCGTTGCGCGAGCGGGTGAAGCCATAGCCGAAACGGATGAACGCGCGGTCCGTGCGGCCGTATTCCCGGGCGAAACCGACGATCTCGTTTTCGCTGAGGCCGGTGATGGCCGCCGCCCACGCCGGGGTTCGTTCGCTGAGATGCTGCTGCAGCCGCTCCGGGGCGTCCGTGTAGCTGCGCATGTAGTCCCAGTCTGCGTATCCTTCGGCGAACAGCACGTGCATCACCGCGCACGCCAGTGCGCCGTCCGTCCCCGGCCGCGGGGCGAGATGCACGTCGGCGGCCTTCGCCGTCGCCGTCTCGTACGGGTCGATGCAGACGATGCGGGCACGACGGTTTTTGCGGGCGTTGGTCGCGTGGTGGAGCGTCTGCACCTGGGTTGCGGCCGCGTTGACCCCCCACAGCACGATCAGGTCGGGCTCGGCGATCTCCCGCAGATCGGTTCCGCGAAGCGCTCCGCATCCTGCGATCCAGCCGGCCTTGCCGACGGATGAGCAGATGGTCCGGCCCATGCCGGAGTATTTCATCGTGTGGCGCAGCCGCTCGATGCCGTCGCGCTGCACCAGCCCCATCGTACCGGCATAGAAGTACGGCCAGACCGACTCGGAACCATGCCGTTCGGCGGCGTCGACAAAGGCTCCGGCGACCGTGTCGAGGGCCTCTTCCCAGGAGACGGGCTCGAACGCTCCCTCACCTTTCTTGCCGACACGTTTGAGCGGCCGGGTCAGGCGGTCGGGATGATGGACCCGCTCGGCATAGCGGGCGACCTTGGCGCAGATGATGCCGTCGGTGATCGGATTGATCGTGCTACCGCGGACCCGGCCGATGGTGCTGGAATCGACGACGTCGACCTCCAGCGCGCACGCACTGGGGCAGTCGTGGGGACAGACGGAATAGGCGGTCTCCGCGGCCATCGGTGGCATCTCCGGTTGCGCAGTCGGGCCGCCGATGGTACCGCCGGACCGCGCAACCGGCAACGAAAGCCGACTACTTGTAGATCGTTCCCTCGGGACGGAAGGCGCGGAAGACGAAGGCGAAGGTGATGTCGTGGACGACGTCTTCGGCCGCGTCTCCGCTGCCGCGCTGGACGACCACATTGCCAACGTCGCGGCCGTTGACGATGCGGGACGAATCGAGCGCCGAGTTCTGGCCGCGCGTCCAGGTCAGCGTGAGATCGCCGTCGGTGATCTTTCCTTTCTCCCTCAGGAGCGGCAGGGTCCACGCCCGCTCGCCGATGGCGACCACGCGGACCATCGGATTGACGTCTTCGGGGAGGTCGCCGGCAAACAGTGGGTAGGGCCGGTTGCGCGAGTCGTACCCCACATACGGATTGCGGCCGTAGTCGCGCATTCCCCGGCGGTTGGGCACGAGGACCTTGCCGTCGGGCGCACGGGATTTGAACCGTGCCCAGGATTCGAGGCGCGACGGCAGCATTTTCAAGGTCGTTCCGGTCATCTCGCCGACGATCGCCCGGCCCTCGAACTGCTGCCACCAGCTTTCGGTCTGACGGTCGTACATGACCAGGTCCGAGTTGCGCAGCTTGCCGGTGGTGCCGAAATCCAGGAGCCGTCCCGCGACTTGGCGCTCGAACACGATGGATGAGTTGCACAGCGGGCAATAGGTCACGGTCACCGGCACCCCCCCGACGGTGTCGTTGACGATCTCGTGCCAGGTGAGAATGCGCAGCGGATAGGCCCGCGCTTCGCCGTTGACGATCAGGCCGACAACGGGTTCCGTATCGGAAAGGTTATCGGCCTTGGCCACGGGGACGAATGCCGGCTTATCGATGGCCGGAATACCGTCCTTCGGCGGGCCACCGGAGAGAATCTCGCTGAAATCGACCGCCGTCTTCGAGAAGTCGGTGTCGGGCCACTCCGTCGCCCAGCGCATCGGATTGGCCAGCGCGGCCGCTGTCGTCAGCCAAAGGCCGACAGTGACCATCAACGCGAACGTCGGAATGCGCTTGGGCGACATGGTTCCCTCCGATCACCGGGTCCGGGCACTCCCAATTCAGTGTGAGGTCGACAGATGCCGTGAACAACCGTGCGGGCTTCACGTTTGAGTGATGGCTGAACCTTGACCAGTGGTGAATTCGGCCGGCATATGACGCCATGGCCGAGGCGGTGGATTGCGTGGTGGTCGGTGCCGGCGTCATCGGGCTCGCGGTGGCACGGGCCCTGGCAATGACCGGGCGCGAGGTCGTCGTTCTCGAGTCCGAGGACGCTATTGGCACCGCGACCAGTTCCAGGAACTCCGAAGTCATCCACGCCGGCCTCTACTACCCGCAGGACAGCTTGAAGGCGCGGCTGTGTGTCCAGGGCCGCGACCGTCTCTATGCCTACCTCGCAGAGCGCGGTATCGAACACGAGCGCCGCGGAAAGCTCGTCGTCGCCACGGACGAGGCGGAAGTCGATGCTCTTCGCGCCCTCGAGGACAAGGCGCGGGCCAACGGGGTCGACGACGTCGTATGGCTCAACGCCGACGAAGCAGGAGCAATGGAACCGTCGCTGCACTGCGTTGCCGCTGTGCATTCGCCGTCCACCGGCATTCTCGACAGCCACGGCTACATGCTCGGCTTGCAAGGCGACGCGGAGGCTTTCGGCGCGGCGATCGCCTTCCTGAGCCCGGTGATCGGCGGACGTGTTGACGTCGATGGCATCGGTCTCGACGTCGGCGGAGCCGAGGCCATGGCGCTCCACTGCCGGACGGTGGTCAACTGTGCCGGGCTCGGAGCCCCGGCGCTGGCACGATCGATCGAGGGCATGCCCGCCGAGGCCGTCCCACCGTTGCACTACGCGAAGGGCAACTATTTCCAGCTCAGCGGCCGGGCGCCGTTCTCGCGGCTCGTCTATCCGGTCCCGGGCACCGCCAGCCTCGGCGTACATTTCACCCGCGATCTCGGTGGTCAGGGACGGTTCGGGCCCGATGTGGAGTGGATCGACTCCATCGACTATACGGTCGATCCCGATCGTGCCCGCCAATTCTATGCGGCGATCCGCCGCTACTGGCCGGACCTTGCCGACGATGCCCTGCAGCCGGCCTATTGTGGCATCCGGCCGAAGATCCAGGCCCCGGGCGAGCCGCCGAGGGACTTCGTCATCCAGGGACCCGAGGTCCACGGCGTCCGCGGACTGGTCAATTTGTTCGGGATCGAATCGCCGGGCCTGACGGCGTCGCTGGCGATCGCCGATGAGGTCCTGAGCCGGCTCGGCTGACGGCGGTTCACGAATTTCCAACGCGGGTCGGCTAGGCTAGGATGGTGTCATTACACTCATGGGTAAGCTGGCCGCGATGCGCTTTCGAATATGTGCGGTCTTCACAGTGATCCTCGCCATTGCCGGCGGGACCGCCGTCGCGCAGGACGACACGCGCGGGCGGGTCCGCGGGCAAACCCTCGACATCGGCAAAGAGGATACCGCGCCGCCGCCCACGCGGGCGCCCGAAACCTTCATCGACTATCGGGAGGAAATGCGCCGGCTCGTCGAGAACATCGCCGTCTATGCCCGCCGGAATCGGCGCGAGTTCGTCGTCGTGGTTCAAGGCGGCCTCGCGCTCTTTGAAAAGGCCCTTGCCGATGGCGAGACCATGGTCCCAGCGCGCAAATTCATGCGTTCCATCGACGGCGTACTCGTCGAGGGCCTGAACTTCGGCATTCCGGAGCTCGACAAGCCATCCGACGAAAAGTTGCGCGAGCGCCTTGAGCGGCTGACAAAGGTTGCGGCTGCCGGTGGTTTGAAGGTGCTGGCCCTGGACTTCGCGTCGAGTCAGGACACCATTCGCAAGGCTTTGCGTGCCAACAAGAAACGCGGATTTGTTCCGGCCACTGCGGCGGCCCGGGACCACTTCATCAATCGCCTTCCCTCCTTCCCGCGGCGGCCGTTCGACGAGAATCCGAGCAACGTCCTATCCCTTAAGAACGTCCGGAACTTCGCCTATCTGCGCGATTCCAGCGCCTACGGCCGCGAGGACGAGTTCGCGCTCGAAACGCATAAGAACAATTTCGACATGCTGGTGGTCGACGTTTTCCACGGCCGCCAACCGTTGACCAAGCGCGCCGTCGAAACGCTCAAACACAAGAGGCTCGGGGCTCGGCGACTGGTGCTCGCCTACATCGATGTCGGAACAGCGGAATCCCACCGGTACTACTGGAAGCCCAATTGGCAGGAAGGCGCGCCGATCTGGATCGCCGCGCAGTTTCCGATGAACCCGGATCAGTATTTCGTCGAGTACTGGCAACCCGAGTGGCAGTCGATCATCACTGGCAACACCAACTCCTACATTTACGGGATCATCGACCAGGGCTACGACGGCGTCGTCATCGACGGCCTCGATTCCTTCCGCTTCTTCGAGAGCGGCGGCGAGATCGCCGAATTCGAGCGGTAGTACCGGCGAGCCGACTGGTCGGTTCGTCGCTCAAGCCCGCGCGGCGCTTGAGCAAAACTGCCCTCGCATGAAACGAACCGAAAGCCGTTTCATAGGCGGGGCGGTATGCCAGCGCTACCTGAGCCCACGATAGGGCGGCCGCGAGGTCGACGGCCGGGCGCGCTGGCGGTCGAGCAGGCTTCGGATCTCCTGCGTCCGCAACTCCTGGCGCAGCACGTCTCGGCGGAAATCCAGGTTTCGCCGTTCGAGATCGAGCCGCAGGCTGCGGCCGTCCTGACGCCGAGCCTGAAACCGGTCGGACACGCGTTCTCACTGACGAATCCGCAAATCGCGCACGCGCTGGCGGCGATCGACGCCGTTGATCTGCGCCTCGACGCCCCTCAACCGCTGGCGCAACCGATCGGTACTGGATACCGGCGGGCGCATGGTTAGGCGTGCCGTCTCGGAGATGCCTCGTCCGTCCTCGGGCAACACGAACACCGCCGGCGGAACGCCGCCCTCCTCTTCGTCCGCCTGCTCCGGAGCGACGGAGACGTCCTGCTCCAAAGACGGATCGACAGCTTCGACGCCGGGTTCGGCATCGGCGTCCGCGCCGAAAGCCGTTGGGCCAGCTCCGACGATGCCGGCGAGAACGACAAACAGGCCACAAGCCAACAGATTTGTGGTAGTTCGCAGACCCATCACACTTCCACTCGGTGTTCCGAACGCGGCGACCATGCAGCGCTCGGCGAGCTCACCGGATGCATGGCAAAGCTGCCGTCGCCGCGCTAGACTCTTACCCAGAGTATATGGGGCGTTTCCCGATGGACGAAAAGCCAAGCTGCCCGAAAGTCACGGGACTCGCTTGGGGCCGCATCGAGGTCGACGGACTGGGTTCATTCCGTGCCGCAAAACTGTTTCCCGGCGGCGCGCGCGAGTGGGACTGGCGCGAGACCGGCACCTCCCACGATCCCGGCATCCAGCCGGCCGACGTGGTCGAACTGATCGACCGGGGCGCCGAGGAGGTGATCCTTTCAAAGGGCGTGATGGAACGGCTGCGGGTCTGTCCGCAGACCCTGCAGCTGCTCAAGGACCGCCGCATCCCCGTCCACGTCCTGCAGAGCGAACTCGCGGTCGAGCTGTACAACGAGCTTCGCGAACGACGCCGCGTCGGCGCTCTCATCCACTCCACGTGCTGCCCGCCGCAATCTCCGTCCATGCAGTCGACGACGCTTTCGACAGAAGTCCTGATCTATGCGCTGGACCTTTTCGGCGTCTCGGTGTTCGCGCTCACCGGAGCGCCAAAGGCCTCGCAAAAGGACATGGACGTGTTCGGGATGATGCTGATGGCCGCCGTCGTCGGGATCGGAGGCGGCACGGTGCGCGACCTGCTCCTCGGCATTCGGCCGGTGTTCTGGGTCGACCGGCTCGAGTACATCCTGATCTGTGTCGTGATCGCGGTGGGGGTATTCTTCATCGCGCATCGGCTGCCGTCTCGCCAGCGGTGGCTTGCCTGGGCCGACGCCATAGGATTGGCGACATTCAGCGTCGTCGGCACCCAGGTGGCCATTGGCGCCGGCGCGCCATCCGTCGTCGCGGTGCTTATGGGCATCATGACGGCGACGTTCGGCGGCATCATGCGCGACGTTCTGTGCGCCGAGATCCCGCTGATCCTGCAGCGCGAAATCTACGCGATGGCGGCCGCGGCCGGAGCCATCGTGTACGTCCTCGGGCTCGCCGCGACCGGCAACGAACCCCTTTGCGCCGTTCTCGCATTCTGCGTGGCGTTTGCCGCCCGGGCGGCCGGGATTCTCTTCCAGCTCTCGCTTCCCCGATTCACCAGGCGCCGGTGACAGCGCGCCATCGAAGATGCGCAGCCATACGATTTGGCTTCGAGGACTCAGCAGGCGGTAGTACCGCGAGGCGGACGCGCGTTAGCCGGCCTTCTTCGCTGCCGCGGCGACCTCGTCCCAATCGTCCTCGGTCAGGCTCTCGGCGAAATTGAACTGGCCGGCGCCGGCAAGCCATTCGCCGCCGTCGATGGTCACCACCTCGCCGTTCACGTAGGCCGACTCGTCGGCGAGCATGTAGGCGACGAGGTTGGTCAGTTCGGCGTGCTCGCCGGTGCGGCGCAAGGGGTTGCGTTGCTCCCAGACGCTGGCGAGGTCTTCGCGCGGCACCAGCCGTTCCCACGCGCCCTTGGTGGGGAACGGACCCGGGGCGATGGCGTTGAGCCGCACGCCCTTGGGGCCCCACTCGACGGCGAGGCTGCGGGTCATCGCCAGTACCGCCGCCTTGCCCATCGCCGAGGGTACGACGAATGCCGAACCGGTCCAGGCGTAGGTGGTGACGATGGAAAGCACGTTGCCCGGCCGGCCTTCGCCGATCCACCGCTTGCCGCAGGCGAGCGTCATGTAGGCGCTGCCGTGGAGCACGATGTTGAGCACCGAGTCGACGGCCTGGTGCGACAGCGTCTCCATGCGGGCAAGGAAGTTTCCCGCCGCGTTGTTGATCAGTGCGTCGATTGGCCCCGCCTCCCAGATCTCGCCGACGGTGCGCTCGACGGCGTCGGCGTCGCGGATGTCGAGCGGCCACCAGGAGATGGCGACACCCGTCGCCTCGCCCAGCTCGGCGGCCGTCTCCTCCAGGAGGCCCGTGCGGCGGCCGACGATGATCACTTCCCCGCCCAGCTCCATGATGCGCCGGGCCATGCTCTTCCCGAGGCCGGAACCGCCGCCGGTGATCAGCACGCGTTTGCCAGCGAGGAGGTCATGAACAAACATGGCGGTTTCCTTTTTCCGTCGGGTCGGCGAACGTATCGCCCCAACCCTACAACGAAGCGGCGCCCGGACGCCATCGGCCGAACCGGGGCAAATGCGGACCACAGGGAGGACGGCGATGCTCACCCGGGCGACGACCTACGACGACGTCTGCCGGCTGATGCGCTGGCAGATCCCGGAGCGCTACAACATGGGCGCCGACGTCTGCGACAAGCACGCCGATCGCACGCCCGAAGCCGTCGCGCTGATCGTCGAGAACGGGGACGGCGACGTCGTGCGCTACAGCTTCGAGTCCCTGCGCCGGTTGACCAACCGCCTGGCCAACGTGCTGGTCGGCAGCGGACTCAACCGTGGCGACCGACTCGCCGTGCTGCTGACCCAGTCGGTCGAGACGCCGATGGCCCATATCGCGGCGTGGAAGGCCGGTCTGGTGTCGATCCCGATGTTTTCGCTGTTCGGCGAGGAGGCGCTCGAATACCGGCTCACAAACAGCGGGGCCAGGGCGCTGGTCACCGACGAGACCGGATTCGCCAAGATCGCCGCTATCCTCGACCGGCTGCCCGATCTCGACGTGGTGTTGCTGGTCGATGCCGGCGCCGACGGCCGCGGGTTCACCGCCTTCTGGCCGGCCGTCGATCGGGCCTCCGACGGCTTCACCCCCGTCGACACGTCCGCCGAGGACCCCGGACTGATCATCTACACGTCGGGGACCACCGGCAGCCCCAAGGGCGCCTACCACGCCCACCGGGCGCTGCTCGGCCACTTGCCCTCGGTAGAGTTCTTCAACGAGTTCCTGCCCCAGCCCGGCGACCTGATGTGGACGCCAGCCGACTGGGCGTGGATCGGCGGGCTGATGAACGTGCTGATGTCGTCGTGGCACCACGGCGTCACCGTGCTCGCCCAGCGCGCCCGCAAGTACGATCCCGAGCACGCGCTGGCGCTGATGGCGCGGCACGGTGTCCGCAACGTGTTCATGCCGCCGACGGCGCTCCGGCTGATGCGCCAGGCCGAGGGTGCCATCGGCCGCTATGGCTGCGGACTCAGGACGCTCACCTGCGCAGGCGAGCCCATGGGCGTAGAACTCCTCGACTGGTGCCGCGACAAGTTGGGCGTGACGCCCAACGAGTACTATGGCCAGACCGAGTGCAATCTGGTCATCGCCAACTGCGCAGAGATCATGGACGTCAAGCCCGGGTCCATGGGACGGCCGGTTCCCGGTCACACCTGCGCCGTCATCGACGCCGACGGCCAGCCTCTGCCGCCAGGCGAAGTCGGCGCCATCGCCGTCCGCCGGCCGCATCCGGTGATCATGCTGGAATACTGGCGCACCCCGGAAGCCACCGAAGCCAAATACCGAGGCGACTGGCTGCTCACCGGCGACGAGGGCCACGTCGACGAGGACGGCTACTTCTGATTCCTCGGGCGCGACGACGACGTCATCACCTCGGCCGGCTACCGCATCGGCCCCGGCGAGATCGAGGACTGCCTCGGCCACCATCCGGCTATTGCATTGGCCGCCGTCGTCGGCGTCCCGGATCCGCTCCGCACTGAGTCGGTAATGGCGTTCATCGTGCCGAGCCCCGGCGTGATCGCCGACGCCAACCTGGAAGACGACATCCGCGAGTTCGTCAAGACCCGGCTGTCGCCGCACGAGTACCCGCGCATGATCGAGTTCCGCGCCACCCTGCCGATGACCGCCGGCGGCAAGATCAAGCGCAAGGAACTGCGCGACGCCGAGATCGCCAAGATGAAGGGTTAGCAGGGCTATCCCGGCTCGCGCTCAGGCGACCTTGTTTTCTTTGCGCTGAACATTGCCGTCATCGCCGACGATCGGCAGATAGTCGCGCGCGGCGTTGAGGTTCTCGGGCCGGTACTCGGGGTGCGTCACCGTGTTGCCGTCCCGGTAGGGCGCGGTCGTGCCGAACCGGGCGAGGGCGCTCCGGTGAATCATCTCGTTGACGAAAACGTTTCCGGGTTCGGGTTCGTTGGCGCGCCGGATGAAGCGCCGTACCCAATCGTCCCGGCCGCCGAGCACCCGCTGGTACGGCAGGGCGCGGCTGACGAAATACAGCGCCGCGCGGGATTCGTAGTGCGTTCCGGCCGCATCGCCGTGAATATGATCGCGTACATAGTCGTCGTCGAATTCCAGTGGCGTGTGCTTGCGGACCCGCTTGATCATCCAGTCGAGCGCCAGGTCGGAAAGGCCGGCGGCCTCGTAACTGCCGCCGACATTGGAATGAACGCCGGAGAACCACACCTGCTCGACGATCTGGTCGCGGTCACGGTGGCCGCCTTCGGGACCTTGCCATAGGGTCGGCGCGAAGGGCCCTCGCTTCTCATCGATGGCCATGGCGTGCAAGGCGCAGTCGATGTTGGCGCCGAGCGTCGTGTCGTGGAACGCGTATTTCCCACGGTTCATCCATTTCAGGCTTTCCACCGGCATGCCAAGGGCACCCACCGTGTCCCAGACGCCGACGCATTTGATCCGGATCTCACCTTGCCCGAGTCCTTGGATCTCGGCCTGTTCGGTCGGACTGCGCTTGTGCGGCGGGGTGCGATAGAACTCCCACGTCCGCATCAGCTTCCCCATCGAGTGCTTGTCCAGGAGGCCGCAGGCGCCGATGAAGCCGGCAAGGCTGCGGCCGGTGAAGGCGCCACGGGAGAATCCGAAGATATAGACCTCGTCGCCGGGCACGTAGTTGTTGGCGAGGAATCGATAGCCGTCGCGGACATTCTCACCGACGCCGCGCCCGGTCGCCCCGCCCAGGAACCGATCGATGGGACCACCGGTGCCGACCCCCTTGTCGTAGAACGTGACCTGCTGGGTCCCGTCCTCGGCGGCGTCGCGAATGGCCCGCATGATCTTGACGACATTGGTGGAGTTGCTTTTGTCGTCCGGCCGGTTCCAAGTACCGTCGAAGCAAACGACCAGTCGTTTCATGACGCCCCCTCCCCGACAACGCCGCCTCGGCATTTGCCTGCGCGCCCCTGAACGGACAGCCGGCGCACAATCGCAATTCATCCGGCCACTGGCCGTTGGGGTTCGTTGTATTGCTCGCTAACCGGGATGTTCTATATGGCAATACCCCACATGGTAGAGCTTGACTCCATCAATCGGGTTTTTCAAGGCGTTCGACGCAGGTGATCCGCGGCCCGCCCACCGGGCGCCGGTTGGCGCGAGCCCCTAAGGCCTCGCGTATGGCAGGATACGGTGGGGGGTGGTCTAGGTGCCCGTCTCCCCCGCCGGGTCGGCCAACGCGCCGTCGAGCCAGGTGAGCATGCGTTCGGCCACCGCTTCCCATTCGCGCTCCAGCATCATCGCATGGGCCATGCCGGGGAACATTTCCATCTCGGCGCGGTAGGTGTCGGCCGTGGCCTTGACCGCGCCCTCGAACACGAAGGCATCGTTCTCGGCACCGATCACTAGCACAGGCAGGTCCAGCATGGGCGTCGACGGCGGCAGATCGAGGCCGAACAGGTCGAGGGCGACCAGCGGCGATTCCGGACCCAACCGCGGCAACGTGTGATTGACGGTCGCTTCCACGGCGTCGTCGGAGAACAGCGCCCTACGCAACGCGCGGGTACCGGACGCCGCCGGTCCCATGGCCTGGGCGATCACCAGCTCGCGGAGCAGCTCCGGGTTGCCGAAGGCGATGCCGCCAAAGCTGCCGATCATCCCGTGCGGCGGCGCCGAGCCCATCAGCACCGCGCCGGGCACCGGCTGGCGGTGGAGGATCTTCTGCACCACCATGCCGCCCAGGGAATGGCCGATCAGGACCAGCGGCGCCGGTAGCTCGGCCATGATCCGTTCGACGTCGGTGACATAGTCGCGGAGCCGGGTGCGCGTTAGCCGTTCAATGCCTGCGCTGGCGCCGTGGCCGCGCAGGCTCAGCGCGTGGGCGGCATAGCCCCTCTCGGCGAACCACGGAAGGAAATGGACGTCCCACACCCAGGCGCCGGCGAAGGCGCCGTGGACGAACAGCAGCGATGCCGGCTTCGCAGCGCCCTTGGGCATCCGGCTGATGACTTCGAGATTCATGGCGGGCTCCGCACGGGTAGTGCGCGATCCTATCGCCGATCACCCGACCAACCAAGGGCTATGTTGCAGTGCAGCGAGATCGCGCCGCATTCTTGCGGTCGCGTTGTTCCTCCACATTACGTCAACGTTCGGACGCCGTGCGGCGTCTGGATCTCGGCCGAGAAGCGGCATTCGGCGCTCTCCCTGAACGTCACTCGCTCGTCGGTGAACACCGGCGCTAGACGATCGGCGATTTCGTCGGCGTTGGGATGTTCGATGGAGAGCCGCACGAGCCGGCAGCCGAGGTCCGCCATGGCGGCGCCGGGAAAGGGCTCGCCGGGCCACTCGATGACCATCGGGAGGGCGCCCTCGAACGGCATCGATCCGTCGTCCGGTATGGAGATGCGCCAGGTCAGCGCCCCCCCGCGTGATCTCGGTGGCGACGCCGACGCTCGCCGCCGCCGCCAGCGAGGCATCGAGGTCGGGCGTGCGCGCGATCCAGGTGCGAAGCCGGGGCGGCTTCGAGCGGTAACGGTCGAGAGCGAACCATCGCGGGCGTCCCGGCGCGGGCGCCGCGGGATCGACGGCGATGATCTCGAGGAACTCGTCCTCGCCGAGGCGCATGAGGCGGTTGTGGGGGCCCATCTGGACATGCGCACCACCGGGCGGAACCTCGACGCCGAGGCAGGCGCGAACGTGCTCGATCCCCGCCTCCAGGGTGGGCGCCGTGACGACGATGTGGTCCAGAGCGAGTTTGGGCGGCATCGATGGCCGTCTCCTTTCAGAAGCGTGCCGATCAGGAAAATCTCAAATGCGCTCGCCGGTCAACCGATCCGCGGCAGTTGCTCACTCGTGCACAGACGTCTCGGCCATCAACGCGTGAGCAGCCACAACAGGAAGAGCACCGCTCCCAGCAAGATCGGGAAGTAGGCCAGAGCCACAGCCCACGCCGTCACTTCGCCGACACCAGCCCGGGGGAACAGGCGACGCAGGCCGTAGTAGACGATGACAAAGACGAGATAGAACAGCGCCAGGCTGAAATAGTCCGAAAAAAGACCTTCCATCCATCAAGTCCAAACTTGGGGGAACTTGGGCACGCACAACCGTCCGCCGATCAACAGATCCGCGGCAGTTGCTCGCCGGCGAGCCAGTCGATGATCGTCCGTCGTTATCGAATGACCCTGCCGCCGAACGACCAGCAAATCTGTTGTTTCATTGTCGAAACAAGACCGTACTTGGATTCGCAGGTGACGTAGGTGTCGGCGTTCTGGGGCGAGGACTTTGAAGCCGATTTCCTCTTGGCGGACCTGCGCTCGTTCAGCGCGGTGCGAAATTCGGCGCGATCATCGACGACCTCGATACTCGTCAGTATGGCAAGGAACTCGTCCAACTGCGCATCGAAGTCGCAGTATCTTAGGAACACGGCCGCATCGTAAGTCCCCGGATCGTTGTCGTAACTCGGTTCCGAAAACTTGTAGCCGCTCTGGCCACGATGCACTTCTTGCCGCCGAATGCGCCCGCGGTCGTCACAAAACCTCCCGACGTGTACCTGGGGTGGGTTACTTTTCCTGGTGTGTCGTGACGAACATAATGATCTCCAAGAAATTTTTTGACGTATGATTCAAAACGGTCAAAGTCATTTAACCTCATGTGAGTGATTTCGCCAAAAAACCCATCGTACAGACGCTCTGAACGAAAGAAACCACGATCGAAGTCGAAGTAGATTCTATTGTGAACGATACTGTTGCCCCGGATTTGCTTTTCAATCTTCCGGATTCTCTGAATCCCCAGAGGAAAGTTCAAGTCCGCTTCAAATGGTTGAATCTCCTGCCAATCCGATAGGTGGGCTACGGTGCCTCGGCTGTCGCGAACCGCATTGGTTTGGCATGCGGCGAGAGCCAGAACCGCGCCAAGCGCCAAGGCCGCGGGCACCGGCATGCGAACCAGGTTCCCGATCCGATTGGTTGCCTTCGGGCCGGTAACCGGTTTGGGCAAGGGTGCGCGTCCCACAACTTTCGTCCGGCGGTCCAACATCGTCATGACTCGCGAATTGTGACTCACCGGTATAAGAACAGTCTACCGTGGATCGAAAAACGCAAAGCCGATGGCGCCGCCGCAGAAATCGTGGGGCGGACTTTCCGCAATCTCGACAATTCTGTCGGACGATCGTCAACAGATCCGCGGTAGCTGCTCGCCGGCGAGCCAGTCGATGATGCGGTTGCCGCCGAAGGCGGTTTCCATCTGCACGAAGTGGTGCGGATCGTCGGTCACGTCGCCGATGATCGCCGCGTCGGCGCCCAGCGGGTGCGCGCGCATGGCGGCGAGCAACGCGCCGGCGTCGGAGCCGTCGCAGAAGGCCACCACCTTGCCCTCATTGGCGACGTACAGGGGATCGAGGCCGAGGAGTTCGCAGGCGCCGCGGACGGCGGTCGCAACCGGGATGGCGTCCTCGCGGACGGTGATACCGACGCCCGACTGGAGGGCGATCTCGTTCAGGACCGCGGCGAGGCCGCCGCGAGTCGGATCGCGGAGCACGTGGAGGCCCGGAACCGCCGCGACCATGTCGGCGACGAGGCCATGCAGCGAGGCCGCGTCGGAGACGATCTCGGTCTCGAAGGTCAGGTCCTCACGTTTCGACATCACCGCGACGCCATGATCGCCGATCGTACCGCTGATCAGCACCGCATCGCCGGGCCGGGCGCGGTCGGCGGAGACCTCGACGCCCTCGGGCACCACGCCGACACCAGTGGTGGTGATGAAGATGCCGTCGCCCTTCCCCTTCTCCACCACCTTGGTGTCGCCGGTGACGATGGCGACACCGGCATCCTTGGCCGCCGCCGCCATGGACTCGACGATGGCCTTGAGGTCGGCGAGCGGGAACCCCTCCTCGATAACCATGCCGACCGATAGGTAGAGCGGCCGGGCGCCGGCCATGGCGACGTCGTTGACCGTGCCGTGCACGGCCAGCGAGCCGATGTCGCCGCCGGGGAAGAACAAGGGCGAGATGACGAAGCCGTCGGTGGACATCACCATGCGCCCCGACTCGACGGCAAAGCAGGCCTGGTCGTTGCGGGCGGCGAGCCAGGGGTTGTCGAAGCGGTCCTCGAACAGCTCCTCGATGAGTTGCGCCATCGCCCGTCCGCCCGAGCCGTGGGTCATGTCGATGCGCCCCGAGCGCAGGTCGAGGGGGCGCGGCGAATGGCGCTTGAACGAGGTCATGGGTTCTTTCCGGGTCGCTGAGGGGGACAGACATCCTTCGACACGCGGCTCCGCCGCTGCTCAGGATGAGGGGACGGTTTGGTTTGCGGGCCATCCCTCATGCTGAGCAGGCGCGTCAGCGCCGTGTCGAAGCATGCCCGCGCCGGGCGGAAGACAATCACAGTTGGATCACGCACTGGCCCGGGCCGGGTCGCGGAAGCGGCCGAAGCTGTAATAGGCGGCGCAGGCGCCTTCGGAGGACGCCATGCACGAGCCGATGGGATTGTCGGGCGTGCAGACGGTGCCGAAGATCTTGCAGTCGGTCGGCTTCTTGACGCCGCGCAGGATGGCGCCGCATTCGCAGGCCTTGTTGTCGGGCACCTGCGCCTGCTCCAGGGGGAAGCGCTTCTCGGCGTCGAACGCGGTATACGCCTCCTTGATCGCCAGGGCGCTGTAGGGCACCTCGCCCAGCCCCCGCCATTCGAAGCTCTTGCGCAGCTCGAACACCTCGGCGACCAGCGCCTGGGCTTTGACGTTGCCGTCGCGGTCGACGACCCGCGTGTATTCGTTCTCCACCTCGGCACGGCCGTCGTTGAGTTGGCGGGCCAGCATCAGCACCGCCTGCATCACGTCCAGGGGCTCGAAGCCGGCGACGACGACGGGGCGCTGGTATTCCTCGGCGAAGAACTCGAACGGCCGCGAGCCGATCACCGCCGAGACGTGCGCCGGGCCGATGAAGCCGTCGAGCGGCAGGGTGCCGAGGCGTCGGACCTCGGGGCTTTCGAGGATGTTGGTGATCGCCGCCGGGGTCAGCACGTGGTTGCAGTGGACGGTGAAGTTGGTCAGGCCGAGGGCCTGTGCCTGCTTGAGGGCGATGGCCGTCGGCGGGGTCGTGGTCTCGAAGCCGATGGCGAAGAACACCACCTCGCGGTCGGGGTTGCCCTGGGCGATCTTCAGGGCGTCCAGACTGGAATAGACCATGTGCACGTCGCAGCCCTCGGCCTTGGCCTTCATCAGGGTCATCCGCTCGATGCCGGGGACGCGCAAAAGATCGCCGTAGGTGCAGAGGGTAACGCCGTCCTTTCGGGCGAGCTGCACGGCGTTGTCGATGCGCCCGACCGGCAGCACGCAGACGGGACAGCCGGGCCCGTGGATCATCCGCACGTTCCTGGGTAGCAGGTCCTGGATGCCGTAGCGGAAGATGGCGTGGGTGTGGCCACCGCAGAACTCCATAATGTGGTAGTCGCGGTCCACATGCGCCTCGGCGCGGATCGCCGCCGCCAGTTCGCGGGCGAGCGCGCCGTCGCGGAACTCGTCGACAAACCGCACGCTCATGAGGCGCCCATCTCCTCGGCCAGCTCCGCCAGCGTGCCCATCTCGGCGAACAGCGCCAGCGTCCGTTCGGCCTCCTCGGGGTCGAGCTTGTTGAGCGCGAAGCCGACGTGGACGATGACGTAGTCGCCGACGGCGACGCCGTCGACCAGCGAGAGGCTCACCTCCTTGACGATGCCGCCGACCTCGGCCTTGGCCATGTCGCCATCGAGAAGCTCGGTGATGCGCGCAGGAATGGCGAGGCACATGGCGCTATCCCCTGGCCATCGCCGCGGCCCAGGCCTGGCCGAGGCTGATGGCGACGTCGCCGGGGCCAAGGTTCATCGGTTGGATCGGCCGGAGGCCCATCTCGTCGAGCCGCTCGCACAGCGCCGCCGTCATTACCCGGTTGAGAAAGCAGCCGCCGCACAAGGCCACCTCGCGGATGCCCGTAGCCTCGGCCGCGCCCGCGACCCAGTCGGTCAGCGCCGCGGCGATGGTGCCGTGGAACAGGTTGGCGCCGGTTTCGGCGTCGAGGCCGGAGAGTTTGTCGAGGAGCGGTGTGGTGTCGAGGACGCCGTTTTCGATGCTCCAACCGCCCGGATCGACGGCGGGCGCGGTCGCCATCGCTTCCAGGGCCATCGGCGCCTCGCCCTCGAACTGGGCGACGGGCTTGACCCCGACGAGGCCGCAGGCGGCGTCGAACAGCCGTCCGCAGCTGGACGTCGTTGGGCAGTTGACGTCTTTCTCCAGCATCGCCGCGATCACACCCGCACCCTGTTGGCCGGCGAAGCGCGCCTCGATCTCGGCGCCGCGGCCCATTGCATGCAAAGCCGCCGCTGCCATGCGCCAGGGTTGGCGCGCCGCCGCGTCACCGCCGGGCTGCATTAACATGGCCAGATGTCCGAGACGTTCGAAGCCCGAGGCATCGACTCGCAGCAGCTCGCCGCCCCATGAGCCGCCGTCACTGCCGAGGCCGAACCCGTCCAACGCCAGTCCGAGCACCGGCCCCTCGCTGCCGTGTTCGGCCATCACCGCGGCGACATGGGCATGATGGTGCTGGACCGGAACCGTGTCGATCCCCCGGTCGGCCGCAAGGGCCTCGGCGTAGCAGGTGCTGTGGAAGTCGGGATGGATGTCGTGGGCGACGTGGACTGGATTGAACCCTGACGCGGACAGCAGCTCCTCGGCCATGTCCTCGAACATCCGCACCGCCTCGACGGTATCGAGGTTGCCGGCGTCGCGAGTGACCAGCGCCTGCGCTCCCCGGGTAGCGCAGAGCGTGTTCTTGAGGAAAGCACCGACGGCGAGTCCATCGGGTACGGGCCGCGGTAGGGCGACGGTCAGCGCGACGAGATCGTCGGACTCCGTGGGCGCCGGAACCGCCATGCTCAAATTCGGGCCGTAGCGGCGATAGTTTCGGCCGGCGATGCCAGCGCCCAGCGACGGGCTTCGATCCACGCGTACCAGTCGTTGAGGCCGGCGCCTGTTGTGGCCGACACTTCAAGAACTTCCAGGCCGTTGTTGATGCGCCGGGCGAAGTCGACACAGCGCTCCACGTCGAAGCTGACGTGCGGCAATAGATCGATCTTGGTCAGCACCATGAGGTCGGCGGCGTGGAACATGTCGGGGTACTTGAGCGGTTTGTCGTCGCCTTCGGTCACGGAAAGCATCACCACCTTGTGCGCCTCGCCGAGATCGAAGGCAGCAGGACACACCAGGTTGCCGACGTTCTCGATGAACAGCACCGATCCGGGTTGCGGGGCGAGTCGTTCGAGGGCGTGGCCGACCATGTGGCCGTCGAGGTGACAGCCCTTGCCGGTGTTGATCTGAACGGCAGGCGCCGCCGTCTCACGGATGCGTTCGGCATCGAAGCTGGTCTGCTGATCGCCCTCGATGACCGAGATGGCATAGCGGTCCTGGAGATCGGTGATCGAGCGGACCAGCAAGGTGGTCTTCCCCGATCCGGGGCTGGAGACGAGGTTGAGCGCCAGCACGTTGCGGCTCGTCAGGTAATCCCGATTCATCGCCGCGAACCGGTCGTTTTCTTCGAGAATGTTGCGCTCGACCTCGACGATGCGGCTTTCGCTCATGCCGGGGACATGGACCCCGCCTAGACCGACGCCGTAATCGAGCGCTTCTTTGCCGTGGGCATGGTCATGGTGGTGATGGTCGTGATCGTGGCCGTGGTGATGGCCGTGATGGTGATGGTGGCCGTGTCCATGGTGATGATGGTGGCCGGAGCTGTTTCCGGCGCCCTCCACGGTGCCCTGCCCGCAGCCGCAAACCGTGCACATCACTCGACCTCCAGGTCTTTGATCCGCAGATCCTCGCCGCCCGTGACCTGCAGTTCATAGCCGCCGCACTGGGGGCACGGATCATAGCGCTCCATAACCGGCACGGTTTCTCCGCAGCTCATGCACCAGGCTTGTCCGGGGGTGCGATGAAGTTCCAGCCGGGCGCCGTGGGCGAGCGTGCCGTTGCTGACGGTTCGGAAGCAGAAGTCCAGCGCTTCCGGGGCGGCACATGACATCGCGCCGACCTGCAGACGCACGATCTTCACCCGCCTGAACTTCTGCGCCCTGGCTTCTTGTTCGATGATGCCGAGCAGGCTCTCGCAGAGCGACATCTCGTGCATGGACCTCCTCTCGGATGGCGCCTGGCGGGTTCTCAGCGGCTCGCGCGACCGCGAACCTGCCTTCTGTGGCGCCCCCTCTCCCTCTATCGTCGGACAAATCGCAAAAGAATTCACCCCTTTTCGGTCGGGGGTCTTGGCGGGCCGCCTGAAGGGAGGACTAGCGCCGGGCCTCGGTGGCGATCTGATCGGCAACCGATGCGACGGCGGCGGCGACGTCTTCGGACAGTGCGTCGCCGTGGGCGAATGACTGCCCCTCGACGCCGTAGATCACCAAGCCGTCCGGCAGCCGGCCCAGAGCGCGGCTCGTTTCGACCGCTTCGGCCAAACCGAACAGGTGGGAGGACGCGAAGAACGTTTTGCGCGGCATCATCTCGAGCCGAGGTTCGAAGCGGCTGATGGTGCCGGCGGGTGCGCCTGTCGACGTTGCGTCGACGACGAACACCCGTTGGCGGCCCTGCCACAGGTCCATCAGTTCGGCGCCGTCGCCGGCGTGCTCGACGGCTTCGAAGCCGCGCTCGGCCAGCCGGTCGCAAACCGCAGGTCCAACGCCGTCGTCCCCCCTCAGACGATTGCCGACGCCAATGATCAGAGCGGCGCTGGCTGCTCCTTCATGCACGCTCGACCTTCAGGTCCAGGAAGTGGGTCGCGCAGCTGATGCACGGATCGTAGTTGCGGATCGTCTGCTCGCAGCGCCACTTGAGGTCTTCGTCGGCGAGATCGAGGTTGCCCTCGACGACCCCCAGGAGATCACGTTCGATCTGCTTCTGGTTCTGTGACGTCGGCGGGATGATGGTCGCCTTGGTGATGCGGCCTTCGTCGTCCAGTCGATAGGAGTGATAGCAGATGCCGCGCGGCGCCTCGGTGCAGCCGTGACCCTCTCCGGCCGCCGGAACGGCCTCGACACAAGCCTCGCCCGGCGCCTCGTAAGCCTCGGCCAGCCGAAGCGCCTCCTCGCAGGCGTAGACCGTCTCGACCATGCGCACGACGATGCTCTTGAACGGATTCCAGCAGGTTTCTTCGAGGCCTGAAGCGCGCGCCGTTTCTTTCGCAAAATCGGAAAGTTGCGAGAAGTTGTTGTTGTAACGGGCGAGCGGCCCGACAAGGTACGCCTCGCCCGTCGCGGTCATTCCGTGGAGGGCATTGGAGTGACGGACATGTTCCTCGTGGAAGTTTTCGCCGAACTCGGCAACGTCGATATCGAGACCGCGGTTGGAGACAATGCGGCCCTCGTGGATGGCGTATTCGTCTGGATGGCGCAGCGACACGCACGTGTAGTCGTACTCGTAGCCGGGGAAGGTGAACCCGCCGAACGCGCGAGCTAGCTCGGCAGCGGCGTCGACCGCCCACTTGAGCGGTTCCACAAGCGCCTTCACGTGTGCGGTGTCAGGCAGACGGTAGAAGCCGCCAACCCGCAGATTGACCGGATGCACCGCACGACCGCCGATGACTTCGAGGATTTCGTTGCCGAGTTTCTTCAGCTTCAGTGCCGTCTTGACGATCTCGGGGTTGCTCTGGGCGATCTGCAGGGCGTCGTCGAGGCCGAGGAAATCGGGGGCATGCAGCATCGCTGCGTGCAGGACGTGGCTCTCGATCCATTCGCCGCAGTAGATCAGCCGCCGAAGATCGCGGAGCGGACCGTCGACCTGAACGCCCAGCGCATCCTCCATAGCCTGGCTCGCTCCCATCAGGTAGGCGATCGGGCAGATGCCACAGATACGCGCGGTGATATCGGGGGCGTCGGTGAACATACGGCCGCGCAAAAGCGCCTCGAAAAACCGCGGCGGTTCGTAGATTTGGAAACGGATGTCTTGGACCGTATCGCCCTTGACGCGGACGTGCAGCGCCCCCTCGCCCTCGACCCGGGCCAGCGCGTCGACCTTGATCGTCCTTGGACGCGGCTTACTCATGGGCCTCGCTCGTCTTGCGGAACGCCGTCGCTCCGGCGTTGTAGCTGCGGAACAGGTGGCGGATTTCGCGGCGATCGGCGCCCGTCCCGGCAAACCATTCGCTCAGGTTGGCGGCATTGGGGCTTTCCATGGGGCCGAAGCAGCCATAACACCCGCGTCCACACGACGGACACAGGTTGCCGCAGCTGGCCTGGGTCACCGGCCCGAGACACGGCTGCCCTTGGGCGACCATGACGCAGATCGTTCCCCGGCGCTTGCACTCGAAGCATTCGCTGTGCGCCGGGATGTTGAGCCGGCGGCCGTTGAGGAAGGCGTTGAGCACTTCCAGCAGTTGGTACTTGTTCACCGGGCAGCCACGCAGTTCGAAGTCGACGCGGACGTGGTCGTGGATCGCCGACGACTTGGCCAGCGTCTCGATGAATTCGGGCCGGGCATAGACGGCGCCGATAAACTCGTCGACATCGGCGAAGTTACGCAACGCCTGGATGCCGCCGGCCGTGGCGCAGGCGCCGATGCTGATCAGCGTCTTCGACTGCCGACGAATCTTGTGGATGCGCTCGGCGTCGTGGGGCGTGGTGATCGACCCCTCGACCAGCGAGACGTCGTAGGGGCCGCGGACGACGGCGCGGGTGGCTTCCAGGAAATAGGCGATCTCGACCGCCTCGGCGACATCGAGCAGTTCGTCCTCGCAGTCGAGCAGGCTGAGCTGGCATCCGTCGCAGGACGAGAACTTCCACACCGCCAGCTTGGGTTTGCGTTTCTTGGCCACGATCACAGCTCCCGGATGGCGAAGATGTCGGCGATGCGGTCGAAGCGGAATACCGGCCCGTCACGGCAAACGAAGGCGCCGCCCCACTGACAATGCCCGCAGAAGCCGATGGCGCATTTCATGTTGCGCTCCATCGACACGTAGATGTTGTCGTTGGCTATCCCCCGATCGTTCAGCGAGGCGACCGAGAAGCGCATCATCGTCTCCGGCCCGCAGACCATGCAGACGGTGTTCTCCGGGTCGTAACCGCCATAGCTGATGAGCTTGGTGACGACGCCGACGTTGCCCCGCCAGTCGGCCGATGCCCGGTCGACGGTGACGTCGACGTAGACATCGAGCCGCGCGCTCCATTTCTCGAGCTGGGCGCGAAACAGGATGTCGTGGGGCGTGCGGGCGCCGTAGAGGATGGCGAACCGTCCATACTTCTCCCGGTTTGCCAGGACGTGGTAGATGGCCGGGCGCAGGGGCGCGAGGCCGACGCCGCCGGCGACGATGACCACGTCGGAACCTTCGGCCTCGACCACCGGCCAGGCGCTGCCGAACGGACCACGGACACCCATCACGGTGCCCTTCTTCGCCGCCGCCATGGCCTTGGTGACGGCACCAACGGCGCGAATCGTATGGACCAGACGTTCCGGCTCGCCGGGATCGCCGCTGATGCTGATCGGCACCTCGCCGACACCGAACTCGTAGAGCATGTTGAACTGCCCGGCGGCGAACGGAATCGCCGAGTCGCCGTTCTCCGGCCGCATCTCGACGGTGAAGGTGTCATTGAGGTCGCGGGTCAGCTTCTCGACCCGGAACAGCCGGGGCACCATCGGGTCGGCGTCAAGGCTCTGAGCGGACGCAGTCGAGTCCACGGTCGATCTCATCCGTTCGGGTGGCCGTACATGTCGATCATCTGGTGACGCGCCGCGGCGAGCCGATCGGCGATCACCGGCGCGAACCGCTTGTGCAGCTCGTAGCCAAGGGCGGAATCGTTCTCCATCTTGCCGCGCAGGCATGTGGCGTCGAGGCTGACCAGCCGCGTCAGTTCAACCGCGCGGGCATCGAAGCTCGCCCGGTGAGGTGGCACCAGCCACGACCAGTTCATCAGGTCGCCGGCCTTCAGCGTCTCGACGATGATCGGATCCTTGCCAGGGACATGGACTTCCAAGGCCACCCGGCCGTGACGGATGAGATAGAAGCTGTTGGCGGCATCGCCTTCGCGATAGACGTAGTCGCCAGCCGACACGACCACATTGGCCGCACAGCCCGACACCAGTTCCCGATACTCGTCGATCATCCCGGCGAAAAACGGATGCTCGCGCAGGATGCGATCGAGCCCTTCGATATGGACCATGATCAATGCCCTCCTTCGCTGTCTCGGAGCGCCCGGGCCTCTTCGGTGATGTCGATACCGACCGGACACCACGTGATGCACCGCCCGCAGCCGACGCAGCCGGACGTTTCGAACTGCTGGTGCCAGGACGACAGCTTGTGGGTGATCCATTGCCGGTACCGGGCCGCCCCTTCACGGCGGATGCTGCCGCCGTGGATGTAGCTGAACTCCATGGAGAAGCACGAATCCCAGAGCCGCCATCGCTCCGCCTCCGTGCCGGTCAGATCGGTGATGTCCTCGACCGTCGAACAGAAGCACGTGGGACACACCAGCGTACAGTTGCCGCAAGTCAGGCACCGCTTGGCGACCTGATCCCACTGGCGGCTCTCCAGGTTCCGAGCCAACACGTCCGCCGCATCGGCAACCATCTCGCGGCCTATGGACGCGGCCGCGCCCTCGACCGCGGTGCGGGCGTTCTGCACGTCCGACGATTTTGCCCGCCGCCCGTCGAGTCGTTGCAAGACGTCTGCGCCTTCTTCGGACCCGGCGCGGGCGACGTAGGCGACGCTCTCGCCATTGGCGAACTCGGTCAGGGCGACGTCGAACCCCTCGTCCGCGGCTGGCCCCGTGCCCATCGAGGTGCAGAAGCATGTCCCGCCGGCCCGGGCGCACTCGACGGCGATGATGAAGGCGCCGGCCCGGCGCCGGCCGTAGCCGGGCTCGGAAAACGCCCCGTTGTCGAACACGCGGTCTTGGATTGCCATTGCCGATAGGTCGCAGGACCGCACGCCCAGGAACGCGTAGCGCACCGATTCCTCGGCCTCCTCGTCGATGACGAATCCGGTCCCCTCGCGCCGCGCCCGCCAGAGCCGCTCGCGTGTCGGAAACAGATATCGCTTCCAGGAGTGGGGGCCGGGACCGTAGGCGAACAGCGCATCTCCCGGTCCCTCGACAAGGCGGTATCGGCCGCCGTCCTGATCATCGCTGATGCCGGCCGGCAGATCGTCGGTACCTTCGACGGGTTCAAGGGCGATCGCCCCATCCACCGTCCGCGGGCCGATCACCTGAAATCCATCGGCCAAGAGGATTCGGATGAGTTGGTCGAGTCCGGCGCGCTCGATCACCTTCGCGTCTGCACCGGATGTCGCCTGGGATGCCATGACTTCCCCTTTTCCCGGCAGAAAGCCGGGGGCAATATTGTTGCGCAAATGCTGCACTGCGTAAACGTCGAATTGGGAATGTCTCCAACGCCCAAAGCGCATGGCAGGTGGCGGCTAGCCTATGTGTTTGGGCAAATGAACCGCCGCGAAACCGTCGCGCGACGCGCCGGAAACGCCCCTCGTTTTGGCGGCGCATCATTTTCCTGTCGAACCTTGGCGCCAGTTGTCCTACGATCCGGCCCACACCGTGGCCGCGGGGGGAACCGGGGGCCGTAGGACCACACCCAGGGGAAGATCGAAATGTCCATCGACCGACGAGGGGAGATCGAAACGCCTGCCCGCAACATGGGCTGGCGTAGCGGTCGGCCCGTCGCCTTCGCCAAGGCGAAGAGCTGAGTGTTCCCGCTCGCCATGTGCCGCCGCTTGCGTCATGATCCCGCCGCCGAAAATACCGCACCGGAGCGCGCGACGCTCCGCTGGGGCCGTGCGGTACGCGGCTCGATCCTATCCTGGCTTTGCCGCCGGGCCGGGCCGTTCTCGCGGGGGAACTCCGTTTAAGGAATGAAAGATCAATGAAACAAGAGCGACTCGAAGCCGCGATCGACCGAATTCTCAATGCAGACTACGGCGACCCCTTCTCCATTCTCGGCATGCACGTCGAAGGCAAGGGGCGCGCCCATCATCTGGTGGTGCGGGCGCTGCAGCCTGGAGCGGAAAAGGTTGCCGTCGTCGATATCAAGGCGCGCAAGGAAGTGGCCGAGCTTCCGCGCATCCGCGACGAAGGTGTCTTCGCCGGAGTGGTCGAGGGTCGTATGGAGCCGTTCGCGTATCGGCTGCGGGTGACACCCGAGGGCGGCGGCGAGCCATACGATTGTGAGGACCCCTACCGGTTCGGCGCGGTGCTCGGCGAACTCGACGTTCACCTGTTGAGCGAAGGCAATCACCTCCGCGCCTTCGACAAGATGGGCGCCCACGTCACGACGATGGACGGCGTCAAGGGCACGTCGTTCGCCGTCTGGGCTCCGAACGCCCGCAAGGTCAGCGTCGTCGGCGATTTCAACGGCTGGGACGGCCGCATCCATGCCATGCGCAACCGCCAGGAATGCGGCGTCTGGGAAATCTTCGTTCCCGGCGTCGGCCGGGGCGCCATCTACAAATACGAAATCCGCGCCCGCTTCGGCGAACTGATGGCGAACAAGGCCGACCCCTTCGCCTTCGAGGCCGAGCTGCCACCCAACACCGGCTCCAAGGTCACCGATCCCAAGAAGTACACGTGGAAAGACAAGGCCTGGATGAAACGTCGCGGGCACCTTCATGATCGCGACGCCCCTGTGTCGGTCTACGAGGTCCATCTCGGTTCCTGGAAGTGCGTCCCCGAGGACGGTAACCGGTTCCTGAATTACCGCGAGTTGGCCGAACAACTCGTCCCCTATGTCCAGGATCTCGGATTCACGCACATCGAACTGATGCCGATCCACGAGCATCCGTTCGACGGTTCGTGGGGCTACCAGCCGACCGGCATGTTCGCGCCGACCAGCCGCTACGGCACGCCGGCCGACTTCAAGTACTTCATCGACTGCTGCCATCAGGCCGGCCTCGGGGTGCTGATCGACTGGGTCGCCGGGCACTTCCCGGGCGACGCCCACGGCCTGTGCTACTTCGACGGAACCCACCTGTACGAGCACCAGGACCCGCGCATGGGCCGGCACATGGACTGGGATACGCTCATCTACAACTACGGACGCCGCGAGGTATCCAACTACCTGCTGTCCAACGCGCTCTACTGGATGGAGGAGTTCCACATCGACGGGCTGCGCGTCGATGCCGTCGCCTCGATGCTGTACCTCGACTACAGCCGCAAGGACGGCGAGTGGATTCCCAACATGTTCGGCGGCCGCGAGAACCTCGAGGCCATCGACTTCCTCAAGCGCATGAACGAGTTGGTCTACGGCGAGCACGAAGGCGTGATGACGGTGGCCGAAGAATCCACGTCCTGGCCGATGGTCTCCCGCCCAACCTACCTGGGCGGCCTCGGGTTCGGCTACAAGTGGAACATGGGGTGGATGAACGACACGCTCCGCTACATCGAAAAGGAACCCATCCACCGCCGCTATCACCATGACCTGCTGACCTTCGGTTTGCTCTACGCCTTCACCGAAAATTTCATCATGCCGCTGAGCCATGACGAGGTTGTTCACGGCAAGGGCTCGCTTCTGTCGAAGATGCCGGGAGACGGATGGCAGCAGTTCGCCAACTTGCGTTCCTACTACGCGTTCATGTTCACCATGTCGGGAAAGAAGCTCCTGTTCATGGGCGCTGAATTCGGTCAGGGCGACGAGTGGAACCACTCGAGCAGTCTGGATTGGCACCTGCTGGAATATCCCTTGCAGGGTGGCGTGATGAATCTGGTGCGCGACCTCAACCGCGTGTACCGCTCGGAGCCGGCGCTCTACGAGACCGATTGCTTCGGGGCAGGGTTCAGTTGGATCGACTGCCACGATTCGGACAACAGCATCATCTCCTACCTCCGCTTCGCCAAGGATCCGACCGACTTCCTCGTCATCGTGTGCAACTTCACGCCGGTACCGCGCGAGGACTACCATCTCGGCGTGCCCCGGCTCGGCGCCTATGCCGAAATCCTCAACTCGGATGCCGAGTTCTACGGCGGCAGCGGCTTCGGCAACGCCCGGCAGGTCAATGCCGACATGGACGGTTCCCATGGCCAGCCCCACTCGCTGCGGCTCAAGGTGCCGCCGCTCGGCGCGCTGGTCCTGAAGCCGTTGCCTGAGGAGAAGACCGAGGAGGAGACCGAAGAAGCGACCGCCGAGGGCACGACCACTGAAGACGCCGCACCGTCGGCCAGCGAAGGCGAAGCGACGACCGATGGCGGAAACACCGAGGCTTGAGTCGGGCAACCCCGCCCCCCTGGGTGCCACCTGGGACGGGCGCGGGGTCAACTTCGCGCTGTTCTCGGCCAACGCCGAGAAGGTCGAGTTGTGCCTGTTCGACTCGACCGGCCGCAAGGAGCAGCAGCGCATCGAACTGCGCGAGTACACCAACGAGGTCTGGCACGGCTACGTGGTCGGCCTGCAGCCGGGTCAGCTCTACGGCTATCGCGTCTCCGGCCCCTACGATCCGAGGAACGGCCACCGGTTCAATCCCAACAAGCTGCTGATCGATCCCTACGCCCGGGCCTTGGACGGACCGATCCGCTACAGCGACGCCCAACTCGGCTATCGCAAGGACAGTTCGCGCGCCGACTTGTCGTTCGACCGCCGCGACAACGCCCGGCAGATGGCCAAGTGTGTGGTTGTCGAGCCGGCGTTCTCGTGGGGCGCCGAACGCCAGCCAAAGGTGCCGTGGTCCGACACGGTCATCTACGAGCTTCACGTCAAGGGATTCACCAAGCTGCACCCCGATGTGCCCGAACCGATGCGCGGAACATTTTCTGGCCTCGCCTCGCCCGCCGCCATCGAGCACCTGACAAAGCTCGGCGTGACCGCCATCGAACTGTTGCCGGTGTACGCCACCTGCGACGAGCGGCACCTGGTCCAGGGAGACCGCACGAACTACTGGGGTTACAGCTCGGTCAATTTCTTCGCCGCCGATCCGAAGTTCAACGCGGAAGGCCGGATCCGCGAGTTCAAGACCATGGTCGCCAACCTTCACGCGGCGGGAATTGAGGTCTTTCTCGACGTCGTCTACAACCACACCGGCGAGGGCGACGAGCTCGGGCCGACGCTTTGCTATCGGGGCATCGACAATGCGTCGTACTACCGCCTGCAGGACGACCGTCGGCGCTACCTCGATTTCACCGGCTGCGGAAACACCTTGAACCTGACCAATCCGCGGGTGTTGCAGATGGTGCTCGACTCGCTGCGATTCTGGGTCCAGGAATTGCACGTCGACGGCTTCCGCTTCGACTTGACGTCGGCGCTGGCCCGCGAGTTCCACGATTTCGACGTCGGCTCCGGTTTTTTTGACGCCATCAGCCAGGACCCGGTGCTGTCCAACGTCAAGCTGATCGCCGAACCCTGGGATCTGGGCATGGACGGCTACCAGCTCGGCAACTACCCGCCGCTATGGTCGGAATGGAACGACAAGTTCCGCGACGCCTCGCGGCGGTTCTGGCGGGGCGACGAGGGCATGATCGGCCGCATGGCGTCGCGGCTTGCCGGCTCGGCAGAGTTCTTCGACTGGCGGGGGCGGCGCCCGTGGTCGAGCATCAACTTCATCACCGCCCACGACGGCTTCACCCTCAACGACCTGGTCAGCTACAACGGCAAGCACAACGAGGCCAACGGCGAGAACAACCGCGACGGCACCGACAACAACAACAGTTGGAACTGCGGCACGGAGGGGCCCACCGACGATCCCCAAATCCGCGGCCTTCGCGTCAGGCAGCGGCGGAATCTGATGGCGACTTTGCTGCTCGCCCAAGGGGCTCCAATGATGGTCGCCGGCGACGAGTTCGGCCGCACCCAGAACGGCAACAACAACGCCTATTGCCAGGACAACGAGATGAGCTGGGTGCACTGGGATAGCCGCGCGCCGGAGGACGAGGAGTTGATGGAGTTCACACATCAGCTTTTGCGGCTGCGCCGCGAACACAAGGTGTTCCGGTTGCCGTACTTCGTTCACGGTGAAGCCGTCGATGGCAGCGACGTTAAAAACTTGACGTGGCTGGCGCCCGAAGGCCATGAAATGAGACGCGAGAACTGGGGTACGCCCCACAACAAGACGCTGGGCATGCAGATTTATGGTGGCGCGGACGCCAAGGGAAACCTGGACGAGATGTTCGTGCTGCTGCTCAACGCCCATCATGGTCCCGTGGGCTTCCGGCTCCCGCACACGGGCCTGGGAACCGGTTGGGAGCTGATTTTCGATACGGCTCGAACGGATGGCGGCGGGGCGGAATTCGTGCAGGGAGACGCGGACCATTACCCGATGCTCGATCGATCGTTCGTACTGTTGCAACGCCGATAAACACAGAACGCCGGCAAACGCGTCGCGAGGGAGACGCCCATCATGAGTGCACTGGACCACCTCGCCTATCTGGCGGGGATCGAGCCCCACTATTGGGACATCTGGGGCAACTATTACGAGACGTCCGAGGAAACAAAACGCGTCATCCTAGACGCGCTGGGCATTCCCGCGGCCGATGACCCTGCCGTGGAGGCCGGCATTGCGAAGATCGAACAGAGTCCATGGACCCGCATCGTTCCGCCGGTGATCGTGCTGCGTGAAGGCGCCGAGCTGCATGTGCCGTTCTCGGTGCCGTCGGACAGCCTGGAAACCGAAAGGAGCGTCCGTGTCGTCGAGGAAGAGGGCACCGCCCACGAAATCCGTTTCGTCCCGGCGCACTTGCCGTCCGAAGGCGTCCGCAACATCGACGGCAAGGACATCGACCGGCGCTGGATGCATGTGCAGGTCCCCTTGCCGTTGGGCTATCACGACCTCGTCGTGGAGGGAGCGGAGTCATCGCCGCTGCGCGTGATCATCGCGCCGCACGCCTGCGGCTTGCCGAAAAAGATGGCCGAGGGCGGCAAGTTGTGGGGGATCGCCACCCACCTCTACACCTTGCGCTCGGACCGCAACTGGGGGATCGGCGATTTCACTGATCTTGCCGACCTGGTCGATGTTGCCGCCAAGGCGGGCGCGTCCGCCATCGGCCTCAATCCGCTGCACGCTCTGTTCACCAACCATCCCGAGGAAGCGAGCCCCTATTCGCCCAACAGCCGGGTGTTCCTGAACCCGCTGTTCATCGATGTCGAAGCGGTGCCCGACTTTGCCGAATGCGAAGAAGCCCAGCAGCTGGTGCCCAAGCTGCAAAGCAAGCTGAACACCGCGCGCCAGGCGGACATCATCAAATACCGGGCGATCATGGCCCTCAAGAGCGAGGTGCTGGAGATCCTTCACAACTGGTTCCGCGCCAACCACGCAAAAGATGGCGATGCCCGCGCCGCCGACCTCGAAGAGTTCCGCGCACTGGGCGGGGGACGGCTCCACCGGTTCACCGTGTTCGAGGCATTGACCGAGGAGTTCGGTTCCGATCCGTGGCAAAAGTGGCCTGCCGACTCCCGCCGCCCTGATACGAAAAAGGTCCGGGACTTCGCCGCCGAAAAGCTGCAGCGGCTGGAGTACTTCGAATACCTGCAGTGGCAGGCCGACCGGCAATTGGCGGCGGCCAGGGACCGGGCGCACGACACCGGCCTCGCCATTGGCCTTTATCAGGACCTCGCCATCGGCGCCGATCCCAAGGGGGCCGACGCCTGGAGTGACCAGGAAGCAGTGACGCAAGCCGGCCACGTCGGCGCGCCGCCCGATCCGTTCAATATGCTCGGCCAGGACTGGGGCATGCCGCCGATGCACCCGGTGCGTTTGCGTGACCTGGCCTACGAGCCGTTCATCGCCACCTTGCGCGCCAACATGCGCCACGCGGGCGCGCTGCGCATCGACCACGCCATGGGCCTCAAGCATCTGTTCTGGATTCCGTCCGGCAGTTCGCCCGCCGGCGGTGCCTATGTCGAATATCCGTTCGAGGACCTGCTCGGCATTCTGGCGCTGGAAAGCCATCGTAACCGCTGCTTGGTCATCGGCGAGGATCTCGGCACGGTGCCCGAGGGGTTCCGCAAGCGCATGGCCGAGATGAACATCCTGTCCTATCGGGTGCTCTATTTCGAGAAGATGGGCGACCGCTTCAAAGGCCCCGGCGAGTATCCGCCGTTGGCGCTGGCCTGCGTGTCGACCCACGACCTGCCGACGCTGAAGGGGTTCTGGGACGGCTCCGATCTCGCGTTGAAACGCAAGCTCAAGCTTTATCCGTCAAAGGACGCCAAGGCCGGGGACGTCAACGGACGCGCCGCCGACCGCAGCCAGTTGCTGCACGCGCTGAACTGGGAAGGATTGCTTCCCGACGGCATCAATCCCGACGACCCGGACGCCGTGCCGATGACCGCTGAACTCGCCGCCGCCGTGCACGGCTATCTGGCCCGTTCGCCGGCCAATCTGCTGATGGTGCAGATCGACGATCTGACCGAGGAGACCGACCAGATCAACGTCCCGGGCACGGTTCACGAGCGGCCGAACTGGCGCCGCCGGCTGTCAATGCCAGTGGAGCGCTTGGCGTCGTCTCGGCTGATGAAGGCGTTGGCCCCGGCCCTCGCCGAACGAGGGCCGGGAGCCTGATCGAGGCCCGCTTCAGCCGCCCATGGGCGACATCGGCTCGATGTTCCAGATCTTCTCGGCGTAGTCGCGGATGGTGCGGTCCGACGAGAACACGCCCATGCGCGCAACGTTGAGGATGGCCTTGCGGGTCCAATCCTTGGTGTCGCGGAAGTTGGCGTCGACCCGGTCCTGGGTCGCCACGTAGTCGCTGAAGTCGGCGAGCACCATGAAGTGGTCGCCGCCCGTCGTCAGGGCATCGAAGATCGGCCGGAAGCGGCCGCCATCATCCGGCGAGAAATGCCCGTCGCGGATCATGTCGAGGCCGCGGCGGAGTTCCTCGTTGGCGTTGTAGTAGCTCCACGTGTCGTAGCCGCCGTTGCGCAGGTTCCGCACCTCCTCCGCGGTCAGCCCGCAGTAGAAGATGTTCTCCTCACCGACGGCCTCGGCGATCTCGATGTTGGCGCCGTCGCGGGTGCCGATGGTCAGCGCGCCGCTCAGCGACAGCTTCATGTTGCCGGTGCCGGAAGCCTCGGTCCCGGCCGTGGAGATCTGCTCGGAGAGGTCGGCCGCCGGCATGATCACTTCGGCGGTGGTGACGTCGTAGTTGGGGATGAACGCGACCTTGAGCAGCTTCGCGCACTTGGGCTCGTTGTTGATCCGGTTGGCAACGTCGTTGATCAGCTTGATGTGCAGCTTCGCCGTCAGATACCCCGGCGCCGCCTTGCCGCCGAAGATCACCGTCCGCGGCGTCAGTCCCTTGGCGTTGCCGTCCATGATGCGGTTGTAGCGGGCCACCACCTGAAGGATGTTGAGGAGCTGGCGCTTGTACTCGTGCATCCGTTTGACCTGGATGTCGAACATGGAGTCCGGATCGACGGTGATGCCGAGGCGGTCGTTGATCAGCCCGGCAAGCCGCTCCTTGTTCTCCTTTTTGACGGCGCGGAACGCCTTCTGGAATTTGGCTTCGCCCGCCACCTTCTCCAGGCCGACGAGCTTGTCGAGGTTCTTTTCCCAGCCCTTGCCGACCTTGTCGGTTATCAGCTTCGACAGGCCCGGGTTGGACTGCTTCAGCCATCGGCGCGGTGTAATGCCGTTGGTAATGCCGAGCATCTTTTCGGGAAAGATCTTGGCGAAATCGACGAACGTCGTCTGGCACATCAGGTCGGCATGCAGCGCCGAGACGCCATTGACCTTCTGCGACCCGACAATGGCCAGATAGGCCATGCGCACGTAACGCTCGCCAGCCTCGTCGATCAGCGAGACCCGCTGAACCAGGCCGTCGTCGTCGGGGAACTTCTGGCGCACGTATTCCAGCCATTCCCCGTTGATGCGGTAGATGATCTGCAGATGGCGTGGCAGCAGGCTCTCGAACAGCGGCACCGCCCAGGTCTCGAGCGCTTCCGACATCAGCGTGTGGTTTGTGTAGGCGAACACCCGCCGAGTGATGCCCCAAGCCTTCCCCCACTCGACACCGTGCTCGTCAATCATCAGGCGCATCAGCTCGGCAACGGCGAGCGCGGGGTGCGTGTCGTTGAGCTGGATGGCCACCTTGTCGGGCATCTCGTCGAAGCTCTCGTGGCTGGTCAGGAAGCGGTTGACGATGTCCTGCAGCGACGCCGAGACGAAGAAGTACTCCTGACGCAGGCGCAGTTCCTTGCCCATCATCGTCAGGTCGTTGGGGTATAGGACCTGGGAGATGGTTTCCGTCTCGGTGCGGTCCTTGACCGCCTCGAAGTAGTTTCCTTCGTTGAAGTAGTGGAGGTTGAACTCGCGGATCGACTTGGCCGACCACAGGCGCAGCTTGTTGACCACTTCGGAGTCGTAGCCGGCGACCTGGGTGTCGTAGGCCAGCGCCAGAACCTCGTCGGTGTCCACCCATCGGGCACGAGGCCGACCTTTGTCATCGTTGTCCTGAATGATGTGGCCGCCGAAACGGACCGGGTAGTTGACGGTCGGGCGGAAGAACTCCCACGGATTGCCGAAGCGGAGCCAGCTTTCCGGCCGCTCGGTTTGCCAGCCGTCTTCGATGCGCTGGGTGAACATGCCGTAGTCGTAGCGGATGCCGTAGCCGTAGCCCGGATACGCCTGGGCGGTGATCGAGTCCAACAGGCAGGCGGCTAGACGGCCGAGGCCGCCGTTGCCCAGCGCGGCGTCGAACTCGCAGGCGTAGACCGCCTCGTTGTCGACACCGATGTCGGACAGCACCCCTTCCGCGGTGTTCAGGATGCCCAGATTCAGCAGGTTGTTCTTCAACGATCGGCCGATGAGGAATTCCATCGACAGGTAGTAAACGACCTTGGCGCCCTCGTCGTAGAACTTGCGCATGGTGTGGAACCAACGCTGCGCCAAACGGCCGCGCACATAGAACGTCAGCGCGTAGAACCAGTCCCGTTCACTGGCGTACTTGGGGTCCTTGCCCATGACGCTGATGAGGTAGTCCTCGAGGGCGGCGCGCGCTTCGGCCTTGTCGCCGGCCTCGAAGGGGCATTCGGTCGTGATGAGTGGCTTGTCCATGAGGTGACTCTGCTCCGCGCACGGGTTGCCGCAGACAGGTGTTCGGTCGGCGCGTACCTGTTTCTATCTGTTGTGGTTATCCAGATGGGGCGCGGGTCCCTGGTCTCCCACGTCCCTCCCCTCGCCGCGGACGGTACCGCAAAACGCCCGGCGGTCAAACCCCATTCCCGTAGGCGCCGACGGGCGACGCCGGTGCACTTACGGGAACGAAATTGTGGGCCGCCGCGGATTGCGGGCGACGACCAAATGACGCGGCGCAAACAAATGTCATCTCGTCGCCGCCCCCCGACGTTGAATTGGCGGTTTCACTGTGGCACATTCGCCGGCGAGTTATCGACGGGAGGTTGAGGGACCTCCCCCGACTCTTCGCCCGCAATTCTTGCTCTTGGGGAAAGAAGCCGTGGATCAGACAACGGACAGGACGGACTCGAACGTCGACGTCGTGCATGCGCTGCGCAACACCTTCGCCATGGTGCTGGCTGGGGGACGCGGAACCCGGCTGATGCAGCTCACCGACCGCCACGCCAAGCCGGCGATCCCATTCGGTGGCAAGTACCGCATCATCGATTTTCCGCTGTCCAACTGCGTGAACTCGGGCATCCGCAAGGTCAGCGTCGTCACCCAGTACAAGGCCCACAGCCTGCTGATCCATATGCAGTGGGCCTGGGGCTTCCTGCGCGCCGAGCTCGGCGAGTTTGTCGAGGTCTGGCCGGCGCAGCAGCGTCTGGGGGACGAGTCCTGGTACCGCGGCACCGCCGACGCGGTGACCCAGAACATCGACATCCTGCTGCCGCATCGGCCCGAATACATCCTCGTCCTCGCCGGAGACCACGTTTACAAGCAGGACTACGGAATCATGCTCGCCGACCACATCGCGCGGGGCGCCAAAGTGACGGTCGGGTGTGTCGAGGTGCCGCGCATGGAGGCCACGGCCTTCGGCGTTGTCGGCGTCGATGAAGAAGACAATATCGTCAGCTTCCTCGAAAAACCCGCCGACCCGCCAGGCATCCCGGACAAGCCGGAAAGCGCCTTCGCCAGCATGGGCATCTACATCTTTGACGCCGATTTCCTGTTCGAGGAACTGGAGCGGGACGCTAAGGTCGAGTCGTCCTCACACGACTTCGGCAAGGACGTCATCCCCGGATTGCTCGGCCGGTGCAAGATGATCGCCCACCGCTTCGAGAGGAGCTGCATCGTCAACCCGGCCATTGACGAGTCCTACTGGCGGGACGTCGGCACCGTCGACGCCTATTACGAGGCCAATATCGACCTTTGCACGGTGACGCCGACCCTCGATCTCTACGAGCCGGACTGGCCGATCTGGACCTACCAGGAGCAGCGCGCACCGGCGAAGTTCGTCTTCGACGACGACAACCGGCGCGGCTCGGCGGTGGACTCGCTGGTGTCCTCGGGCTGTATCATCTCGGGGGCGTATGTTGCGAGGTCCGTACTGTTCTCCAGCATCCGCGCCCATTCGTATTCGGTGATCGAGGACTCGGTGATCCTGCCCAACTGCGATGTCGGCCGACACTGCCGCTTGAAGCGGGTGCTGGTCGATCAGGACGTCCACATTCCCGACGGACTGGTGGTCGGCGAAGACCCCGAGCTCGATGCGAAGCGGTTCCACCGCACCGCCAATGGCGTCGTGCTGATCACCCCGGAGATGATCGCCAAACTCTCCGACTAGAAGAGCCGGCCAAGGGCGCTACTGCTCGCGGCCGGCACGGGCGAAGCTGCGCACCAGCGGCTCGACCATGTAGTCGAGCGCCGTGCGTTCGGCGGTGATCAGGAAGACCTCGGCCTGCATTCCGGGCTTGAGCCGGCGCACGTCGAACCCGGCAACCTCCGCTGTCGGCACCACCTTCGCGGCGAAATAGGGCTCGCCGGTAATCGCATCGGTCATGCGGTCGGCGGCCACCGAGGCGACAACCGCCTCCAGCATCGGTGTCGTCCGGGCGTTGAACGCGCTGAGCCGCACGTGGGCCGGCATCCCCGCGTAGACCACGTCGATGTCTTTCGGATCGATGCGCACATCCACGACCAGCCGATCGCGATCCGGCACCAGGTCCAAAAGGTCCTGGCCCGGCTGCACGACACCGCCGATGGTGTGGACCTGTAGGCCGACGACGGTTCCGGCCAACGGCGCTGTCACATCGGTGCGGCGCAGACGATCGCTGGCGGCGGCGATCTTGTCTTCCAGGTCGGAGATCTCGGCAGCCACGGTCCGGAGCTGCTCGGTGACCTGGTTGTGGTCCTTGGCCTCGGGCATGCGAAGTTGCAGCTGGACCTCGGTGATGCTCTTCTCGGCGCGGGCGATCTGCGCGCGATACTCGTCGATGTCGCCGATGATCGCCGCCTTCTTTCGCTTGAGGGCAAGAAGTACGGCGCGGCTGACCACGCCCTTCGCGGCCATCTCGGCGACCGGCTTAAGCTCTTCTTCGATCAAGGACAGTTGCTCCTCCGAGGCCTTGACCTGGGCAGACAGACCGGTGATCTCGCGGCGGTGTTTCTTGATCCGCTCACGCAGCACCGATTCCTGCCCGTCGATCCGTGACCGCCGGGCCTTGAGCACGTCGACCTGGCCGAGCATCAGTTCGCTGATGCTGGGGTTGTCGGCTTGCCGCATCAGCAAATCGGGAAATTCGATGTCGTCGTCACCGTCGCGTTCGGCGATGAAACGGGCCCGCAGGGCCAGTGCCGCAGCGTGCCGGTCGCGCAGCAGCTGCAGCGCCGCCCGGGGGTAGGTGTCGTCGAAGCGGATCAGCACCTCCCCGGCCTCGACCTCGTCGCCCTCGCCGACGACGATCTCCTTGATGATGCCGCCTTCGAGGTGCTGAATGGTTTTGCGCTTGGTTTCGACGCCGACGACGCCCGAGGCGATGGCGGCCCCATCCAGTTGGGCGTTGGCCGCCCACACCGCCGAACCACCGAGGAACACGGCGATGACCGCCCAGCCGGCGCGGCGCCATGGTGCGAGGGTCGCGGAAAGAGAAGTCGGGGCGAGCTGTGGAGTTGTGCGGCGTGCGAAACGCGCCTGGATGGCGCCTGCCAGCCGGTTCCAGACCGACAATGAGACTTCGCGAACATGCTCGATCATTGGGCGCCTCCCGCCTTACGCCGCGATGTCCGGCGACGCGGTGCCGGTTTCTCCGCAGTTTCGCCGTCAACCGTAGGCTCGGTCGCCGGAACGACACTGAGTGGCGTCGGGCGATTTCGTGTGACGAGCTGCGTCGCCCGGTCCTCGATGCGCAGCACTGCGTCGGCATGGGCGAGGATGCTCGGGCGGTGAGCGACCATGATCACCGCGGCCCCGGCCGCCCGGGCGTCAACGATCGCCGCAACCAGCGCCTCGACCCCGGCGGTGTCGAGGTTCGAGTAGGGCTCGTCAAAGATCAGCAGCCGGGGATCGCCGAACAGTGCCCGGGCCAACGCGACCCGTTGGCGCGCGCCAGCCGACAGCAGGTCGGACGGCCCGCCGACGCGGGTGTCGTAGCCGTTCGGCAGCCGGATGATGAGTTCATGGAGCCGCGCCCGCTGCGCCGCCTCGATGATGGCCTCGGGCGGTGCGTCGGTGAACCGCGCAATATTCTCGCCCACGGTTCCCGGCAGCAGCTCGACGCACTGCGGCACGTAGCCGATATGGCGGCCCCGCTCGTCGGCCGGCCAGGATGCCAGATCGACGCCATCCAGCCGCACCCGGCCGCGGTCCGGAACGGCGACGCCGACGAGCATCCGCGCCAGGGTCGACTTGCCGGCCCCGGAGGGGCCGGTGACGCCCAGCATCTCGCCCGGCTTGACGGTGACCGTGAGGTTCTCGAACAGGGGTGCCTCGGCGCCCGACGGCGTATAGGCGATGTCGGCGATCTCCAGCCGGCCCTCGGGTCGCGGCAACGGCATCCACGGCCCCTGCCCCGCCGCGCGCTCCAACGCCGTGCGGACCCGGCCGAAAGCGGACCGGGCGCCGACGAGCTGGCGCCAGATGCCGATGGCCTGCTCCACGGGTGCCAGCGCGCGGGCGATCATGATCGACGCGGCAATCATCGCACCCGGCGTGATCTCGCCACCGACGACGAGAGATGCAGCAAGGCCGAGAACGACGATCTGCAGGGCCAGACGAATGAAACGCCCCAGAGCCGAGAACACCCCTGCCCGATCGCTCGCCTCGGCCTGGGCGGCAACGGCATGGGCGCCAGCGTTCGCCCACCGGGCGGCGGTCATACCGATCATGCCGAGGCCGGCGACGGATTCGGACTGGCGTGCCACCGTTTCGGCGCTGCCGATGGCATCCGACCACGCTGCATTGGCAGACGTCAGCCGGCCTCTGGTCGCGACCTCGTTGGCATAGGCGAGCGCGAACAGCGCCCCCGCACCGATCAGCGCGGTCAGCCCGAGCACCGGATGAAGAAGGAAGACAAGGGCGACGAACAGCGGCACCCAAGGCGCGTCGAGAATCGCGAAGATACCGGGTCCGGTGAGGAAGCCCCGCACCTGGGCCAGGTCACGAACCGCCTGGGCGGAACCGTCGCGTCCGCCGCCGAAGGCTTCAGCCAGCAACTGCCGACCCAAGGTGATGTCGAGCCAGACACCGATCCGCACCAGCATCCGCGAGCGAATGATGTCCAGCACCGCCATCACCGCGAACGCCAACAGTGCGGCGATGGTCAGCACCAGCAGCGTATCCAGGCTGCGGCTGGTCATCACCCGGTCGAACACCTGGATCATGTAGACCGGCACCGTCAGCACCAGCGCGTTGATGACGAAACTGAAGGCGCCGATGCCGACGAATGATCGCCGGCACGCACGGACCGCGCCGTCGAGAACCGACGGCGCGACCGCGTGATTTTCAGGAATGGGACCGTTGGGGTTTGGGGTCATGGTGGGTTCCGGTCCTCTATGAGAAGGTGAAGTCACTGGCCTCCAAATCGGCGGTGGCGACCCCGACGATGGTCAGCGTGTCGCCGCCACCAAGGTCGACCACCGCATCGCCGTCGACGTTGTCGGCGATGTTCAGATCACCGAACCCCGAGAAGCCGAAGTCGCTGACATCGATGGTGTCGGACTCGCCGCCGGTCTTGGTGAAGTCGGTGACGATGTCGGCACCCATGGACGACGTCGCGAAGAACACGTCGTTGCCGGCGCCGCCGGTCAGCACGTCGCCGTCGTCGCGTCCGCCCAGCAGGATGTCGTCGCCACCCCCGCCGATCAGCGAGTCGAGGCCAGTGTTGCCGTCGAGGGTGTCGTCACCGACGCCGCCGTAGAGCGTATCGTCACCGATGAAGCCGAGGACCTGGTCGTTGCCGGCGTCGCCGTAGACGATGTCGTCGTCGTAGTAGCCGTTAACGATGTCGTCGCCGTCGCCGCCGTAAATCGTGTCGTCGTCACGGCCGCCGTCCAGATCATCGTTGCCGGCCCCGCCCGTGAGGATGTCGTTGTCGTCGCCACCCTCTAGGGTGTCGTCGCCGGCGCCCCCGTCGAGGGTGTCGTTGCCGTCGTCGCCCAGCAGCTGGTCGTCATCGCCGCCGCCCGAAAGGTCGTCGTCGCCGAGACCGCCATCGAGGGTATCGTCGCCGTCACCGCCGACCAGCACGTCGTTGTCGGCGCCGCCGTCGATGGAGTCCTGGCCACCGGCGCCCGTCAGCACGTCGTTGTCGGCGCCGCCGTCGATGGAGTCCTGGCCACCGGCGCCCGTCAGCGTGTCGTTGCCGCTGAGGCCGGTGATGTCGTCGTTGCCGTCACCGCCGGTGAGCACGTCGTCGACACCGTCAGATCCGCTCAGCGTCTGAATGACCGAGCCGCCGGCGATGAAGTCGGCGAAGGTCGCCGAGCCGGTGAAACTGGTATCGAGGGAATAGGTCGCGCCCCCGGCCTCCAGGTTCTCGATCGTGCCGCCAGTGAAGAAGCCGGTGAACGTCAGTGATCCGCCGGCCCCGTAGCTGAACACCAGATCGTCACCGGCGCGGACCACCTGCGAGACGGCGGTGAACGGGTCGATGCCGGTGAAGCGGATGGTGTCGAAGCCACCGGCGTCCGAGATCACATCGGCTTCCGTCAGGCCGTCCTGGAAAATGTAGAGGTCGTCGCCGGTGCCGCCGTCGATATCGTCGTCGCCGGCTCCGCCATCCAGCGTGTCGTTTCCGTCGCCGCCGTGGAGCTCGTCGTCGCCGGCGAAGAAGCCGTCGATGGTCAACGAGCCTCCCGCGGCGAAGTCGAACACTAGATCGGTGCCCGTCTGCGTCACCAGGGAGATGGCGGTGAACGGATCGATGCCGACGAAGCGCATGGTATCGGCGCCGCTGGAATCGGAGATGATGTCGGTATCGGTCAGCGCGCCGTCGAAGATGTACACGTCGTCGCCGTTGCCGCCGTCGAGGATGTCGTCTCCGGCGCCGCCATCGATGGTGTCGTCGCCCATGCCGCCGACGAGAGTGTCGTTGCCATCGGCGCCGCTGAGCTCGTCGTTGCCGCCGAGTCCTTCGACCGTGTCATCCCCCGCGCCGCCGGCGAGGATGTCATCTACGGTGTGACCGCCGACGATGTGATCGCCAGAGCCACCGGAGCCACCCGAACCTCCGCTGCCGCCGGACCCACCGGAACCGCCGGATCCGCCACTGCCGCCCGAGCCCCCGGAACCTCCTGAACCACCAGAACCGCCACTGCCGCCGGAACCGCCCGACCCACCGGACGCACCATCGGCCTGGTTGTCGCCGTCGCCGCTGGGCGGCGGCGAATTGTCCGCCGCCGGAGCGTCGCTACCGGGGCCGTCGAACCGCTCGACGCCACGCCGGAATGCCGCCAGATCGAACGCCGGCGCGCCGTCCACCGTGCTCGGTGTCGGCGGCTCGTGGAAATCGCTGCCGGGTGTAACGTCGAATTCCCGGTCGAACCGCTCCGGCTCGGGCCGGCCAAAACGGTGCTCGCGGATCGGCGCCGACTCCGGCCGCGACACATCGGGACCGCTCGCCGCCTCGCCCCAGTCCGAGCCTTTGTCGTCCTCGTCATCCGCCTCCGACGGTGTGTCGGTAGCGGTTTTCGCGGCAACCGGTCGATCGGCGTCGTCGTCCTCGTCCGCCTGACGCTGCCGCTTGGCATTGGTCTTAACCGCGCCCGGCTCCGGCGGAGGATCGCCGATGGCGGCGGTCTGTACGGCCTCGACCACGGGTTCGGCCCCGGTGTCCTTTTCGCCGCTTTCCGGCCGCGGCTTAGGAGTTTCGGCCCCGCGGACCGGTTTCTGGACTTGCTCTGCCATAGCGGCCTCCCGACCATCCAATGCCACCGCGAACGGGCGCGGATGCTGGAATTCAAGACATGGGGTCGGGAGAAGAAATACCGGAGAAGGCGTTTATTTGCAAAATTATTATGTATTTACAATAAAGTCACAAGATATATAAAATTTTATTCGTTTTTTATTTTTGAGAAGCGCTGCTGAAATCTAACGTTGGGCCATTACATCCTCCGCGCGCAACAACCGCGGGCGGTAGCCCGCCAAGCGGAGAGAGCTGCAAAACAATCGAGACTCAAGCGTCGACGGGGGGCTCCGCCGCATCCGTGGCGTCTTCTACCTCGATCTCGGCTTCATCGCCCGAGCCGCCGAACGGTACGAATACGAGGGTGGCCAAGGGCGGCAATGTCAGATCGAGCATGAATGGCCGGCCATGATGCTCGATCTCCACCGCCATCACCGCGCCGCCGTTGCCGCCGTTGCTGCCGCCGTAGATTTCCGAGTCCGTGTTCAGGCACTCCCGATAGAGCCCGCCCGCCGGCACGCCGATGCGATAGTTCTCGCGGACGATCGGGGTGAAATTGCAGACCACGACAGCGAACTCGCCGTCATCTCGCCCCCTTCGCAGGTAGGCGAACACACTGCTCTCGAAATCCGTGCAGTCGATCCACTCGAATCCGGCCGCATCGCAGTCGAGTTCGTGCAGGGCGGGCACGCCGCGGTAAAGACCGTTGACGTCGCGCACGAGTCGACGGACGCCCTCGTGGGCGGGATCGTCGAGCAGGTGCCAGTCTAGGGAAGTGTTGTGGTTCCATTCCCGCTCCTGGGCGAACTCGCCGCCCATGAACAGCAGCTTCTTCCCTGGATAGGTGAACATGAAACCGAAGTAGGCGCGGAGATTGGCGAACTTCTGCCAACGGTCGCCAGGCATCTTGCCGAGCAGAGAACCCTTGCCGTGGACGACCTCGTCGTGGCTGAGCGGCAGCACGAAATTTTCGGAGAACGCGTACATCAGGCCGAAGGTGACGCGGTCGTGCTGGTACTTGCGGAACACCGGGTCCTTCTGCATGTAGCCGAGACTGTCGTGCATCCAGCCCATGTTCCACTTGTAGCCGAAGCCAAGGCCGCCGACGTAGGTCGGTCGGGAAACCATCGGCCACGACGTCGACTCCTCAGCCATGGTCGTGGTGTCGGGATGGTGCTCGAAGACGAGCTCGTTCATTCGCTTGAGGAAGTCGATCGCCTCGAGGTTTTCGTTGCCGCCATACTGGTTGGGAATCCACTCGCCCTCGTTGCGGCTGTAGTCGAGGTAGAGCATCGACGCCACGGCATCCACCCGGAGCCCGTCGATGTGATACTCGTCGAGCCAGAACAAAGCGTTGTTCAACAGGTAGCTGTCGACCTCGTAGCGGCCGTAGTTGTAGATCATCGTCCCCCAATCCTGGTGCTTGCCCTGGCGAGGGTCGGCGTGTTCGTAGAGCGCGGTCCCATCGAACCAGCCGAGGCCGTGCTCGTCGGTGGGAAAGTGCCCCGGCACCCAGTCGGCGATGACACCGATGCCGGCCTGATGGCAGCGGTCGACGAAGTTGCGGAACTCGTCGGGGCGGCCAAAGCGACTCGACGGCGCAAACAGGCCGAGGGGCTGGTAGCCCCACGAACCGTCGAAGGGATGCTCGGAGATCGGCAGCAGCTCGATGTGGGTGAAACCCATATCGACGGCGTAGGGGATCAACGAATCGGCCAGCTCGGCGTAGGTCAGGTACCGCCGCTCGCCGTCATCCGGCAGGCGCCAGGAACCGAGATGAACCTCGTAGATGGAGACCGGCGCGTCCCGGGCAACGGAGGTGTTCCGGTTCTTCATCCAGGCGTCGTCGGCCCACCTGTATTTCGAAAGGTCGTAGACGATGGCGGCGGTGCCGGGCGCCTGTTCACAGAACACCGCGAACGGGTCCTGCTTCAGCGGCAACACGTCGCCGTTCTTGGCGCGGATCTCGAACTTGTAGAGTTCGTCCTCGCCGATCCCCGGCATGAAGATCTCCCATACGCCGCATTGGTCGCGGAACCGCATCGGATGGCGCCGCCCGTCCCAGGTATTGAAGTCACCGACGACACTGACCCGGGCGGCGTTCGGTGCCCACACGGCGAAGCCGACGCCGTCAACACCTTCCATCCTCATCGGTGCAGAACCCAGCTTCTCGTCGAGACGAAGGTGCGTGCCCTCGGCGATCAGGTGGACGTCCATATCGCCCAGCACCGGCGGAAACCGGTAGGGGTCCTCGATCTCACTCTCGCCGTCGGCGGTGGTGATCCTGAGCCGATAGGGAAACCGCCCGCGCGCTCCGTCGACCGGGCCGGCAAAGATGCCGCCGTCATGGACGCGGGGCAACTCGGTGACGGGCTTGCCATTCGCGGCGTCGACAATATGAACAGTCTCGGCGTGAGGCAGATAGGTGCGCACCGCGACCCACCCCTTTCCGCTCTCGTGCATGCCCAGAAACGAGAACGGATCGCCGTGGCTGGCGGCGAGGATCATCTCGGCGTGTTTCTTGAACTGTTGGGGCAGCATCGGGTGGACGTCCTTGCTCTACGGCGCCATCGCGCTTCTACGAGCCGGCGAGAATGCGCCTCACGCCGTCGACCGGAATGCGCAGCCAGTCCGGCCGGTTGGCGGCTTCGTAACAGATCTCGTACAGAGCCTTTTCCAACTGGTACAGATCGAGCAGCCGGTGGAACGTTTTCTCGTCCACGGGAACGGAGGGACAGTCGCCGACCGCCGGCCGGTAGCCGTCAATGAATCTCGTGACCGCGGCCGACCGCCAGGCCTCGATCGCCGCCTGCAGATCGTGGCCGCCCTCACCGCTCGGTTCGGGATGTTCGATCAGTGCCGTCGACGCGGCGTAATCGAAGGACCGGATCATTCCGGCGACGTCGCGCAGCGGTGACTGCTTGGCGCGGCGTTGTTCCATCGACTTCACCGGCTCGCCCTCGAAGTCGAGGAGGTAGAAGTCATTTTGGACGACCACCACCTGGCCGAGGTGGAGATCGCCGTGCAGGCGGGTCTTCGTGACCTCGAGCTTGGATGGCACCGAGCGTTCGATGAGACCGTCGATCCTGCCCCATTGGTCGAGCAAACTGTCAACCGCCTCGGCCACCTCGGCGCCGAGACCTCCCGACGCTTGCGCGCGCTGTAACGCGTCGCTGGCGGACTGCGCTTCGTGCCGAACCTGGTCCGTCCAGGCACCGATGTCCTCGGCCGTCACCGGCTCCGGCCGGAACGCCGGATCGTCGACATCGAGCGAGAAGGCGCGGTGGAGTTCGGCGATGCGCTCGCCGAGGATCGCCACCATCTGCAAGTATCCTTCCAGGTGTTCCATCTCGGCCGGTTCGCCGGGCGGCAGCAGATCGAGTTCGTCGAGATAGCGGTCGAGGTAGTCGAGGGTGTAGGACCAGCCGTCACCCTGGTTGCGGACGAATCCCTGGAGAACAGCGAGGGCCGTGGGCGTGCCGTCCGGGTCGATGAACTCCACCGAGCCGAGCATCGAGGGCGTATTCGTATAGCCCGCGACGTCGGTCAGAAAGCGTCCGATCTCGACCTCGGGATGAACGCCAGCTTCAAGCCGCCGCAGCGCCTTCAATACGGCGTGATCACCGATCCGCATCGAGGTGTTGCTTTGCTCGCGGCCCATGCGATCGATCGCGAGATCGTCGGAGAACTCGACGCCAGCGAAGGCATTGGTGCGTTTGAACTCGACCCGGCCTCCGGAGGCGGTGCCGATCTGCGAGTCGTCGCGGATGGCCTTGAGGATCGCCGCGGTGAGTGGTGCGTCGGCCAACGCGTCGTGGAGGACACCGATGCGGTTCTGCTTGCGCACCCGGGCCAGTGCGTACGGCTGCAGCTGGGCCAGCGGATCCGTCGTTGCCGTCTCCCACGTGACTGCCAGCGGCAAGTGGTAGTACTGGCGCGTGCCGTCCTCGGTCTCGATATCGAGGCACGCGATCAGGAACCCGGTATCGCCATCGTTCAGCACGGTTTCATCGAAGATGGCAACGTCGTGGACGGCGCTCCCCTTGGCCGCGAACCATCGCTGATTGGGCAGGAACTCCGGAAGGATTTTCTGGGTCAGAGTCTCCAGATTGGCGCCGGTCACAACGCTCTCCCAGCCGTGCGGCATCACCAGGGTCCGCAGGTCGGGTAGCGGTGTGACATAGGGCTCGTGCCACTTCGGCGCCTCCGCCTCCTCTGCGAGCAGGAACCAGTAAAACCCGTAGCCGGGAAGGATGATGAAGTACGGCAACTCACCAACAGGCGGAAAGGCGCTGCGGCCCATGAGCTCGATGGGTACGCGGCCGTTGTAGGCCGAGAGATCCAACTCCGCCGCCTGGGCGGCGCGCGACAGATTGGCAACGCACAGCACGGTCTCGCCCTCGTAGGACCGCAGGTAGGCGAGCACCTTGCGGTTGCCGGGGTAGAGGAAGGTCAAGCTGCCGCGTCCGAAGGAAACGTGGCCCTTCCGCACCGCGATCAGACGCTTCATCCAGTTCAGCAGCGATGTCGACCGCCGGAGCTGGCTTTCGACGTTGACCGCCTCGTAGCCGTAGATGGAGTCCATGATCGGCGGCAGATACAGCCGCTCCGGGTCGGCTCGCGAAAAGCCTGCGTTACGGTCGGGCGACCACTGCATCGGCGTGCGCACGCCATTGCGGTCGCCGAGGAAGATGTTGTCGCCCATGCCGATCTCGTCACCGTAGTAGACGATCGGCGTTCCCGGCATCGACATCAGCAGGCTGTTGAGCAGCTTGATCTTGCCGGTATCGCGTTCCATCAGCGGCGCCAGCCTGCGGCGGATGCCCATGTTGATGCGGGCGCGCGGTTCGGCGGCGTAGAACTGCCAGAGATAGTCCCGCTCTCGGCCGGTGACCATTTCCAGCGTCAGTTCATCGTGGTTCCTGAGGAACACCGCCCACTGGCAGGTCCCAGGGATGTCCGGCGTCTGGCGCATGATGTCGGTGATCGGGTGGCGGTCTTCCTGGGCCAGCGCCATGTACATCCTGGGCATCAGCGGGAAATGGAAGGCCATGTGGCATTCATCCCCGTCGCCGAAATAGGGGCGCACGTCCTCCGGCCACTGGTTGGCCTCGCCGAGGAACATCCGGTCGTCGTAGTGGGAATCAAGCCACGCCCGCATCCGGCGGATGACATCGTGGGTCTCCGGCAGGTTCTCGCTGGTCGTCCCTTCCCGCTCGCAGAGATACGGCACGGCGTCGAGCCTCAACCCGTCAACGCCGCAGTCGAGCCAGAACTTCATGACCCGCGTGACCTCGTCGAACACCCGCGGGTTGTCGAAGTTGAGGTCCGGCTGGTGCGAGAAGAACCGGTGCCAGTAGTAGGCCTGAGCTGCCGGATCCCACGACCAGTTGGACACCTCGGTGTCGCAAAAGATGATCCGCGTCCCCTCGTACTTCTTGTCGGTATCGCTCCACACGTAGTAGTCCCGCCACTTGGAACCGGGCTTGGCGGCGCGGGCGCGCTGGAACCATTCGTGCTGATCGGACGTGTGGTTGATGACCAGTTCGGTGATCACCTTGAGGCCGCGCTTGTGGGCCATACGGACGAAGGCGCGGAAGTCGCGCATGGTGCCGTAAGCGTCGTGGACATTCTTGTAGTCGGCGATGTCGTAGCCGTCGTCGCGCAACGGCGACGGATAGAACGGAAGCACCCAGACGGCGGTGACGCCGAGGTCGACCAGGTAGTCCAGCTTTTCGGACAGGCCGGCGAAATCGCCGATGCCGTCTCCAGTCGAGTCGTAGAACGCCTTGACGTGAAGCTGATAGACGATCGCGTCCTTGTACCAGAGCGGGTCGCCCGTCGACATCGCCGTCTCCTCAGTAGCAAGGCGAACGGAAATCGACCCCCTGCCACGGCGTCACGCGGAAGATTGCCGCCGGGTTCTCCTCGGGATCGAGGCGGACGAAATGGCGTGCGCCCCGCCACAGATGGCGGCCTCCGTGCAGCAGTTCCTCGGCGGAATAGGTATCCGTCTCCTCGAGACCCATCTCCTCGAGCGGAAACTCCAGCCGCGCCTCGTGGGTCTCGAACGGGTCGAGGTTGACGGCGACGAACACCATGCTGTCCTTCTCAGGAGTCATCTTGCCGTAGAACAGCACGTTGTCGTCGTCGGCCGAATAGAAGCGCAGGTTGTCCAGCTCTTGCAGCGCCGGGTTCTCCCGGCGGATGCGGTTCACCGCCGTGACGTAGTCCTTGATGTTGCCCGGACGGTCCCAATCCCAGACCTTGTAGTCGTACTTCTCCGAGTTCAGGTACTCCTCGGTCCCCTCGACCGCCTCGTTCTCGCACAGCTCGAAGCCGTTGTAGATGCCGTAGACGCTGCTCAGCGTCGCCGCGAGGACGAGGCGGATCATGAACGCCGGCCTTCCGCCCCGCTGGAGGAACCCGGGCAGGATGTCAGGCGTGTTGGCGAAGAAGTTGGGGCGCAGGTACTCCTTGACCTCGGTCTGGGTCAGTTCCTCCAGATACTCGGTCAGCTCGGGCTTGAAGTCGCGCCAAGTGAAGTAGGTGTACGACTGGGTGTAGCCGATCTTGGCCAGCATCTTCAGCATCGGCGGACGCGTGAACGCTTCCGACAAGAACAGCACATCGGGATGATCCTTGCGGACTTCTCGGATCAGCCATTCCCAGAACGCCACCGGTTTGGTGTGTGGGTTGTCGACCCGGAAGATCTTCACCCCGTGGTCAACCCAGAACAGCACCACCGACAGAAGCTCTTGCCACAGCGCCTCCTGATGGGGGCCGTAGAAGTTGACGTTGACGATGTCCTGGTACTTCTTCGGCGGGTTCTCGGCGTATTTGATCGTGCCGTCCGGCCGGAAGATGAACCACTCCGGATGCTCGGTGATCCACGGGTGGTCCGGTGCGCACTGGATGGCGAAATCGAGGGCGACTTCCATGCCGTAGGCATGACACGCCTCGACGAAGCTGTCGAAGTCTTCGAGCGTGCCGAGTTCCGGGTTCACCGCTTTGTGGCCGCCCTCCTTGGCGCCGATGGCATAGGGGCTGCCGGGATCCTTGGGCCCCGCCTTCAGGGTGTTATTCGGGCCCTTGCGGTGTTTGCGCCCGATCGGATGGATGGGCACGAAGTAGATGACGTCGAAGCCCATCGCCTTGATCTCGGGAAGCCGCAGTTCGCAGTCGGCGAACGTGCCCGGCTTTCTGAGCGTCGTTCCCTGCGAGCGGTGGAACATCTCGTACCAGGCGGCGAACCGCGCCGCCACGCGATCGACAAAAACCTCCAGGACCCGCGGATACCGGGCGGCGGCGCCCCGGTCGGCGCACCGCCACATCAGATCGATCGTCGAGCGGGCCTGGAACAGGGCGTAGCGCTCTTCGTCGTCGTCCGCCGCGTCGAGGCCCCGGACCACGCGTTCGAGGTTCTTCTTGTCGGCATTCTGGGCGCGCCCCATGGCGGCGTCGATCAGTGCCCGCCCTTTGATGAGTTCCAACCCGACATCCTGGCCGGCATCGCTCTTCTTGGCGATCTCGCTGGTCCATGAGCCATAGGCGTCGGGCCACGCTTCGATGGTGTATTCAAAGACCGCGTTTTCCGGCAACTCGAAGCTGCCCCGCCACAGGTCGAGGCCCGGATTGATCGCCTCCATCGGCGTCTCGTCCCAGGCGTCGGTACCGGCCTTGCGGTGCTTGACCACCGCCGAGATCTTGTCGTGGCCTTCGAGGTAGATGGTCGCCTCGACGTCGAGAACGTCGCCGACCTCGCGCTTGACCTGATAGCGCCCTCCGTCGAGTTCCGGCCGAACTCCCTCGATGACGACCCGATTGCCCGTATCGATGGAGGCGCCGCGTGCGCCCCCGTCCCCTGATGTCGCTTTTTTGCCCATCTTTCTGCGCGCCCGTTGCCAAATGAATTCGGAACCGCCGCCGACACCCCATCCCGCGCCGGCGCTGGAATCCCCGGTCCTGACCGATCAAGTCTCCCCGACAAAAATCCGGATGTCGCCCGGCGCCAGTGTGACGACGTCACCGGCGGCAAGCGGCTTCTTGCGTCCCTTCTTTCCAGGTGTGACCTCGCGGCCCTCCGCCGGGTCGACCTCCAGGCCTTCCAGGCGGGCGGTGGTGGCTAGCGAAAGACTGGCGTTCAACACTGTCAGCGCCCAGCGCGACCCGTCAGTCGTGCGCCGCGTCAAACAGACGAACAGGCCGTCGCCGAGGTTCTGGTACGTCTGTGGGCCTTCCTCATTGAACACCGGCTCCGACGCCTTCAGCGCGTTGACTTCGGTGATGTAGGACACGAGGTCGAGGGTCGGATTCTCCCAGTCGGCGGGCCGGGTGCGAACGACGTTCAGCTTGCGCTGGAAACCGTATTCGAAGCCGACCGGCATCAACAGGCCGGTGGAGAACACGGCGGCGAACAAGTAGGCCTGCTTATAGCCCCGCTCGACAGCGATCCGGTCCGAAATCCCATCGGCCGCGAACTCCGCGCCGAGGCGAACGGTATCGTGGGTTTCCGGGAACGACACGGATGGCGCCACGACACGGAAGCGCTCGTACTGGTCGAACAGCCAGGACTCGCTGAAATCCCACCATTTGGCGCTGTTGTACAGGTAGTCGAAACCGACCCCCGCCATGTCGTCGACCTCTTCGCGGCGGGCGCCCAGGTTCTCGGCGACAAACACCGCATCTGGGCGGATTTCGCGGGCCGCAGCAATGATCGGCGCCCAGACATCGTTGGGAACCTTGTAGGCGGCGTCGCAGCGGAACCCGCGGATGCCGAGGGCGGCGAAGTGGCGGACCAGTCCTTCGAAGTAGGTGACAATGGCGGTGCGTTCCGGACGCTCGTCGAAGTCGATGGCCGCGAGGTCGGCCCACACGGTCTTCTTGCGCGCATCGGCGGGATCGATGGCGCCGGGAGATACCAGCGAGCCGTCGCGCTCATGTTCGAACCAGTCGGGATGGGCGTCGACGAGCAGGGAATCCTTGCTGGTGTGATTGACCACCAGGTCCATCATCACCGAAATGCCCTTTTCCTGGGCGTAGGCGGTGAAGTCGGCGATCTGCTTGCCCGGGGCCTGCCCCGATCCGTTGTCGAACAACGGGTTCAGTGCGTAAAAGTCCTTTACTGCGTAAAGGCTTCCCGAGAACCCGGGGTAGTGGAACGGGTTGATATACAGCCAGTCGAAACCCATCGCCGCGACGCGGTCGAGATGGCCATACCAATCCACCACGGATCCCGCCAGCGAAGGAAAAAGATTATAAATTCTAGCGCCTTGCGCATTGGTGCTCACGGATGACTTCTCCCTCGGGTATTGCCGGCCGGTTTCGGCTCGAACCGGCCATTTATCGGTTGTCGGTCAACGACTTATAGAGTTCCAGTGTCTGCCGCGCGATGCTCTGCCAACTGAACTGCTCGACAACCCGCTTGCGCCCGTTCTCTCCCATCGAATGGGAAAGCTCAGGGTTCTTACCCAGGCGGTTGATCGCCGCCGCCATGTCACGCGAGAACCCTTCGGGATCTGTGGGATCATGCGGCAGATCGGCGGAGAGCCTGGCGTCGATCAGGAAACCCGTTTCGCCGTCAACCACGACCTCGGGGATACCGCCGACGGCGCTGGCAACCACCGGTGTCCCACAGGCCATGGCTTCGAGATTGATGATCCCGAACGGCTCGTAGATGGACGGGCAGCAGAACACGGATGCATGGGAATAGAGCGCCACGGTCGTCTCGCGGCTGACCATCTCGGGAATCCAGATGATGCCGGGCCGCCGGGTGCGCAGATCGTCGACCATCCCCTCCAGTTCATGTTGAAGCTGCTGGGTGTCCGACTCGCCGGCGCACAGCACGACCTGAATGTCCGCATCGATGTGGTCGATGGCTTTGAGGAGGTAGTACAGGCCCTTCTGGCGGGTCATGCGGCCAACAAACAGCACGAAGGGCCGATCAGGGTCGATGCTATAGCGGGCGAGAACCTCCGGGCGATTGACCGGATGGTACTCGTCGGTGTCGATGCCGTTCGAGATGACCGGCACCTTGGCGGGATCGAGATGGAAATGTTCCAGGACGTCTTCCTGGGTGCTCTTCGAGACCGCGACGACCGCGTCGGCGTTTTCCAGGCAGGTCTTCTCCACCCAAGTAGAGAGGTCGTACCCGGTTCCAATTTGCTCTCTTTTCCAGGGCCTTAAAGGCTCGAGCGAATGTACCGTAAGAACAAATGGCACCTGATACAGGACCTTCGCCAGGAGACCGCCGAATTGGGTGTACCAGGTATGGCAGTGAACGACATCGGTCTCCATGCCCTGACCGTTGAACGCGAGGCATGTCGCCAGCGCACGCAACGGCGACACGAGGGGAACGGGGCAGCCGGCGAACTGCGATGCCTCGATTTTGGTGCCGCGCACCGTGAGATTGCCGTCGACGAAGGCCTGGTCGTGGAAGCTGCGGACCTCGACCGACGTCAGTTTGGCCAGTTCCCGTGAGAGGTATTCGACGTGAACCCCGGCGCCGCCATAGATGTGTGGGGGAAACTCGTTGGTCATCAATAGGACGCGCATGGGCTGGCTCCGGCGGGCGGGCAGTTCGAAACGGCGGGCTTTCGCGGTGCTTTCTACCGCATGGCGAAAATCCGTCAATGGCAATCGACCCCGGAATAGAGCCATTTACGCCCGCTCGCCCCGGCGGAGTACGTGCCTGCACAATGAAATGGGGCCGGTCGCGGTGGTTCGCGCCGGCCCCGGTTCGGAAAGTCGGAGAGTTCAGCCGTCGGCGGTGTCGTCCGTCGGCACCATCGCCGTCTCGACACCCAGCGCCGAGATCAGTGTGCCCATGGTTGCCAGGACCCGGTATTCCGCAATGCGGTGCTGGATTTCGGCGTTGACGACACTGATCCGGGCCTGGAACAGCTCGTTCTCGACGTCGAGTACGTCGAGCAGGGACCGCCTGCCAAGTTCGAACTGTTGGCGGTAGGCGGAGACGACCTGGGCCGCCGCGGCGGCGCGATCACGAAGCAAGGGCACCGTGTCTCGGGCCGTCACCATGTCGGCATGATCGACGCGGATTTGCTCCTCGACCAGCCGCGCCAACTCCGCCTGGCTCTGCAACGCGCGGCTTTCCACGGCGACGGCGCGGCGCGACCGGGCGATGTCGCGACCGCCGCGGTAGAGGTTGTAGCGCAGGACGACGAGCGCTTGCCCATTGACGTCGGAGCCCCGCACACCGCCGAGATTGTCGCCGCCTGTCCCACGAAATTCGAGGTCGACGGTCGGCATCAAGGGGGATCGCGCCGCCCGTTTGTCGAACTGGCTGGCGTCGGCCTCTGAACGCGCGGTCAACAACGCGGGATTGTTGTCGAGCGCGGTGGGCACTGCTTCTTCCACCGATGCCGGCAGCGCATCGACCGGCCGCGCCGGCATCTCCAGGGTATCCGGCATCGTGCCGACGGCTTCGTGGTAGTCGCTCTCGGCGACTCGGAGGGCGCCACGCAACTCGGTCAAGCGCGAGCGCGCGAGCGCCAAACGGCTTTCCGCCTGGTTGAGGTCCGCGGCGTCACCGTTGCCCGCATCGAGCCGCAACTTGACGTCGTCGCGTACCTCGACATGCGCCGTGACGTTGCGTTCGGCCAGCCCCACGATGGTGCGGCTTCGCACGACATCCATATAGGCTTCCGCGCTGCGCAGCGCGATCGCTTCCTCGCGGTCACGGATGGTGTGGTCCGCGGCAGTTACCCGGCGCCGCGCCGCCTCGGTCTCGTTGGGCGTGCGAAAGCCGTTGAACAGGTTCTGGCGGACGGTGACGGAGCCGAGATTGCGCCACTGATTCACGCCGTCGCTCTTGGCGCCGGACACCGCGCTGGCGCGGGCACGCGTCGTCGGATCGTCGGTGTGTTCCCAGCCGCTTTCGCCGCTTACGTCGACGGACGGGAGGAAATCGGCCCGGGCGTCGACGACATCCTCGGCCGCGGCGCGACGGGTCGCTTCGGCTCCGCGCACCACGGGATGGGTGGAAACGGCGATGGCGATGGCTTGGTCGATGGTCGTCGGTTCGGCGGCGCGAACTGGCACGGAAACAAGTGACGTGGCGCCGCTCAGGCCGATGACACAGGCGAACGCGGCTGCGCGCACCCCGGTGATGTCCGGAACGCACACAGAAAACACGCCCCGAACTGGGGCATTGCATGGGGTCTTCGCACGCACGGCAACCTCTCAGGTAACGAGAAATTAACGATGGCATAAGACAAATACTTATTCTGTATTACAAAGTCAAAATCTATATTTGTTCAAATAATTCAGTATAATTATATAATAATTATCTTAAAATTTTAGAGAAAATGTCTGGGCGTTTTTCGTCGCAGGTCGCCGGTGATCGCCAATCCTCCCTTGACACGATGCCGCGCGTCGCCCGAACAATGTGCCGGTATCACGGGATGGCGGAGGCTCATTGAGCGCGCGACGGGGCCAGAAACGTCGAACGGGTGGCGGACCAAAACCCGCGCCTCCTGTGTCGGTGCAGAAACTGTTCCAGCGGGCCGTGGCCCATCACGGCGCCGGTCGGCTGAACGAGGCGGCGGCGCTGTATGCGCAGGTGCTGGCGCTGGAGCCGCGTCATGCGTCGTCGTGGACCAATCTGGGAATCGTGTTCCGCACAAGAGGGAGCTTCGAGGGTGCGGTGGCCTGCTACCGCCGTGCACTTGAACTGAATCCGGACAATCCCGGCGTTCTCGGCAACTTGGGCAACGTGCTCAAGGATCTAGGTCGTCTCGAAGAGAGTCTCGCGGCACATCGAAAAGCCGCGGCGGCACGGCCCAACGACCACTCGGCGCGGTACAACTACGGCATCGCGTTGAAGCAGGCCGCGGATCTCGAGGGTGCCCTGGCGGAGTTCGACGCCGCGCACCGTCTCAAGCCCGACGCCTCGGGACCGCCGTGGGACCGAGCGCTGGCACTGCTGCAACTCGGGCGTTTCGAGGAAGGGTGGAGGGCTTACGAATCACGGTGGAAACTGCCTGATCACCCTCCCCGTCCCTACCCGTTTCCGCAATGGCAAGGCGAGCCGTTTGAAGGGCGAACGTTGCTGGTTCATCCTGAACAGGGGTTCGGCGACGCCATCATCGCCTGCCGGTTCCTGCCGCAGGTCAAGGCGAGGGGCGGCACGGTCGTGCTGGAGTGCAAACCGGGGCTGCGCTGGCTGTTGTCGGAACTCGAGGGCGTCGACCGAATTGTGCCACCGGGCAAGCCACCCGAAGGCGTAGACCTACATTGCCCGGTGATGAGCCTTGCCGGCCTGTTCGATACCACAATGGACACGCTGCCGCCGACGCCCAACTTGCACATTCCCGAGGAGGCGCGGAACCGGTTTCGACCCGTCTTTGCCCGGCACGCTGACCGTTTCAAGGTCGGTATCATCTGGTCTGGCAGCGCCACCTTTAAAGGCAACCGCGACCGGGCCACTGGGCTCGACCGCTTTTTGCCGCTGGCAGAAGTCCCCGGGGTGCAGCTTTACAGCTTGCAGAAGGGCCCACCGGAGGTGGAGCTTCGCGAATCCGGGCTTGCGGGCACGCTCGTTATCGACATCGGTGGTCGCGTCGGCGATTTCGCCGACACCGCGGCGGCGGTCGAACAATTGGATGTGGTCGTCATGACCGACAGCGCGACGGCGCACCTCGCCGGCTCTTTGGGTCGGCCGGTGTGGAACCTGCTCAACTTTGTCCCGTACTGGATGTACGGGCTCGAAGGAGAGAACACGCCCTGGTATCCGTCGATGCGCCTGTTCCGCCAACGATGGTCAGGCGATTGGGACGGCGTCTTCGACCGCGCTCGCGCGGCCCTTGCCGATGCCGTCGCGGCTAAACGCGAGGGTCGGTGGCCGACATGAGCGACGCAGGCGGCCAGCCGGCCCAGGGACCTCAGGCTCCCGATCCGATCACCATTCCATCGTCCTTCCTCGACGGGGACAGCCGTCCGCGGTTCGCCATATCGGTTCCGCGTGCGGCGCTGAACGACGCGGGCGTCAAAGTCCTCGCGTATGACGAGGCGCGTCGCGGCGGCTACGAATACCCCTCCCGCAAGTTCATTGACGTGCATCTTCGGCCCGGCGATCTGTTCATCGATATCGGTGCCCACTGGGGCGTGTTCGCCCTCCATGCGGCGACTCGCTATCGCGGCGATGTGCACGTACTTGCCGTCGAACCGCACCCGGTCAACGTCAGCCATCTCATTCGCTGGGTGGCCGGCAACCGTCTTGCCGATGCCGTCGAGATCGTCGCGGCGGCCGTAGGCCCCGACGTCGGCACGGCACCGCTGGTCTTCAATACGACGATGGGCCATAGCCTGTTCGGCCTCGGCCATTCGTCGAACGCGCCCAATATGGGCGCGGTGACGGTACCAGTCATGACCATCGACCATCTGCTCGCCGAGCGATCGGATATTGCCGGCCGCCGGACGATCCTGAAGATCGACGCGGAGGGATACGAGCCCGAGGTTTTGGCGGGCGCCCGGAACTTGCTTGATAGCGGCCGTGTCGCGGCGCTGATCTGGGAGCATGGCCGTGCCTTCCACGAAGGCGAACGCCGCGAGGCGATGTTGGCCATGTGTGGCGATCTCGAGGCCCGGGGGTTTCGGCAGTATCGGTTTCCCCACCCGACCATGGGAGGAACCCTGGTGCCGTTCGCCCCGACATCCCAATCGTTCAACGTTTTTGCCATGGTAGCGGGGGAACGCCCCCTCCCCACCTACATCAAGCCCGATCCGCGCCCCGAGGTGCTGCCGGCGCCTTGCCGCTCCCCTGACGATCCGGAGGTCCGTGCCGCAAGCACCACCATCCTGATCGAGCGAAAGGCAACCGACGCGGCACGTTGGGCCGATTTCGAAGCGATGAGCCGGGGGGCGGATGAACGTGCCCATCTCGCGGCGGCGGTCATCGCACCGGAATCCGGCGTTCTCGACCTCGGTGCCGGCTCCATGGCGCTGCGCGGAGTTCTGCCGGCCGGCTGCCGCTACACACCGGCCGATCTCGTGCAGTTCGCCCCGGACACCATTGTCGTCGACCTCAATGCCGGCGGCTTTCCCGACGGCGTTTTCGACGTCGTTGCAATGATCGACGTCGTCGAATTTCTCCACGACCCCGGTGCGGTCCTCACCGCCGCAGGGCGCGCGGCACCGAGGCTCGTCGTCAGCTACCGGCCGGCCGACGGCAAGAAAGCCGAGGAACGCCGGCGGGCCGGGTTATTCAACGATTTCTCGGAAAAGAGCTTTGGCGCTCTGCTCACGAATGCAAGCTGGCGCGTCGCCGACCGGCGGGCCGGCGCCGGCCTCACGCTTTTTCTCTGCGAAAGGGCCTAGCTCGTCGCCAGGAAGCGGCGGCAGTCGCCCTCGAGGACCAGGCAGGTGAGCACCCCGGAAATAAAGGCGCCGGTGTCGATGCCGATGCGGTTGCTCCGCACCTCGGGATCCTGACTGACCGTGTGTCCGTGGACCACGATCTTGCCAAAATCATCCTCGGATTCGAGGAATTCGTCGCGAATCCACATCAAGTCCTCGGCCTCCTGGCGCTCCAGCGAGCGCCTTGGGCGCACCCCGGCATGAACGAACATGTAGTCGCCGACCGCGCGCGACAATGCCAGTCCGTCGAGAAATTCGATATGCCGCGGGGGTACCGAATCGCGCAGCTGCGTTTGGATGTGGGCCATTCGCTCGCCGGGGGCGACATCGTCGGGCATACGGACACCATAGCTGTAAACGGTTGTGTCGCCGCCGTAGCGCATCCACGAAGGCCCCGCTTCGATATCGTCGAGGAAGCGCAGGAACTGTTCGTCGTGGTTGCCTCGGATATGGATGGACTCGAAGCCGGCGATCGGCTTGTCGATGAGCACATCGAGGACTTCGCGGCTGTAGAGGCCGCGATCCACATAGTCGCCGAGGTAGACGACGATGCAATTCAGGCCAGCGGCCGTCGCTGCGGCGTCTGCGGCGATGGCGTCGTGAAGCCGCTCCAGCAGATCGGCGCGCCCGTGGACGTCGCCGACGGCGTAGACACGCATCCCCTCGGGAACCGTGGCCGTAGACGTCGAAACGGCACGATCGCGGCTCCCGAACATCAGATCGGCCAGGCGCGCCGCGAGCCCCCGAGGCGCTTGGGCGGAATCGGGGGGGTCGACCCGGACGTCACGGTCCGCAGGGCCGGAGGCTCCGTCGTCGGCCCATCGCCGTAACCAAGTCGCCGTTCCGAGCATCGTCGAACCCCCGTTCGCTAATAAGAATTTGCTGGCGAAAGCCCACCAGAAAGGCCCTGCCGCGGTACCAGCACAATGGATTGGAAAATTAGTTGCGGCAGTGATGGCCATCACATCCAGGAGTGCCCTCTCTGGCTGACTATATGCCGAACGAACCGGGCTTACGGACTCCCCCTTAGGGGGGGGCGCTATGCCGGGGATGTTGGAGACGGTGAAGACGTACAGGAGTTAACCAGTTTTTCACCTCGAACGGTGCAAAAAGGGCACGGTGATGCAAAAAAATCAAACGACTCTACACGTTTGGTTGACTTGGCTGACCCGGGTCAGTATGCGATACTCTGCAGCGTTTGAGGGAAGGCACTGCGATTTGAGGCACATAGGACACGTTTAAGGTGCACGTAGTACCGAGAAACACTCAAACGATGGAGCATGGTTCAATGGTTTCGAAGATGAAAGCTGTCCTGGCTGGGGTGTTTGTCCTCGGGCTAGTGATATTCGCCGCGCAGAGCGACGCGCGCGCGCAGTCGGCGCTGTCGGCCGAGATGCAGGCGGAGATCTCTTCGCTGATTGCGGATGCCGTTGCCGAGAACGACGCGACGATCCTCGAGGATGGCATCTTTGCCGTAGCCGGAGACAATACGGAACTGGCCTCGCAGATAGCGGGATTTGCGGCCGACAACCTTCCGGACGGCCTTTCGGACGACTTCGCCGGGGAGTTGGCCGGATCGATCGCCCGCGGCGCGACGCTGGCAGCGCCCGATCAGTCGGGCGAGATTCAAGACTCCCTAGAGGCGAGTCTGGCGCAGTTCGCAGCGATTTTCGCAGAGGCGATCGAGGAGGCGTTGGCCGAGGCCGACATCGAGACGGCAGCCGGTGCCGGTGACACCGGCGGCGGGGGCGCCGGGGGTCGTGGTCAGGGAACCAACAGCCCCAACGCCGCGAATGAGAGCCAGAATGGGAGCACTCCCATCGGCGGAGGCACCCCACCGGCGAGCCCGGACGGCGAAGGAGGTGACGCCTAGTTAAGGGGATCGTGCGGTCAAGCCGCGTCGAGACGGCAAGCGCACGATCGCCGCGTAATGCGTTTGAATGCTCGCGGAGATGGCCCGGGCCTCGCAACGAAGTGCGAGGCCCGGTTGTCGCCGCCGAGGAAGAGGGTTTGGAAGTTTGGTCAGAAAGTCCGTTTGCGTAGCGCTCGTTGGAGCGCTCTTTGGTGTTCTGGCGTTCGCCGCCGAAGCCCAGGATCTTCAGCGTGGCGACACGGTCGCGACGCGGCCGCGTCCTGAACTCGATCCTCTCGGGGTGCGGGTCGGCGGTTTCCTCCTGTTTCCGTCCGTGGCCGTCGAGGAGTATTACGACGACAATCTGTTTGCGACCCAGTCCGCGCGGGTTGACGACTTCCTGACGGTCTTAAAGCCCAGGGTCGAGATTTAATCGGACTGGGCAAATCACGCTCTCAACTTCTCGGGCGGAGCCAACGTCGGGCGTTGGGCCGACCACACGGACGAGAATTACGAGGACTTCGACCTCAACGTCGATGGCCGCGTCGATGTGACCCGCGACATCACCGGATTCGCGGGCGCCCGCTACGCGCAAGGTCACGAAGGGCGGGGTTCACCAGACGACGCGGGTGGCGAGGAGCCGACGATCTCTACGGAGACCTCGGCATTCCTGCGGTATGTGCACGTCCTCAATCGGGTGAGCTTCACCGGCGATCTGGATGCGTTGAAGCTGGACTACGACGACGTCGGGTCTTCGACCGCCTCGATATCCGTCCGAAAGGCCGCTCCCGAGTTATCGCCATCAACTTCACCTCGGAGAGCCCCAGGCTGGCGGCTGCCGTAGCGAATACTCTCGCCGACCTTTACATCCTGGAACAACTCGAGGTGAAGTTCGAGGCTACCCGCCGGGCGACCAGTTGGCTGAATGAGCGAATCTCGGGGCTCCGCGAAAAGGTTGAGACGGCCGAGAGCGCCGTCGAGGCCTTTCGGCGGAAATCGGGTTTGCTGAAAGGTTCGGAAGGAACGTTGGTTTCACAGGAGATATCGGAACTCAATACACAACTCATCTTGGCTCGCACGTCGCGAGCCGAGGCAGAAGCGCGGCTCACCCAGGTACGCCAATTGATTCGCTCGTCCGGTGGCGCAACCTCGGCAGCAGAGGTCCTGGATTCCCAGCTCATTCAACGCCTGCGCGAGCAGGAGGCCGAAGTCAATCGGAAGGTTGCCGAACTTTCCGAGGAGTATGGCGAACGGCACCCAAAGATGATCAATGCACGCGCCGAGCTGCGTGACCTTCGCTCCAAGATCGAGAGCGAGGTTAACAAGATCGTCAATGGGTTAGCCAATGAAGTCGGCGTCGCGAAAGCTCGAGAGACGTCGCTCCAGCGCAGTGTCGACCGGCTCAAGGCCCAGGTCGCGAAGTCCAACTCCGCCGCCGTGCAACTCCGTGCCCTTCAGCGGGAAGCCAATGCCAGCCGGACTTTGTTGGAAACGTTTCTCGGCCGCTTCAAGGAGACGAGCGCCCAAGAAGACCTGGACATCCAGCAGCCGGATGCCCGGATCATCTCGCGGGCGGACCTCCCCGACCAGCCCTCCTTTCCGAAGAAGAGGCTCATCCTCGCCCTGGTCGTGGTGGGTTCAACCTTTCTAGGCGTGCTCCTAGTGTTCTTTGTGGAGGCTCTTGATCAAGGATTTCGCAGCGGCGACCAGATCGAGCGGACTACAGGCATCAGCGTGCTCAGCCTCGTTCCGGCGCTCGGCCGGTTCGGGTCTTGGCCGTGTGAAAACGGTCGGGCGGATGCGCTTGTAGCTTGGTTGGCGTCGCTGGGCCTTGGGTTGCGCTGTTTTGGCGCGAAGTGGGGCCTTTTGGAGGGGCTGAGAGCGTCTTT
>Ga0056108_1000025_pt1 | contig 69489 bp, 64 predicted proteins | sample WorMetG1BERMUDA1_FD_83875 | JGI IMG/M metagenome (GOLD analysis project Ga0056108, IMG submission 83875) | Marine gutless worms symbiont microbial communities from Max Planck institute for Marine Microbiology, Germany - Inanidrilus... ... | reverse complement strand
CGGAAACAGCGTCGCTTGGTCCCGTGCCACCCCTTCTACAAAACGCTTCATCCGATCCCCCGCAAAGACTGCACGGGAATCCTAAACGTATTCGCGTTTTCACACAGCCAGGGTCAGGAGCCGGAGCATCAAGCATTCTCTCGGGCAGCATCTGGCCGAAGGCGACTCGGATGACGGATTGGAACTGGGGATCTGCCGCATCGATTCCACAGCCAAGAAGCTTGTGTTCGCTGGCGCCCGGTTCTCGCTGTTCCACGTCAACGGTGACGGCGTGGTTGAAATCAAGGGCGATAGATCGGGTATCGGCTACCGTCATATCGCCATCGACCAATCCTTCACCAACCGAGAAATCAACTTTTCGGACCGGGATTCCTTTTATATGACCACCGACTTATATGACCACCGACGGGATCATCGACCAAATCGGCGGCGAAAAACGCCGCGCTTTTGGAAAGAAGCGCTTCATGGCGCTGATTGCATCAATTCAGAACCTGCCGGTTGCCGAACAGAAGGAACCGGTCCGCGACGCGCTCATCGAGTATCAAGGCGCAGAGAGGCGCCGGGACGATGTGTCGGCGATCGGATTCAAGATCTGATTGGGATCTCGGAATCCACCTCGTCTGATGACTCGTCGGTGACGTTTGCGCCTGAACGCGCGATGTCCGAAAGACGCCCGAAACCGTCTGGGCCGGGGCGTTCGTGCTGATGGGCGTGGGCGGCCTTGTCGCCACCGTCTGCGCCGCCTTGCTACCATCAGAGGCTGCGTCCCGACAGACGGAGAGTACTCCCGGGGAACAGTGAGGCCATGACACCGTTCCGTTCGCCGCATTTCGTCGCCTACGAAAAGCTCGGCCAGACGCCCAACATCGTCGTCGATGGATCGGGCACGCCGGCGACCGAGATCACGCTGTCGCACTGGCCGAAGAGCGGGACGCCGCGGGCGCTCAAGGCCGATACGTCGACCGAGATCGTGTTCAACTACCTCGCCACGCCCCGATATCATGTCGCCGCCGCGGCGGTCTCCAACAACCATTTTGATGAGGACGGGCTCGCCGGCATCTACGCCCTGATCGAGCCCGAGGTCGCCACTGCTGCGCGGGAGCTGCTGATCGACGTCGCTCATGCCGGAGACTTCGCGACCTATCGGCACCGCCAGGCGGCGCGGGTGGCGTTCACCCTCTCGGCGTTCGCCGATCCCGAACATTCTCCCCTCGACCGGACCATCTTCGATCTCGATTACGCCGAGCAGTGCGCGGCGCTGTATGAAGAGCTGCTGCCGCGGTTCGGCGAGATGGTGGCCGAGACCGATCGGTTCGAAGACTACTGGGCCGCCGAGGATCAGTTCCTGACGGCAAGCGAGGACGCGCTTCGGCGGAGCGAGGTGAACATCGAGGGGCGGCCCGACGTCGATCTGGCCATCGTCCAACTCCCGGAAGGTCGGGGATCGCAGTCCGCCACGCCTGTCGAGGCGGCGTGCCATCCGATGGCGATTCACAACGCGACGCGGTGCAACCGCATCCTGGTGCAACAGGGACGGCGGTACGTCTTTCGCTATCGCTACGAGAGTTGGGTGCAGCTTGTCAGCCGGCGGCCGCCGCCTCGGGTCGATCTGACTCCGCTCGCCCATGCATTGAGCGCCGACGAACCGGCCACCGCTCATTGGGAGTTCGACGGCGTCTCGGCCATTGCACCGCGCCTGCGACTCTCGGGTGACGGCGAAAGCGCGATTGCGCCGAAAACCTTCATGGCCCTGGTCGCCGCGTATTTGGAAACGGCGCCGCCTGCATGGGATCCGTACGATCCACCGTGAGGGTTTGAAGGTCCTCGACCATTCCGGCAGGCGCCGATCCACGGGATGGGTTCGCGTCCCAGTCGACACAGGGTGTTCGTGAAGACGGTGGCCCGATCGTACTTCACCATCGTGCAATGCCTGACTAAGAATTGGTCACCGTGCGCAGACGTAGATGTGAGTCGGCGATGAGTGGCGTCTTTGGCATCAAGGCCATTCTGGACAGCATGGCGGCCCAGGGCGAGCCCCCGGCGGTGATCGCCGTGCACGGCGACGAGGCCACCGAGCGGAGCTTCGCCGCGATCGCCGCCGATGCGCACCGGCTGGCCCGCGGCTTGCTGGTGGATGGACTGGCGCCCGGCGAGCCGGTCGCCCTCCTCGCCCCGAACGCACCCGAGTGGCTCGTCGCGGCACTGGCCATCGGCGCCGCCGGCGGCGTCATCGTCCCCATCGATGCCCAGGCTTCCGAAGCCGAGGCAGCGCACATCATCGCCGACAGCGAGAGCCGGCAGGTGTTCACCACCGCGTCCCGTGTCGCCGAGCTGCGCGGACTCGGCGGCGCTCAGCCCCTTGAGGTCTTGCTTCTCGATGCCGACCGCGATGCAACCAGCGCCCGGTCTTGGAGAAGTCTGCTGAGCGATCGCGACGACGCGCTGCCCGATGTGCGGCCGGACGCGCCCGCGGCCCTGTTCTACACCTCGGGCACCACGGGGACGCCCAAGACCTTCTATCTGACCTACCCCAACATCGGCGCCAACGTCAGCGCGCTTTCCGATCTCGGAATCCTGCAGCCCACGGACCGCGCCCTGCTGCCGCTGCCCTTCCACCACGCCTATCCGTGGATCGTCGGCACGCTGACCACGCTCTCCAACGGCGTCGCCATCATCCTGCCGGAAAGCGTTACCGGTCCCCATATCCTGACGGCACTGCGTATCGGGCAGGCGAGCCTGATCATCGGCGTCCCCCGGCTCTACGAGGCCGTTCTGGCCGGCGTCGAGGGGCGGCTCGCCGCGCGGGGCGCGCTCGCACGGTCCATCGTCGGCGGCCTTTGGGATGTCTCGACCTGGTGGCGCCTCCGCGCCGGGCGGCTGGCCGGCCGCTGGCTGATGCGGCCGGTGCGCGCCCAGATCGCCCCCGCCGTGCGCCTGCTGGTCTCCGGCGGCGCCCGTCTCGAAGCGGCGTACGCGAGCCGGCTGGAAGGGCTCGGCTGGGAGGTGCTGTCGGGGTACGGGCTCGCCGAAACCGCGTCGATGTTCACCGGCAACCTGCCGTGGCAGCGGCGCATGGGCAGCGAGGGCAAGCCGGTCGCCGGCGGCGAGATCCGCATCGACCGCCCGAATGCGGACGGGATCGGCGAAATCCAGCTCAAGGGGTCCAGCGTGTTCGCCGGCTATCATGCCAATGCCGAGGCCAATGCCGCGGCCTTCACCGCCGACAGCTGGTTCCGCACCGGCGATATCGGCCACCTGGACGAGGACGGCTTCGTCTACGTCACCGGGCGGGAGAAAGAGGTATTGGTTCTCGGCGGCGGCAAGAACATCGACCCCGAAACCGTGGAGAAAGCCTACGCCAGCCATCCGCACATCGCCGAGATCGCTGTCCTCGAACGCAACGGAGCGCTGGTCGCCTTCGTCGTGCCCGACGGCGCGGCGATGCGGGCCGACGGCGCCTTGCGCGCCGAGGACGCCGTCAAGGTCGCGCTGACCAGCGTCGCCCAATGCCTGCCGACGTTCCAGCGGCTTTCCGGCTTCGCCATCGCGCGGGAGGACCTACCCCGGACGCGGCTCGGCAAGTACCAGCGGTTCAAGCTGCCCGATCTCTACGACCGCGCCCTCGCCGGCGGCAGAAAGCCGGAGGTCACGGAGTTGTCGGCGGAGGAGAAGGCATTCCTCGCCGAGCCCCGCGCGCGCGACCTCTGGGCGTTCCTGGAACGGAGGTTTCCCGATCAGATCCTGACCCTGACGACGGATCCCCAGCTCGATCTGGGCCTCGACTCGTTTGCCTGGATGACTCTGACCGTCGACCTGGAAGAGACCTTCGGGGTCCACCTTACCGACGAGGACGTCGCCAGGATCGAGACGCTGAGGGACCTGATGGACGCGGCCGTCGCCGCGCCCCGGTCCGACGCCGCCGCCACGGCGATCCCGGCGGACGACGTTGCCCGCGACCGCGAGCGATGGCTGCTCCCGCCGAACGCCGTTCACCGGCTGCTCGGCTATGGCCTCTACGCGCTCAACTGGCTGCTTCTGAAGACGGTGTTCCGGATCAAGGCGACAGGGGTGGAGCACCTGCCACGCGCGGGACCGTTCATCACCGCCCCCAACCATGCCAGCGACCTCGACCCGCTGGCGGTCGCCGCCGCGCTGCCGCTACGGCTGGCGGCGCGGGTCTACTGGGGCGGTGACGTGGTTCGGGTCTTCGCGAGCCCGATCGGCCGGTTCCTTTGCCGGGTCGCGCACATTTACCCGATCGACGAACACAAGCCGCTGGCGGCAATCGCACTGTCGAAGAGTGTCCTGGATGACGGCAACCTTCTGGTCTGGTTCGCCGAGGGCTGGCGGTCGCCCGACGGCCGGCTGCTGCGGTTCCAGGCCGGGATCGGCAAGCTTCTCCGCGACAGCGGCGTCCCCGTCGTGCCGGCCTACATCGCGGGAACCTTCGAGGCCTGGCCCCGCGACCGCCGCCGCCCACGGCCGCATCCGGTCCGGGTCACCTTCGGCGCGCCCGTCAAGGCGAGGGATCTCGGCGCCGGCGGCACGGAAGACGAGAGCGACGAGCGGATCGCCGAGCGGCTGCGTACGCGGGTCGCCGATCTGGCGCGCTCGGTGGGAGCAGACGTCTAAGGCGCGGAACGCGGTGACCGCCCTCGCGGGGTCGCGCGACGGTCGGTCGGGGCGCGGGGGGACAAAAGAACTCGTAGGCAAGAACCCATCGGAGCACCATAGGGGTGCGGTGGCAGGAACTTGCGGAAAGAGGGCTCGGATGACCGCACGCGGGCTGCTTCTCGATCTCGAAGGCGTGCTGTACCAGGAGAAGGCCGCTATCCCTGGTGCGCTCGAGACCACCCGCTGCCTCACCGAACGCGGCTTGGCACTCCGCTTTCTCACCAACACGACGACCCAGCCTCGTCGCGAGATCGTCGCCCGGATGCAGGCCATGGGCTTCGAGGTGGAGCCGGTCCAAGTGTTCACGCCGGCGCTCGCCGCCAGCCACCTGCTGGCCCGCGACGGCATCCGCCGCCTGCATCTTGCCGCGCCACCGTCGTTGGCGGAGGACTTCGGCGCCTTCGACCTCGTCGACGACAGGCCGGAGGCGGTGGTCATGGGCGACCTGCACACCGGGTTCACATGGCAGCGTCTGGACGGCCTGTTTCGCATGCTGCTCGACGGGGCGCGGCTGGTGGCGCTGCACCGGAACCGGTTCTGCCGGCGCGGCGAGCATCTGGCCCTCGACCTGGGCCCCTTCGTGGCGGCTCTGGAGTATGCGGCCGGAACGGAGGCGCTGACGGTCGGCAAGCCCTCCGAGCCGTTCTTCATGAGCGCGGTCGAGGACATGGGTCTCGATCGTGGCGAAGTCGTCATGGTCGGCGACGACATCGAGGCTGACATCGGCGGTGCGTTGGCCGCCGGGCTGAGGGCGGTCCAGGTCCAAACTGGGAAATACAGCCCGCGCGACGACGACCACCCCACGGTGAACGCGTCCGGCCGGGTACCGTCGATCGCCGACCTGCCGCGCTGGCTCGCGGACGCCGGATGAGACGCCGACAATGGGCCGGTATGCGAGACGGGACGTGCTCAAGGGCGCCGCCGTTGCGGCGTTCGCCGCGATGACCATGCGCAACCCGACAACCACCGCTCCGGCGGCGTCGGCGCACGAGGATGCCGCGCCGGCGGCCGGACCCGACGCCATCACGCTGATGCTGGCCGGTGATGTCATGACCGGCCGCGGCATCGACCAGATCCTGCCCCATCCGGTCGATCCCCGTCTCTTCGAACCCTACGTGACCTCGGCCCGGGAGTATGTGGCCTTGGCCGAGCGGACCAACGGTCCGATTCCAAAGCTGGTGGACTTCGCCTACATCTGGGAGGACGCCCTCGACGAACTCCAGCGGCTGGGCACCGACGTCCGCATCGTCAATCTCGAAACGGCGGTGACGACGGCCGCCGAACCGGCGCCCAAGGGCATCAACTACCGAATGACCCCGCGAAATGCGCCGTGCCTTCAGGCCGCGGCCATCGACTGCTGCACGCTGGCCAACAACCACATTCTCGATTGGGGGCCGGCGGGACTGCTCGAAACCCTGGAGACACTGGATGCGCTGGGGATCAAGCATGCGGGCGCCGGTGCTGATCTGCGTAGCGCCCAAGCGCCAGCGATCCTCGACGTGCCGGGCAAGGGCCGGGTCTTCGTTTATGCCTTCGCGGCGCCGTCCAGCGGCGTGCCCCACGCCTGGGCGGCGACGGAAAACCGTCCAGGCGTCGCCTTCCTCGCCGAACCCGGCCCCGAGGATGTGCGGCGGATCGCGCGGCGCATCCGCGCCGACCGGCGCCCCGGCGATGTCGTCGTTGCCTCGATCCACTGGGGAGGGAACTGGGGCTACGACGTCCCCGACCGGCAACGTGACTTCGCCCACGGGCTGATCGACCACGCGGGGATCGACATTGTCCACGGGCATTCCTCGCACCACGCCAAGGGCATCGAGGTCTACCGGCACCGCCCCATCCTTTACGGCTGTGGCGACCTGATCACAGACTACGAGGGAATCTCGGGATACGAGGCGTACCGCGACGACCTGCCGCTCTTCTATCTGGTCGGCGTCGCACCCGGCACCGGGCACCTCCTGCGCCTCGACATGGTCCCTTTGCGCATGCGCCGGTTCCGCCTCGAGCGGGCATCCCCGGCCGATATCGACTGGCTCCGGGACATGTTCGATCGCGAGGGCGGCGATTTCGGGACCTCCGTCGAGCTGACGGGCCGCGGCACGCTGTCGCTCCGGTGGCGTGAGCCCTGACCGATCCCGCGCCAGCGGGTGCCGAAAGAAAGTTTCGCGGCGCCACCACCGAACGCAGTATTTGAAGGACTCTATCACACAAGACTGCAATAAACTTCTGCCTTATTCTTGTCACAATTCGAAATCTCTCCATCTTTCAGCCCTTTAATTTACACTCGTGACAATATTACATCACTCGATTCGCAATCGATTTCCGAAATCATTTGCCGCTTGTCTTGACATCGACTCGATCGCACCTTCGCCGCGTCCAAACCGGGCGGACGCGGAATTCCGCTCGATTCACCGGGAGGATCCGTCAGCCAACCTGGTCAACCGAACAAGGAGGTTGAGACCATGTACGGATTTGATGGTGACGATAACCCATCGTGGGTGCTGCTGGCCGAAGCCAGCGGGACCGAACCCGCGTCCGGGCCGGCCGCCGAGCTGGCGCTAACGGACGAGATCGTGCAGACGATCACCATCGGCAGCCGCAAGAAGATCGCCCTGGTCGCCCACGACCACAAGAAACGCGATCTCTTGGAGTGGGCGAAGTTCAACCGCGACCTGCTCGCCTGCCACGACGTTTATGCGACCGGGACCACGGGTCAGGTGCTCGAACGGGAGCTCGGCTTTCCGATCACCAACCTGCAGAGCGGCCCCTTGGGCGGCGATCAGCAGATCGGCGGCAAGATCTCCGAGGGCGTGATCGACTTCCTGATCTTCTTCTGGGATCCGTTGCAGCCGATGCCCCACGACCCCGACGTCAAGGCGCTGCTGCGGCTGGCGGTGGTCTGGAACATCCCCATCGCCTGCAACCGCTCAAGCGCCGACTTCGTCATTTCGTCTCCGCTGATGGCCGACGAGTACGAACGCATCGTCCCCGACTACGAAGCCTATCGCTCACGGCCGCTGTCGTTCGACGCGTAGAACGCTTTTGCGCCGTGTTGGCCTCACCACCGCAGGCCGAAGCGGATGGCATCGTAAATGGCGGCGTGGATGTTGCGCGAGGCGACGGCGTCGCCGATGCGGTAGAGGATGAACCCGGCGTCGGCGTCGGCGATAGGGAACACGTCGCCACCGTTGACCAGGGCGTCGTAGTCGACGGCACCGCGGTTCCGGGACAAGGGCTTGAGGTCGAAATAGAGCTCGTCCATCGGCGTCGTTCCGTGCTCGACGACAACCTGGTCGACGCGGCGCTCTTCGCGCCAATCCTCGGCGAAATCCGACGACAGCGTCGCAATCAGGATGTTGCCGTCGCGGCGCACGCCGGAGAGCCGGGTGTTGATGGTGATCCTCACGCTCTTCTCGTGGAAGGTCCTCATGAAGGGGACGTGATTGACGCCGCCCATCTCGGGGGCGAAGAAGCGTTCCGGTGTCACCAGCTCCAGCGAAGCGCCCGCGTTGGCGACCACCTCGGCGGCCGTCATGCCCTGGTAGCCGCCGGAGTCGTCATAGACGAGAACCCGCTCCGCCGGCTCGACCGCTCCGCCGATGATGTCCCACGAGGACGTGACAAGATCGTCGCCCGCCTCCAGCGGCGGGTTCTGCGGGATGCCGCCGGTGGCGATGATGACGACGTCGGGGTCGAGCGCCAGGACAGTCTCCCTTTCCGCCCAGGTGTCGTAGCGGATGAGCACGCCGAGGCGCTCCAGTTCATCGAGCCGCCAGTCGACGATGCCGATCATCTCCCGGCGCCGCGCGCTCCGGACCAGCAGCCGAATCTGCCCGCCAGCCTGCGAGGTGGCCTCCAGGACGGTCACATCATGCACGCGCTCCGCCGCCACGCGCGCGGCCTCTAACCCCGCCGGACCGGCACCGACCACTACAACGCGCTTCGCGGGTCCATCGGCCGTCGCGATCACGTGCGGGATCGTCGCCTCGCGCCCTGTCGCGGCGTTGTGGATGCAGAGCGCCTCGCCGCCCTCGTAGATGCGGTCGAGACAATAGGTGGCACCGACGCAGGGACGGATCCGGTGCTCGTCGCCACGCATGATCTTGGCCGCGATATGCGGGTCGGCGATATGGGCGCGGGTCATGCCGACCATGTCGAGCTTGCCCGACGCGACGGCGTGGCGGGCGGTGGCGACGTCGGCAATCCGCGCCGCGTGGAACACCGGGAACCTGGTCTCGGCCCGCACCTCGCCGGCGAAGTCCAGATGCGGCGCCGACGGCATGCCGTGTATCGGGATCACCTTGACCAAGAGCGCGTCGGTCTCGATGCGGCCGCGGATCAGGTTGATGAAGTCGAACGTACCGGAGGCGGCGATGCGCCGGGCGATCTCCACCCCCTCCTCCCTCGACAGGCCCTTCTCCCAGTCCTCGTCGGCGACCATGCGGATGCCGACGATGAACTCGGGGCCGACGGCAGCGCGAACGGCATCGATGACCCGCCAGGTGAAGCGGAGACGGTTGTCGAGCGAGCCGCCGTAGTCGTCATCGCGCCGGTTCGTCGCCGGGGACCAGAACGAGTCCATCAGGTGTCCGTAGGCCTCGAACTCGATCCCGTCGAAACCGGCCTCCTTGATGCGCTGGGCAGCGGCGCCATAGTCGGCAACGACCCGGTCGATGTCCCAGTCCTCCGCTTCCTTGGGGAACGCCCGGTGGGCCGGCTCGCGGATCGGCGACGGGGCGAGGATGGGAAGCCAGTCCGCCTGGTTCCAGTTGGTCCGGCGGCCGAGATGGGTGAGCTGCATCATCACCGCGCAGCCGTGTTCGTGACAGGCGTCGGCGAGTTCCCGCAGCCACGGCACGATTTCGTCCCGATAGGCGTGCAGGTTGCCGAAGGCTGCCGGGCTGTCCGGCGAAACGATGGCCGACCCCGCGGTCATGGTCAGCGCGATCCCGCCCTTGGCCCGTTCCGCGTGGTAGAGCCGGTAGCGCTCCTTCGGCAAGCCATCTTCGGAATAGGCCGGCTCGTGCGCGGTGGTCATGAGGCGGTTCTTGAGCCGCAGGTGCCGCAGGTCGAACGGTTGAAGCAGGGGATCGCCGGACATCCGCTGCCCCACGGTCACATCATCGAAGCCGTGCGCCGTGCCGCTCCCGACCGGCGCCGTCCGGGGCTCAATGCCACGTGTCCTCCATCGAGGACTTCTTCCGCCCGATGAAGTCTGTCAGCGCCTCGTCGACGGCCGGATCGATGGGCGGCGCCTCGTAGTCGGCCAGCCTCTGCCGCCACAACCGGTTGGCGCGGGCGGCGGCATCCTCCGAGCCCGACGCGGTCCACTGCTCGAACGAGTTGACGTCGGCGACGTCGCTGTCCCGGAACGCGGTCTCGTAATTGGCCATGGTGTGGGCGCAGCCGAAGAAGTGGTTGCCGGGCCCGACCTCGGCGAAGGCGTCGAGGGCGAGGCCGTTGTCGTCGACGCTGACGCCGTCCAGGTAGGTGTGCAGGGCGCCGCAGAGATCGGCGTCCATGACGAACTTCTCGTAGGACATGGACAGCAGGCCGTCGAGGAAACCGGCGGAATGGAGGACGAAGTTCGCGCCGCAGTGGACCGCCGTCAGCATCGACAGGGTCGACTCGGTCATCGCCTAAGCGTCCGGCAGCTTCGAGTTCGAGAAATTGCCCGAACTGCGAAAGGGCAGGTTCAGCCGCCGGACGAGCTGGCCGAAGACGATGGACCCGGCGGCGGGCTCCGGCGTGCCGAATGTGGGCGAGCCGGACCGGAGCGACGTGGTCGACAGGAAGTTGCCAAGGACCACCGGCGCGCCGGGCCGCTCCAACTGCGCGAGCGTCCCGGCGGCCATGGTTTCCGCCAGCGACTGGGCGATCATCCCGGCAGTGGTCACCGGCCCCATCGCGCCGCCGAGGATGAACGGCACGACGACGGCGCCCTGATTGGCCCGCGCGTAGGCGCGGATCACCGAGGTCACCGTACCGTCCCAGACCAGCGGCGAGTTGGCGTTGACGTTGCCCATGATGACGCAGTTGGCGTCCACGAACTCGGCGCCGAACAGCACCCGGCAGATGTCGATGGAGTCCTCGGCCCGGCTCTCCGCGGTCACCGATCCCAGGAACGGGCGGTCCGAATAGCGGATGTGGCTGTAGACCATGTCGAGATGGCGTTTGTTGACTGGCAGGTCCACCGGCTCGCAGATGGTGCCGCCGGAATGGTGCAGCCAGGGGCTCGACTGGGCGAGCTTCACGAAGTTCCGGAAGTCCTCGATGGTCCCGTAGCGCCGCCCATCATCGAGGTCCATGACGAAGGGCGAACCGTAGGCCGGTGCGAAGACAACGGCGTTGCCGCCGATGCGGACGCTGTTGGCCGGATTGCGCGCGTGCTGGACGAACTCCGGCGGCGCGGTTCTCAGGATCTCGCGCAGCAGTCCGGGCTCGAAGCGCACCCGGTCGCCGTCCACCCGGGCGCCCGCTTTCTTGAAGTACCCGAGCGCGACTGGATCGCCGCGGAACTCGATGCCCACGTCGGCAAGGATGCGGTCGGCCGCCGCCTCGATGCGGACGAGGCCGTCCTCCGACATGATCTCGTACGGGGGGATAGTGCGCTCGATGTAGGGCGGGCCGGCCTGTTGCCGCCCGCGCGCGCGGCTTTCGTGCCGCGCCGCGCGTCCCCCGCGCTCCCGTCGGCGGGCCGTGCCCTCCTTCCTCGCAGCCTGGGCAGCGTGCATGGGACGGACTCCCGAAAAATCCCCCTCTATCATTATCGGCGTCGGCAGGCACCGTAACGCTGGAAAGTTCTCATCGATTCCATAAACTGATCTTATGCAAAGCCTTCGCCATCTGGTGCCGTCGGCGGGCGCGCTCATCGTCTTCGAGGCTGCCGGCCGGTTGCTCGGCTTCACCGCCGCCGGCCGCGAGCTGGGCATGAGCCAGGCGGCGGTGTCCTATGCGATCCGCGGCTTGGAGAAGCAGTTGGGCGTGACGCTCTTTCGCCGCGACCACCGCAAGGTGTCGCTGACCGACGCCGGCGAGCGCTTCTTCGCCGACGTCACGCTGGGGCTGTCGCACATCCGGAAATCGGCCGAGGAGCTACGCTCCCAGGCTGTCGACGCCCACGTGACTCTCTCGGCGTCGACGGCGTTCACCTCGTTCTGGATGATGCCGCGGCTCCAGCAGTTCCGCGAGGACGTGCCCGGCATCGACCTGAGAATTCAGACCGCGGACCGCGATCTCGAGATCGTCTCGGAGGGCATCCCCCTCGCTATCCGTGGCGGCACGCCCGCCTCGTGGCCCGCCTACGATACGATGCTTTTAGCCGACGAGGAGATTTATGCCGTCGCCGGCCCGTCCTACTTCCGCGAACAGCCGGTCCCGCAAACCGTCGGGGATCTCGCCGCGCACCGCCTGATCCACCTGGAAGAGCCCTATCGGGACGCTGCCGACTGGAATGACTGGTTCGTCAGCGCCGGCCTCGAATCGGGCATGGGCACGCGCGGACTTGTCATCAACGACTACGTGCTGGTCATCCAAGCCGTCATGGAGGGCCAGGGCATCGCGCTGGGATGGCGGCACCTGACCGAGCGCCTGATCGACGCCGGTCTGCTCGTTCGTGTCACCGATCACTCGCTGCGCACCGGCAAGGGCTACTACGTTGTGTGGCCGAGAGCTCGCGAACTGTCGACATCGATGACACGGGTTCGGGACTGGCTGATCGAGTGCGCCTAGCGATCGTTGCCGCCCCGAAAGCCGCGTTCAGCCCCTTGCCAGGGACTCCGCCAGCAGGTCGAAGACCGGCCGGATGCGGCGGCTGGTATGAAGTTCGCGGTGCGTGACCAGCCAAGTGGGAACGGGGATCGGATCGAGATCCGGAAGAACGCATTCGACGCCCGGCGTGCGGTCGGCGATGTCCTTGGCCATGACGCCGATGCCCAATCCCTGCTTCACCATCTCCCAGGTCACGGCGGCACTTTCCGAGAACAGTCGGAAGTTGTCCTGTGTCAGCGGAAGTCCGACTTCGTTCAAACGCGCGAGCAATCGATCGGAGTCGTCGAAGCCGATGAACACGGCGTCCGCCAGATCGCGCGGCGACCCGGGGCGGCCGTTTCGATCGAGGTACTCGGTGGCGGCGTAGAGGTGGACGGTGGTCTCGCGCACGAGTTTGGCGATCAGATCCGGTTGATCGGGCCGCCCATGGCGGATGGCGATGTCCGCCTCCCGCCGCAGCAAGTCCCGGAGGTCATTGGAGGCAACCACCTCGATGCGGATTCCCGGCGCCGTTTCGCGCAGCCGCCTCAAGGCGTCGGGCAACAGGTACATGGACATGATGTCCGTCGCCGTGATGCGAACCTGGCCCTCGATGGCCTGGGATTGGCCGGATGCGGTTAGCGATACCCGACTCGCCGCCTCGCCCATGGCCCGGACATGGTCGAGCAGTTCCAGGCCCGATTGGGTGAGGGAGAGGGAGCGCCCGACCCGCTCGAACAGCGTCACACCGAGTTCGTCTTCAAGCGCCGCCACCTGCCGCCCGAGGGTCGGCTGCGTCAGACCGAGCGCCCGCGCCGCCGCCGAGAAGGACCCCTCTTCGGCGGTGACCAGGAAGGCACGGACCTGATTCCAGTCGAAGGCGATGGACTGCCAAGCCATGCATTTTCGTATATCAAATGAACGAATTTCGGCAATTTATATTTTAATCACGCATGGATATGTAGCGTCAAGACACACGGAACGAGCCCTTTGGAGGGGACCATGAGCAAGCCGAGCCGGTTCTGGGACCGGATTGCCAAGCGCTACGCGAAACAACCGGTCGCCGATGACGCGGCCTACCAGCGAAAGCTGGAGGTCACCCGCGGCTACTTGCGCCCCGAGATGGAGGTGCTGGAGGTCACCCGCGGCTACTTGCGCCCCGAGATGGAGGTGCTGGAGTTCGGCTGCGGCACAGGAACCACTGCCCTCATCCATGCGCCGTTCGTCAAGCACATCACCAGCGTCGACATCTCCCGGAACATGCTCGACATCGCCCGGGCCAAGGCGGAGGCCGGAAACGTCACCAACGTGAGCTTCGAGCAGGCGAACATCGACGACCTGGAGGCGCCGGACGCCGGCTATGACGTCATCATGGGCCACAGCATCCTGCACCTCCTGCCGGACAAGGAGGAGGTCATCGCCAAGGTCTGGCGGATGCTCAAGCCTGGTGGGGTCTTCGTGTCCTCGACCGTCTGCATGAAGGGCCGGATGCCGGTGGTCCGCGCCATCCTGCCCGTCGGGCATTTCCTCGGGCTGCTGCCGATGGTCAAGTTCTTCACCGCCGATGAGCTCGAACGCAGCCTGACGGAGGCCGGGTTCCAGATCGACCACCGCTGGCAGCCGGAGAAGAGCAAGGCCGTGTTCATCGTCGCGACGAAGCCCGGCGCCGCCGGCGCCGGCGCCGGCGATGCCGAGGCGCCGAAGATGAGAGCGATCGCTTGATCTGGCTGATCCTCGGCGTCGGGCTCTGGGTCGGCGCCCACCTGTTCAAGCGGGTGTTGCCGAAGCAGCGCGAGGCACTGGGAAAGGCGGGCCGGCCCCTGGTCGCGGTGACGATCGCCGCCGGGATCGGCCTGATGATCTTCGGCTACCGGGCGGCCGAGGTCGTTCCACTCTACGACCTGCCGGAATGGGCCTGGTACCTCAACAACGTGCTGATGTTCGTGGCCCTGGTCCTGATCGATGCCGGCCGGGTGAAGGGCGTGATCCGGACCAAGATCCGCCATCCCATGCTCACCAGCGTGGTCGTCTGGTCCGCGGCCCATCTGCTGGTCAACGGCGACCTGGCCTCGCTCGTCCTGTTCGGCGGGCTCGGTACATGGGCGCTCGTCGAGATGGCGATCATCAGCCGGGCCGAGGGGCCATGGCAGGTCCCCGCCGCGGGCTCGCTCCGCAGCGATGCAAGGGTGGCGGCCGTCGCCGTCCTCCTCTACGCGCTGATCGTCGGCATCCACGACTGGCTCGGCCACCCGGCCTTCGTGCTGTTCTGAGGCCGGGTCACGCCGGCCTGGGCTGGTGAAGCTCGATCACATTGCCGTCGGGGTCGCGGACGAAGAAGAACACCGTGCCGTCGGGCAGCTCGACGGTCTCGGTGATCGGAATGCCGACCCGATCCAGGTGGGCGAGCGCCTCGTGCCGGTCGGTGATTTCCAAGGCGATGTGCGTGTAGCCGGTGTGCTTCTCCGGCACGTCCATCAGCACGTTGGCCTCGGACGCATCCACGGAGGCGTTGAGGATGAAGTTGATGTTGACCTCGCTTGGGTGCTCCATGATGGCGACCGGCTCCGGCCCGACGGGACCAACGATGAATTCGAACCCAAGCTTCTCGTAGAACGCGCGCACCGTCTCCAGGCCCCGCACCCGCAGGCCCACGTGGTTGATGCCGGTGATCTGCTTCATCCCCAGTCCCTTCGATCGTTTGAGCGATAGATGAACAGATGGGCTGCCCGGACGGCCGAGGCAACACAGCCTACTCGTCGCGCAGAGCCGGGAGGACGACGTCTCTCATGACGGCGACTGGCAGCTTCCATTGGTCTGGTTTGTTGTAGTTGCCGGCGGTGATCACGACCACGAGCCGTACGCTCGGGATGACGAAAAGACGCTGGCCGCCATTGCCAAAGGCGCCAATCCAAGGCTGACCGTTGGACCTCAATTTGCCCAGCCACCAATGAAAGCCATAGTCGATATCGTCGTCCGTCCGAATTCTTGGCTCGAACGATTGGTCGAGCCATTCGGACGGCACCACGCGGGAACCGCCCCACGTTCCGCCATCGAGGATCAACTGGCCGATCTTCGCGAGGTCGCGCGGCCGCATGCGCAGGCCCGAAGCCGCAATCGGCTCGCCGTCCGAACCGACGATCCATTCCACGTCGGTAATTCCCAAGGGCGTGAACAGCTTGTCGCGGGCGTAGTCGAGTAGCGGCTGCCCGGCCCCCTGACTGATCATATGCGCAAGCAACGCGGTGGCACCGCCGTTGTAGGTCCACCGACTGCCGGGCGGCGCAGCGAACGGCCGGTCCAAAACGTAGCGGTACCGATCGTCCGCCCGATCCATGGCGATCTCGCTGTTCCGCGGATCGGTGTAGGGCAGGTCCTCGTTCCACTCGGTTCCCAGCGTCATCGACAGGGCGTGGAAGACGGTCATTCGTCTTCTCTCCGACTCGGCGGCGAGATCCCCGTAGGCGGGAAACTGGTCGACAAGGGGCTGGTCCAGATCGGCGACCTATCCGTCGGCCAGCGCGATCCCGTACAGCAAGCCGACGATGCTTTTGGTCACCGACCGCAGGTCGTGCTTGATCTCCGGTCCGAATGCGACGGTGCCGAGGGATCGGCCGCGTCGTTCGTCGACGCCTTCGTAGTAACGCTCCAGGGCCAGCTTCCCGCCCCGCACGACGACGACGGCGTGGAGATTGGCGAGCTCGTTTCTGCGGACAGCGTCATCCAGCGTATCCCCGATTTCCGGGGAGAACCCGGCCTCGGCCGGCGAGGCGCGCTGCCAGTCATGCGCCGAACCGGCCGACGCTGCGTTCAGCGAGAAGGAAACCATGACACCCCCGACAACCGACACTAGCGCACGACCGATCATGAGCCCCCTCCCCACTCAAAAACCGCGGTGAGTCAACGCCTGGGTTTCAGGCGCCGGAATCGCCGTCGGCGTTCGTCCAAGCAAGGTAGACGCGATGGTCCCCGCGCCGCAATTGCGCAACCGGCCGTGTCCGTACACCCTTTTCATGACCCTGTACGGCGCAACGCCGACAGCCCTGCCCTGCCGCGCACAATCGACTGAGCCGCCATTCAAGCGGAGCGTATTGAACCCTCCCGCCCGTGAGCCTACCGTCGGCGGTGCGAACCAGGGAGCGGAACGTGATCGATACGAACTGGTCGTTGACGCAACGGTTCGACTACCACGGGCAGTCGATCGCCTACGACATCCTGGGCGACGGTGCCCCCATCGTCTTCGTCCACGGAACGCCCTTCTCATCCTATGTCTGGCGAACAATCGCCCGTGAGCTGGCGCGCACCTACCGGGTCTATCTCTATGACCTTCTCGGCTATGGGCAGTCCGAGATGCGGCAGGGCCAGGACGTTTCGCTCGGCGTGCAGAACGACGTCTTCGCGGCGCTTATGGACCATTGGAACCTGACGGCGCCGAACGTCATTGCCCATGACTTCGGCGGCGCGACCGTGCTGCGCGCCCACATCATCAACGGCTGCGACTACACCAAGCTCCTGCTGTTCGATGCCGTCGCCGTCCGTCCCTGGGGCTCGCCGTTCGTGCAGCACGTGCGCCAGCACGAAGAAGCCTTTGCCGGCGTTCCGGACTATCTCCAGCGCGCCATTCTCCGCGCCTACATCCGTGGCGCCATCCGCCGGGAGATGACGGACGCGGACCTGGAACCCTACATCGCGCCATGGCTGGGCGACGTCGGCCAACCCGCCTTCTACCGCCAGATCGCCCAGATGGACCTTCGGCATACCGACGAGGTCGAGGGGTGCTATGGCGAGATGCGATGCCCCGTCCTGCTGCTGTGGGGCACCGAGGACGACTGGATACCCCTTGAACGCGGACGGCACCTCGCCGGCCTGATCCCGGGCAGCGCGTTCCGCGAGGTGGAGGGGGCAGGACATCTGATACAGGAAGATGCGCCCGAGGCCATCGTATCCGCCGCACTCACGTTTTTCGCATAGAGGAAGCTGCTATCGTCCGGGGATGCGAGCCGGATGAACGGGGGCAGGAGGACGTGAGCCGCGACGACAACGCGCCGCCGCCGATCTTGCGGGCCAAGCGCCATGGGGACCGGTCGGTGTTCCGGCCCGAGAACCTGCTGCGCGAGGGGCGGCGGCAGCTGGGACGGTCGGACGGCGCCGTGCCGCGGGTCTGCCTGCTCGATCCGGACGGCGACATGGTGCGCCACCTCAATCGTGACGGTATCGGACAGCCGAGCGGCACGTGGGCGTGCTACCACACGGAACTTCTGGAGTTCACCTGGGACGACACATTGCTGGGCGTCGTCGGCTTCGCCGTCAGCGCGCCGTTCGCCGTGCTCGTCGCCGAGCAGCTCTTCGCTTCGGGCTGCGAGCTTCTGGTCAGCATGACCTCAGCCGGGCAGATCGTTCCCGTGGGGCCGACGCCCTACTTCGTCCTCATCGAGCGGGCGCTCCGGGACGAGGGGACCAGCTACCACTACCTGCCGCCCTCCGACTTCTCCGAGGTCGACGGGATGCTTGTGGACATCATGGAGGGCGCTTTCGAGGGATGTGCCCAGCCGGTGCACGGAGGTGCGACGTGGACCACCGATGCGCCCTACCGCGAGACCGAGGCGGCCATCGCCGCGGCGAAGGCGGCGGGCGTGCTCGCCGTCGAAATGGAGGCCGCCGCCCTTTATGCCTTCGCCCAGGCACGCGACAAACCGGTTCTCTGCTTTGCCCACGTCACCAACCAGATGGCGGTGGCCGAAGGCGACTTCGAGAAGGGCGAGGCCGGGGGCAGCCGCGACGCGCTCTCCCTCGCCGCTGCCGTCGCCCGAAGATGGCTGTATGTTCGGCGCGGATGACCGACGATCGGCGCTTCCTGTGCGACGAGATGCTGGCCGGCCTGGGGCGCTGGCTGCGCATCGCCGGATACGACACCGAGATCGCCGAGAGCGGCCGCCGGGACCGCGACCTGGTCGAACAGGCGCGGGCCCAGGGCCGAATCCTGCTGACCCGCGACCGACAACTCATCGAAATCCGCAACGCCGGCGACCACACCATCGTGCTCGAAGGCAATGCCATCGACGCCTGCGCAAAGGAGCTGACCCGGCGCGCTGGCGTCGACTGGACCCTCGCCCCGTTGAGCCGCTGCAACCGCTGTAACACGCGGCTCGAACCGGCGGCGCCGGCGCATGTCGAATCCTTGCCGCCGCGCACCCGCGCGCGTGAAGGGCCAGTGAACGTCTGTCCCTGCTGCGGACGACGCTACTGGGAAGGCAGCCACACCCGCCGCATCCGCCGGCGGCTGGCGGCGTTCGGGGAAACGGGCGGGGACGGTGATCCGTGAGCCAGCCAATGTGGCACCGGATGGCGCGACGTGACGTCGTGATCTGGCGCGGGCCGGATGCAACGAGGCGTTTCGGTACGGGCGTGGGACGATGCCTTGAGCAGTATCGAACGCTTTTTCGGATCGGCTGACGATGAAGGAACAGTGTGATGGACGCGAGACCGGGGCGTGAGCTTGCCATTCTGACCTTCGTGACGCTCGACGGCGTCATGCAGGCGCCGGCGCAGCCGGAGGAAGACCTGTCGGGTGGTTTCACGCATGGCGAATGGGCCTGGCCCTATTGGGATGAGGTGATGGCCCAGGTCAAAGAAGAGGCGATGGCCGAGCCCTACGATCTCTTGCTCGGGCGGAAGACATACGAGCTATTCGCGCCGCACTTCTCGAATATCGGCGATGACGACGGCGAAGCCGCCCTCCTGAACAACGCGACAAAGTACGTCGCGACGAACAGCCTGAATAACCTCGACTGGAACAACTCCTTTCCGATCACCGGGGATGTCGCTGCCGGGGTCGCTCGGCTCAAATCCGAGGAGGGCCCTTTGGTGCAGGTTCATGGCAGTTGGCAGCTGATTCAGACGCTCCTGGCAAACGACCTCATCGATGAAGTTCGGCTCTGGACGTTCCTCGTCATTGTTGGTTCCGGGAAGCGCCTGTTCGGCCAGTACCCTGCTCGACAGGACCTGACGCTCGTGAGATCGGGAACGACGTCCAACGGCGTGGTGATGGGCATCTACCGCCGCGACGGTGCGCCGAGATCGTGACGGTCGATGGGAAGCAAGCCGATGTGGCATGCCGTTCCGGAGTCTGAACCTGGCTCATCGCTGACGAGGCTCGCATGCCATCAGCCACACTGGCAAAGATCGACCCGGGCGCGGTAGGCTGGCGCGTCTGGCAAACCATCGAACAAGCACGGCAGGGAGGGAAAGACGATGATGGTCGCACGCTGGCAATTCAAGGCGCGGTTCGGGATGAAGCAGGCCGCCATCGACGCGGTGAAGGAGTGGTGGCAGACCGTCGGTGCCGGCATCGGGCAGACCGACTACACCATCATGACCGGCAGCATCGGCGCCGAGGAAGCGCTGGTCACCGTCAACGTGCGGGTCGACGATCTCACCGCGCTCAACGAGCAGTGGGAGAGGCTCGCCCAGCGCGACGACCACAAGCAATGGGGCGAACGGTTCGAGCCGCTGATCGTCAGCGGCTCCACAAGGTGGGAGATCTTCCGGATCGTCGGATAGCGACGGGTCGGAAGGATCGCTATTGGGCACCAAATCGCGCCGCTGTTGCACCGGGATTTGTGATTGAACACCCATAAGACCGCGCTGGGTGATTTGCTGGCACAGGGCCGCACGGCGGACATCTACGTGCTGAGTCGCGATGCCGTGATCAAGGTCTTGCGGTCCGGATTTCCAAACGAGCTGATCCAGATCGAGGCGGACAAGACCCGCGCTGTGGCCGCCATGGGCGTGCCGGTGCCGCGCATCCTCGACGTCACGGCGGTCGATGGCCGGCCTGCCCTCATCGTCGAGCGTGTCGACGGCGACAGCCTGGTGACCCGCTTGCTCAGCCGACCCCAGCGCATGATTCCGCTCGCGCGGCTGCTCGCGGACATGCGTGCGGATGTAGGCGCTGATCAGCGTCGACTTGCCGGCGCCGGGCGGACCGGTGAAGCCGACGACCACGGCGTGGCGGGCGGGGTCGGTATGCTGGCCGTCGTGAACCTGGCGCAGAAGGGTCTGGGCGTCGGCGCCGCCGGTCTCGACCAGGGTCAGCGCCCGGGCCAGCGCCGCCGGTTCGCCGGCGCGCAGCCGCTCGATCAGCCGCGGACGCGGGATGTCGCGGGCGGCGGCGTCGGGCATTATTCGACGATCAGCGGATCGCCGAAGCCGAACTCGCGCCTGAGGCAGCCGACGATCTCGCCATGGGTGACACCGGCCTCGGCGGCCTCGACGACGCGGGCAAAGACGTTGTCGGCCTCGTCATTCGCGGCGCGGGCCAGGGCATCGAGGGCCTTCGCGACCTCGCCCTGATCGCGCTCCGTCTTGTAGGCCTTGCAGCGTTCAACATGGGCGGCCATGGCCTCGGCGTCGGGGCGGTAGGGCGGCGGCGATGCCACCGCTTCGTTGTCGTCGGTGTAGCAGTTGACGCCGACCACCTTCTCGGCGCCGGACTCGATCCGCTCCTGGGCGGCCAGCGCCGAGCGGCCGAGCATGGCCTGCACACGGCCCGTCTCGACCGCACGGTACATGCCGCCGGCGGCGTCGATCTCGGCGATCACCGCCTCGATCTCGGCCTCCATCTGGTCGGTCAGGGTCTCGACGTAGTAGGAGCCGCCCAACGGATCGATGACGTCGCAGAGGTGCGCTTCCTCGCGGAGAATGTTCTGGGTGGCGGCGGCGACGCGCGCGGCCTCCTCGGTCGGGCAGCTGATCGCCTCGTCGTAGGCGTCGGTGTGCATGGACTGCAAGCCGCCGAAAATGCCGGCGATGGCCTGGGTGGCGACGCGAGCGATGTTGTTGAGCGGCTGCTGGGCGGTGAGATCGATACCAGAGGTCTGGGCGTGGAACTTGAACCGCCACGAGCGCGGGTTGCGGGCGCCGAGGCGGTCGCGGGCGATGCGCGCCCAGATCCGCCGGCCGGCGCGGAACTTGGCGATCTCCTCGAAGAAGCTGATGGAGATGTCGAAGAAGAAGGTGAAGCGCGGCAGCACCTCGTCCACGTCCATGCCGCGGGCCATACAGTCCTCGGCGTACTGGATGGCCGAGCACAGGGTGAGCCCCATGGCTTCGGCCGGGGTGGCGCCGGCCTGCTGCATGTGCTGGCCGACCACCGACAGCGGGTTCCAGTTGGGCACGTGCTCGCGGCAGAAGGCGATGTGGTCGACGAGAACCCGCCGCGCGCCCGGAAGCGCAAGGCGGAAGAACATGTGGTTGGCGACGTAGTGCGAGATGCAATCGCTCTGGTTGGAGGTGCCGGTGATCCGCTGCCACGGCACGCCGCGGCGTTTGGCGGTGGCGAGCAGGAAGGCCAGCAGGGTGAACGGCGACGGGTCGTTCATCGCCGTCGAGATGTCGCCGACCGGGACGCCGTCCAGGGAGACCGCCATGTCTTCGACGCTGTTGATCACCGTGCCGCAGGTGCCCAGCAGCGGCGCCGGAATGTCGTCGCAGTCCTCGCCGCGGAACACCGAGTTGCACGGGATCAGGCTGATGGCCGAGGTGCCGGCCGCCAACATGTTCCGCACCCGCTCGTTGTAGTCCTCGGGCGTGCCGAGGCCGACGAGCTGGCGCTGGCTCCAGGTGCGGCCCCGGTGCATGGTCGGGTAGATGCCGCGGGTGTAAGGCGGCGCGCCGGGGAACCCGAGGTCGTCCAGGTAGCGCCCGCCCGACCAGTCGGCCGGCGTGTAGAGGGGCCGGACCTCCAGGCCGGAGCGGTTTGTGACCCGGCGGTCGTCGCCGATCTGGGCGTCGTAGTCTCGTTGCCACCGGTCCTGCTGGGCCTCGAAGCCGGGAAAGGAGAGCTGCCGTGCGGTTGCGGGTGCGGTCATCTCTTAGACTCCCATGGTCTCGAGCCGCGCCGTGCGGGCTTTGGCGGCTAATGCGGCGACGGCGCCGATGATGTCTTCGCGCATGGCGCCCGGGCCGAAGATGCCGGCAACCCCAGCGTCGGTCAGCAGGACGTGCTCGTCCTCGGGGACGATGCCGCCTACGACGACGCCAACGTGCTCCAGCCCGGCGGTGCGCAGTGCCGCCATCAGGTCGGGAACGATCAAATGGTCAGTGGCCAGCGAGCTGAGCCCGATGACGTCGACGTCCTCCTGCATCGCCTGGGCGACGACGGCGTCGATGGTCTGCCAGGGCGGCGTGTAGATCACGTCCATGCCGGCGTCCCGCAGATAAGCGGCGACGATGCGGCTGCCACGGTCGTGGCCGTCGAGGCCGATCTTGGTGACCAGCACCCGGGCGGGTGGTGTGAGCTTGTCAGCCATCGTTTGCCTCCATGGGCCGTTGGACGATGAGCAGGAACTGGCGCGCCACCTCGGCGGGGCTCGCCATGCCGGGCCGGTACCAGGTCTGCGCCCAGTTGGCGGCGCCGAGGATCATGAACCGCAGCATCTTCGGATCGATCCCGCCGTTGAGGGGCAGCGCGTCGATGACCCCGGCGATGCGGTCTTCGTAGGAGTCGCGGAGCCGGGCCAACTCGTGGGCGGACTCGGGCAACTGATCGGGCTGCACCCGGATCATGACCCGTGCATAGTCGCCCTGGTCGAGCACCGTCGCCAGATGCACGTCCAGCGCCACGCCCAGCCGTTCCCAGGGACCGGCGATCCCATCGACGGCGGCATCGAACCGCTGGCACAGCCCCTCGACGCCCTTCTCGTAGACGGCGACCAGCAGCTCGGCCTTGGACGGGTAGTGATAGTAGATGGAGCCCGGCAGCATGCCGCTCGCCGCGGCGATGTCGCGCATGGTCGTCTCGCGATAGCCCTGGGCGGCGAACAGCCGCGCCGCCTCGTCGAGCAGCCGGTCGTTGCGGTTGTTGGCGCGGAGCGCGGCTGCGGTCATGACCTCTCCTTAACCAAACATATGTTTGTTTGTCTAACTTGGGTGCGCTTGTCAACCCTGCCGTGTTCCCAAACTGGGCGTGAAAACAGGTCGCAATATCGGTGTGGCGCGCCCAGACTCTTGTCTCAAGATGCGGATTGATTACCGCCAAGTGGAAACAACAAACGAACCGCTTGGCGCCGTTCGTTTTTTTGAGGGAACAGGATGTCGAAGCGCGCGCTATTGACCGCAGCCTTCGCGGTCTCATTGGCAACCCTTTCCACGACCGTTCGAGCAGAACCGCAGGTTGAGGTCTTGCACTGGTGGACCTCGGGTGGCGAGGCCAAGGCGGTAAAAGCGCTCAAGGACGAGTTCGAGACCAATGGCGGCAAATGGGTCGATTCGCCGATCGCCGGCGGCGGCGGCGACTCGGCGATGACCGCGCTCCGCGCCCGGGCGATGGCCGGCAATCCGCCGACGGCGGCGCAGGTCAAGGGACCGAGCATCCAGGAATGGGCCGAGGAAGACCTGCTCGGCGACCTCGGCGACGTGGCCAAGGCGGAGAATTGGGACACCGTCGTGCCGCCCCTGCTTCAGGAGATCATGAAGTATGACGGCCGTTACGTGGCGGTGCCGGTGAACATCCACCGCGTCGACTGGCTGTGGGCCAACCCCGAAGTGCTCGCCAAGGTCGGGGTGACGGAAATCCCGACGAGCTGGGACGACTTCAACGCCGTTGCCGACAAGCTCCAGGCCGCCGGCATCGTGCCGCTGGCCCACGGCGGCCAGCCTTGGCAGGACGCCACCGTGTTCGAAGTCGTGCTGCTCGGTGTCGGCGGGCCGGCGTTCTGCCAGAAGACGTTGGTCGAACTGGACGACGCGGCGTTGCGCAGCGACACCATGGTCAAGGTCTTCGACCAGATGCGCAAGTTGCGCGGTTACGTCGACAAGGACTTCCCGGGACGCGACTGGAACCTGGCGACAGCCATGGTCATCAACGGCAAGGCGGCGTTCCAGATCATGGGCGATTGAGCCAAGGGCGAGTTCCTGGCCGCCGGCAAGACGCCCGGCAAGGACTTCATCTGCGCGCCGGCGCCCGGCGGCGGCTACCTGCTCAACACCGACAGCTTCATCATGTTTGACGTCAAGGGCAAGGACCGCCAGGCCGGCCAGAAGCTGATGGCGAAGCTGATCCTCGCGCCCTCGTTCCAGGAGACGTTCAACCTCTTCAAGGGGTCGATCCCGGCGCGCCTCGGCATGGACATGTCGAAGTTCGATGTCTGCGCCCAGAAATCGTCTACCGACCTCAACGCCACCATCAAAGCCGGGACCCTGCGCCCGAGCATGGCCCACAAGATGTCGGTGCCGGACCGGATCGTCGGCGCGATGACCGACGTCGTCACGGCGCACTTCAATTCCGACCTGTCGTCCGAGGCGGCGGTGAAGCAGTTCGCCGACTCGGTGGCGGCGGCCCGCTAACGGAACCGGCATGACGCGATAGGATCGTTTGCGGGACGAAGGGGCATCGCGCATGAACGGCGCGACGAGCCTGACCGAACGGATGGAGCGGCTGATCCCCAGGATTGTCGTCGCCCCGTCCTTCGCCGCGTCGCTTCTGTTCGTCTACGGGTTCATCGCCTGGACCATCTATCTCTCGTTCACCAAGTCGCGGATGTTTCCCCGCTACGACTTCGAGGGGATGCTCCAATACGACCGGCTGTTCGCCAATCCGCGCTGGCTGGTGGCGCTGGACAACCTGTTCGTCTTCGCCGGTTTGTTCATCCTGTTCTGCCTGATCGTCGGCGTGCTGCTGGCCATCCTGCTCGATCAGCAGATCCGCGCCGAGGGCGCCATCCGCACCATCATCCTCTACCCGATGGCGCTGTCCTTGATCGTCGCCGGCACCGCGTGGAAATGGATCCTCAACCCCGGCCCCGGCATCGAGAAGGTGGTCAAGGATCTCGGCTTCGAGTCCTTCGAGTTCGACTGGCTGGTCGATCCGGAGATGGCCATCTACACCATCGTCATCGCCGGCGTCTGGCAATCGTCGGGATTCGTCATGGCGCTGTTCCTGGCCGGCCTGCGCTCGGTCGATCAGGAGATCATCAAGGCGGCGACGATGGATGGCGCCAGCATGATGCGCATCTACCTGCGCATCATTCTGCCCTCCCTGCGCTCGGTGTTCCTCAGCGCCTTCGTCGTGCTCATGCACATCGCCATCAAGAGCTTCGATCTGGTCATCGCGCTGACCGGCGGCGGGCCCGGCTACGCCACCGACCTGCCGGCGACGTTCATGTACGCCATGGCCTTCAACCGCAGCCAGCTCGGTACCGCGTCGGCCAGCGCGGTGATCATGCTGATGACAGTGATGGCGATCATCGTGCCGTATCTCTATTCGGAACTGAGGAAGAGGTAGCCGATGACCGCGGCCAGCGCATCTCTTCCCGGGCAGGGCGCCTCCGGCGCAAAAACCACGGTCCTGCGCCTCGTCCTCTATGCGATCCTTGCGGTGTTCGTGCTGTACTACCTGCTGCCGCTGTTCGTCATGCTGTCGACCTCGGTCAAGAGCCTCGACGAGATCCGCGCCGGCTCGTTGGTCAGCCTGCCGCAGGCGGTCACCTTCGAGGCCTGGGCGAAGGCTTAGAGCACAGCCTGCGTCGGCGTCCAGTGCGGCGGCCTGAAACCCTATTTCGTGAATTCCATGCTGATGGTCATTCCGGCGGTCGCCATCTCGACCATCATCGGCGCGATCAACGGCTACGCGCTGACCAAATGGCGGTTCCCAGGCGCCGACGCCATCTTCGCGCTGATGCTGTTCGGCTGTTTCATCCCGTTCCAGGTGGTGCTGCTGCCGATGGCCCGCATCCTCGGCATTCTGGGTCTGGCCGGCAGCATCTACGGTCTGATCCTCGTGCATGTCGTCTACGGGCTGTCGTTCACCACCCTGTTCTTCCGCAATTTCTTCGTCAGCGTGCCGGACGAACTGGTCAAGGCGGCGACCATCGACGGTGCCGGCTTCTTCCGCACCTTCTTCCGCATCATGCTGCCGATGTCGATCCCGATCATCGTCGTCACCGTGATCTGGCAGTTCACCCAGATTTACAACGACTTCCTGTTCGGGGTCTCGTTCACGGTCAGCGATGGCGTGCCGGTGACGGTGGCACTCAACAACCTCGTCGCCACGTCCACCGGGGTCAAGGAATACAACGTCGACATGGCGGCGGCGATCCTCACCGGCCTGCCGACGCTGCTGGTCTACATCGTCGCCGGCAAGTACTTCATCCGCGGGCTGTCGGCCGGCGCGGTCAAGGGGTGAGACGATGGCTACACTGGCAATCCGCAACGTCTCCAAGCGCTTCGGCGAAACCCATGTCCTGAGGGGTATCGATCTCGACCTCGAAGACGGCGAGTTCCTAGTCCTGGTCGGCCCGTCGGGATGCGGCAAATCGACGCTCTTGAACCTCATCGCCGGTCTTGAGACCGCCACCGACGGCGACTTGCTGATCGGCAACAACATCGTCAACGACGTCCACCCGAAGGACCGTAACATCGCCATGGTGTTCCAGTCCTACGCCCTCTATCCGACGATGACCGTGCGCAAGAACATCACCTTCGGCATGGAGATCCGGCGGACGCCGAAAGCCGAGCAGGAAGAGGCGCTGGGCCGCGTCTCCAAACTGCTGCAGATCGACGCGCTCTTGGACCGCAAGCCCGGCCAGCTGTCGGGCGGCCAGCGCCAGCGGGTGACGATGGGCCGCGCGCTGGTCCGCGACCCGGATATCTTCCTGTTCGACGAGCCGCTGTCGAACCCCGACGCCAAGCTCCGCGTCGAGATGCGCACCGAGATCAAGAAGCTCCACCAACGGCTCGGCCGCACCATCGTCTATGTCACCCACGACCAGATCGAGGCGATGACCCTTGCCAGCCGCATCGCGCTGATGAACGAGGGCGTGATCCAGCAGTACGCCGATCCGCAGACCATCTACGAAGACCCGAGCAACATGTTCGTCGCCGGTTTCATCGGCTCGCCGCCGATGAACTTCGTCCCGGCGACGCTGGTCGGCGATGGGGCGCAGCCGGCCTTGTCGGTCCGCGACAGCGGCAATGGCGGCGGAGAGCTGCGGCTGCCGCTGCCCCAGCCGCCCGAGGGCTGGCGGGACTGGCACGGCCGCGCCGTGGCCCTTGGAATCAGGCCGGAAAACATCGTCACGCAAGCGGAGGCCGAAACCATCGGCACCGACGGGTCCGGCGCCATCGAAAGGACGGTCGAAGTGGTCGAGCCAACGGGCGCCGACACCATGCTGCTGTTCCCGCTTGGCGACAAACCGACCATCGCCCGCGTGCGGCCGCAGGACGCCGTGGCCGCAGGCGACACGATGCCGTTCATGATCAACATGAACAAAGCCTGCCTGTTCGATCCGGAGACGACCCGGCGGTTGTGAGCCGGGGTGCCGCGAAATCCGAAATCACCGGTGAAGATCTGCCGTCCCGCCTCGGCACGGGGTCCGGCGGTGCTGGTCGTCCATTCCTGGTGGGGATTGACGCCGTCGTTCGTCGATTTCGGTGAGTCGCTAGCAGCGCGGGGCTTCGTCGTCGGGCTCGCCGACCTGTTCGGCGGCCGCACCGCGTCGCGGCCCGCCGACACCCGGAAACTGCGGCGAGCGCCCCGCGCCGAGCCCATGTACCGGACGTTCATCCGCAACATCGAGGAGCTTCAGGCGGACGAATCCGCCGACGGCGACGCGATCGGCGTCGTCGGCTTCTCCATGGGCGGCCATTGGGCGGTGTGGCTCGCGCAGCGGCCGGAACTGCCCGTCGCCGCGACGGTCCTCTACTACGCCGTCCGCGCCGGCGACTTCGGCGCCAGCCGGTCCGCCTTTCTCGCCCACTTCGCCGAGACCGACGACTGGGTGCGCCCGGCCGCGCGACGGCGGATGGAACAGGCCATCGCCAAGGCGGGCCTGTCGTACACGGCCTTCGACTACCCAGGAACCGGCCACTGGTTCGCCGAGAGCGACCGCGCCGGCGACCACGACGCCGGCGCCGCAGCGCTCGCGTTGGAGCGGACGGCCGCGTTCCTCAATGACACGTTGCGAACCTGAGCGCGACCGCGAACGGGTCGGCTAGCGGGTCTCCCCCTCCGCCAGCCGCATCGCGGCGCGGGCGCCGGCCTCGGCGTAGCTCGGATCGCCGTGAATGAGGATCAGCGAGAGGCAGCCCTCGGTCAGCAGCATGACTTCGCGGGCGAGGTCGACGGGCTGCGAGGCGCCCAGCGCCGCCAGCCTATCCGTCAGCCAGGTCTCGACGGCGGCTTTGTGCTGATGGGCGGCACGCCGGGCGGGATGACCGGGGAGATCGGCCAGTTCCATGGTCAGCCGGGTGAACCCGGAGCCCAGCCAGCGGGGTTCCCGCGCCCAAGCGCCGAGGGCGGCGAACAGTTCGGCGAGGAACGCAGCCGGGGTCTCGGCGGACTCGCTCGCCCACTCTTGGATCTGGGCAAGGGCAAAGGCGTGCTGGTGATCCAGCACCGCCGCCACCAACGCGTCCTTGCTGGCGAAGTGGTAGTAGAGGGTCCGTTTGGTCACGCCCGCCGCAGCGGCGATGGCATCGACGCTGACCCGCGAGAACCCCTCCTTGTAGAGCAGTCCGTAGGCGGCGGAGAGGATGCGATCCTGGGTGTCGGGGGTCGAGCGGCTCATATCGCAAATGTATACCGACTAGTGAATATACTTGAAGGCCTGGGCGCCCCAATTTCAACCGCCGAACCAGTGCCGAGAAGGACCAGACTGATGAGCCATCCCGCCCCGGTCATCACGGACATCCGCGCCCGCGCCGTTGACGCACCACTCGCGCAACCGATCCGCACCGCCGTCGGCACCCTGTCCTCGGCACCGCTGGTGCTGATCGACGTCGAGACCGATCAGAACATCATCGGGCGGGCCTACCTGTTCGGCTATACGCCGGTGACCCTTCGCCCGCTGGTCGAGATGATCGCCCAGCTTGCGCCGATGCTGGCGGGCAAGACCGTCGCCCCGGTCGAACGGATGCGCGAGTTCGACCGCGCCTTCCGGCTCTTGGGCCGCCAGGGCCTCCTCGGCATGGCCATCTCCGGCCTCGACATGGCCTTCTGGGACATCCTCGGGGGGGGGCCGCCAACCTCTCGGTTGCCCGCCTCCTGGGCGGCGAGGACCGGCCGATCCCCGCCTACGACAGCCACGGCGTGCTCGATCCCGAGCGTGACGCGTCGCTCCTCGAACGCTCCCTCGCGCAGGGCTTCGAAGCGATCAAGATCAAGATCGGCGGCGGCGCCCTGGAGGACGACCTCCGCGCCGTCGCCGCCGTCCGCCGCATCATCGGCGACGGCGTCCGCCTGATGGTCGACTACAACCAGTCGCTGACCGTGCCCGAGGCCAAACGGCGCATTGGCCGCCTTGCTGAATTCGATCTGCAATGGGTCGAAGAGCCGGTGCCGGCCGAAGACCTGGCCGGGCACGCGACCATCCGCGCCGCCTGCCGAACGCCGATCCAGACGGGGGAGAACTGGTGGTTTCCCGAGGACGTCGCCCGCGCCGTCCATGCCGGCGCCAGCGATTTCGCCATGCTCGACCTGATGAAGATCGGCGGCATCACCGGCTGGCTGCGCGCCGCCGGGCAGGCCGAGGGCGCCTCGCTGCCGGTTTCCAGCCACATCTTCGTCGAGGCCAGCGCGCACGCGCTCGCGGTCACACCCACCGCCCACTACCTCGAATACCTCGACAGCGCCGGCGCCATTCTCCGCGACCCGCCGACGATCGAAAACGGCGCCCTTCGCCCGCGTGGTCCCGGCCTGGGGATCGACTGGGACGAGGGCGCGGTGGCGCGGTATGCCATCTGACACGCCTCGCGCCGCCAGCCTGCCTGCATAAACTTTTGCATGCCCCGTGCCCTGCTTTCGTCCAATAGGACCGGGTGCCAGCGCGATGTACCGTCAACCGTCGATCGGTAGCGGCCCTTATCCAGCGCCCCTGGAGGGGCCAAGGGCGCCGGTGCCCGGTACCGGCGGGATGCGATCCATGGACACTCGGAAACCTCAAGATATCCCACCGACCAAGCTTGAACGCACCCTCGGCGGGCGGCGGGCGATGGTCGATTTCAGCATCGTCGCCGTCGTCGCAATGGTGACCTATGCCGTCGCTGCCCAATACGACGCGTTCGAAGCGCTGGTCAGTCTCGTCGAGGGCTACGAGGAATACGAGATCGACGAGATCCTCACCGCCGCCCTCGTGTCGGCGGTGGCGCTCGCCGTGTTCGCCGGCCGACGGATCGCCGATCTTCGCAATGAGGTTTCACAACGGCAAATCCTGCTCGCCGAAGTGGAGGCGCTGGCGTATTTCGACGAGTTGACTGGTCTGCCGAACCGGAACCTGTTCGTCCAAGACGCCCAGCACGAACTTGCCCGCGCCGAGCGAGACCGGTCCATGGTCGCGGTGCTGATGCTGGACCTCGATCGGTTCAAGCAGATCAACGATACCTTCGGACATGCGGCCGGCGACGCCCTCGTCGCCCAGGTCGCCACCCGTATCAATGACGGCATGCGCCAGGGCGACATCGTCGGTAGGTTCGGCGGCGACGAGTTCCTGATTCTCGCACCCGATTTGGACGGCCCGTTCAAAGCCGCCGCCACGGCGCGGCGGGTTTTTGAACTGCTGCGGACGCCCTTCGTTGTCGACGGCCGCGATATCTTCGTGTCGACGAGTATCGGCATCGCCCTGTTCCCGGACCACGGCCAAGATCCGTGGGAATTGATCCACGCCGCCGACATGGCGATGTATGGCAGCAAGGAAAAAGGGCCGCAACCGCTTCGGTTTCTTCAGTGCCGAACTGGGCACCGAGGCCGAACTGCACCTGGCCATCGCCTCGGGTCTGCGCCGCGATATCGAACGCGGCAACCTGCAGCTTCACTACCAGCCCATCGTCGATACGCACACCGGGTCCGTCGAGGCCGTCGAAGCACTGCTTCGCTGGTCGAGCGACGACCTTGGTCCCGTGCAACCCGACCGCTTCATTCCGGTCGCCGAGGAATCAGGCTTGATCGTGCCCATCGGCGAATGGGTGCTGCAGGAAGCCTGCCAGCGTGTCGCCGAATGGCGGAACACAGCACTGCCGGGCCTGCGCCTCGCCGTCAACGTCTCCAGCCGCCAGTTCCGCGATGCGGGTTTCGTCGGCATGGTGAGCCGGACCCTGGCGCGAAACGGACTCGCACCGATCGACCTCGAGATGGAGATTACCGAGCGGGTCCTGATCGAGGATCAGCCCGAGATCCTCGAAAAACTGTGGTCGCTGTCGCGGATGGGAATCAAACTGTCCATCGACGACTTCGGCACCGGCTATTCTTCGCTCAGCTACTTGAAAAAGTTCCCGATCTCGCTGCTCAAGATCGACAGGTCCTTCGTCGCCGATGTCACTGAAGACCCCGAAGACGCGGCGCTCATCGTCGCCATCGTAGCGATGGCGAGGAGCCTCGGGCTCGATGCCGTCGCCGAGGGTGTCGAGTCCCCCGACCAGCTCGCGTTCCTGCGCGATCAGGCCTGTCCCTACGCACAGGGCTATTATTTTTCCCGGCCGCTGACACCTGAAGCCCTCGAGAACCTTCTGATCGAGCACCGGGGACAGAAACCGGACCGGCTGGAGACCGCATAGGCCCGCGCCGTCGCCGCCACGTAGACGTGCGCGGATACGCCCGTCACCGACAAAACGCCACGGGATCGGCAGAAATCCACCCATTCCGCGGCATCATTGCCGCCTAGGGCTTGCGGGCGACGACCAGCGAGGCGATCTCCGAGATCAGCTCCTCCGATTCGACGCCGACGAACCCGAGCCGCGCCAGGGTCCCCGTAAGCTTGCTTTCGGTCAGCGCCGACGAGTCGGGGTTGCCGAGCATCATCGGCAGGTACCAGAGCGCCGCGAGGTCGGGCCCGGTCCCCGCGTCATCGATGAGGAAATCATGGACCAGGACAAGGCCGCCCGATGGCAGGGCAGACCACGCGCGGGCCAGCAGCGCATCCACCGCCGGGCGCGAAACAGCGGTCAGCAGATAGGACATGAGGACGACGTCGTGGCCGTTCGGCCAGTCGGTTTCCAGCGCGTTCCCCGCCAGCGTCGTTATGCGGTCGGCCAAGCCCCCTTCGGCGGCGAAACGGTCGGCGTAGCCGACGACATTGGGGAAGTCGAGAACCGTTGCCGACACCTCGGGATTGGTGCGGCAGATCTCCAGGCTGAAGGCGCCGCTGCCGCCACCGACGTCGAGCACCCGCCGCCGGCCCGAAAGGTCGACGCGCCTGGCCAGCATGTAGGCCGGACCCTCCGACCCCGCATGCTGGCCGATGGTGAAGTCGGCCGCCTCCTCCGGATCGGCGAACTCGTGGTCGTAGAGTCCGTCCACGGCTTCGCCTTTCATCGCGGGCGTGAGATGGTCCAGCTTGGGATAGACGAGGCGGTCGATCTGGCGGGTGTAGTAGTCACTGAAATAGGCCGCCCGCCCGCGAACGAGATAGCGGTCGGTGGCCGGCGCGTTGGCGTAGCGTTCCCCCTCCTTGACCATCAGCCCAAGACTGACGAGAGCGGTGAGAAGGCTGTAAAGCCGGTTGGGCGCGGCGCCGCTTGCGGAACTCAACGCGTCGAGGTCCTGCGGCACCTCTGCCAGTTTGTCGAACAGCGCCAGGTGCAGGCCGGCAAACAGGGCTTTCGAGGCCATGAAGGCGTAAGCGATGCGCGAGATATCGCGAACGTCGGTGAGGGGTTCCATCCAAACCTCCGCTGTCTCGCGCCGGCACCGGCGCACGCTCCAAACATTCGCGATCGGTCGAGCTCGACGCGATGCCGCCCTTGTGTCCGGGAACCTTCCGCGGGTCCCTTTGATTGCCCGTCAAATCTACCACAAAGGCCTGATCGGAGACATAAGGACCCGTGCCCGCTTGGTCGCCGCTTGACGCGCCTTCGCCCCCCTTGCCGCTCCGTTGTCGCAGGAGGAGTGAGTTCCTGTTTCGGCTGACGAAAGGGGCCGTTGCCAGGGGTTACCAGAAGCCGCGGCCCGATCCCGTGGACAGCCGGCCATCCTCGTCGCCCTTGGCCATGTCGTTGAGGAACGCGAACAGGCGGTCGTCTTCCAGCCACATCACGTCGTCGGGCAACCCGAACTCCGCCCGCAATGCCGCGGCCCAATCGCCGATCTTTGGCTCCTCGTCGGCCAACACCGTGACATCGCCGTTATCATCGAATTTGACCAGGGATTTGGCAAAAAACTCCAGCTTTCCCAACCGGTAGCCGATGGCCGTGTATACGCCCCTTTTCGAATCGCGGGCCGACTCCCACTCCGAATAGCTGCGCCGCAGCCAGCGGACGACCTCCGGTCACGCCAGGGAAAGTTTCAGCCAGTTCTGCAGTTGAAGCTCGGTGGGAACGCCCTCGTTGCGGGCCTGACGCGCGAGCCGCAGGTTGTAGTAGAACCGGTAGACGTTGACTAAACGCTTGAGCTCGCGCGGATTGTTGGAGAAATCCTCGCGAGCCTCGACGAGCAGCGACTGGACCTTGTCGCTGTCGCTCTGGAAGGCGCGGGCCCGCTCGTCGATGTAGCGCTGGCGTTTCACCGATTCGAGCTGCCGCTTCGCCAGGCGTTCGCCCTCGAACATCGCCTTGGTGTGTGGTTCCGGCTGGCCGGCGACGAAGAAAGACAATGTCTCGGCAACGATCTCCGACTCGTCCTTGTTCTGATCGAGGAGTTGCTGGATCCGGACCTCCGCGTCGCGCGCTGTGTCGCCGGTGGCGCGGGCCTGGACCTCGCGCGCTCCCCTGTCCTCGGCGGCGGCGAGGAAATCGGCGTAGTCGTTGACCGCCTGCTCGTCGAGAGGCGGAATGACGAACGGCAACTGGACGAACTTGTCCATGAACCGCCAGCCGACCGGGACGCGCCGTGCATATCTCGGCAGCCGTTCGATGACGTTCTTGTGTGCCTCTTCGAGGGCCGCGGCGACGACCTCGGTATCCATGCCGATGACGATGAAGCAGTTGGGAAACTCGCCGGCGACGAACAGGTTGATGGCCTCGAAGACCTCAGCGACCTTGTGCGGCGCGCAGCGGTCGAGATCGTCGATGAAGATCACCAATGGCATGCGCCGTGGCTCGCCTCCGCGCTCGACTTCCGGCAGCAGTTCGAATACGCGCCGCAGGTCTTCGGTGACGTGGTGGATGAACCCGAGCTTCTCCGAATAGTCCGGCACTTCGACGTAGTCGGAGAGGTTGATCTTCGCCGGCTCGCTTTCGGTCTCCGACTGGGCCTTCAGGTGGGCCAGGGCGGCGCCCACCGCACCGATCGCCACGGAGATGCCGCCTGCGGCGAGTCCGTTTTCGAACCGACCTTCCAGTAGGGCGGCCAGCGCGACGAAGCCGCCGAGCACCCAAAGCCCGAACCGGCGCAGGATGTCGAGGAATTTCTGGAATACCGCGTTATAGACCTTGGCGCGGATGAGGTCAGGATTGACCCGGCTGAGGTGCAGGCGCAGCAGGAACAGCTCGCGGTCGACCAGATCAAGCCGGTCGGTGATGCCGCGGATGATGGCTTCGGCAAGGCCGGCCCAGATCTGGTCGCTGCTCTGGTAGCGCCAGGCGTTGAACCAGATGCTGGCGCAGCGGCCCGAGCCGAGGTCGAGCTGGATCGGCGTCGGCGTCTGATTGGCCAGATTTCCCAGTTCGTCGATCACGCTGCGAGTCGTCGCCTTGAGGGTGTCGGTGAGCGACGGCCGTTTGGCGCCGGACCACAGCTCGTATCCCTTGGGATCGAGCTGCTCCTGCACCATGCGCATGAGCGAGGTCTTGCCGTCGCCCCACGGTGCCTGAATGCTAATGGTCAGCGGCGGCTCGGTGCGCCGGTCGTTGAGGAAGTGATAGATCGCGCGGGCATACTCGGCGTAGCCGAGCTTGTCGTCGACGGTCCACAGGTCGCTGGTCGTGTGGGTGGACACGTCGGAGATCGGCGCTGCTCCATCCTCGGTCCAGGCTTCCAGCTCTGGCCGGAGATCCGGGTTGGTCTCCAGGATCAGGGTCTACAGGGCGTGGGCTAGGTCCCGCGGCAAAGGCTCTTTCTCGCGGCTGGCGCCGCGAAACCTCATCTTGGGAAGAGTCCACTCGGAAAGCGGCGAGGCCTCGAAGGATTCCGGGTCGAGGGGCCGCGTCAGTTCCAGTCGATCGTCGATGTCGACCACATGGTTGAAGTTGTCGTCGGATCCGGCCAGCCGGCTCTGTGACCCGGCCCGCAGCAGGAAACGAAGCCCCGAGGTCTGCTCACCGATGTCCCGCAGCCTCTTGTTCCCGGCCAGGGTCTTGGGGAAGTAGATCAGCAGGATGTCGCCCCACTCGACCTCGGGCCCCAAGCCCCAGGTGCCCGGGCTGGCGATCAGCGACAGCGCGCCATCAACGTCCTCGCTCGCCAACGTGCTGACTGCCAGCCGCCGCGACAGCAAGGATTCGATGAGGGGATCGTCGGTTGTCCCGATCTCCTCCGCTTCCGCCTCGTCGGTCTCCTCCTCTTCTTCCGTTGCTTTCTGTTCGTCCTCTTCAATGGCAACTTCCGGCGTTTCGGTCCCGGGTTCGGCCTGCCGGAGATCGGGTTCAGGAGCCGTTTCGGGCATCGCTATCATTCGCTGCAGTGACTCGAGATCGAGGCCGGCCTCTCGTAGCCGATCCCCAAGTAGTCCAACTTTGGGCTCCTCCACGACCATCCGCAGGATCGACGTTGCGAGCATCAGTGGTGACGCCGTGGGCCGTCCTGGATACGTCTCAGCAGACCGTCTGAGTGTCGTTTCGAAATCGTGATGCAGATCGACGTCAGCGACATCCCGTGGACCGATCTCGCCCGGAAGCCCGATATCACGGCGAAATGCGTCCCAATCGAGCTCAGCAGAAGCGAGTATCTTCTCGATCGTCGGTTCCAGTTGGGCGAGCACAGCGATCGCTGTGGTGCGGGTGACCTCGCCCTCCACGATGGCTTTCTTGGCTTGAACTCGCTGGCGGTGAGCACCTGCCAGCATCCCGACGATCGGATCGAGATCGCGGTCTTCGAATTCGAAGCCCAGGTCCCTGAGAAGCTGCCGCATCTGAGGCTGTTGCATCGCCCGCCCCCCCACAGCGCGAAGATCCGCTGAACCACACTATATGAGTTAGCAGCACGAAGGGTATCAAATCATAGGTCGTGGCGCGACCGCGGTATGGCATGGCGCTTTCGGATTGTCTATCGTCCGCGGCCATGACGGCGCGCTCTTCCACCGACCCCCATGACGACCGCGTGCTCATCGTCGATTTCGGCTCGCAGGTGACCCAGCTCATCGCCCGGCGGGTGCGCGAGAACGGGGTCTATTGCGAGATCCATCCGTTCAATGCCGTCGACGCGACGCTGATCGAGGCGTTCCGGCCGAAGGCGGTGATCCTCTCGGGCGGGCCGGCGTCGGTCACCGAGATGGAGACGCCGCGCGCACCCGGCGCGGTGTTCGAAGCCGGCCGGCCGGTGCTCGGCATCTGCTACGGCCAGCAGACCATGGTCGAGCAGTTGGGCGGCCGGGTCGAGGGCTCCGACCACCGCGAGTTCGGCCGCGCCTACGTGCACGTCACCGACGACTGCGCGCTGTTCCACGGTGTCTGGGACCGGGGCAGCCGCGAGCCGGTGTGGATGAGCCACGGCGACCGGGTGACGGCACTGCCGAATGGGTTCCGCCCGGTGGCGGTCTCCGAGGGCGCGCCGTTCGCCGCCATCGCCGACGACGAACGGCGGTTTTACGGCGTGCAGTTCCACCCCGAGGTCGTGCACACGCCCCACGGGGCCCAGCTCCTGCGCAACTTCACCCACGCCGTCGCCGGCTGCCGGGGCGAGTGGACGATGGCGGCGTTCCGCGACCAGGCCATCGAGCGGGTCCGCGCCCAGGTCGGAAAAGGCCGGGTGATCTGCGGGCTTTCGGGCGGGGTCGATTCGTCGGTCGCCGCGGTGCTGCTGCACGAGGCCATCGGCGACCAGCTCGTCTGCGTGTTCGTCGACACCGGGCTGTTGCGCCTCGGCGAGGCCGACGAAGTGGTCGAGGTGTTCCGCGGCCACTACAACATCCCGCTGGTGCACCGCGACGCCTCCGAGCTGTTCCTCGGCGAGCTGGCTGGCGTCACCGACCCCGAGCGCAAGCGCAAGATCATCGGCGCCACCTTCATCGACGTGTTCGAGGAGGAGGCGAAACGCGCCGGCGGCGCCGACTTCCTCGCCCAGGGCACCCTCTATCCGGACGTCATCGAGTCCGTCTCCTTCGCCGGCGGGCCCAGCGTCACCATCAAGTCCCACCACAACGTCGGCGGCCTGCCCGAGCGCATGAACCTGGCGCTGGTCGAGCCGCTGCGCGAGCTGTTCAAGGACGAGGTGCGCGAATTGGGCCGCGAGCTGGGCCTGCCCGAGCGGCTGGTCGGCCGCCACCCCTTCCCCGGCCCCGGCCTCGCCGTCCGCATGCCGGGCGAGATCACCCGCGAGAAGGCCGACGTGCTGCGCAAGGCCGACGCCATCTTCATCGAGGAGATCCGCGCTGCCGGGCTCTACGACGCCATCTGGCAGGCCTTCGCCGTTCTGCTGCCGGTGCAGACCGTCGGCGTCATGGGCGACGCCCGCACCTACGACGCCGTCGTAGCGCTCCGCGCCGTCACCTCCACCGACGGCATGACCGCCGACACCTTCCCCTTCGACCACGGCTTTCTCGCCGCCGTCGCCAGCCGCATCGTCAACGAAGTCCGCGGCGTCAACCGCGTCGTCTACGACGTGACGTCGAAGCCGCCCGGCACCATCGAGTGGGAATAAGGGCGCCGCTTCCAAGCTGAACATCCTTCGACACGCGGCTCCGCCGCTGCTCAGGACGAGGGGGTGTCTGGATTTGCGCCCAACGCTTCATGCTGATTAGGCGCGTGAGCGCCGTCTCGAAGCATGCGGGACGCAACGCGCGGTGGGCGAGTGAGTGGCTCTACTCCGCCGCGGAGATGCTCTGGGGCGGGAAATCCTCAGGCGCGGCGTCCTCGGCCGTGGCCTCGGCTTCCGTCCGGCAGCCCCCATTGACGCCATCGTTTTCGGTGCGGCCGCGGGTCCACCATTCCTCGAGCAGTGGCCTGGCGTGGTTGTAGCCGACCTCGGCGATGTTGCCGGCGTCCTTGTAGGCCATCACCTGGAACTCGGACACCGGCGGGCTGATGTAAAGGTCGGCGTAGCCGTCCTTGACCAGCTTCTGCTTGGCCAGGCCGCCAATCGCCGTGGCACGGCTGATGGTGTCCTTGATGCTCGGCACGTTGATCGGCTCGGCCAGCGGGTTGAGCCTCGATTCCAGAACCTTCCAGCCCGACAGCCCCTCCTCGTAGGCGGTGTTAGCGAGCAGGTCCTCGCGCGGGCTGACGTCGATGGCGATGATCGAGCCGCCGTCGGCGTAGCGCTCCATGACGTCGGCGGGGATGTTGTTCAGCAGGCAGCCGTCGACCAGCAGGTCGCCGCCGTCGACCCTGGGCGGGAACAGCCCCGGCGGCGTGTTGCTGGCGAGCACGCCGTCGGTCAGCGCGCCGTGGTCGTGGACGTTGACGCGGGCACGGCTGAGGTTGCACGAGACGGCGAAGAACGGAACCCACAGGTCCTCGAAGGCGACGGGGCCGAACATCTCGGCGATGCCCCGCGTCATCTTGCCACCGGCGAACAGCGACACCAGGGGGATGGTCAGTTCCTCGCCCGACAGGCAGAGGTCCAGCGTCTGGCGGTAGATGGTCGCCGGGTCGCGGCCGACCGCGTACTGGGCACCGATCAGCGAGCCGACGCTGGTGCCGCCGATCATGTCGATGGGGATGCCGAGCTCCTCCATCGCCTTGAGCACGCCCACATGAGCGAAGCCGCGGGCGCCGCCGCCGCCGAGCACCAGGGCCACGGCGTTGCCGGTGATCACCCGGGCGAGGCGGCCGAAGTCGGCGGCGTTGCCGAGGCGCACGTGGTGGTGGGAACCGATGGTCCGGCCCTCCAGCCAAGCCTTCGTGCCGCGCGGCCAGTCGGTTCCCGGTGGGTGGACAAGCACCAGGCTCTTGCGCAGCCCGAGGGCCTCGTCGGCCTCCATCAACTCGGCCTCCAGCGCGCCGACATCGGGCACCGCCCGCGCGTCGGCGATAAGCAGCGCCTGGTCGGCGTGGCGCAGGCACCGCTTGGTCCAGTTCGTCGCGGTTTCGTCGGCGACCATGAGCACGCGGCCAGCGTCGAACTCCTGGCGCTCCAGCCACTCGACGAGATACTGGTTGCGCGGCTCACCGAAGCTGGTCTCGGCGAACCCGGGAATGCCCGCCTGTGCGTCGAGGCCCGGCGCGTCGATCACCGCGGCGCCGCTCTTGCCGCCCATGGACCGCGCCATCATGCGCGCCACTTCGGCGACCGGGGCGCCGGGATGCGCCGGGATCAGCGCGAAGCCGGTGGAGTTGTTGAGCGGGCGCGTCTGGCGCACGCACATCTTCTTGTAGTGTTTGGCGACGACCTCGGTGGTCAGATGGTTGATGCCTTGCGGGTGGCGGTGCAGCAGACGTTCGAAGCCGTGGCGGTTGAGCTTGGCGACGGTGGTGTCGCGAACGGCGCGGATATCGGCCTCGCGGTCCGCGCCGCCGACGATGGCGATCTCGTCGACGCATTCTCCCTGCCCGGCCTCGCGCAGCAGTGCGCTCGACCGGCGCGGCTGCTCCGTCCACGTCCTGAGCCGGCCGTTGACGACCATGAACAGCGCTTCCATGGGCTCGCCAGCGCGGCCGATCAGCGACCCGGCCGGCGCCCGCGCGACCTCCATCTCCGCCTCGACGTCGCGCAGCACGGAATCGTCCAGCTCGCGGAACACCGGGCTTGCGCGGAGCACCATGCCGACGCGGGTGCGCCGGGTCTGGTCCGCCATGCGCCCGGCGATGCGGGCCACCTCGCCAGGGAACCGGCGGCTGAGGTCGGCGATGGCATGGGCGGAAACCTTGAGCACCCGGCTCGCTTTCTGGGCGTCGACGCTGACCGCGCGCCGGCCGGTACCGATGGCCGGATAGGCGCCGACGGCGCTGCCGGCTTCGGGTTCGCCGAGAACCATGTCGCGCCCGGCCCGTTCGCCGGTGACCGCGAGCCGTCCATCGCAAACGATGTAAACGGCGTTCTCGGGATCGCCGGCGCGGAACAGCGAGGCGCCCTCCTGAAGATCGATGATCTCGGCTTCACGGGACAGGGCCTGATAGACGGCCGGGCCGAAGCCGGCAAACACATCGCTCGCCACGAGAACCGATGGGATGTCGATATCGGCCGCCGGTGCCTTCGGCGGCGCGACGAGATCGTGGACCTGCTCGGACGAAAGCTGGATCGACGGTTTCTCGGCGAAACGGGATTGCGCGCCGTGATCGTGTCCCGGCGTCCCCGGCTCGGATTGCGTCGTGCGCCGGCGCGCCGGTCCGAAACGGCCGAGCAGACCTGTCGCGCGTCTTCCGATCCTACGCATCAACCCCATTTCAGCACCACTCTCGCCGATCCACCTTTACCGGCGCTTGTGGGCGGTCCTGTGGTTCCACACCAAGTCTTCCCTCGCCCCCACACCGGCCAAAGATCGGAACCTGTCGGGGCCCGATCGGCCCGGCATAAGGCGCTACGAACGACTTTCCTCGAGAACCTTCAGAACCTCGTGTGTCCGTCTCTTACTCGCCCTGTTTGATCCAAGGTCCCTTTTGCTTCCGCCTTGGTTGCAACGGACGCCACAAGCTGTTGTTTTGCCGGAGAAGTAAGCAAGAATCGTGCCAAATTCTTCGAGCGTCCCGGAATCAAGGCCTTAGCCGGTACGCCCGGCGGTCAACTGTAAAAGAATCCGATAGTCGCTACCCCCCCGGTTGCCGCCTGAATTGGCCCGTTCACGCTTTTTTTACCAAGAATCAATGCGTTCCCCTTCGCACCCGGTTGACAAGAATTCCGACAGGGGTACTCGGCGTCCGAGTACCGATTTTTTGTGCTCAATCGGCCGACCGGCGCGCCTCAATTCTGAGCAATTGCAGAAATGCGCGCTCAGAACGGGAAAGGACCGCCGCCGCGCGGAATTCGCGGGCCGGACGGGTTGCCATCCGGCCAACGTTGACGCCGTCTCGCCGATCGGCGACGCTTCGGCGGCACGTGCGCAGGAGAACCCCCGAAATGACGGCGCTCAACCTCGACGAGACGGCGGACATGCTGGATGCCGTTGCGCGTGCCTATCGGCACCGGCTGCGGCGATTCGGGACAGAGCCATCGGGCGTCTATTGGCGGGACCGCGAAGGGCAGTGCCGCCGCTTTCAGATTTTGGCCGGGATCTTCGCCGGCGACGGCGCGTCAGGGCGTCTTTCCGTCAACGACCTCGGCTGCGGCTATGGAGCCCTGTTCGAATACCTCGCCGGTTTGCCGGTCGTGCGAGACGGCACCTACTTCGGCTACAACCTGTGCGCAGAGATGATCGAGGCGGCAACGGCGCGCATCGACGATCTGCGGGCGACGTTCATCCACAGCCTCCTCGCCACCCACGAGGCCGACTACTCGTTCGCCTCGGGCACCTACAACCTGAACGGCGATGCCGAGGACGGTCCATGGACGGTCTACGTGAAGGCCAGCCTCGCCCAGCTCTGGACCAAATCGCGCAAGGGTCTCGCCTTCAACATGCTCGACCGCGCGAAGCCGGGGCGGCAACGCGGCTTGTTCTATGCGGATTCGCGGGAGTACGTCGATTTCTGTGCCCGGAACCTGTCGCCCAATGTCTCTCTGATCGACAACGACCCCCTTCCCGATTGGACGATTCTGGTCCGCCGCTGACCCAGCCCACCAGCCACCCGTTGCCGCAGGTGGACCGCGGGCCGACGCCACGGTGGATGGCCGACCCGGAGTGATTGGTGATCATGGCCAACGAAACGGTGAAAAATGACGATGCAGCCCAGCGCCGACCAGCGGTGCTCGGAACCGTCGTCGGGCTCTGCGTGTTCGCCTGCGTCGCCGCCAGCGTCGGCCTGCTGTTCCACCTCAGCTATCAAGCCCGGATCGAGTTGCTGCGCCACGAGATCGAAAGTCTGGCGCGGGCCGCCGCATTGATGGTCGACGGCGATCTCCACGGCACCCTGCGCAGTCCCGAACAGACCGGCGGCGAAACCTATCGGCGGGTGATCGCGCCGCTCGTCGCCTTCCACAACCGCATGCCCGACATCCACTATCTGTACACCATGGTCGAGGTGGGCGGGCGCCCGCACTTCGTTCTCGATACCGGCAACGACCCCGACCTCAAGACCGAACGCCAGCTTGATCCCGCCACGGTGATGGAGCGCTACGACGATCCGCAGAACGAGACCGCGCGGCTGATCGATCGCTTGCGCGCCGGTGAGTCCTATGCCGACGACGAGCCGTTCACCGATCCGGCCGGCACGTTCATTTCGGGCCTGGCACCGTTCTTCGAGTCATCGGGGCGTTTCGCCGGCGTCGTCGGCCTCGATTTCAACGTCGGGTTCTACGACCGGCCGACGTCCCAGATCCGCAGGGCGGCTATCGCCTCCCTGGCCCTGGGGGCAGCGCTCTCTGCGGCGGTCGCCTGGGGAACCTGGCGGGGGCGCAGACGGACCGTGGCGATGGAGGAGTCGCTCCGCCGCATGGCGACGACGGACCCGCTGACCGGCGCCGCCAACCGCCGCCGGTTCCTCGATGCCGCCGACGCGGAGGCCCACCGGTTCCGGCGCTATGGCCGGCCGTACTCGCTACTGATGCTCGACATCGACCACTTCAAGGGGGTCAACGACACCTATGGCCACGCCGCCGGCGATCAGGTGCTGATCGAGACGGCCCGCCGGTGCGGCGGAGCCCTGCGCATGGGCGATCTGTTCGGCCGGCTCGGCGGCGAGGAGTTCGCTGCCCTGCTGCCCGAAACCGGCGCCGAGGAGGCCCGAATCCTGGCCGAACGCCTGCGCCGCTCGGTCGCTGAGGTGGAGGTGCCGGCGCCGAACGGCGCCATCCGTGTAACCGTCAGCATCGGTGTCGCCGAAGCGTCCGAAGGCGGCGGTACCGCCGAAGCCGTGCTCGCCCTCGCCGACGGCGCCCTCTACCGGGCCAAGGAAGCGGGGCGCGACCGCGTGATCATCGCCTCAGCCGACCACCCGGACGAGGCGCGTCGACCGCAATCCGCTTGAGAGCGGCCTCAGCCGCCTTCGCCCTCGGCGAGAACCCCCGTGGGATCGGACTCGACGAGATCGGCGACGCTCTCATAGATGCGGGCGAACTCTGCCATCTGTTCCTGAAGCGCCGCGTTGTTGCCGCCGACGGCGCGGTAGAACGATGCGGCGTCGCGCAGCAGCTTTGCCGCGATCTCGGCGTGTGTTGACATGGTCATCTCCCCCGTCTCGATAACGCCGTCCGATCTGCAGGCGAAACCCGATGGCGCGATGGTGGCCTAGCTCCACCGGAAAAACAAAGAAACGTCACCGGTCCTCGCTACCAAAAAAGATGGGGATCGAATCGCAAAATTCTTGGCTCAATTAACATCAAGAACTATTTCCGATTGATGGTGGAGGATTTATGTAAGAATAAATCATATACTGCCGAAAATGGTCGCTGATGGTTCGAAACCAAATTCGCCTAAGAACCGGTCGGCCAAGCGGCGATAGACGAACGCTCCGATCCCTTGGGCGGCCTGACCGAACCAAGTCCCAGCCAAATAGCCGGCACACCGGCCAAGACAGCGCCAAGTAACCGAAAACAGGGATTCCGGTCCTTGCCCGCGCCGCCGCGAGGTCGAGGGATGATGCCGGCAAAGGAGGTGACTAACAGATGAGCGAACTGATCCTCTATGGGGCGCCGATGAGCACCTATGTGTGGAGCGCCCGCATGGCCTGCGTCGAGAAAGGCGTTCCCCATCGGCTCGAATCCAGGCGCTACCGGCGCATGGATGCGCTGCAATCGCCTGAGCATCTCGCCCTGCACCCCTTCGGCAAGATGCCGGCGATGCGCCACGGCGATCTGGTGCTCTACGAGACCGCCGCGATCTGCCGCTATGTCGACGCCGCTTTCGACGGGCCGCCCCTGCAGCCCGCCGAGCCCGCCGCCGTCGGCCGGATGGAGCAATGGATCGGCGTGCTGAACGCCTACGTCTACGACGACCTTGTCCGCCGCTGCATCCTGCAATACGCGTTTCCGTCCGGACCGGACGGCGCGCCGAACCGCGCGGTGATCGACCGGGCGCGGGCCAACATGGAGCGCGACATCAACGTGCTCGATGCGGCCTACGCCGACGGCGACTTCCTGGCCGGCGGCGAGGTACCGACCATCGCCGACCTCTTGGCCGCGCCGATCCTTTCCTATTTCGCCAAAACTCCGGAGGGCGAGGCGCTGATGGCGGGAGCCCAGAACGTCAGTCGCGCCCTTACCGTCCTGCAGGCGCGGCCAAGCTTCACCGAGACCACCCCGCCCCCGCTGCCCTCCCAGGCGACGGCCAGGTGATCAAGCCGTCACCGTCGCGCCACGAAGGATTCATCGAACGGTCACGATCAATCGAACGCGGCGCACGATAACCTCCCGCCGGCGCGGACAAAGGCTGCGATGTCGGGCCAAAACCGATCTATACAGGTCTGTCTGTCCGTCGCCCGGAAGATAACAGGGGAGGCATGCGATAAATCCGAAAGCGTGGATGTTCCTGGTTGCCGAGTTCGCGATCCTGATCGTGATTGGCATCGCCACCAGCTAACGAGTTTCGCCGACATGGGGTACGGCAACGGGCGCGTCCGGTCGCCGTCCCCGATTCGGCGATTCGCCGCCGGAAGAGGCGTTACACCGCGGCGCGGAGTTGCTCGGCGAGGGCGCCGATGGCGTCCATGTCGCCGGGCACGAGGCCCCAGTTGAGTTTCAGTTCGTCGCCTTCGGCGCGCGGCAGCACGTGCCAATGGACATGCTGGACCGACTGCGCCGCGCCGGGGCCGTTGGCCTGGACGATGTTGAGCCCGAAAGGATCGAGAGTTGCCCGCACGGCGCGGGCGACCTTCTGCACCGTCACCATCGCCACCGCCATGTCGTCCAACGGCACCTCAAAGATGTTTGGCGAGTGGGCCTTCGGCACGACCAGCACGTGGCCCGGATTGCCTGGATTGATGTCCATGAACGCCAGCGTCTTGTCGTCCTCGTAGACCTTGAAGCTCGGTATGTCGCCGGCGATGATCTTGCAGAAGATGCAGTCCGGATCGCTGGTCATCGTCTCTCCTCCCCCTGGTCCCGAGTATTCCTATCAAGCGACATATCCGCCGCTCCATGCAACATGCTTCGACACGGCGCTTGCGCGCCTGCTCAGCATGAGGCTTGGGGTGGCGGCCACAGTGCTCTCCTCATCCTAAGCAGCGGCGCGAGCCGCGTGTCGAAGGATGTCGGATTGACGGTTTGCCTTCGCCAACCGGCAAGGCGAAAGACCAAGCCCACCCCCAACGAAAAAAGGGGCCCTGGTTGGGGGCCCCTTTCTCGTTAAACCGTGCGTTGGACGCCTCAGGCGGTCGAGTGCACGCCCTCCTCGCCGAGCGCCGCCTGCGCCGCCGCCAGGCGGGCGATGGGCACGCGGTACGGCGAGCATGACACGTAGTCGAGGCCGACGCCGTTGCAGAAGTGCACAGACGCCGGATCGCCGCCGTGTTCGCCGCAGATGCCGAGCTTGATGTCGGGCCGCGTCTTGCGGCCACGCTCGGCGGCGGTGCTGACCAGCTCGCCGACACCATCGGGATCGATCGAGACGAACGGATCGACCTCGATGACGCCCATTTCCTGGTACGGGACCAGGAAGTTGCCGGCGTCGTCCCGCGACAGGCCGTAGGTGGTCTGCGTCAGGTCGTTGGTGCCGAAGCTGAAGAACTCGGCGCCCTCGGCGATCTTGTCGGCGACCAGGGCCGCGCGCGGCAGCTCGATCATGGTGCCGACCATGTAGTCGACCTTGGCACCGGTCTTCGCCCACACTTCGCCGACGACGCGGTCGACCACCTCCTTCAGCCGGTCAAACTCGGACTTGACGGAGACCAGCGGAATCATCACCTCCGGCAGCACTTCCTCGCCCTTCATCGCGACCTCGGCGGCCGCCTCGAAGATGGCCCGGGCCTGCATCTCGTAGATCTCCGGATAGGTGACGCCGAGACGGCAACCGCGGTGGCCGAGCATCGGATTGGCTTCGTGGAGCTGCGATGCCCGGTTCTTGAGGGTGTCCATATCGACCCCGGCCGCCTTGGCGACCTCGGCCATGTCGGCATCGGTGTGGGGCAGGAACTCATGCAGCGGCGGGTCCAGCAGACGGACCGTCACCGGCAGGCCGGCCATGATAGTGAACAGCTCGACGAAGTCCTGACGCTGGTACGGCAGCAGCTTGTCGAGCGCGGCGCGGCGCTCGTCCTCGGTGGAGGCGAGGATCATCTGACGCACGTGGGTGATCCGCTGCGGGTCGAAGAACATGTGCTCCGTGCGGCAGAGCCCGATGCCCTGGCAGCCGAAGTTGCGCGCCGTCGAGGCGTCGAGCGGCGTCTCGGCGTTGGCCCGGACCTTGAGGATGCGGAACTCGTCGACCCACTCCATCAGCTTGGCGAAATTGCCGGTGAGCTCCGGCTGGATCTTTGGCACCTCGCCCCGCATCACCTCGCCGGACGCTCCGTCGAGGGTGATGACGTCGCCTTCGTTGATGACCACGCCACCGGCGGTCAGCGTCTTGGCGTTGTAGTTGACGGTGAGAGTGCCGGCACCGGCGACGCAGGGCGTGCCCATGCCGCGGGCGACCACCGCCGCGTGGCTGGTCATGCCGCCGCGGGTGGTGAGGATGCCCTCGGCGACGTGCATGCCGCCGATGTCCTCGGGCGAGGTCTCGACGCGGGTAAGGATGACCTTCTTGCCTTCCTTGACCCAGGCCTCGGCCTCGTCGGCGGTGAACACCACCTGACCCGAGGCGGCGCCGGGCGAGGCCGGCAGGCCCTTGCCGAGCACGTCTTTCTCCGCTTTCGGATCGAGCATCGGGTGCAGGAGCTGGTCGAGCTGCGCCGGGTCCATGCGGCGGACCGCCTCGGCCTTGTCGATCAGACCTTCCTCGACCATCTCGACGGCGATGCGCAGCGCCGCCGCCGAGGTCCGCTTGCCGGTGCGGGTTTGGAGCATCCACAGCTTGTTCTGCTGGATGGTGAACTCCATGTCCTGCATGTCTTTGTAGTGCGTTTCCAGGTTCACGCGGACGTCGTAGAGCTGCTGGTAGAGATCCGGCATCAGCTCTTCCAAGGACGGTAGATCGGTCTGCGTCGCCTCCTTCGAGGCGACGGTCAGCGGCTGCGGCGTGCGGATGCCGGCAACCACGTCCTCGCCCTGGGCGTTGACCAGGTATTCGCCGTAGTAGGCGTTCTCGCCGGTCGACGGGTCGCGGGTGAAGCACACGCCGGTGGCGCAGTCCTCGCCCATGTTGCCGAACACCATGGCCTGGACGTTGACCGCGGTGCCCCAGTCGGCGGGGATGCCGTGCAGCCTGCGGTAGGTGATCGCGCGCTTGTTCATCCAGCTGCCGAACACGGCGCCGACGGCGCCCCAGAGCTGCTCGTGCGGGTCCTCGGGGAACGACCGGCCAAGGTGCTTCTGGACTTCCTCCTTGTAGAGGCCGACCAGCGCCTTCCAGTCGTCGCCGGTCATCTCGGTGTCGAGGGTGTAGCCCTTCGCTTCCTTCATCCGCTCCAGGTGCACCTCGAAGTGCTCGTGGTCGACCTCCATGACGACGTCGGAATACATCTGGATGAAGCGGCGGTAGCTGTCGTAGCAGAACCGCTCGTCACCGGAGAGCTTGATCAGGTTCTCGACGGTCTGGTCGTTGAGGCCGAGGTTGAGGACGGTGTCCATCATCCCGGGCATCGACGCCCGCGCGCCCGACCGCACGGAAACCAGAAGCAGCGGCCCGTCGGTAGCCCCGAACTTGGCACCCATCACCCGCTCGGTCTCGGCGAGCGCGGCGTTGGCCTGGTCGGTGAGGTCGGACGGGTACGTCTCACCGTTCTCGTAGTAGTAGGTGCAAACCTCGGTGGAGATGGTGAAACCGGCCGGGACGGGCACGCCGAGGCTGCTCATCTCGGCGAGGTTGGCACCCTTGCCGCCCAGGAGGTTCTTCATGTGGGCACGGCCTTCGGCCTGACCGTCCCCGAACGTATAGACCCATTTCGTCATCGACTTATTCCTATCCCTCGATGTGTGAAAAGTCCGCGACTCCCCCTAGAGCGGACCGGATCTGCGACAAAAGCCGCAAGCGGTTGACGCGAAGTCCAGCGTCCTCACAATTGACGGTGACGTGATCGAAAAAGGCGTCTACGGGTGCCCTCAGTTCGGCGAGCACGGCCATCGCCTCGCCGAACCGCTCCCTTTCGAGCGCGTCTGAGATCCTTCCCTTTGCAAGATCCAGCTGGCCGTGGAGCCCGGATTCCTCAGGCTGCTCGAACAGCCGGGCGTCCGCTTCCCCGTCGTAGCTGGCGCCGTCCTTCTTTTCCTCGATTCGGACGATGTTGCTCGCCCGCTTGTAGGCGGTCAGCAAGTTAGCACCGTCGTCCGTGTCGAGAAAGCGCTTAAGCGCATCGACCCGCGCGAGCAATCGCACCAGGTCGTCCTCGCCGCCGCGGGCGAAAACGGCGGTGATCAGGTCGTGGCGTACGCCCTCGCCCTTGAGATGCACCTTCAGCCGGTCGGCGAGGAAATCGATGAGGTCCCAGGCGGTGTGCGTATGCGGCTGCGGCCAGCCGGCGCGGCCGTGGGTGGCGAAGCCGGCGACGCTGATGGAGTCGTCGCCGGGCTCGCCCTTGTAGGCGGCCTCGACATAGAGCTTCCGCGCGCCGTCGAACACCTCGAGCAGAGGCAGCCGGAAGTCGTTCTCGATGATCAGCCGGATCACGCCGAGGGCGGCGCGACGCAACGCGAACGGGTCCTTCGAGCCGGTCGGTTTTTCGTCGATGCCGAAGAAGCCGACCAGGGTGTCGATCTTGTCGGCCAGCGCCACGGCGACACTGACCGGCGCGTTGGGACACCGGTCGCTCGGTCCGAGCGGCGAATAGTGCTCGGCGATCGCATCGGCGACCTCGCCTGGCTCGCCATCGTGGACCGCGTAGTAGCGTCCCATGATGCCTTGGAGTTCCGGGAACTCGCCGACCATCTCGGTGGTGAGATCGGCCTTGGCCAGCCGGGCGGCGCGCTCGGCAAGAGCGGCGTCGGCGCCGGTCGGCCCGGCAAGCCGGTCCGCCAGCTCGGCGATGCGCGCGACCCGCTCCATGTCCGAGCCGAGCTTGGCGTAGAATACCCGCTCGGCCAGCCGCGGCAACCGGTTTTCCAGGCTTTGCTTGCGGTCCTGGTCCCAGAAGAACTTGGCATCCGACAGCCGGGCGCGCAGCACCCGCTCGTTGCCGGCGACCACCTGGACACCGCCGTCCGCCGTCTCGGTGTTGGCGACGACGGCGAACCGGGGCGCCAGCTTGCCGTCCGCGTCCAACAGTGCGAAGTACTTCTGGTGCGACCGCATGGAGGTGATCAGCACCTCCTCGGGGACGTCCATGAACGCCTCGTCGATGCGCCCCAGATGGACCACCGGCCACTCGACCAGCCCGGCGACCTCGTCCAGGAGTGCCGGGTCGTCGCGCAGCGTCAGACCGTCGGCGGCGGCGAGGCGCTTGGCCTCGCTTTCGATCACCGAGCGCCGCTCGGCCCCGTCGAGCATCACCTTGGCGGCGCGCAGCGTGTCCCGGTAGTCGGCGAAGCCCGTGACGTCGAAAGCGTCGGGTGCCAGGAAGCGATGGCCGACGGTGGCGTTTCCGGCTTCGACACCGGCGGCGGTGACGGGCACGACGTCGCCATCAAAGAGGCAGAGGATGCGATGCAGCGGACGCACCCAGCGATCGGCGCTCGAGCCCCAGCGCATGGACTTCGGCCACGGAAGCTGGCCGACGGCCGTCGGCAGCAACGAGGCGAGCACGACCTTTGTCGCCACGCCCTTCTTTTCGATTGTGGCGAACAGGAAGATGCCCTTCGGCGTTTCGCGCTCCTCGACCGCGCCTCGGGTCAGACCCGCAGACTTGAGGAATCCCTCGATCGCCTGGGCCGGCGCGTCGGCACGGGGTCCGCGGCGCTCCTCACGAACGTCGGGCTGCGCCGCCGACAGGCCATCGACCACCAGCGCCAGCCGGCGCGGGGTGACATAAGCGTCGGCGCGGTCGAAGGAGAGCTGCGCGTCCTTCAGACCGTCACAAACGAGGCGGCGCAGGTCGTCCGCCGCCCGCGCCTGCATGCGCGCCGGGATCTCCTCGGAAAACATTTCGAGCAGCAGTTCGGCCATCGGTCAGGCTCCGTGGCCGCTGCTCTTGAGCCACGCCTCGCAGCAGCCGCGGGCGAGCGCCCGGACCCGGGCGATGTAGGCGGCACGTTCGGTGACGCTGATGACGCCCCGCGCGTCCAGCAGATTGAAGCGGTGGCTGGCCTTGATGCACTGGTCGTAGGCCGGCAGCGCCAGGCCGGCATCCAGCAATGACTTGCATTCGGTTTCGGCGTCGGCGAAGTGGCGGAACAGGATCGCCGTGTCGGCGGTCTCGAAGTTGTGCTTCGAATATTCGACCTCGGCCTGATGGAAGACGTCGCCGTAGGTGGTGCCGACCCCGTCCCAATCCAGGTCGTAGACGTTCTCGACCCCCTGGATATACATGGCCAGCCGCTCGATGCCGTAGGTCAGTTCCACCGACACAGGGTCGCACTCGATGCCACCGACCTGCTGGAAATAGGTGAACTGGGTCACCTCCATACCGTCGCACCAGACCTCCCAGCCAAGCCCCCAGGCGCCGAGGGTCGGGCTCTCCCAGTCGTCCTCGACGAAGCGGATATCGTGCAGCTTCGGATCGATCCCGAGGTGATAGAGGCTTTCCAGATAGAGCCCCTGCGAATCCGCCGGCGATGGCTTCAACAGCACCTGGAACTGGTAGTAGTGCTGCAGCCGGTTGGGGTTCTCGCCGTAGCGGCCGTCGGTGGGCCGGCGCGACGGCTGCACGTAGGCGCAGTTCCAGTGCTCCGGGCCCAACGCGCGGAGCGTCGTCGCCGGATGGAAGGTGCCGGCGCCGACCTCCATGTCGAAGGGCTGCAGGACGACGCATCCCTTCTCGGCCCAGAAGGTCTGCAGCCGCAGGATCAAGTCCTGGAATGACGGCTGGTCCGCGGCCATCACCGCACCCCCGGAAGGCCTCGGGTTTTCGAAAGTCGCCGCCCCCGGATGTGGCGGCGCGCGACCATACTGCCGGCCCCTTGGCCGGTCAATCGGGAGAATCAACCCGGATAGGGACAGTCGGCGCGGCCACAGTTGCGGGCGCCGTTGGCAGCCACATAGTCGCCGCAGGCGGGACAGACGGTCATGTCCTCGACGCTGCTGCGCCGCTGGGTGGACGCGGCGCCCGGGCGAGTTCCTGGACGGGCATCCGTGCGCATGCGGCGTTCGGCCTCGACACGCTTGCGCGCCTGAACGCGGCCGACCCAGCGGAAGCCGTACCAGACGATCAGCACCGCGGCGACGGTGAACAGGAGCTTGGTCAGGCTGAACCCGAACATGGACCCTTGTACGGCTGGCCTCGCGCTGCAGTCAAGGTGGGCCGGTGCGGTTCCGGTTGGCAAGAAAAGTGAGGACGTAGGCGACGACGGCGGCGGCGGGAAGCGCCAGATCCTCGGCGATCCGGAGTTCCCAGGCGATCGCGCCCCACGCCAAGGACCAGAGGGCCGGAACGACCAGCAGGATGACCGGAACCCGTCCCTCGGCCCACAGCAGCAGCCCCAGGGTTAACAGCGTCAACGGTGCCGGCGCAGTGGCAGGGCCCCGGATGTCTGCCCAGCCGAAGTCCGAGGCCGCCGCAGTCAGGGGATGCACGAGAACCGCCGCGGCGATGAGGACGGCTCCGGCCCAGCCCCTGGCGGACGGCCGAAAGCGGAAAGCGAGGCCGGCGCGGAACACACCAACCCAGGCGATGAGGCCGGCCTGGAGAACGAACAGCGCGGCCGGTAGCGGTGCGGCAAAGAACAAACCCGACAGGTAGCGGCCGAGAAACACCCCGCCGGTCCACAGCCACAGCAGGGCGAGGATCGCCGCGACGGGCCGGCCGCCGCCGCGTCCCGTCGCCGCCATTACGATGACGGCCAGCGCGAGTACGGTGCCCGCGGCCACTGCCGGCCACAGATCGGCGTTGTAACGCGCGACCAGCCGGAAGAACGCGTCGGCGGTGAACGAGATCATCGGCGGCCGATTTCGCCCATAGAGCCGAAAGTTCGGAAACCGCCGGGTCGGCATGCTTCGACACGACGCTGACGCGTCTGCTCAGCATGAGGCGGAGTGGAGAACAAACGCATCCCCTCATCCCGAGCAGCGGCGAAGCCGCGTGTCGAGGGATGTTTTCGGGCACCCCGGCCAGCCGGTCTCACAGCGCTTCGACGTCGCGGATCATGCGCTGGCGGAGGGCGGCATCGGGAAGCGGGCCGCAGGCGGCACCCATGTTCTCCTCCATGTGGTCGACCCGCGAGGTTGCCGGGATCGCGCAGGTGACCGCCGGGTGGGAGACGATGAACTTGAGCAACACCTGGGCCCAGTTGGCGCACTCGATCTCCGCCGCCCAGCCCGGCAGCGGGTGCCGCTCCAGCCGGTCGATCAGCGCGCCGCGCCGGAATGGCCGATTGATGATCACCGCCAATCCGCGATCGGCAGCCAGCGGCAGCAGCCGGCGCTCGGCCTCGTGGTCGACGACGTTATAGGTGAACTGCACGAAATCGATGGGCTTTTCGGCCATCACATCAGCGAGCTCGTCGTGGCGCCGTCCGTGGGAGGTGGTGATGCCGATATATCGCACCCGCTGGTCAGCCTTCCACGCGGTGAGCGTCTCCAGGTGCGCCTCCCAGTCGAGCAGGTTGTGGATCTGCATCAGATCGAAGTGGCGGACACTCCACAGCCGCTCCGACTCTTCCATCTGGCGGACCCCCATCCACTTGGTCCAGGTCCATACCTTGGTCGCCGAGAACAGACCGTCGGTGCGCTCGATGTTGGCAAGGCAATGGCCGATCACCGCTTCTGACGAGCCGTACATCGGCGAAGAATCGACCAGCCCACCGCCACGCTCGAAGAACCGTTCCAGCACCCGCACGCGCTGGGCGCGCAGCCCGGCGTCGTCACCGACGTTGAAGGTGATCCACGAGCCCATGCCGATCACCGGCAGTGCCTCGCCGGTCTTGGGGATCGGCCGGGTCAGGAGGGCCGTCGCCGCAGCCCGGTCGTCTGCCGCCGCCGCCCCACCGGGGAGTCGGCCGGACAAGCCCAGGGCGCCCACGGCCGCCGCCGAAGCGAGGAAGGCCCGGCGGCTCGTTGTCTTGGTCGTCACGGTGGGGGCACACCCATCGAAATCACGATGTCCGTGCAGAAAAACATGGTCACGACGGTGCCGAACTGCAAACGGCCGCGGCCGCAGTCTACTAGCGGCAACCGCGGCCGGAAAAGAACATCGCGAGGGCAGTGATCGAATCGCTGTCGAGAACACCGGCTTCCAGATCCATGGCCGGATGGAAGCGGCGGGACTTGTCGGATGCGCCGGTTTGCCGGTGGGCGGTAGCGCGGAACAGCTGGAGTTGCCGTTCGAGGTACGGAGCCTTTTGGCCGAACAGCGATGGTACTGCGGCCAGACTGTTTTTCACGGCGTCTTCGCCGTGGCACCCGAGGCACCGGGCGGCCATCTTCGGCTGAGGCGCGGTATCCGCCGCCCGTGGCACGCTGCAGTCGAGCCCGGAGAAATAGGCGGCGAGGCGTTCGACGTCGGCATCGCCCAGGGGCTTCGCCTTGGGACCCATGACGTGATCGAACCGATAAGCCGACCAGTTCAATGCCAATTGACCGAGGGCGGGAGCGCGAAACCGGATCAATTGCTCCTTCAGATAGCGCTTGTCCTGTCCGGCGAGGTTGGGATAGCCGGGGGCAACGCCAATGCCGTCGGCGCCGTGACATTCGGCGCAACCGAACGCCACCGCGAGTGCCGCCCCGTCTTCGGCCGCTTGCGCCGGGGCGCCGGTCAGGAGGACCGTCAGGGCGGCAATGCCGAACAGTACCGGTACCGTCCGCCCGAACAGGGTCCCGGCCGCGGGCATCCTCATCCGGTGACGCCTTCCTTCCGGAACAGGTCGATCATCTCCTCGTCGGAGGTGAACAGTTCTTCGATTATCCGTTCGAGCACGGCCCGGAACATCGCCCGTGTGCGCTCGGCTCGCACATCCTTGGCCAACTCGGTGTAGGCGTGGCGGAGGGTGCCGACCATGAAGTTGTGAAACTGGCAGTGCCGACGCCAATGGGCCACGCCGGCTTCGGAGGTCAGCTTCTCCAGATAATCCTCATTCTCGGCGGATATGATCTTCGAGCGCGGTGATCATCTCGGTGAACGCGTGATCCACCGAGGCGCCCGAACTCTCATCGTCTAGGGCCGATACCAGTGCGCGGACGCGGGCGATGATCGCCTGGTGATCGGCGTCGAGCTCCTCGATTCCGATGGCCGGCGGCGACGTCCATGTCACGCGGCGTATCGATCGCTGCTGCATCGGCCCCCACACGCACGTGTCCGCGATCGAAGCGTCGTCCAGACAGCAAGCGTGCCCTTTTCGGGCACCCGATGCAACAAGCCCCTACCAATTCCCTGGATTTTTCCCGCCGCGCGGGCGAGAGGTGCGGCCGGCGGACGGGACCCGTCCGCCGGCCCGCGAAAAGCCCTCAGGCCTGGGCCAGGCTCTTGCCCGTCGACCCGAGGTCGGCGAACGCCTCGTCGAGACGCGTGGCCATGCCGACTTCGGCGGCACGCAACCATTTGCGCGGATCGTAGAACTTCTTGTACGGGGTGCCGTCATCGGGATCGAGCTGAAACTTAAACGCCTTCGGATGCTCGTCGACGAAGCCGCCGACCGCCTCGGAGAAGGCGAACTGGGTGTCGGTGTCGATGTTCATCTTGAACACGCCGTAGCTCACCGCCTCGGTGATCTGCCCCTTGTCGGAGCCCGAGCCGCCGTGGAACACCAGATGCAACGGGTTCGGGCCGGCGTTGTGCTGGCGGGTGATGAGGTCCTGCGAGTTCTTCAGGATCTCCGGGCGCAGCTTGACGTTGCCGGGCTTGTAGACGCCGTGGACGTTGCCGAACGACGCCGCCACCGAGAACGAGCCGATGGGCGACAGCTTTTCGAACGCCTGAAGCACGTCCTGGGGCTGGGTGTAGAGCTTCGAGTTGTCGGCGCTCTCGTCGAACTCACCGCCGATGCCGTCTTCCTCGCCGCCGGTGACGCCGAGCTCGATTTCCAGGCTCATGCCCATCTTCGCCATGCGGCCGAGGACGCGGGCGCATTCGTTCAGGTTCCAGTCGATCGGCTCTTCCGACAGGTCCAGCATGTGCGAGCTGTACAGCGGCTTGCCGGTCTCCTTGAAGAATTCCTCGCCATGGTCGAGCAGTCCCTCGACCCAGGGGATCAGCTTCTTGTTGGCGTGGTCGGTGTGCAACACGACGCAGACGCCATAGTGCTCGGCCATCATGTGGACGTGACGCGCGGCCGAAACGGCGCCCAAAACCTTGGCCGTGGCGCCATCCGGAAAGCCCTGCCCGGCGTAGAACTGCGCGCCGCCGTTGGACAGCTGGATGATGACGTCGGCCTTGTTCTTGGCCGCGGCTTCGAGCACGGAATTGATGGCGTTGGTGCCGGTGACGTTCACCGCCGGCAGCGCATAGCTGCCGTCCTTGCAGGCGGCTACCAGTGTTTCGTAGTCCTGGCCGGTGACGACGCCCGGTTTGAGAGCGGCTGCGCCCATGATGCACTCCTCCTTGGTGGTCAGTTCAGAACTTTATGATCGGCGCGCCCCCACGGCCGCGCCACGCCCCGCCGGAGACCGGCGTTCGACCACGCCCGTTCCCCCAACGGATGGGGTATCCGCGTTGCCCAGACGGACGGCCCCCTCCCCATGACCGGCACCATAGAGCACTCTTTTCGCGAATGCCACAGCCAGCCACGCTCACAATCCAAATCGGTTCCAGGTCAACCGCTCTTCCACCGCTGCAATGGCGCCGGCCGCCCAATCCGCCGGTGACGGCGCCGCCGAACCAATGCTCGGAAGCCGCAGCCGGCGCCGCCACCACGGGCGGCCGTCGCCGATCAGCCGCAGCTGAACGCGTTCGCCGTAGCGCTCGCGCATGACCGTGCGCAGGTCGCCGATACCGTCGATCAATCCCATCTCTAAGGCCCGGTTCCCGGTCCAGAAACGGCCGCCGAAAACGTCCTCCTCGGCACCCTTCAGGCGGTCGCCCCGGCGCTCGCGCACCTGCGCGCAGAACGCTTCGTGGATGTCGGCCTGGATTTCCTTCAGATGCTCCACGTCCTCGGCCCGCTCGCGCTGAAAGGGGTCCATCGCGCCCTTTCCTTCGCCCGTGGCATGGAGGCGGCGCTCGACGCCGACCCGCTTCATCAGCTCGGAAAACCCGAAACCGGCGGAGATGACGCCGATGGAACCGATGATCGAACTGGCATCGGCGAAGATCTCGTCGGCCGCGGTGGCCAGCCAGTATCCCCGCGACGCGGCGACGTCCTCGGCGAAGGCGACGACCGGAACGTCGTGCTCCTCGGCGAGGGTCCGGATGCGCCGGGCGATCAGCGCCGATTGCACCGGCGAGCCGCCGGGCGAGTTCAGCGCCAGCGCGACGGCCTTGACCTCGGGCATCTTGAAGGCCCGCTCCAGCGGCCCGGCGACGCTCGCCAATGTCAACCCGCGCTGCAGCGGCCCCATGCGGCCGATGACGCCGTTGAGCCTAAGGACACCAACCACCGGCGCCGGATCGCGATAGCGCCGGAATGGCAACAGACGGCGCAGCCGCCACGGAATCATCGTCTTCCCTCGAACATGGTCCCTGCGAGAGTCATGGGGTCGCCCGCCGCCCAGGTCAAGATTTCGTCATATGTCCAGGGCGGCGCCGTGACGCAGCACCGCCTCGGCCTCGTCCGTGTAAGCGCCGTCGGCGGCGTGCAGCACCAGTCCCCGCGCAACTCGCGTCGGCGTCGCCGAGCCCTTGCGGGCGGTGACGACCACCCGCTTGGCGTCCGAGCCTTCGGACGGCCACAGGGGAAACACGACGATGCCGCTGGCGCGCCCGGCGAAGACGGCGAGCAGCGCGTCCAGCCGGTCGGCGCGATGCACCACCGTGACGCTGCCCCGGTCACGGACCATCGAGACGCAAAACTCGATCCAGGACCCGAGATCGGCACCGTTCTCGACCGTCGCCGCGGCCTTGCGGCCGTCGGCCGATGGACGTCCGGCACCGGCCACCAGGTACGGTGGATTGACCATCGCATGGCCGAAGGTCCCGCGGGGTAAGCCGGTTCCGCCCAAAGCGATATCTGCGGCGCGGAAGGAAACCCGGTCGGCAACGCCGTTCTCCTCGGCGACCATCACCCGGCGGGTCAGCGTGTCGAGGGCGCCACCGTAGATGTTGCTGGTATGGGAATCGAACACCACCACCTCGATGCCTTCTTCGGCAAGGCGCGCCGTCAGCCAGGAGATGAAGACCGGATCGTCCGTACGCAGCAGTTCGATCATAGACACCAATCAGCTGAAGAACGTGGCCGCAGTCAGGTGCGGCGCGGAGGGTCGCCTTCTGCGGACTTGACCCCTTAGCAGCGCCGTTCCTATGCTTGGAAAGCCCGGCGCGAGCGTCAAGCGCCATGCAATCGGAATGGGGGAACCCGGGTTGGGCGTTACCGTCTCCCTGGAGGGCCGGCGTGGACGCAAGCCGTCACTGGACGCGCTGACGGCGCTGGTCGCCGACGACCTCAAGGCGGTCAACGAGCTGGTCATCGCCCGCATGGACAGCCCGGTGGCGCTGATCCCGCAGCTCGCCGGCTACATCGTCGCCGCCGGCGGCAAGCGCATCCGGCCGATGTTGACCCTGGCCGCCGCCCGCATGTGCGGCCACACCGAACGCCGCCACATCGGCCTCGCCACCTGCGTCGAGTTCATCCACACCGCGACCCTGCTGCACGACGACGTGGTCGACGGCAGCGACCTGCGCCGCGGCCTGGCCTCGGCCAACGCCGTTTGGGGCAACAAGTCCAGCGTGCTGGTCGGCGACTTCCTGTTCAGCCGCTCGTTCGAGCTGATGGTCGAGGACGGCTCGTTGCAGATCCTGGCGATCCTGTCCCGGGCGTCGTCGATCATCGCCGAGGGCGAGGTGATGCAGCTCATCACCACCAACGACACCGAGACCGGCGAGACCGCCTATCTCGATGTTATCCGCGCCAAGACCGCGCAGCTGTTCGCCGCCGCCTGCCGCATCGGCGCCGTCGTCGCCGACCGCCCCAAGGTCGAAGAGGATGCGCTGGAAACCTTCGGCATGAACGTCGGCATCGCCTTCCAGCTGATCGACGACGTGCTCGACTATTCGGCCCGCCAGGCGACGCTGGGCAAGACCGTCGGCGACGACTTCGCCGAGGGCAAGATCACGTTGCCGGTGATCCTCGCCTTTCGCCGCGGCGACGACGACGAACGCGCCTTCTGGCGGCGTACCCTCGAGAAGCTCGAGCAGGAGGACGGCGACCTGGAGCGCGCCATCTCCATCCTCGACAAGCGCGGCGCCCTCGTCGACACCGTCGAGCGCGCCCGCCACTACGGCGCCATCGCCTGCGACGCGCTGGGCATCTTCCCGGACGGGGCCGAGAAGCGGGCGTTCATCGAACTGATCGATTTCTGCATCGAACGCGCGTACTAGCCGCGGCGGCGTCGCGGCGCACCGCTGGCGGGACGCCCCCAGCAAGCCCGCGCGGCGCCTGAGCGAAGCCGCCTTCTCGGGAAACGACCCCTGGATCGTTTCACAAGCGGGGCGGCACAAGGACCTTGGCGTTGCCCCTAAGGCGGCGCTATAAAGCCGCCATCGCAGGATCGGAGTGTAGCTCAGCCTGGTAGAGCACCGTCTTCGGGAGGCGGGGGTCGGTGGTTCGAATCCACTCACTCCGACCATCTTTGTTCTAAAGAAATCAAAAAATACTAATGGTGGCCGATGTTCCCTTAGGTACCGCGTAGGTACCAAGGGACCCAATTTCGAGGTTATTTCTGACCCCCCGGCGATCCGCGTCGCTTCGGCTAACTGGTTCGCTTGGCGTCGCTTACTGGACAAACTGCTGGCAAAGCATCGGCCAGGGCCGGAACCTCCGCTCAATCCTGAGCAAGGAACTGCTGAGGCACGAACAGGAAATCCCCGCCTTCGTGGCCAGCGCCACGGATGTCGGCGTATTCCGGCGTTTGCCAAGCATTGGTGACGACGTGTCGGCGGAGCCGATCGAACATCTGGGCGGCCTCCAAGACGTCGGTGTTTTCCTGGAGCACGGTGATCAGGGCCCGCGCAAAGACAGAATGGCCTTTTCCGCCTCCATCGAGGACCGGTTCCAGGCCACCCGACGTAATTACGGTTCGTGACGGCTTTGCGTGCAGACGTTGGATAACGGCGGCACGGTCACCACCATGTTTGGCTGCCGGCGAGACACGCCTTACGAGGGTGCCCGAATAGCAGGAATCGACGACCAACAGGACGTGACGGGCCGGGAGAACCTTGATGCTGTCCGTAATGTCGGGTGTCGAAATCCAATTGGCCTTCAAATCCGACTCGGCATCGACGGGAAGCCAGTAGCCGCGCTCGGCTTCCTCATCCAGAACACCATGCCCGGCATAATACAGAAGGAAGTTGTCCCCTTCCGTGAGCTTCTCCTTCATGTCCTGAAGCGCCTTGAAGACATCGTACCTGGTCGCGTTGAGAAGGACGTCAACCTCGAACCCGTAGAGCGCCCGAAGCGCCTCGGCCACGGCTAGCGCGTCGGACTCGGCCGTCTTCAGTTTTTTGATGTGGGCGTACTCGTTGTTGCCAATGACCAGGGCGCGATAGCGGCCGTAATCGATTTGCGGCGCGTTTGGAGTGGTCGCCACCTGGGTTTCCGAGCGGGGCGTTTGAAAGTGCAGTTTCCGCAGAACCGATACACGCGTCTCCGCGCGGTTTCCCCACTCGTCCGTGGCCGCGATGATCAACTCGCTCCGGCCGACGGGCACCGGATGGGTCGCTTGGAACGTACCGTCCGGTGAAAGCGGCTGCGGACGGCCGTTGATGCTCAGTTCGAAGATGGACGAGTCATCGCTGACGCTTCCGGAAACTTCCACGACCGACAGGTCCGTTTCGAGCTCTTCGCTGACACCAATGCGTGGCGGGATTTCTTCGGTCGCCGACGGCGCAGCCGATTGAGAGCTTGCCCCTGAAACACCTGCGATCCGGGAACCCAGTCTGTAGGCCGCGACTTTTCCGTAACAGTGGGAGATCGTTGTGCCAAAACCCTGCCTCATGGTGCTAAAATCTCCACTGAACACGTTATTCAAAAAGCGTCCCGAAAATCTTATTGTCGATTTTTGTATTTCTTCACTATCATAGTCAATCTGGAACCAATCTCTTGACCAAAACTCTATTTGATCATGTCCTTCTATAGATCCTGAATATTTTAGTTCATGTCCTTGAGACTCGGCAAAGACTTCGAAGCGCGCTCCCTTTACGACGATCGAAATGGGTGCCTGTTCGAACCCGCAATTGCCGACGTTCGATGCTTCCATTGTGCCGGCCCACGTTCCATCCTCGGCGATGGCAGCACCGGTATCCGCCGCAATCATCAATGGGACCGCAAGAATCTTGAATGCCGCCAGGATCAGCGAACGTCTCATCGCTCCCCCCCTCGACCACGCCGCTGCAGCAACTCTGAGTATATTGATCTCGGTATCGGGTGTCACCAATGGGCGAGATCGGAGCGTTTATGTGTCGCGGCATGCATGCGGCGCGCGGACGGCCCGGGAGCGGACCAATGCACCGTCACGCGCAACAGTCCCGCCCCTTGGCCGATGGTAGGATTCCAAAGTGACTTTCTTGGGATCAAACCATGAGACACGGCCATGTTACCGAAGATCGATGAGTTTGCCGGCAGACTGACTGCCGAGCCCGCCCTGCCGCCGCCAGTTGCCCCTCACGGCTGCGCGTGTGCGCCGTTCGGCGGCGTCCAAGGCGCCAGTCGTTGAGTGTAGAGGGATAATCGAGGGGGAAGTTTTGGGGGAACGTGCCCGGGAGGTCGGGCGGAGAGGCGGCGGGCGGACGTCCGCCGCGGGGGGATCGGAGTGCCGATGTCGGCCTGACGGCGCGTCGGGCGCGCTTTCGGGGCGGTCTGCAGGGTCGGAGGGGGTGGTCGGGGAGACTGGATTCGAACCAGCGACCCTCTGCTCCCAAAGCAGATGCGCTACCAGGCTGCGCCACTCCCCGAACGGCGGGAACTCTAGGGAAACTAAGGATTACGCGCAACAGTGGCGAGGGCCGCGCCGGCGTCGTGATTCAGGAGGGAGGGATCAGGAGGAAGGATCCGGGGTGGGGAGTGACTGAAGGAAATCGCCCGAGCGGGCGGAGGGAGGTTCGATGGCGGCCGCCGTTACGTCCGCCACGCGCGGCCGCCGAAGACGACGACGGCGAGGTACATGAGATTGCGCTTCCAGCGGTCGACCTTCGTGGCCTTCATGCCTTCGAGGAACAGGAGGTCGGCGAAGGCCTTGCCGTCGGCCGAGTCCTCGGGCCAGCGGTTCTCGTAGCACCAGTCGTGAACGACGTCGGCCGAGGCGTGGCGGCCGATCTTGCGGAGCGGCCACGGCGTCGAGGCGAAGTCGTGGCGGAAGCCTTCGGGCACCGTGATGCGGTAGCGGTTGCCCGGCCTGAGCGGAAAGCCGGCCGGCGTGTCCGAGAGGGTGAACGCGCAGACCAGCGGCGTGGTCATCTCGAAGATGACACCACGCACCTGCTTGACCTCGACGGGCCCGGAGAACGAGACGTCGTCGATCTTCACGGCAGCACCGCCGCCTGTGGGCCGAGGAGCGCGGCGCGCACCGCCTCGACGATGGCCGGGGTGATGGCGACGCCCAGATCCTTGAGCTGCTCGACGATTCGCACCTCGGCCGCGGCGCGTTCGGCGATGGCCATGGAACCGACCACGTCCGAGGCCACGTAGTGCACATCCACTGTGCCGTCCGGGTGGACGGTGCCGCGGAACTCGACGTGGCCCTTGTCCTTGCCGTCGGTCACCTCGACGTCGCAGACGTATGGCGCGCCGGCAGCGTGGTCGACGGGGGCCGTGCAGACCTCCACCTGCCAGTGCGAGATACCGGCGGTGCCCTGCTCGGATACGCCCGGCAGCGTGCCGGCGCAGGCGCCAAGCAGCGCGGTGAGGGTTGCGAAGACAGGGGTCGGGACAGTACGGCGCATGGGCTGGTCTCCGGGTTGCGGGCGCCATGCCCGGCGGTGGGTTGGGAGATGGAACACAAACAGAACATCAGCCCTTGGTTGAACAGGCCATCTCGGGTACCATGTTTGACGGGAGATCAAATGAGCTTGCATGGGGGACGGACGATGCACGATCCGGGTTCACGGCCGAGGTGGCGCAGGGCAGCGCTCGGCGTTGTTTGTCTTCTGGGGCTGTTCGTCGCCGGTCCGCGGGCGGTGGCCGCCGGTATGGGCCCGTCATCGAATGGACCCGGCTGCGTAGACGGGCAAACCCGGGCCGAGCCGCCGCCGGGCACCCATTTCACTATCCTCGTCAGCCCCCTCGACGGCGACGCCGATGGCCGCCACGCCCGCCGCGTCCTGGAAGCCTTCGGCGGCGTCGACGGGTTGCATGCCGTGGTGGCCTGCCGCGCACCCAATCGGGACGGACAGCGAACGCCGGAAGCGCAAGCCGGGGCGCACGGCAAGGGCCGGCGTATGGACGGCGATGCCGACATCGTCATCACCGGCGCGGTCGTCGACGCGGAGCGCCGGCTGAGACTTCACTTTAACTCGCCTCGATTCGCGGGAGGACAGGAAGCGAGCTGGTTCATCCGTGGAGAGACGGAGCTGCTCGCCTCGACTGACGCAGGCTTCGACGACTTGGTGCTGATCCTGGCGTTGACACGCGCCGCGCCGGCCGCGACGACAAGGGAGGAAAAGAGGTTTGTGCTGCTCACACCGCTACCGGCGGCCGAGCGATTGCTGCTGGTCGTCGACTCACCGCCGTCGGCGATGAGCACCGACGATGTCGCGCAAATCTTCCATACGATTGGACTCTACAGCGCGACAGCCGGCCGGTTGATGGGCGACTCGGCCAGATTCAAGACGTCCGCAAGCATGTTTCGCAAGACGTTGGCGGTCTACACCCGAGACCGGACGCTGCTTGACTGGGCGAGGAGCCAACACAACCTGGGCACGGCCCTCCGGACACTCGGAACACGGGAACAGAGTTCCGCCAGCTTCGAAGCGATCGATGCCTATCGGGAGGCTCTGAAAGAGTTCACCCGAGAACGCGTACCGCTTCTTTGGGCGCAAACGCAAAACAACCTGGGTCTCGCCCACGTCGCCATCGGCAGGCGTGAGAGCGACACCGACCACTTCGCCCAGGCAGTCGTGGCATTTCGTGCCGCGCTTGAGGTCTGGAACCCCGACAACGAGCCCCACGCCTGGGCGTGGGCTCAAACCTACGTCGCCAACTCGTTGTCGAGGCTCCGAGACCAGGAGGGCGGCACGCGTTATCTGGAGCAAGCCGTGACCGCATATCGATCATCGCTCGATGTGTGGTCTCGGCACGAATCGCGTTCCGAAGGGGCAAGGATCCAGTACAGCCTTGGCAACGCTCTGATGATTCTCGGAAAGCGGGAGCACGGCACGATCCGCTTCGCGCAGGCGGTCGCCGCATACAGAGCCGCGCGGGATGGCTTCAAACGCGCCGGCGACGATCGCCGGATGGCACGGTCGCAGTCCAAGTTGGGCGAAGCCGAGGCGTTGCTGTTGGAGCGTCGTGCGGAGGATAGCAATGCTGCCGCGTCCGGGCGCGCTACGGTCGCCGATCGCCAATCGCCGGATTGGGTGCAAGCCCAGGCCGAGCTTCAGGCCGCAGTCTCAGCCACCTTGAAGACCCATGGCGGTACCCGCAGGGTGGAGACCGCCATCGCGGCGTATCGCACCGCGCTCGAGGAGCGGATCCGCGAAGGGCTGCCTGTCGACCGGGCGAAGGCGTACGACAGGCGCGGCGCTGTGCTGTTGTACCTCGGGACGAGAGAGAGTAATGCCGCCCGTCTCGTAGAGGCGGTCGAAAGCCTATCGCGCCGTACTCGCCGAGCAGCCGCGCGCGCGCATGCCGCTCGAATGGGCCAAGACCCAATTCGCCCTCGCAGCGACATTTCGCGCGCTCGGCACGCTCGGCACGCTGAACAACGGCACCGACTGGCTCGAGAAGTCGGCTGTCGCCTCTCGCGCCGCGCTCGAAGAATGGACGCGCGATCGCGCGCCGATGAACTGGGCGGAAACCCAGGCCAACCTGGGTTCCGTTTTGAAGATGCTCGGCGCGCTGGGGAGCGGAACCGGACGGCTAAAGGAGTCGGTTGCCGCGCTCCAAGCGGCGCTCCAGGAGCAGACTCGTGCGCGGGCGCCGATCGAATGGGCGAAGATTCAGGACGACCTCGGCGACGCACTCACGTTAGTCGGCGTCCGGGAGGGCAGTCCGGCACACGTTGAGGAGGCGGTTACCGCGTATCGCGCCGCGCTTCGGGAACTCACCCGCGCGCGGGAGCCGGCAAGCTGGGCGGAAACCCAGGGCAGACTCGGTTACGCGCTTTTCTGGCTCGGTGAGCGGAGTACCGGAACGACCCATTTCGCTGACGCGGCGGCGGCCCATCGCGCCGCGCTGACGGTATACACGCCTCAGGAAACGCCGACCGATTGGGCGCGGACCCAGTTCAATCTCGGCAACGCGCTGAGGAAACTGGAGACGCCAGGCGACGTTTCCGATCACTTAGAGCAGTCGGCCGCGGCCAACCGCCGGGCGCTCCAGGTGTGGACCCGGGAAGCGGAGCCGTTGAACTGGGGGCGCGCCCAATTCAACCTCGGCGTGGCGCTTCACGTGCTCGGGATCCGGGAAAACAGCACAGCCAAGCTGGAAGAAGCCCTGGAAGCGTATCGTGCCGCGGTGGCCGGATTCCGAGCCGCTGGTAACGACCACCTCGTTGCACGAGTGCGCCAGAATATCGACCGCGCACAACAGTCGCTCGCCGAGCGCGCCGGAACCGGCGACGGATTTGGCGATCCGGCGCAAGACTGGGAGGCGGCCCAAGAGAACCTCCACACCGCACTCGAAGCCTATGCGGGCGAGGACGGCGACGCATCGAGGCTGGCGGATGCGGTGACGGCCTTTCGCGCCACGCTTGCCGATCGGGTCCGCGGCGGACTGCCGATCAACCATGTTGCGGCCCACTACAATCTCGGTATCGCCCTTGACACCCTGGGACGCAGAGAAGGCTCAACAGCCCACCTCGAGGATGCGGTTTCGGCCTTCCTCGCCGCGGCCGATGCGCACCCCCGCGAGCAGGATCCGGCCGGCTGGACGAGGATCCACTACCGGCTCGGCAACGTCTTTTTGGCGTTGGCCGAGCGGCAAGACGAAAGGGGCTGGCTGATCCAAGGAGCGGCGGCCTATCGAGCCGCGGTCGAGGCGTTGTCACCCGATCATCAGCCGTTGGAATGGGCGAAGGCCCAGTTGGCCCTCGGCGGAGCATTCTACGCACTCGGCGTGGTGGCGGAGGACGCCGAACGTCTGGAAAAATCGATCGCCGCCTCTCTCGGTGCCGCGGAAGTTTTCGAACGGCTCGGCAACGACCGCGGCGAGCGGATCTCGCGGAGCAACGTGGACCTTGCCAAGGAGGCGTTGGCATCGCTCAAGGCCCAGTAGAGAAGGATCTTTCCCTGCCTTGAGGGCGGAATCATCCGAAGCGGTTGCGTCGCGTCAGGGACCGGATTCGGTTTCCGATGGACCGCCAGTTCCGGTCGCCCCTCCCCGTTCCCTGAAGATCAGCTGAAACACGGCGCCGAGGATCGCCGACAGCGCGGCAACCAGAGGCATGAAGTCGCCTTCGGGGATTGGCGGCAGGATGTGGAGCCACGTGGTCAGCGAATACAAAAGGACATAGGCCACGGCGCCGCCGAGGCCGCCCTTGACCATCAGCGCATTCGCATCGGGAATCTTCGGGTTCATGACGTCTCCTTTGGCACTTCGTGCCCCCTTCGGGCACGGTCAGCCGTAGGTCCACACCCGCGGGCGAGGCGCGGCGGCGGGCGGCAAGGTGTCGAGGTGGACGAAGCGACCCGGATACGGGCCGCGCTGGTTGAGGCCGATGCCGGTAAACGACCCGGCGCGGATCGCAGCGCCGAGCAGGATGTAGGCGTCCTCGCCGGAGATGGCGATGTCGGCGGCGCGGCCTGCGGTGTGGGGACCGGTCTTGCCGGTCGACGAGACCAAGGCGTTGTGCTCCGGGTCGCGGTAGCCCGAGGTCGCCGGCAGCGGCCTGTTGGTGTCGCGGCGCAACGCCTCGAGCGCATCCATGAAGTCGGGCGCCAGCAATAGCTTCCCTGACCGCCGGCAGGCCATCTCGCGCGGCGTGAAATGCGGCCAGTGCCAGGCGTCCGCCGGCACTTCGGCCCAATGCTCGTAGAACGCCGCCATCAGAGGATACCCGCCTTCTTCAGCACCAGCACCGCGCCGCCGGTGAGCGCGCTGACCAGGGCGAGGATCGCCGCGCCGGCGGCGGCGAACCAGCGGCTGTTGAGCACGCTGACCGCCTGCTTGACCTCGCGGATGTCGTCGTGAATGGCCTCCATGCGTCTCTCGTCGGCCTCGCAGTGCTGGTGGAACAGCGCATAGAAATCCCGCGCCAGCAAAACGTTGGACGCGCCACCCGCCCGACGCCGGTCGCGGCCATCCCAATCTTCGTGCGCGCTCACAATGCCACCCCGCTCGCCGGGTGGGGCTCGCAGTCGTCACAGAGCAGCAGGAACACCTCGTCGCCCTCGACGTCGCGGGCCCGCCACGGGGTCAGATGCCCGCCGCCGGTCGGGGCCGACATTCGGGCAACTGGGGACGGTGCCAGGCCGACCACCAATACGCCGTGCAGGCCGGCGGCGGGCGCGGCCATCACACGCGCTCCAGTTCAAGGCTGAGGGTCAGGGATCCGGCCGTGTAGTCGGTTGCCCCACCGGCATATGTGGCAACAAGCGCTTCTCCCGCCGTGGTGGGGGCTTCGTGGTCGGCGGCCGTCGCCGGCGCCGGCAGGCCGGTATCGCCCCAGCGCGAGAACGCCAGTGACTGCGCCGTCGCCGCGGGGATCACCGAGTAGACGACGGTTCCGGAGGAATCCTGAATCGAGATGTCGCGATCGCCGCCGCCGCCGGAGAAATTCGTCCCGCCGCCGGAGAGCCTCATGTTGCGGATGCGGACCTGCTGGCCGGCCAGTGCCGCGAGCAACGTCTTCGTTGCCGCCGATGCGAGGTCCGAGTGCGCAACCGCGACATCGACCCAGAATGTCGCGCCCCGCGCCTTGGGTGCGTTGGCCCGGTAGACGCTGGGGCGGCCGATCTGCACCGTGTTCGTGCTGGCCCCGTAGAAGTTCAGCGCCTCGACCTTCATTGTCGCGTCTGTTGGCGAGGCGGTCGGGGTGAACGGAATACGGATGCGCTGCCACTGTGCGGAGACGAGACAGGCATTCTCGGCGAGCTGGCCGCCGGTTTCCTGCAGCGTGATAAGCACCCGCGTCAGCGAGTTGCTGGTTCCCGCCCTGATGTCGACCTCGGCGAAATGGCGAGCGCCGGGTGTCATGTTGGCCTCGATCAGGCCCGACCGGATGTCGCCGAGACCGTCCGCGAAGGTGACTTCGGCAGCCAGCCCCCCCGCCCACCGCGTCGCTGACGGCGGATCGGGTGGGAGCGGTACCGCCACCCGCCGCCAGGGTCCAGCTGTTGGGATCCAGATTCGTCAAGCATTCGGCAAAGTTCGGGTCATCGGCACCGAGCGCATCGATCTGGTCGATGCCGCCCAGAAACGCGAGGTCGTCGTGATGCTGCGTGAAAACCCCGTCGACGTTGCAGTGCGCCGGCGGATTGTAGGAGCGGTCGGCGTAGCACCCGCTGATCACGTTGAGGTTGCGGGTGCCGGGATTGACGTGGGGCGTCACGCCGGACGCGAATTCGACCCAGTACGGTGCCCAGCCGCCGGTGTGCGCGCAGTCGATCACCTTCAGCGTGGAGACACGGCTGAGGTAGGAGAACACGTAGCCTTTATTGGCCGGCTCGGACGAAGCATTTCCGGTGCTGCTGAAGATGCAGCCGACGAACCGGACGCCGGTGAGCCAGTACCCGCCCGCATCTGTCGTGGCGTGGCCCCGGGTCAGGAAATCGGCGCCCGAGCCAGTATCTTCCTCCGCAATCAGCACCGTGATGTCGCCGGCCTGGAAGTTCTCGTTCGAGAACTGTTCCGCGAAAAACGTCAGACCCTCACCGGCGTTGGTGGCCGAATCCTTCGTGCCAACCAGCCAGAGTTTCGCCGTGACCTCGCCGGTGCCGAGACTGATGTAGGAGTTGTTCGGCCCGATCATCTGGGCGTTGGTGTCGAGCGGAACCTTGAGGTGGTACTTGTTCCTGCGAAAGACGTTGAAGCGGATGTCGACTTCGCGGACCTGAGGGGGGAGCGCAAGACCGATCGAGGTCACCGGTGCCAACGCACCCTGGAAAAAACATGACCGCACGGCCCACCGCGGCATGTTCGACGACAGCGAGCCGATCGCGCACTCGCTGTAGCCGATCAGATCCAAGTTCTCGAAGATGTGGTGGCCTGCGACGTTGTCGGTTGTCCGGGCGTGGCGGAACGCGCCCTTGCCGCCGTCGAACGTGAGGTCTGTCATCTCGGTCGCCGAGAGAAAGACATCGGCATCGAAGAAGTATCCGGACCCCGTGAGGCGAATGCGGCTCGCGCGTCGGCCTGCGCCTTTGATGTGAACCGACATCTGCGCGCCAGGGTCGAGCGCACCCGAAGTGGTCGGGTTGAACAGATAGTCTCCCGGCGGGAAGTAGAGGACCGCCTTCTTTATGTCGTGCCAGGTCGAGCCGGATGGACACCTCGAAAAACTCTAACCTATTGGCGGCGTGACGCCGGAGTTGGCACCGGGCGGCCTGTCTTGTCGGCCTTTCGGGCCGGTTTTCCGGTTTTCGATGTCGGTTTCGGGTGTTTCG